>CAAGKR010495489.1_pt1 | contig 12086 bp, 7 predicted proteins | sample 2556971 | NCBI WGS metagenome assembly CAAGKR01 (sample SAMEA5207829, study PRJEB30636) | soil metagenome | biome: forest; feature: boreal; material: soil | place: USA | collected 2011-09 | depth 1 m
CCGGCACGCGATACCTGCCCTTCTCTCATGCACTCAATCATCATTGGTACAGCCGGCCACATCGACCACGGAAAAAGTTCGGTCGTCCAGGCGCTAACAGGAAAAGATCCCGATCGCTTACCGGAAGAGAAGCGGCGCGGGATTACCATCGATCTTGGTTTTGCCGATCTCGATCTTGGTGACGTGCGCGTGGGCTTTGTTGATGTGCCCGGTCACGAACGCTTCGTGAAAAATATGCTTGCCGGCGTGCATGGAATTGATGCTGTTGCACTGGTAATCGCCGCTGATGAAGGTGTAATGCCTCAGACACGCGAGCACTTCGACATCTGCCGTCTACTCGACGTAAAACAGGGGCTGGTAGTGATTACCAAAACCGACCTGGTCGAAGAAGAGCTGCTCTCGCTGGTGCGCGCCGAAGCGGAGGAGCTGGTTGCGGGATCGTTTCTCGAAGGCACTCCAACCGCTTTTGTGAGCGCGCGGACAGGACACGGTCTCGACGAATTGCGTGAGGTTCTTCGTCAAATCGCCCGCGAGGTTCCGGCGCGCTCATCGGATTTTGTTACACGACTGCCAATCGATCGCTCATTTACCATGAAAGGCTTTGGCGCGGTGGTAACGGGTACTCTTGTCTCCGGGCAGATTGCCGAGGGCGATGAGCTTGAGTTGCTCCCAGCCGGTCGTCGCGTACGCGCTCGCGGCGTTCAGGTGCATGGGACCTCAGTTGGTCGCGCGCAGTCTGGTCAGCGAACGGCTGTAAATTTAGCGGGAGTAGATGTGGCCGACATCGAACGTGGAATGGTGCTTGCTGAGTTTGGCCGTCTACGTGCGACGCAGATTATCGACGTTCAGCTGGGCGTTTTGCGCAGTGCTTCACGAACCATTCGCACACGTTCGCGCGTGCGTGTTCATATCGGCTCTACAGAGGCGCTCGCTCGCGTCAGGGTGCTCAACAATCGTGGCGAAATCCCACCCGGTGAAACCGGGTTCGCCCAGCTACGACTCGAGAGCGCGGTCGTGGCTTTGCATGATGAGCGTTTTATTGTTCGCTCTTACTCGCCTGCGGAGACTATCGCGGGGGGCCTCGTTTTGGATCCGTTCGCAGCCAAACATCGCGGGAAGGAAATGGCCAGGACCCATGAACGTTTGCGCGCGTTGACAGATTCGCATCGAGCCACAAAGCTCGCGGCGTTTGTCGAAGCTTCCGGAGATCAGGGATTGAGGCTACAAGACATCGGGGCACGAACAGGCTGGAACGATGACGTGTTATCGCAGGTCGCGAAGGAGGCACAGCAAGAGGCAACGATAGTTGAGGCTGACGGTGTATTCATAGGGAAGGGGAATTTCGAGCGGCTTTCTCGAGTGGCAGTTGAAGAAGTGAAACTTCATCACGAGCGGCAGCCACTCTCCCGGGGCCTGGCGCGCGAGACTTTGCGAGAGCGCAGTTTCGCTCATGCTGCTCCGGAAGTATTTCGGGCCGTGATTGCGCGACTCGAGAAGGATGGCCTACTCGTTACGGAAAAGGATCTGGTGCACGCGAGCGCGCATAGCCTTGAACTCTCGGATGCCGATGCCCAACTACGCGATAAGATCGCTGAGACCTATGCAAAAGCGGGACTCGAAGCACCCTCGCTTGATCAGGTGCTGAAAGATGCCGGAGTGTCAGCCGCGCAGCGCGCGCATGCTAGAAAAGTTTTGCAACTCCTAATCGATAATGGAAGTTTGGTGCGCGTGCAAGCCGAAATGTTTGTCCACATCGATGCTCTGAACTATTTGAAAGGGCTGCTCCGTGAGTATGCGTCGGAACATAGCCGCGACAAACTTATTGATGTCGCCACATTCAAAGAGATGGCCGGCGTTTCACGCAAGTATGCAATTCCTTTGCTCGAATATCTGGATAGCGAACGTATTACCCGCCGCGCCGGCGACAAACGAGTTATTCTGAAGTGAAGCGTTGACTCCATCATCGTTAAGGCTCTATTTAACGCCTTTTGCCGCGAAGTAAGCACCGCAATCGCGGAAGATGCTTACTGACAATCAATTTTGCGGTTTCTGCGGGTTTTGGCGCACTTTAGGGTTCAATGTCTTCAGCACGAATTTCCTTCCAGTGGGGTTCCTGGGGGCCAATCAATCTCAATGAAATACTTGCGTTCCTCGATGCCTGGCGTTAACATGCAGCCAATAAATCGTTATCGGCTTTTTCCTTAACCTTCATAGCGGCTCATTGGCCGGAGGTAAAAATGAAAATGAAAGGCATGCTGGCCGCGATCGTGGGTTTGGCCGCTGCTGCGGGTGCGATCTTTTATTTCTATAAGTTTGTAACCTTCGAGGAGGCCGGAGGTGGCCACCGTTTTGGCTGGACTTCACTTGGCCTGGCAGCAGTTGCTTTCGTCTGCGGGTTGCTCTACTTCCTGGGTCATGTTAACCAGGAAGAGGAAATTCACATCACTCAGTAGACTGCGAAGCTGAGCATTTTTCACGGTTGCTACGAGAATATCTGGTTGGCCGCCGACTACGCTGATTGCGCGCCGCTGTTAGTTCATATCGAAACTAAGTTCTTGACGCCGTTTGTGCACAATAGCGGCTTGCGGAGTGCGCAAACGGCGCTTAGTGTGTTAGAAAGTCCAAAACCCCTATAGGAGAGGCGAATGTTTATGGCTTTGATCGTAGTGCTTGCACAGGTGGAGACAAGTTTCCACGAGCCCAGCTACTTTGCTCCGGTCATGCTGGGAATGCTGGTGCTTGGCGCGGTGGCGTGGTTGATAGCCGCGGTGCTGGGCTTCGCGCGCGCGCGCGCTTTTGGTCCATCGACGCGATGGTTTTCTTTCGCGGCAGTGTGCCTGATTTTATTTCATGTTCAATTCATTGCGCTGGGATTTGGGATGCTGACGAAAGACAACAACCTGATATTTAGTATTCTGACATTCTTCAATTTCTTTGTTTTGCTTGCGGCCATTTGCGCGATCATGGGCTTTATTAGATTGACAAGCCCACGCTAATGTCCGACAAACTTTAGTTTGTCGTGCTTGACAGGAGGGACTTGAGCCCCTGGATAGGTGACAAAGTGAAGTTTGACGGACATCTCTAGAACTTTCCTTGATGTTGAAAAAAGTTTTCGTAGTGGCCGCGTTCGCAGTTGCTGTGGGCGCGGCGTTTTTGTTGATTCGCAATCGCAGCAACTCCTACTTCGAAAAGGCGCCAGATCTGTTCGTGCGGACGCGCGGCAGCCGCTTCGTTGTTGACGGGACTCCCTTTCGTTTCGTTGGCGCGAACGTCGCGGTGATGTACCGCGATGAAGATCGCGCGCACATGCCGGAGACTCTGGCGCGAGCCTCTCAGGCGGGTATCCGAGTTGTGCGTGTTTGGGCTTCAGGCGAGGGTGGACCGAACGACGTAGGGCCAGTTGCAGATCTCGCCGATTGGCCGCGCACCCATCCATTTCGCTGGGCGCCGGGTAAATGGAACGAAGAAGCTTTTGTTCACCTGGACCATGTCGTCGCGGAAGCAGCGCGCAATAACCTTAGAGTGCAATTGTGCCTGGCAAACTGGTGGCGCGACACAGGTGGCGTTACACAGTATCTGCGCTGGGCAGGCATCACTGATGCTGCCGACGACAAATTCCGTTTCGGCATTAATCCGCAGCGCGCGATGCTTTTTTATACGAACGAAGAGACGCGGCGCCTTTATCGCGAGCATGTAGAGAAAATCGCTACCCGGCGCAACACCGTCACAGGGACTCTTTACCGCGACGACCCAAACATTTTTGGCTGGGAGTTGATGAACGAAGCCCAAGCCGTAACGGGCCAGTGGGCAGAACGGCGTGCATGGATTAAGGAGATGAGTGCCTATTTGAAGTTGCTCGATCCCAATCACGTCGTGGCTCCCGGCGATTGGGGTTACCGCACGGCCGCGGACAGGCGCGAGTGGCTCACAGATCATCTTTTACCAAATATCGATTACTGCGACGTTCACAACTACCCTAAAGATGACATCGACAGTTTCGTGGAATCGCCCGCAGCGCTGCGCGAGTTTATTGACAACCGCGTTTCCGCGGCCCTTTCTATTAATAAACCACTGGTATTCGGGGAATTCGGAATGGGAGTCGATGGCTACAAAGGCTTTTCTCAGGCGGAGTGGTTTCGCGCATTCCTTGAAAGTAATGTTCGCGCGGGCTCCGCAGGCGCGATGTTCTGGATTTTGACGCCTGATCCAGGTCGTGGCTATGGCGTCACTTTTACCACGCCGCGCGACAAGGGCTTGTTGGATGAAGTTACTCGTGCTTCTCAAATGTTCGCGTCGCTGGAATCTGCTGATCCACCCGAGAGATTAACTGATGCCAGCCGTCATCTGGTACCTCGCCAGTTTGCCTGGACACGTCCTGCCGATGACCCTTCCACACGGCCTCAGGTCGTTTATCGCGAAGATAAATCGATCTTGTATCGCTTCAAGCCGCAAATGGCCGTGCGCGAGCGCTTCGAGAAAGTGGGAGGTGGCCCTGGATACATCTGGGGATTCGGAGTTGGACATCTTGAGTACACAGTTCCAGCTCGTATGGATCGTCGCCGCGTTAGTCACCTAATCATTCGGGCCCACATTCAGCCGGTGTTGCCGATTGACGCCAGCCCAGCCTGGATTCGCACGCGCGTTACATTATTCGTGAATGGAGCAGACTGCGGCTCGCGACTAATTCCGGTCGAACCCGCAGTTGAACCATTTATCCAGGCGTGGCGGGTCGATAGCGTTTTGGTGCGCGTCCGCGCAATGCGTGGTTTGCCGCTGACGATTCGTTTTGCCGTTACTCCTGAATCTGATTGGCTCTACGGCGTAAACATCTCAAACTGGCCGGAAGGTTATGATTCTCATGACGCGAAGCCAGTAGAGGTTGAGATCAGAAGGCAGTAAGCAGTAAACAGTGAGCAGTAACCAGAGGACAGTCGGCAGCAGGTCCCAGGATCGCGCGGCGTTAGTATTGCATCTGCAGTCCCTCCGGCGCCCTACGCACTACTACTTCAAGTGGCGATCAAGAAAATCCGCCGACGCGTGGTAAGCCCTCAACCAATCCTCGTGTCGCAGAAAATCGTGTATTTCATCGGGAAAGATTAGCTGCTCAAACTCCACTCCCTGATTTCGCAATGCCTCAACCAGGTGAACTGTTTCGCTGAACGGCACGTTGCGATCATCGTCACCGTGAATTAGAAGAACGGGCGAGCGCCATGTCTTGATCGAAGAGAGTGGGGACGATTCAAACGCCAGCCGTGCTGCATCAGGCTTGGCTAACGGATCGTAAGCCGGAACAAAATTGCGTACGACAATGTTCCAATCATGAACTCCGTGCATGTCCACTCCGGCGGCGAAAAGATCTGAAGCGCGCGCGAGTCCCATAGCCGTTAGATAGCCGCCATATGAGCCGCCCCACAGTCCGATCCTCTGTGGATCTACATCCGGACGGTTGCGCATGTAAATACCTGCTCCCGATACATCGTTAAATTCACTCGCGCCGGTAGCTCCGTAATTCAAAGCTTCGCGAAACTCCATCCCGTAGCCAATCCCGCTGCGATAATTTACCGAAAGAACAATGTAACCATGATTGGCCAAATATTGATTCATCGCATAGGCGTTGCGGTAGTAATACATGTAATGCCAGCCCAGAAGCATCTGCCGTCGCGAGCCGCCATGAAAAAACAGCATCGCGGGATGACGCTTCGTGTTATCCAGATTCGCGGGAAGAAACAATTGGCCATGGATCTTCATTCCATCGGCGCCGTTAAGAATTACCTGCTGTGGCTCGACGAGTGAGCTTTCGGGAAACTCCGCGGGGATCGTCGCTGGCGCCAGATCACGCGGACTTTCCGAGCCCACCAGGATTGCCGCCCGCTCAGGACGTCGCGCATCTGAATGAAAGAAGGCGATCGCTTTTCCATCGCTGGTAGCAACCGGCGACCACTCGATTCCATTGCCCAATGTTACAGCCGTTGGGGGCCGCCCACCGGCAGTGGAGACTTGCCAGATGTGTCTGTGATCTATGTCTGCTTGATTTGACGAATAGATTATCTCTTTGCCATCCGCACTCGCCGCTACGTGCTCAACTTCAAACTCTCCGGGAGTAAGCAGAACGGCTTTGTCGTTGTGCGCATCAGCGGACGAAGGAATTGAGTAGAGATGGGTCCATCCATCTTTTTCCCAGGGGAAAATGATTCGATCGTCAGCCGACCAGACCATTTGATCTTCGGCGACAATATTCCTAAACACGCTCCCCGCGCCGTTTTCGGCCTTCCATATTTCGCGTCCGACGCCAGTATCAGCATAGGCAACACGAATGGACCAGGGTGCTTCGCTACGCTTTGGCGCAAACGCCGCCGCCTCCCGTGACGCAGGAATGCGAATGAAGCCGACTCGTTTACCGTCGCGCGACCAGGAGGGCTCGCCATCGCGATCAACGCTCGGATCTAGATAACGCAAGCCTCTGGAGGAGAGATCATAAACACCGATGAAGCTGTGGTCTGAGCGCATGTTGACGAACGCCAGCTTCGATCCGTCCGGCGACCAGCGAAGTGAGTTGCTTCTGCCTTTTGACTGGACTAGCGCGGCAGCCTTGTCGCTGCCATCCATTTTCACTGACCAGATGTCTCGTTTGGAAATGTAAGCCAGCCGATCGCCTTTGGGTGAGACTGTGGCGGAGTGTCCTTCGGCCAGTTGGCGTGGAGGGTTTCCGTCGACGCTAACCATCCAAATCAGTTGCTTTGGTTCTTCGGGCTGGCTGCTCGGATTCGGATTCTCGCCGAAGCCTTCAAGATCTCCACCGCGCGTGTAAATAACCGCCTTTGCGTCTCTGGTCCAGACCAATTCACCGAGTTCCTCACCATCATCCTCAGTATAAGAAGTTAATTGTCGGCCTTTGTACTCGGGCGGTTCCGCTACCCAGATATTTCGCACGCCTTTGGCGCTCTGCACCCACGCGACGCTGCCACCAGCCGGTGAGACAACAAGATTCGAGGGAAAGGGCGCACTCATGACTTGCTCAAGCGTGAATTGCTTTTCTTGTTTTTGAGCTTCAGCGAGCGACCAGCAAATTGCGAAACCGAGAAGTAGTGTTGCCACGGGCAACCTTTTGAGCAGTCTTTTCAAAACGGAACCTCCTATTTCGATCTATAAGCCTGGACGTGAAGGCGGAAATTATACAGCGAAGCGACCTGACCAGCGTCTTATCCTTGTCTACTCGATCTTCCTGACGGGAATTCTGATGGGGTAAAGCTCTGCGCCAGGGGTGGCAGGCGGCGCGCGGCTTCCTGGACGGCTCCCTGAGCATTCTTATCCAGTATGTATACCGAACCAGAAGGTACGCGACCGAGTGTCATACGGAACACAGGGGTGCTCGATTGTTTCAGCGCTGATGTGACTAACTCATTGCTAAAGTAGCGACGGCCTCGCGCGTCGATAAGGAAGTCTCCTTCGCTCAGCTGCTTCAATGCGTTGGGATCGGAAAGAAAAACACAAACCAGATCAGGACGATTGGCGCGCTGCGCATAGTATGAAGCAAGAGCTGGACTTTCGCTCGCGACTCTCCCGCCAGGCTTCGCGCGTTTGGCTATCTCAAAGATCGCGTCACGCATGCTGGCATCGTAAAATTCATCATGCGGGAAATAGTAGCCTTCTTTGGCGGCACCGCCGCCCAGTGCGTTCGTGTAAAGCCTGAAATGCGGACTTGAGTTAGCGGCCGCCTTAAGCGAAGTCAATACCACAACCAGTACCAGGGCGACGCGCGCATAAGATTTAGGCCATTCGGCGGAGAGCAAAGTTGAAAGGCGTTGCGAGATCCAATGACCGGCAAGCTGTACCCCGATTGCTGAAGTGATCAGGACGGCCGGTAGGGCGACAGTGAAATAGCGCGTAAATTTCCCGCCCACAAAACTAAACGTCATCATCCATAAAAAGAGCCACAAGATAATGAAGTAACGCCCGTCGCCGAGCTTGCGCCGGAAAAGCAGCGGTAACCCGACAAGGAATCCCGCAAAGGTTAATAAGGGAAGTTTGACGGCCACGAAGACGTGATAAAAGTACCAGGGTGTGCCGTTCAACCAATCCGTCATACGGTGGCTATAGAGTTGGCCCATAAACTCGTACCCATCATGGCCGATCAGTTTTTGGCCCGCGAAGAGTCCCATCTGTCGCCACGTTGCAGGCAATAGAATCGGTGGGTTTAGCACAAGAAATGCTGCACCCATGATCACGAAGAATAGCAACATGCGCTTCTTACCCAGGCGCCAGCGAGTTTCCGGAATTGCCTGAAAGGCCCAGTAATAGCCAATGGTGATCGTGATCAGTTGAGGCAGATATTTTGATGCCAGCATGGCGCCGAACGCCGCGGCCGTGGCCCAGTAATATTTTACGGCCCGGCGGTTAGATTGGCTTTCCGCGACGCGTTGTCCGCGCAACCACAGGACGTTAGCCAGCAGAAAGAAGAACAGCAAAAAAGTGTCTTCTTTCGCAATCCGATTAAAGCCGATCGCGCTGGGGTCAAATGCCCACAAGGCGGCGGCAATCAATCCAACTTCAGCGCCAAACAGTTCGGTTGCAAGCAAGTAGATCAGGATAGTTGTAAGCGCGCCGAAAACTACGCCGGGCAGCCGTAACGCAGTTTCCGCTGAGATCGGTCGGTTACTGCCGAAGCGAGTGCTGTTCCATTTGTCGGCGAGGACGAGGCTCCCGGTTTGCAGGGCTTTCATCAGAAGTGGATGCTCGCCATTGGCGGATGTTAATCCGTGCTCGCGGTAGTCCGAGACTGCCTGAAGTTTATTCAGTTCATCCTCACTCAAACCCTCGGCGCCTAAGTTTGTGACGCGTAAACCAAAGCCGGCCAGGACCAGCACTGCAAGTGTCGCAACCAGCAATCTCCCGCCTACGGACACGACACCACGCTCCGCAAAAAACTCGGGTCTCAAACCCGCCGTGATAATTGCCTCAGCTGCAGCTGCCAAGTTTTCGCCTCGTAATTTCCCTTTTGGACTGAGAGCGCGGCCACTCTGCCCCAATATAGGTGTCTAACAAAAGCCGCAAGGTTAGCGCGATTCAAACCCCCCGCGCAACCCGAAGTTATAAAGTTTTGCGATGCCTCATAAAAGCTTGCAATTAGACGGGAAATCAGACAATATTCGCCGACGATTTGTAATCCTTAATCCGGCCAGCGGCCGGTGACCTGTCTACCTGGGCCCGCCAACTCCGCTGCCGCATAGCACAAGGCTACTTCTAGAGAATTTGAATTAATTAGCAGCGCACATCTCGTGCTTGCTCCCCTAAATCCAGAGAGGAACCACATGGCAGAAATTCAGGAGAATCTTCACACGGACAACTATGTTGGGACTGATGCGCCAGCGTTTCGCATCGATCAGAAGCTCCATCAGATACTTTACAAATCAGAAGCGCATCCCAAACTCGAGCCGATGCCGGAAGAGGTCTTGCCGGAACCCGTTTATCCGCAACACCCAAACCCGGTGGAGATGACCAGGAAGGAGTATCAAAAGCTCAATGCGAAACGCGCTTGGAAGACGTGGGGTTCTCCCTACTTTAAGTCACGATGGCACAGCGGCGAGTTGCGCCCGATGATTCCTTACCTCTTTACCGAGTGGAAATGTAATTTGGATTGCCACTACTGCTGGTCTTACAACAATGCCGTCAAAGGCATGACCGAAGACGTTGCCAAGCGTTCCATCGATTGGCTGCATTCGATCGGCTCGCGTGTACTGGCCCTGATGGGCGGAGAGCCGCTGTTGAGGCCTAAGTTCATTCATAAGATTGTCGACTACAGCGCCAAGAAAGACATCTTCGTTTACTTGCCGACCAACGGGCGTCTAATGAAGCCGGACGTTATCGATCGTCTTGGCGATGCGGGTATTGCCACAGTCAATCTGGCTGTTGACTCAGTTAAGGATCGAAAGTCTCTGCCGAAGGCGCTTGATCCCATTCGCCAGCAGTTCGATTACCTGGTGAAGCGTCAGCATTACTACGGCTATTCGGTCATGTTCAATATCAACATCTGCCACAACAATATCGACGATGTTAAGGAACTGACCCAGATCGCTCGTGACAACGGTATCGCTACCGATTACCACGTCAACGAAACGCCGATGACTGAGCAAACCCACTTCAAACATCTCAACGAAAACCAGACGTATCTTACACCCGAGGACTGGCCGAAAGTCGATGCGTTGCTCGATTACCTAAAGGATTTGCGGGTCAATCACGGCTATAAGATGGCTAATCCACCGCAGCATATGGAAGACATGAAACTGCTGATGCGTGGCCAGGTTCCACCATGGACATGTCGCGCCGGCCAGAATTCGTTGATCATTCGCACGGACGGTTCCCTCGCACCATGTTTCCCTATGTACTCAGCGACGCATGACTGGGGCGTAGTCGGAAACCACAAGTTTGACGTGAAGCAGTTGGACGAGATGAAAGTAGAATGCACCAAGCATTGTCTTTCGACGTGCAACTACATTCTCGGATACTGCTACGACAACCTGCGTGTAATCACCTGGGGACTTAAGCAGGCGATGCATGGGTTTAAAGGAGCAAGCAACGGCTTCTGATTCGACGTGGGACTCTAACCAGGAAAGGCGCGCGTGAGAACGCGCGTCTTTTTATTTATTCCTACAACAAATTCATCGTGAACGCTCCTAATATAACTGCGTCGCCATCACCTGCAATCAAGGTTCTCAGCAGCGGCAATCTGCGCTAAACAATTCGTCCGCCTTTCATGGTGAATATGCCAATGACGACATTGACGCCTAGTCCGATTGTGATCGCAACCCAGTATCTCTTCCTGCTAATGGCGTCCTTAAAGTGAAACAGCACAAAAATCCCCAGCGGCATCCAAATGAAAACTGACGAAAACAAGCCCGGCCCGTAACTGAGAACGCTCAGGCTGGTGACGGCGTGTGTCATCCCGTTGACGAATATAATTGCCGCGAGAGTGATCAGCATCATTTGCGGAAAGTTAAATTGACGAGCCAGTATCACTCCGATTGTCACCAGGACCAACCCAACGCTCTGCGCGATCAGGAATCTTGCGGTCGACAGATGTACGCCTCTGAGCCTGAGGATGTAAGCCGGATACCCTTCGCCGCCCCAATACTCCTCGGCAATATGAATCAGATAGGTGACGGGAAACAGCCACAACCAAAAGTTGATCGAAGCGTTGGACGGGTTGTTCTTCAGGATCGTCATGCTGTAGTTGATAGGAGTGGCCGAACACTAAGCATGCCCATGCCGTTGAAAGCAGCAAACGTTTTTCGTGTATAGCATTTAATGATTGATTTGGAAGAAGCCTGACTGTTATACCAGAGATGTCAACACAACTTCAGTGGATTCCAAAAAACGTTCCAACTTCGCAACGTCGTCGGGCACCACATTAGCCCGGCGTCTGGGCCTGTTCGATGCAACGATGATCGTGATGGGCGGCATTATCGGCTCGGGAATTTTCATCAATCCCTACGTCGTCGCCCGCCAGGTAACGACACCGTTCTTGATTCTCGCCGTATGGACTTTCGGCGGACTGATAGCACTCGCCGCGGCGTTTATCTGGGCTGAGTTGGCGGCGCTGCGTCCGGAAGTTGGCGGCCAATATGCGTATCTTCGCGACGCCTACCACCCGCTGATCGCCTTCCTCTACGGCTGGGGATTGCTTCTGGTCATTCAAACCGGCGGCATGGCGGCGGTGGCAGTGACATTCGCGCGTTATTTCCTCGAGCTCACAAACTTTCCTATTACTGACTGGATGGTTGCCGTTCTTGCGCTTGGGAGTTTGACTGTAATCAATTGCCTCGGCGTTCGCGCCGGCAGTACGTTGCAAAGCCTTTTGATGATACTTAAGATCCTGGCGATCCTGACGCTTATCCTGTGTGGTTTATTTCTCATTGGGCCACACCCGACAGCTGCCGGAATTAAGGCGGCCGGCCTTCTCGATCGACCAGTATCATTGGATCTCCTTACCGCGATCGGCGCGGCGATGGTGCCGGTGTTATTTGCGTATGGCGGATGGCAGACCGCAGGTTTTGTTGCGGGAGAGATACGCGAGCCGCGAAAAAATCTTC
>CAAGKR010291581.1_pt1 | contig 12081 bp, 8 predicted proteins | sample 2556971 | NCBI WGS metagenome assembly CAAGKR01 (sample SAMEA5207829, study PRJEB30636) | soil metagenome | biome: forest; feature: boreal; material: soil | place: USA | collected 2011-09 | depth 1 m
GAGCCGCAACAGATATCCGTGTAAGGCAACTCCACAAATTCGATTCCGGGAATCGCGTTTAACAATTTCCTCGGGGATTCTCGTATTTTTTGCCCATGTAGCAGGTGGCACGAGTCCTGATAGGTTACCCGCGCGCGCAACGGTTGCATAGCTTTGGATAGTCCGAGGGCAGCCAGGAATTCCGTGACATCGCGCATTTTATTGCGAAAAGCGACGGCGGCGGTATGCTCCGGTTCATCCTCGGAAAACAGATGATCGTATTCCTTGAGCGTGGATCCACAACCGGCCGCGTTTGTCACGATAGCGTCAAAATCCCCGGTAGCGAATGCCGCAATATTCGTACGAGCCAGTTCGCGAGCTGTTTCGCGCACTCCGGCGTGCGCCGCCAGTGCGCCGCAACATAGTTGTAGATCCGGAACTACCACTTCGCATCCGTTCGCTGTAAGCACTCGCACGGTGGCTTCATTCAACTTCGTAAACGTGACATTCGCGATGCACCCGGCAAAAAAGGCTACTCTCACCCGCTTTACGCCCTGCGCTGGAAAAGTCTTGCCGAGATGCTGGTAAAAATAATCGCGGTCAATTGTTGGCAGCAGCCGCTCTCGTTCCGCGAGCCCGATTAGCTTCAATATGCCGGTTGCCCGCGTCATTGACTGCAAACCGGATCGCTGATAAAACCTCAATAAATTTGCCACAAGCCGAATGCGTGCCGGGAAGGGAAGCAGCCTTCGGAAAACAAAATCGCGCGCCATGCGGGAAAAGAGTGGCCGCTTGTACTCCTTTTCGATCCGCGCCCGCGCATGTTCGACAAGCTTTCCGTACTCCACGCCAGAAGGGCACGCCGTTTCGCACGCGCGGCAATCCAAGCATTTGTCGATATGATCGACAAATGTATCCGAAATGGGCAACTCTCCCTGTTGCACCTGGAACATTTGCCAGATGCGCCCGCGCGGAGAATCTCCTTCTAGGTGCCACAAACGGTAGGTGGGGCAGTGATTCAGGCACAAGCCGCAATGCACGCAGCGCGCAAAATCTTCATAAACGGGGGTTGTGCCGAGGATTTGAGGCAGCGTCACCAAGGTTCTAGAGTCCTCCTACAAATCTTCCGGGAGCAAGAATATTTGCAGGATCAAAAGCGTTCTTAACCCGCTGCATCATTGCAAAATCGCCACGTTTTGCTCCCCAAACGTTAATTCGTTGCTTCAGCATTGTTGGCGCATGCAGCAGGGTCGCGCAACCTTTCACGCCCCCAACCGCTGAAAATACACTTTCCGCGGCCTTGCTAACGATCTCGATCGATCCAGGATTCTCTTGCTCCGCAAACAGTCCGAAATAGACCACGCCCCCGCCGCGAATGAATAAAGCGCTTCCCAGCGAAGCAGCGCTTGCGATTTCCTGCAGCGTCTTAAAATGTGCGGCCTGCAGAGCTGAAAAAGTAATGTGAAATAGCGCCACGACTGGCGCGCAGCAACGCAGCCGGTCGAACACTTCGCGCATGACCCGACCCATCGCAGCATCGGCAGATGAGTCCATTTCACCTGACTCCAAGGCATTCCCGTCACGCGCCAGCATTTCCAATTCTCGAGCGGTTCGCTGCACTACCATTTCATTTCCTTCAAATGAAATGTATGCCAGATACTGCTCCCCGCGCTCGCTGATTCCCACCGCTGAATTTAATATGTTCATTTGAAATCGAGCCAATCTCCTGGCTTCCGCGTCCAGCAATTCGATGTTGGCGATCGGCAAGCCTTTCCGCTCTACCGCCGCTCGAAACGCCAACGCTCCTCCAACATCCGCAAAGGTGGCGGTGAATCCCCCAAACGCCCGGGGCAATGGAAATGTACGGAAGTTCAATCGCGTGATAACTGCCAGCGTTCCCAGAGACCCCACCAGCAATTTATGCAAATCGTAGCCTGTAACATTCTTCACCACGCGACCGCCGCTCTTGCAAAGAGTCCCTTTGCCGTCCACGAATTCCCCGCCAATGAGAAAGTCTCGCACCGTTCCATACTGTCGCCGCAAAACAGAATCAATTCCGGAAGCGACCGCCCCGCCAATGGTAGAGCGTTGATAACAGGGAACCGCGATTGGCAGAAACTGGTGCTTTTCCGCCAAAATCTTTTCCAAGCTGACCAACGACATCCCAGCTTCAGTGCTCAACGTCAAATCACCAGCATCGAAGTGCGCGATCCCGCACATCTCTCGCATGTCTATCGCAATATCGTAATGTGTCGGCGGCATTCCGATTCCCAATTTACTGCGGGAGCCGCTCGCAATCACGCTCAGCCCTTCGCTTGCCGCGAAGCGCACAATCTCCATTACCTCAGCGTCAGACTTTGGCAGAACAATCGCACTTGGAACCACGTCGTCAATGGCGTACTCACGTAATTGCTCGTCAGTCGCCGCAATGCGGCCCGCGCCCAGAATACTTTCTAGCCGTATCGCTACATTAGCTGTCGCTATCATCGGCCGGAATCCCCGACCCCATGAGTGGACTTAATTCGAATTTCCCCGCACCCCTTGCTCAAAGGAAAAATCTTTCCCGGGTTCAGCGACGAATCCGGGTTGAACCCGTCATGCACTCGCTTCATCAAATCAAAATCGGCGTCGTTGAAAAGCAACGTCATCAATTCGCTCTTCTCCATACCAACGCCGTGTTCACCAGTTAGAGCGCCACCAATCGCGACGCAGTATCGAATGATCTCCTCCGAAGCCGCGATCGCCTTCTCAAAGGCTTTCTCTTGACGCGGATCGTACATAACAATTGGATGCAGATTCCCGTCTCCCGCGTGGAATACATTCCCGATGCTTAAGCCGTATTGTTTACCGATCTCCTGAATGCGCTGCAAAGTCTGTGGCAACTTTGAACGCGGGATCACGCCATCGAGAACGTAGTTGCTCGGCGCCAGCCTGCCCATAACGCCGAACGCGTTCTTGCGCCCCTTCCACAGCAAATCGCGCTCGTGCTCATCCTTTGCCACGCGGACCTCCCGCGCGTGGTGCGCGCGACACACACCGTCGATCTCCGCGGCCTGCGTTTCCGTCGACTCGCGCAATCCCTCAACTTCCAGCAGCAGCACGGCCGCGCTATCCCGCGGAAATCCCGCGTGGATGTAATCCTCTATGACGGCCAGCGTCCATCCGTCCACCATTTCGCATGCTGCCGGCGTGATCCCTCTGGCGGTGATGTCCACCACCGCCTGCGAAGCGTCGTCCACCGTTTCAAAAATCGCCAGCAGCGTTTTCACCGCCTCCGCTTTTCGCGTCAGTTTCACGGTAATTTCGGTTACCAGCGCAAGGGTGCCTTCGCTGCCCACAAATAATCCGCAAAGGTCGTACCCCGGGGCGTCTCCGTGTTTGCTACCAATGCGGACAATTTCGCCATTAGGCAAAACCATCTCCAGCGCTGCAATGTGATTCACCGTCACCCCATACGCCAATGTGTGCGGGCCGCCAGAGTTTTCCGAAACATTTCCCCCGATGGTACAGGCTTTTTGGCTCGAAGGGTCCGGGGCAAAATACAATTCTTCGCTCTCCACTGCGCGGGTGATGTCTTGGTTCACCACTCCCGGTTGCACGACGGCTCGCCGGTTCGCAACGTCGATCTCCAGAATTCGATTCATCCGCGCAAAAACGAGCATCACCCCACCGGTGCGAGCCAGCGCCCCACCTGATAATCCGGTTCCGGCGCCGCGTCCTACGATTGGCAGGTGATGCTTCGCCGCGATTTTCACAATCGCCGCTACATCCTTGGTCGTGCGCGGGAATACCACGACATCTGGCATGGCTTTTTCTACCGAGCCATCATATTCGTAAAGGACCAGGTCCTCACGCCGGTGCAGCACGTTAGCCTCGCCCAGCAGGGCGGTCAATTCCGGCAGTAGGGAAGTTGTCATCGCAGCGGCCAACCCTTTCGTACCTTACTATAGTGAAGTCCACTCCGCGCAGACAAATGCGCGCCTTGCAGCTTTTTTCTCCTGTGCTAGTGTAGTTGTCCGGAGAAACCAGAAGCCAAGATGGCAAAGCCCAGGGTCTACGCCACGCACGAGTTGTTTCCGGATGCTCGCACGATCCTCGATGCCGCCTGCGCCATGGAATATTGGATCAGCCCGGAGCGGCCCTCGCGCGATGAAGTTCTTCGTCGCGTGAAGAACAAAGAGGGTTTGGTCTGCCTGCTGACCGAAAGGATAAACGACGAACTCCTTCGCCAGGCTCCCAAACTTCGCATCGTAGCCAACGTCGCGGTTGGTTACGACAACATCGATGTGGAGGCCTGCACCAAGCGCGGTGTGGTGGCCACCAATACGCCCGGCGTTCTAGATGAAACTACCGCCGACTTTGCCTGGACTCTTTTGATGGCCATTGCGCGCCGCCTGATAGAAGGCGACCAACTTGCCCGCTCCGGCAACTGGAAGGGATGGGGCCTCGATCAGTTTTGCGGAGCAGACGTCTGGGGCAAGACGCTGGGCATCGTCGGCTTCGGCCGTATCGGGCGCGCCGTTGCTCGTCGCGCCAGCGGCTTTCAGATGAAAGTAATCTATACCAATACCAAACGTGTGCCAGAAAATGTTGAAAAATCCCTCAACGCTGAATTCCGCGATATGAATGCGCTGCTCGCTGAATCTGATTTCATCACCCTTCACGTTCCGCTGCGCCCGGAAACGCACGGTCTCTTCGACAATCCAAAGTTTCATCGCATGAAGCCGACGGCCTACTTCATTAACACTTCACGTGGCCCAGTGGTGGACGAAGCCGCGCTCGTTGGAGCTCTTGAAAACAAAACTATCGCTGGTGCGGCTCTCGACGTCTACGAACACGAACCGTTCATTCACCCTGGCTTGAAGCGCTCCAATGTCGTTCTGGCTCCGCATCTCGGTTCCGCAACTGTGGAGACGCGGACCAAAATGGCGCTTATGGCCGCCACCAATCTCGTTTCCATTTTTAAAGGGCAAATGCCGCCCAATATGCTCAATCCTCAAGCGCTGAAGATATCCTGACGCGCAGGTCGCGCCGCCATGCCCGACTCCAAATCCATCGCCCGCCAAATATTTCGGCAAACACTGGCTTCGATCGATATTCCTCATGTGATGGAAAGTAAACTGCAGATCGAAGGACGCCGCCTCGTCCTGCCCGACAAATCCATTGAGCTCTCAAGTATTTCCAAGGTCCGCGTAATTGCCATCGGCAAGGCCGCTCACGCGATGGCGGTTGGCCTTTATGACCTATTGCCAGCGAACTTGCATTGCCGCGGAATTGTCTCCGCTCCCACGTCGCCTGCGCTGCCACTGCCTGGATTTGTCTATTTTGTGTCCGGTCATCCCACACCCGACGAGCAAAGTTGGCGCGCCGCGGTGGCGATTCTCGAACTCCTCCGTGGATGTGACGATCGCACTCTGATTTTCTTCTTGCTCTCGGGTGGCGGCTCCGCTTTGGTCGAACTTCCTCTCGACCGTTTGCTCAAAATGGAAGAGGTGCAGCAATTGCACCGGGCGCTCGTCACCTGCGGCGCGCCCATCGAATCCATTAATACCGTTCGCAAGCATTTATCTGCTGTAAAGGGCGGTCGACTGACTGTTGCTGCCGGTTCAGCTACAAAGATCACCCTGGCTGTCACCGACGTTCCCGTGGGCCGAGAATCATCGCTGGCTTCTGGGCCTAGTCTGCCCGATCCCTCCACTACGGCTGACGTGCAGGGAATTATCTCCCGCTATGATTTACGCGCGAAATTCCCCGAGCCACTCTTGCGGTGGCTCGATGCTGATCAAATGCCAGAGACTCCAAAAACTTCTCATCCAGCTTTCGCGAACAGTCATTTCGTCTTACTTCTCGGAATGCACGATCTTTTCCACGCCGCCCACCACGCATCCGAAGCACGCGGCTACATGACCCGCTGCGACAATTCCACCGACGATTGGCCCATCGATAAGGCTGTGGATGCCTTACTCTCACAACTAGAGGACTGGCAACGCGAGAATCCGGGCCAGCGTGTCGCGCTCATCGCCGACGGTGAAGTGGCCTCCCCAGTAACCGGAAATGGCATAGGTGGAAGAAATTCTGCCTTTGTGCTGGCCTGCGTGGAGAAAATCGCTGGCCGCAGGATCACCATACTTAGCGCTGGGACAGACGGAATAGATGGGAACAGCCCGGGAGCGGGCGCCGTGGCTGATGGCCAATCCTTCGCCCGTGCAAACGCGTTAGGCATAGAGCCGTCGAGCCACTTTCAACAAAGCGATGCCTACACTTTTTTTGAAAAGCTCGACGACGCCATCGTCACCGGCCCAACCAACAACAATCTTCGCGACCTGCGGATCCTTCTGTCCGAACCCTTCGGGGTGGCTCGGCGGCACATTTCCTATATGTAGCGCTGGCCTCTATGCCAGCACTCTTGGTCTTATCGTCCGAAGACAAAACGGGATTTACGGCTTAGCCGGCATCCTCTTCTCCATCGCCTTCAATCGCTCATTCATCTCTTCCACCAATTTCTCCAAGCGCTGCAACCTCGAATCATCGCCACCCTTGCCGGCGGCTGGTTCGTCGTCCTCTCCATCGTCTCCCATCGCGGCTCCTGGCATTCCTTTGGGCGGAGGGTTCTTCAAATGTTCAATCTGTTGCTTGATCATCGGGGCAAACTCAATGCTCAGATCGTCTCTTTTCAGCAATGCCTCCAACGCCGGAATTGCCGAAGCGTCACCGCGCGTTCCCAGGGCGAAGACGGCTCCGAATCGGACCTGAGAGTGCGATTCAGACAGATAACTGGCAATCTCGTTGGTGAGTTCTTTGTTGTCTTTCTGCAGTCGCGCAACGCTTCCGAGCGCCGCGGCGCGAGAGTCTAGATCCTTTCCTGGTTTTGTCCATTTCAGGAGCAGAGGGACTGCCCGGTCGTCACCCAGCGCTCCCAATCCGCGCAGCGAAGCATTTCGCAGGAAACCGTCCGGCGAATCGCTGCTCACCATCGCCGTCAAAGTTTCATACGCTTGCGGAGATTTCGTCTTTCCTATCGCTTGCAGCGCTGCCCCCCTCGCGCGATAAGAACTGTCTTCCTTGGCGACCGCTTCCAGTCTTGCACTTGCCGCCGGATCGTCCTTGAAGTTACCAAGTGCCTGCACAATTTGCGCCCGCACCCATGGCTCCTTCGCCGTATTCAGCGAATCCAGTAGCTGTTTCGAAGCCGCTGCGTTTCCAAATTCGCCCAAAGCCTGCGCGGACACGATTTTAACGCCGTACGCTTTATCATTGCGAAGCGCTTCTCCGAGCCCCGCCGCGGCGTCATCTTCTTTTTTCATTTTTTCCAGCGCCACAGCCGCATCCGCGCGGTCCGCGACCTCCGCGGCATTCTTCAGTTGATATAACAGTTCTTTCTTCTCTTTCTTGAACTCAACAGACTTCAGAACCTGATTACCTTTATCGAACAGCACCATCTGCGGTGCGGTGTCCGACGGAAATGTAAATGTCTCCACGGTCTTGGACACCACAATCGGATAAAGCTTTGGCCCACCACCGTTGGTCACTTCCACTTCGACCGGCACTCGAAACAGGCCTACGCGTCCTTCCACCTTCTGCGTCTGGTTGACGGTGAGCGCGATTTGCTTCTTTGCCTCATCATACCCGTAGCTCAATTCAAATTTTGGAGCGCCGGCTCCGTACACCCACTGATCGAAAAACTGGTCCACATTCGTATGGGTGCTTTCTTCGATCGCTTTGGTCAGGTCCGCAGTCACTACGTTCTTGCCTCGATTCTCTTCCAGATAGTGCCTTAGCCCCGCGTAAAATTGCTCGTCCCCTAAGCGGTGTCGCAGCATGTACAGCACCCAGCCACCCTTCGTGTACGCATTTCCATCGAACTCACCGGAATCGTCGAAGTCGTGGCGAACAATCGGTTTCGCGGCGAGATTGTGGCTGCTGTTCCAGCTCCGCGAAGCATCCCAGCGGTCGTAATCCGCCGCATCTTTGCCGAAGTGCCGTTCGGTCCAGACGGTCTCCATAAACGTTGCGAAACCCTCGTTCAGCCAGATATTTCCCCAATCCTTACAGGTAACCAGATCGCCGAACCACTGATGACCGAGTTCATGCGAAATCAGCGGATCCTCGCCTTGGATGTATTCGGCGGCCAGCACGGGATTTCGGAGCGAAGTCGCGGTGTTTGTCGTTGCGCTGGAATTCTCCATCCCCCCGGCAACGAAATCGTCCACCATTGCTTGCGAATATTTTTCCCAGGGATAATTCACGCCCAACGTGGTGCTGAAATGTTCAATCATCGCCGGGGTGCGGCTATAACTTGCAGTCAGGCGATAGCCACGATCTTTCGGCGCGTAATACGTTACCGGGATGTTGCGCCAACTGTCCTTTACTTCCGTCAGTTCGCCCGCAACTATGGTGAAAAGATATGTCGAACTTGGCTGAGACTCGCGCCAGGTCCAGGTCTTCTGGCCGTTCGCCGCGTCCGCTATGCCAATCAACTTTCCGTTGGAGATCGTCAGCCAGTCCGCAGGGACCGTCACCACTGTCTCCGTGGTCAGCCTCATATTCGGGTAGTCATATGTGGGCAGGTAGTAGCGCGTATCCTCGGATTCGCCTTGCGTCCACACTTGTTTTGGGCGATTCGGATAATCCTTGTCCGGTAATATGAAATAAATCCCTTTCTTCGGCGCTCCCTCGTAGGTAATTTCGATATCAAATGTTTCGCCGGACTTGGCTGCGCGCGGAAGTGTGACATTCAGCTTGGTATCCGTGATATCGAATTTCGCGCTAGCCTTGTTCACCTTCACGCTTTGGATCTCCAATCCTACGGAATCGAACGATACTTTTTCTGTGCCCGATCGCAGGATGCTGACCGTGTGCGTCACATCTCCAATGATCTTCTTGTGCTCCAGATCAAAACGCAGCACCACCTTCGAATGTTGTAGATCGTAATCCTTACTGCGAGCGTAGGGCTCGTCTGCTCTTACCACCGCACAGCACAAAATTGTCGCTAGCAGCAATCCTAACCACCGCTTAAAATGCCCCGCCTGCCTCTGATGCCGCCAGATGGCCCTATTCATTCGTCGCTCTCCTCAGGTTTTCCAAAGCTAAGTTGCGCACGCATCCAGACAGTTGGCCGTTGCCACTCTCGTCACCCATCCCTATTAGCCCAACGCTCTGCAACTCCCCGTGCACAAACTTAAATGTTCTCGCGGAAGACCGCCATGCGTCAAACCACGTCCGTCCGTCAAGAGCGAGCGGTTTTCCGCACCCTACGAACGACCACCAAACTCGTTGCACCAGAAGCTCCACGGCACTACTATGCGGCTAAAGCAGTTCGCCTTTCTGCTAATAGCAAAACGGAGGTTTCCCGATGTTCTCCAGACTTCTACCTGCCTTATTCTTCTTTTTAGTACTTTTCGTCCCGACTTCGCGCGCGCAACTCGGCAAGAACGTTCCAATCCCAGCTGGATCGGATGAGGACAAGCAGCTCAAAGCGATAAACGATGCCAGCGATCCCGCTCAAAAATTGTCTTTGCTCGATGGCTTCGCCCAGTCCCATACGAACGGCGACTTTGCCATCGTTGCCGACGAGCAATACGTCAATTACTACATTGCGGAAAAGCAGTATGACAAAGCCTTCGAATATGGTGACAAGCTGTTCGCCCTGGACCCAGACAATTTCAATAACGCGGAAAATATGGTCAGGGCATCGAACGAAAAGGGCGACGTTGACCGCTTGTTCGCATATGCAGAAAAAGCCGCCGGTATTCTGCAGCGGTATAAAGCGGCACCTCCTCCGGAAGGCACTTCTGCCGATGCCTGGCAGCAACAAAAAGCTCAAAAGTTGGAATCCATCAAGGAATATCGAACCTATATCGAAGGATCTTTCCTTAACGCCGCTTACCGGGTAAGCGATCCCGCAAAACGAGCTGTTCTCCTGCAACGATTTGCAACGCTCTTTCCTGATTCGCCCAGTGCCGAACAAGCGTTGAGCATGTCCGCGTTTTCCTACCAGGCGGCACAGAATCGCCCCAAAATGCTGGAGGTCGCCAGCGACTTGCTCGCTAAGAATCCCGATAACATTGGAATGCTAGTCTTGCTGGCGGACGATTTTAGCGAGAAGAACGAACAACTCGACAAGGCCGAGGGCTATGCCAAGAAAGCCGTGGCACTTTGCGATACGGCAAAGAAACCGGCTGGCAGCAGCGACGCCGACTGGCAAAAGCAAATTACTCTGCAGAAGGGACTAGCTCTCAGCGCCCTCGGTCAGATCAGCATCGAAAGAAAAGACAACCTTGGCGCGGTTAAAAATCTAACCGCTGCCGCGCCTCTACTGAAAGCCAACGCAAACCCTTACGCCCGAAATCAATACCGCCTCGGTTTCGCCTATCTCAATCTCAAGAAGATTCCGGAAGCCCGTCAGGCGCTCACCGAAGCCGCGTCGGTTGACAGCCCCTACAAAGCCCCCGCGCAGGCGAAGCTCAAAGGCATGAGTGCCGCAACGAAAAACGCGTCATAGTGAATACGGGTTGTTAGTCGATAGAGGTCAGGCGCGCGGCCTCGGCATTGAACCTTTAGGCCCCTCCGGCGCATCTAAGTCCGGTAAGCTAGAGAAAATCTATCCCGCAATTGGAAGGGGAATTTATGAAGGAAATCGCCACATTCGGCGCCGGCTGTTTCTGGGGAGTCGAAGCCAAGTTCCGCAGTACGCCTGGCGTGATCGAAACCGCCGTAGGCTACAGCGGCGGAGCTCTGGATCAGCCAACCTACAAAGATGTCTGCACGGACGAAACCGGGCACGCTGAAGTTGTCCAGGTAGCCTTCGACCCGCAGAAATTATCCTACGAGAAACTTCTTGAGGTGTTTTTCAAATTGCACGACCCGACGCAAATGAACCGCCAGGGCCCGGATTTTGGAAAGCAATATCGCACCGCAATCTTCTACCATTCGCCGGAGCAGCAACAAACCGCAATAAAAGTAAAAAATGCCCTGGAAGCCAGCAAGGTTTACAAGAGGCCCATCGCGACGGAAATCGCTCCGGCAGTGACTTTCTGGCGTGCCGAGGAGTACCACCAGCGTTACCTGGAAAAGCGCGGCATGGAGAATTGCCACATTTAATTCCGGCTCCCGACAAAGCAAAACTTAGGTCCAATCAAGCGGGTTCTTTTTCCAAGTCCGTAAAATCCGGAGTCTGCCACAGACAGGGAATGGAAGTCGGAATCCCAGTCCTTGCTGCCGGCTGCGCGAATCGGGTGACGTTTTCCAGGACAATCCGTTCCGCAGCTTCATAAAGACTGCTAGCAACCTCTGTAGAATTTCGCCAGCGCACTTCCGCGCCAAGCAAGGCATCGCGCCGCAGAAGAATTCCCCGGCAGCCCGCTCTGCTTGCCGCCTCCATGTCCGCTTCGGAATCGCCAATCATGTAAGTGTCCGGGGGGCGCCAAAATCCATCCAACATGGCCTTCAGCAACATTCCGGGAAGAGGTTTCCGGCATAGGCAATCCCGAGGATAGGAGTGCGTGCAATAGTAAACTTTTTCGACGTCAGCGCCGTGCAACGCTATTTCCAGTAGCAACCGCCGCGTCTGTTTGCCCAATTCGTGCAGGGTCCGCTGGCCCGATCCTACGCACGGTTGGTGTGAAACAATTCGCACTGCGATGTTATTTTCTGAGAACAAGCTCAGGGCCTCCAGTGAGCGTGGCATAAATTTACAGTCTTCGCAGAATGCCACGCCTTTCGCGTTGGGCCGATGGACCAGCACGCCCTCGCGCTCCAGCAATACTCCGCGCCGAATTACCATCCCAATGATCCTCCAGTCGTTTCAGGTCATCATTATTCCGGTTGTCAGGTTGTGAATCGGAGCGAATTCACGGAAATAAATGCTTGAGTCAGATTCAGTAATCCGTTCCAGAACGAAACTACTTCCCACTTTGGTTCCTCTTTTTTGGTTCCACGCGGTTTGGCTCTCCTGTCGTCTTCGTCGTGAACGACTTCCGCCATCGTCACTCGCCAGGCTTTGGAACGGCCTTGTCGAGGGCAAAGCATGCACGACGCTAGCCAAAGAAAACAATGTGGGATTTCCTTGTCGCTTTCCTTGCAAATCCTTAAGTTTTCAGCGCA
>CAAGKR010274689.1_pt1 | contig 12079 bp, 11 predicted proteins | sample 2556971 | NCBI WGS metagenome assembly CAAGKR01 (sample SAMEA5207829, study PRJEB30636) | soil metagenome | biome: forest; feature: boreal; material: soil | place: USA | collected 2011-09 | depth 1 m
GGGCGTGGTGGAATTGGTAGACACGCCGGCCTTAGGAGCCGGTGGGCGTCAAGCCCTTGGGGGTTCGAGTCCCTTCGCCCGCATCGACCGGAGTTAGCGATGGGCGCGGCGCGCCGTGTCGGCCGCCGGCGGAGCGCCGGCATCGGACGTCATTCGGTGATCGGCAGGACCCGGAAGGTGTTGCGGGTCGGGGTGGCGCCCGCGTAGATCTTGATGTTGTGAAGTGCGGTGGAGTCGTAGATCAGGTTGGGGGCCCCGCTCGAGCCGAGTTCGATGCCGCCATTGCCGTCGACGTTGATCCCGCCGATGACTTTCGAAGTTCCGCCGAGGACCACCACGGCAGCCGAGGAGTTCGTCGGGTTGACGGCATAGATCTCGCCGAAGAATTCGGCGTTGCCCAAGAGTTCCAGCGTGCCGTCGGCGAGGACGAGAAAGCCCGCCCCTTCGCCCGACGAGTTGGCGACGCCGCCCGTGAGCTTCAGGTTTTCGCAGCCTTCGACGTAGGCCGGCAGGCCCGAAAGTTCGGCCATCGTTTTCGGGCAGTTCGCCGCCGAGTGGAAGGTTCCGGCCGCTTTCGCCTCTGCCTTCATGGATTCGAGTTCGGCTTTGGTGAGCGTGGTGGCCGGGTTCGCCGGCCCTTTGGTCGTGTTCGGCGCGATCTGTTCCTTGGCTTCGTTCCAGGTTTCGCATGGCGATACCCCTTCGCAGCGCATGCCGATTACTCCCGGTTCCCCGGATTCGCCTTCCGTGTTGACGATCACCTTTTTCCCTTCGTTCGTCACCTTGAACCAGTTGCCGGCGACGGCATCCTTGGGGAAGTTGAGGGCGACGAGCTGCCGGGAGACGAGCGTCGCGAGCGTCACCATGCGGCACTGCGCCACGCCGACGGCGCGCACCCACAACTTGCTGTCTCCGTTCGCGTCGAATCCGGGTTCCGACTGCTCAGCCGACGAGTTGAAGTAGGTGCCGCTGGCTTTGTCGTCGCGTACGTAGGTCGTCCACGAGTTGGTGAGCGGCGAGCCCCAGGCGTCTTTCGGCGTCCCGGCCGGGCAGGACGATGCGGCGGTCGGGTAACCGGCGCTGAGGCTCCCGGCCGAGGGGCAGCCGTTGGTCGCCGTGCTCGTCGCCGCACTGCAGCGGATCACGGGGGGGTTGTTGTCTTCGGGCAGCGTGTCCGGGTAGGCTTCCGCCACTTTTCCCGGCCACACGCGCGAGATCTGGCCGACCTGCGCGTTCAGGGCCGCCTCTGCGATGTTGAATGCCGCCTCGCTCGCCTGCTCGCGCGCCGATGCTTTCTGCTGATTGTCGGTGAGCAGCAGCAGCCCCATCCCCAGTCCGAGGATGACCATCAGCAGCATGATCGCCGACACGAGCGCGAAGCCCTCTTCTTTGTGTCCTTGTCTCATGGTTTGATCAACACCGTCTGTTCGTAGACGCTCGAGAGGCCGCCGGGATCGGTGACCTCGAGCTTAAAGGCTTGGCTGGTTCCCGGTTCGAATCCTTTCAGTGTTTCGTACTGCTGGGAGGACGTGTTGAGCAGCAGGCCGTTCTGCCACCACTTGTAAGAGAGGGCGAGCCCCTGGGGGTCCTGGGATTCCGAGGCGTTGAGGAACACTTTTCGTTGGAAGCCGGTCTGCACTGCGGTGAAGAAGGCCGTCGGCTGCCGGTTCGCGTTGCGCAGCGAGATGCCACTCGTCAGTTGGGTCTCCGTGCAGCTTTCTTCGTGGTTTCCCCCGCAGAGCTGCCGGGTGCCGGGGGTGAGGTCGATGAACATCGTGACCTCGATCGAGTTGATTTCCGTCGTGGGGGGTTCGGTCCCTGGGCCGTAGAGGAACAGGCGCCGGGTCCGTCCCCCGATCCTGTTGGTGACGTGTTCGACCAAACGGGTCTTGGTTTCCCAGTCGCCCGCGGTGAGGTCAGGACAGGTGGTGACGGTCGGAAGCGGGGGCGCGTGTTCTTCTTTCCAGCGCGTGGTCTGCTTCCACAGCACCTCTTCGCTCGGTTTCGAGTTGTCGAGGCAGTAGCGCACCCGGGTCGCGTGCGTGAGGTTTTTGCCCCATTCGTAGCCCGGTTCCGTGCTGATCGTCTGGAAGACGAGCGAGTAGCGTTTCGCGATCTCGAGCGCGCCCGGGAGTTCCGGCACGGATTTGGGCGCCGCCACGTTGCGCAGGTCGCGCCCGAGTCGATCGAGCGCGTTGCGCGCGTTGTCCTGGGTTTCGTTGCGCAGCAGCTCGTGGCGATTGTCGCGCTGGAAGACGTCGAGCACGCTCAGCGTCGCGCCGAAGACGATCGAGGTGATCACCATCGTCACGAGCAGCTCCATCAGTGTGAAGCCGGCCTCTCCGCGCGCGGTCATCACTTTGTCACCGGTCCGATTGGTTCCGACTCGGTCAGGTTCGCGGTTACGGCAGTCACCCAGTATTCGTGCGCGACTTCCGCGTCCGTGTCGTTGTAGGTGACTTCGCCCGAGCCCGACCACGTCGCCACGTCATAACGGCTCGTGTAGTTCTTCGATCCGCGATAGATGCGGTAGAAGGCCGCCGCCGGAGACCCTGTCGAGGCCGGCCAGGTGAGTGTCACCGATCCATCCAGGAGGCTCTTTTTCGCTTCCAGTTCGGACGGTTGTTTCGGTTTCACGATCGGTTCGCCCGCCACGGCCACGGTGGCTTCGGGCCCCTGCCGCACGACACCGTTGGCGTCGCGGTATAGCGCTACCGCTGTGTAGGGGAGGCTGGATGTGCTGGGCAGGAGCGGGTTCAGGTCGATGCACGATGTGGCGGTGCTCAGCGTCGCTTCGAGTTTCGGGCAGACGGGTTCTTTTTTGGAGTTGTAGATCCGATAACCGAGCACGTTGCGTTCGGAGTTCGCCCGCCACTGCAGCTCTGCGACCTTTTCCTTTTTGCCTCCGACGTAAACTTCGTTGAGGCCTCCCCTCAGTTCGGCGGGGGCGGCGGGTTTGCCGCGGACGAGCGTGACGGAGATCGAGACCGGCGGTCCCGTCACACCGGTGGCGTCGATCGCCTGGACCGATACCTGATAGGTGCCGTCGGAGACCGCCGGGTAGGGGATCGACCAGGAGAAGTTCCACGTCGTCGTTTCGCCTTTCTTGACGGGCGGGGGCGTCTGCGCGATGCCTTCGAGCGACCACCTCATCGCCGTTGTCGCGGCGGGCGATGTGATCGCGAACGTCAGCGTGTTGGAGATCGGCTGTTCGCTGATCACGGGTTTGGTGGATTCGAACGGTGTTTCCAGGCGCAGGTTGCCGGCGGTAAGGCCGGGGGCCTCGCCGGCCGCGGAGAGCGTCGAGACCTCGTGCACGTCCGGCGACCGGCCGGTCGCGGTCCAGGTGACGTCGACCGTGATGCGCTTGAGGTTTTCGGGATGCGGGTCTTCTGTCTTCCCTTCTGCCGCTTCCGAGGCCACCCATTCTTTTTCGCCGGGGTCGTTGCAGAAGGGGTTTTCGTTGAAGAAGTTGATGTGTTTGCCCCAGCCGTTCTTGGGGTCGTCGATCGCGCACTCGCTGGCTTTGATCGTGTAGGTCGTCCCGCGTCGGGAGATCTGCCATGTCGCTCCGCCGGATTCGTTCGCGAGGCCGTGCATTCCCTGGAGCTCTTTCACGATGTCGGGAGGCGAGATCTGCCCGTAGGGGATCGTCCTCGCGTCCTCGAGGATCTCGCGCGCGAGGTTCGTGGCGCCTTCGCGCGCCCGCGTCGCGGAGCTCGCTTTGAGCGAGGTGTCGAGCAGGCCGAACAGGCTCGTCAGGCCGACGATGAGGACGACCGCGGCGATCAGCGTCTCGAACAGCGTGAAGCCGTCCTCTCCGCGCAGGCGGACGCCGCGGGGCCTCCGACGAGGCCCGCGGTGCATGCTGCGGGAAGATTTGCGCATCGACACGAACACCTAGCGTCTGTAGGTGGTGTCGGCTACGGGGACCCGCGGCTTTAGCGGCCCTACGGCGCCTCGGCGTACGGATCGCGGCCGCGCAGCGGACGCCCGGGGGTGGGCGTCAGCGCGATAGCGGCTGGCGGCGGCTGCGCAAACGCCGCCTCCAAAGCGCAAGCCGGCGGCGCGAGGTCCTGACTCGCGTCGCTCCGGCGCCGAGGGCCTCAGAGGTGAACCGCGACCTGAAGACCCGCAGCCGGCGGATCCAGAGATGGCGCCAGTCACCGTGGCGCGGCCCGACTCCCACGTTGTCGGCGACGGCGAGCGCAGCGATCAGCGTCCCGATCAGCGCGGCGAGGGTCGCAAGGATCAGATCGCCGGACGGCGGGGGGATCCCAAGGCCGAACAGCCCTCCGCCCGATGCGTGCTTCCTGGCGGCGACCGGACTCAACCCTCGGATGAGGTTCCTCGACGCGGGCGATGCCGTCCCCGCGCCCGCTTGACCCGGGCGCAGGGCGATGCCGGACGAGCCCAGTTCGGCTCTGCCTGAGCCGGGCCGGCCGGAGCCGCGTGCGCCGCCGGCAGGCAAGCTTGCAGAGCGGGCGAGCGGCTTGCTCGCGGTCGAGGCCCGCAACGGGGCGCCGGGAGCTTTGCCCGACCCCGACCCCGACCCCGACGGGGATGGGTGCGCCGCGCTCGCGGCCGACCCGGAAGGCGATGCGGGCGCCGCACTCGTGCTCGAGGGAGCGGGTTTGGGCGCGGGCCGCACGGTCAGGAGAACCGTGGTCGTTTTGACGGGCGGCGGCAGCGGTGAGCTGACCGGCAGTTTCGGTGCTGCTTTGACCGTCGGAGCCGGTTCGACTTTGACCTGGGGCGCCGGGGAGGTTTCGACGGTGACCGGAGCCGGCGGCAGCGGCGGGGGTGGCGGCAGGACTTTTTCCGGAGGGGAGGGGATGGGGGGGATGGGAAGCGGAGGGGTGCCTGGAAGCAGTTGGGCGTCGCCGGCCGTCGGCGAGATGAGGCCGCCCACGAGCATCGCTGCCACCAGCGTCACGCGCGCGGCGCGTAGAGCACGTCTACATGGCGTGGCTTCTGCCATCCCGAACATCCGTCCGTGAAGCGAGTCGAACATCCATTCATTCGGCTACCCGGAATTTCAGGGTCGAAACATCAGCGCGCCCTCGCGGCGTTGCGCCGAAGCCGCCTACAATCGGGCGTCGCTGGGGGACTGGTGTATCGGTAACACGGTGGTCTCCAAAACCGCAACGCCAGGTTCGATTCCTGGGTCCCCCGCTGGCGCTCGCCTCGATCTGGCGCGATAGGCTTTCCACGGCACACGGGCTTGGTCACGGAGGAAGCCTCACACCACACGTTGAGAGGCGCCCGTGTGCCTCCACATGGGCCGGCGCTAGCGCGTCGGCTCGGCGCCCGCGCGGCGCTCGACGCCGTGCTCGCCGGCGATCAGCATCAGGCTGACCATCTCTGGCGCGAACAGCCCGTGCTCCACGACGCCCGCGGTCGCGCTCAGCCGGGCCGAGAGCCCCCGCGGGTGGCCGATCGGGCCGAGGTAGTCCGCGATCAGCCCGCCGTCGGGGCTCGTCATCGTGCCGCGCAGCCGCGCGTCGCCGATCTCGGCGAGCGTGTGCTGCACGCCGAACGCAAGCAGCTCGAGCGGCACGGGCGGTGCCAGCCGCGGAACGGACTTCTCGGCCGAGACGATCACCACGAAGCGCCGCGCGGCGGACGCGACGATCTTCTCGCGCGTGTGCGCGCCGCCTCCGCCCTTCACCAGCCAGCCCTCCGCGTCGATCTGGTCCGCGCCGTCGATCGCGATGTCGAGCTCGCCGAGCTCGTCGAGCTGCCGCACGGTCAGGCCCAGCGCGAGCGCCGCCCGCTCGGTGTCCGGCGAGGTGGCCACGCAGCACAGGCCCTCGAGACCCCGCTCGGCGATCGCGGGCAGCAGATACGCGACGGTCGTTCCCGTCCCCAGGCCCACCCGCATGCCATCCTCGATCAGCTCGGCCGCGGCGAGCGCGGCGGCGCGCTTGTGGCGCGCGATCTCGCCCTCGTCGGTCAGGGACGTCTGTCGCTGCCGAGTCGCACGAGGGGCCGCCATGGCGCGGACGTTACCGACCCGGCCCCGTCCCTGAGACGGAGTCCCTCAGGCGCGGCCGGGTTGTGCAGCAGGAATCCCTGCCCGACCGAGCAGTCGAGCTGGCGCATCAGCGCGAGTTGCCGGTTGGTCTCGATTCCCACGGCCACCGCCGTCAGGCCGGCCTCCCTGGCGAGGGCGAGCGTCGCCGCGAACACGGCGCGTCGCTCCTTGTCGCGGTCGGAGCCCTGCACGAGCGCGCGGTCGATCTTGAGGATGTCCAGGGGCATGTTGCTCGGCAGCCCGAGCGAGAAGTCGCCCGAGCCGAAGTTGTCCAGTGCGATGCGCACCCCCAGGCGCTTGAGGTCCTTCAGCGCGGAGCGTGCCCGCTCGGGGTCGCGTGCCACGGCCTCCTCGCTGATCTCCAGACACAGCGCGCGCCCCGGCAGGCGGCCATAGGCAAGCTCCTCGCGCACGCGCTCGGCGAGGTCGACCTCGGTCAGCTCGCGTGCGGAGATGTTGACGGAGACCGGGATGGCGATCCCTTCACGGCGCCAGCGCTCCGCCTGCTCGCAGGCCGTGTGCAGCACCCAGTTGCCGATCTGCACGATCAGCTCGCTCTCCTCCGCGCGCGGGAGGAAGGAGCCGGGAAGCATCTCGCTGCCCGGGGGGCGATCGGCTCCGTCGGGACGCCAGCGCAGCAGCGCCTCAGCGCCGATCGCGTAGCCGCCCGCGAGCGGCATGATCGGCTGATAGGCCAACAGCAGCTCGTGGCGTGGCAGCGCGTGGCGCAGGCGGCCCTCGATCTCCAGGCGTGTGACGAGCTCCTGGCGCAGGCTCTCGTCGAACAGCTTCAGGCGCCGTCCGCCCGCGGCCTTGGCCCTGTACATCGCGACGTCGGCCTCGCGCAGCATGCCGTCGGGGTCGGCGTCGCCGTCGCGCGAGACCGAGATGCCGACGCTCGCGAGCATCGCGACCTCGGTCGATCCCAGCAGGACGGGTCGCTCGAGCGCGTCGAGCACCCGCTCCGCGAGAGCGAGCGCTTCGCCCTCGCCGTCGATGTCCTGAGCCAGGATCACGAACTCGTCGCCGCCGAGGCGGGCGACGGTGTCGCTGTCGCGCATGAGCTCGGCGAGTCGTTCGGAGACCGCGATCAGCACCCGGTCGCCGGCGTCGTGTCCGAGGTTGTCGTTCACGGCCTTGAACCTGTCCAGGTCGACGAACAGCAGCGCGACCACACCGTCGGAACGATGCAGGCGCGTGAGCGCTTGCCGGGTGCGGTCCATCAGCAGCAGACGGTTGGGGAGCCGCGTCAGGGGATCGTGCAGCGCCTGGCGCTCCAGCCACATCCGGTCGGTGACGTCCTTGGCCGCGGCGTACCAGGTGTCGCCGTCGCAGCGCGCGCTCCACAGCAGCCAGCGCCAGGAGCCGTCGCGGTGCCGGTAGCGGTTGGTGAAGTTCTCCAGCTCGGCCGGATGCTGGCTGCCGGCCAGCAACAGGTCGAGCGTCTGGCGCACGTCATCAGGGTGCATGAACTCCTGGATGGGTCGTGCCTGCAGGTCCTGACGGCTCCAGCCGAGCAGCTGCTCCCAGGCCGGATTCACCAGCGTGAAGCGCCCGTCGAGGGAGATCGTCGCGAGCAGGTCGCTGGTCATCTCGAACAGCCTGGCGATCCTTGCCTCGCCGTCGAGCGCCGGGGCGAGGCCTGCCTCGCCAGCGTTAATGGTCGTCCTTGAGCCCATTCCTGCTCATCACGTCGGCTTCGGACGGGCCCTTGACGGGGACTACGTCGCCTCAGTGGACGGATTGGCTACGAAGACGCCATCGCGGCCCCGGGGCCGACGCGATCCGCTTCTCCTCGCAGGAATCTCCACATCGAAAGGCACATCAGCGCCGTCAGGATCACGGCGCTCGAGACGCACCACTCGCAGATCGCGTGGATCGAGAACAGCTCGCGACCCGTCAGGTAGGCGCTGAAGCCGAAGCCGACCAGGGTGAAGGCCATCGTCGCCAGCCGCGTGCTCTCGCCCTCCGGCGCGAGCAGCGAAGCGAGGATCGCCACATAGCCGATCAGGCCGATCAGCGCGACGGGCACGCCCGCGAGCTTCGAGTAGGCCGACGTCTGCACCTTCGTGCAGCTTTCCCCGGCCGTGCAAGCCGGCTTGATGCCCGCGTAGTGGACGTAGGTGAGGTAGCTGGCGACCCCGAGGCCGATCACCGCGAGCACGATCATCGTGACCCTCACGGCTCGGGAGCTCATGCCGGTCCTAGCTCTTAAGCGCTTTTTCGATCGCTTCGTTGAACGAGGTGGGGTCGGTCAGCGAGGCGTATTCGAACTTCGCCAGCTGGCCGCCGCTCTTGCCGATCAGGAACGAGGGCGTGCCGTTGAAGCCGGCGCTGTTCGCCGCCTGCGCGTCGGCCGCGACCTGGCTCGAGAGCGCCGCTTCGTTGCGATCGGCGGCCCATTGCGTCAGGTTCAGGCCGGGCACCTGGCGCGCCAGGTTCTGCAGATAGCTTTCCGTGACGTAGCCCGAGTTCTCTTCGCCCTGCTCGTGGTAGAAGAGCTCGATGAAGGTCCACATCTTGTTCTGCTTGCCCGCGGCCAGCGCGGCCACCTGCTGCGTTTTGAAGACTTCGGGTTCGCGTGTCGCCGTCTCCAGCGAGCGGTATTCGATCTTCAGCTTGCCCGTGGAGGCCCACTTCTGGACGATCGAGGGAAACGCCCCCAGGGTGAAGTCCTTGCAGATCGGGCACTCCAGGTCTCCGAAGTACTGAAGCGTGACGGGGGCCTTCGGGCTGCCCAGCACGGCGCCGCTCTCGGGGATGCCGCCGAGGAGCGACGTCACCGCCGCCACCGTTTTGTTCGCTTCGGAGGAGCCGACGTTGATCTTCTTGGTCGAGCTGCTGCCGCCCGTGGCGATCACGATCACGACGATCGCGACGATGACGACCGCCCCCACGATCCCGAGCTGCGTCAGGCGCGTGCGCCGCACCGCGCTCGCCACCTCCGCCTGCTCCAATGCCTTGCGCTGCTCGCGCGCCTGTTCGCGGCGCTGCTTGCGCGTCAGGTCCTCCTCGTCGCTCTCAACGGGACTCATAGGCGGAACTTTTACAGGTTTCTGCTCAACGCCGCCTAAGGAAGCGACGGGCCCAGCTCGCCGCGCGGGCCGGGCCCGGGACGTTTATCGGCGCGGCCTTCTAATCCGTCGGGCCAGGCGCGAAGATGGTGCTCGGCCCCTGTAGCTCAATTGGATAGAGCGCCGGCCTTCTAAGCCGGGGGTTGCTGGTTCGAGTCCAGCCGGGGGCATCGCCAAGCGCAAAGCAGATCGGGAGAGACATCTCGAGCGCCCCGCCGCGCCGTCCCTAGGGATCGGCGACCAGGGCGGAGATCGCGGGGACGTTCCCGAGCGAGACGAGCCACTGCAGGACCTGGCTTCGCTTGAGGTAATCGTCGAAGAACGCTCTCGTCACGCGCTCGACGATCGCAAGCTGCGGCTGCTCGCGGGTGTATGGCGGTAGATGTTGCGCACCGAGCAGGCGGAGCAGGTACTTCGGCCGCTGCGCGGCCTTGAAGAACGCGTAGGTGAACCGCGGCTGGTTGATCGTGTCGGCGGTCCCTTGGATGGCCAGCAGCGGGGGACCCCCCGGAGCGAAGCCGTAGCCGCCCACGCCGGACATCTCTGCGCCCGAGAGAATGACCGCGGCGCCGACTCGCGGGTCGCGGAACCGGCGGCTGTCCGCGACGGCGAGTGCCGTCTCCCCGCCGTCCGACTGCCCGGCGACGGCGATGTGGGCCGGGTCGATGAGATTCGCCAGCGGCGCGGAGCCGACGCTGCTCTTCGCCAGCAGGCGCGAGATCACGAAGCTCATGTCTCGTGGTTGGTTGATCAGGTCGGACTCGTCCGGGCCGCCCGGGGCATGGGCGCTCTCGAGCGGAAACTCCGGTGCGGCGACCACATATCCGGCGCGCGCCCAGCTCTGCAGAAGACCCGCGTAGAGAGCGGGCGTGACCGCGAATCCATGGCCGAAGACGACAAGCGGAAACGGCCCCTGCGCTGCTGCCGGCGGCGCGTTTGGCAGGTCGGTGCCCGAAGGCGGCCCGAGCGCGGGGTAGCGCAAATAGGTTGTGAGCGTGCGTGGCTCGCTGCGCCCGCGCGCGAGGCGGATCGTGCGACTCGGGTCGACGAGACGCAGCACACGCAGGCCGACCGCAAACTGCGAGGGCCCCGTGACCGCGGGGGGCGCAGGCGCCGCTTCCTGGCCACCCGGGCCGGCGGCGGCCGCCGAGGAGATGCTCAGCGCCGCGATGCCGCCGCAGGTTACGAGCAGCGTCAGCAGCGGGCGCCCATGCGCAGGCGGCGGCAGCCTCGCCCTTGATGCAAGCCTGCCCGGCACGGGGGCATCCTGGCAGATCGCCCGGGCGTCCGGGGAGCGTGAGACAAGGCTCGCGCCGAGGCCGCCCGCTAGCATCCGCGGCCAAGCGGGACTGGAGAAGCCACTTTCAGCCCCGAATCGCTCGGCGGAGGCACGGTGCGGATGTTGCTCATGGCGAAGGACCCGGACGCCCTGGTCGAGCGGGCCGTCGCGGCGGGAGCGAGGGAGATCCGCCCGGTGGCGGAGGAACACCGATGGCGGCTGGGGAGGATCGAAGATCCATTCGGCCACCAGTGGGAGATAGGGACGCCCCTCATCCCTTGGCCACCCAAAGATCGGAGCCACGGCTAGGGAGTGTCGCGGCGCCAGGACGCCCGAAGCCCGAGCACGTCGACGCTAGATTGGATGGCATGGCCAAGACATGGATTCTGGACACCGAGACGAAGGGAACAGGGGCGCACGTGGTCCCCTTCGAAAACGCCCTCGCGTCGGCGGTCGAGCAGCAGGACCTGGCGACGGTCACGCTCGAGCGCCCGCCGCGCGTTCGCGCGGTCGAGGAGCCGGCCGGCTCCCTGAAGTTCAAGGTGCTCGACATCCGGAGCTCGAGCGTTCTCGGCGAGGACGTCGACATGCGCGCCGCGGTCGAGCTGCTGGAACCGATGGGAAGCGTGATCGACGCCCGGATCTACGTCTGGATGCCCAAAGCCCGTCGCTGGCGCCTGCTGACGCTCGCCGAGCAGAAGGCGCTCTGGGGGTTCCGCGGCCGGCTGCCTGCCCGCTGAGTCGCGCGGCGAGGGGCGATTGGGCCGCTCGATGAGCGACGCGGGCGCACGCCTGCCGAAGCGCCGATGCGGCTCGGGGCCGGTGGACGTGATGCCGCTCGCTTAGCCTTCGCCGATGTTCGTCCTGACGACGCTCGTCTATCCGGTGGCGCTCGCCGCCCTCTGCCTCGGTGCGGGCCTGCTCGTCGGCGGCTGCAGCGGGCGCTGGCTGCCCGCGCCGCTGCTCCTCCCCGTGGGCGCGGCGACGCTGATCGGGGTCTCGCAGCTGAGCACCTATGTCTCGGCCCTGGCTCCCGCGACGCCCTACATCATCGCCGCCGTCGCGCTCGCCGGCTTCGCTCTCGCCGAGCAGGCGCTGCCGGGAGTGGGGTGGGCCGGAGGCGAAGCGCCGAGCCGAGGCGTGCGCGCCCTCGCGCGGCGGGCGCTCAGGCGCCCATGGCTGCCGATCGCCTCGCTGCTCGTGTATCTGATCGCGTTGGCGCCCGTGCTCCTCGCCGGCCGGGCCAGCTTCTCATCCTTCATGGCGCTGGCGGACTCGGCCGTGCACATGATGGGCGCCGACTTCCTGATGCGCCACGGCCAGGACTACTCGCACCTGGACCTGCGCAACTCATACGGCCAGTTCATCAACGCCTACTACAACACCAGCTACCCCTCCGGGGCCGACACGCTGTTCGGCGGCAGCGCCTTCCTGCTGCACCTTCCCCTGATCTGGGCCTTCCAGCCGTTCAACGCCTTCGTGCTCGCGACCGCCACAGGGCCGGCGTGGCTGCTCGCGCGGCGGTTGCGGCTTGACGGAGCGCTGGCGGCGCTCGCCGCTCTGACCGCACTCCTCGGGGCGCTCGTATACGCCTACGCGCTCCTGGCCTCGGTCAAGGAGCTGACCGCGCTCGCGATGATCCTGACCCTCGGGGCCCTCGCCGTCGGACACGAGCGCTGGCTTCGGCGA
>CAAGKR010028384.1_pt1 | contig 12075 bp, 15 predicted proteins | sample 2556971 | NCBI WGS metagenome assembly CAAGKR01 (sample SAMEA5207829, study PRJEB30636) | soil metagenome | biome: forest; feature: boreal; material: soil | place: USA | collected 2011-09 | depth 1 m
CAGCGACCAATCGGTCAGCTCCCGGTACGCCTCCAGGTGGTCCAGCGGGTTCCCGGGCAGGATGCGGTCGATCGTTTCGCGGAAGATCTCCCGCATGTGCAGATCGATGCGACGCACGGTGCGGTGGTAGTAGATGTTGTTGTACAGGTAGAGGCGGGCGTTGAGAAACATCAGGAGCGCCTGCGCGCCATGTTGATGCAGCAACATGCCTTGCTCATCGATGAACGAGTAGTGAAGGAGCCGCTGCACGTCGACCGGCCCCACCTTGACCCCGCACATGTAGGCGTCGCGAGGCACGTAATCGAGGTTGTCAGCGGTGTACATCCCGTTGAGCACGGGCTTGAGCAACTGAACCCATCGGGGTGCGTCCTCCCCGGGGAGGGCGGGCTCGGCGATGAGCTCGGCGATCCACCGCGGATCGATGCGTTCACCCGGCTCGAAGGGACCGCTTGGCCCGGCATCGAGCGCGGCGATGATGGGCGCCAGCTCCGTTTCGATCAGGGCGCGGCCGATGACCTCGTGGTCGATCTTGAAGCGATCAAGGTAGTTCTGGTCGAAGAAATGGCCGAAAGGACCGTGGCCGATGTCGTGCAGCAGTCCTGCCACCCGGAGCGTCTCTTCCACGCACGAGGCGGAGGGCAGATCGGCGGCGACCAGTTTGAGGTTGGGGTAGAGCTGCCGCCCCCACTCGCCGCTCAGGTGCATGGCCCCCAGCGCGTGCTGGAAGCGGGAATGCTCCCCGCCCGGGAAGACCCACCAGGCAGATTGCAGCTGGTGAATCCGCCGCAGGCGTTGCAGCCAGGGATGGTCGAGTAGATCCTGTTCGGCGGCGCTATCCCCGTGGACGTGCTTGGTGATCTTGATATACCCATGCAGGGGATCGGCCATCAGGTTGACCGCGTCGTATTGACGTGCGAGATCACTCATCGGACGAGCTGATTTTATGGGGCGGGGCGACAACAGCGTTAGCGAGTTGCGACACGGCGGTCGCCTCCCGCCGGGCGGCCTGATTCAGAATCAATACGGAGACCGGAATGGTGGCCGTAACTCGCGTCCTGCCGCGACGGGCCGGCCTCGCGCTGGTGGGGGCCGCCGCCCTGATGGTGGCCATCACGCCGTCGGGTGCAGCCGCCGACTCGACGTCCAGCACGGGCTCCCAGGTCGACGCTCTCTGGAACCAGCCGCAGGGGGCCCGCGTCGATAGCGCCGTTTACGCCGTCCAGTCCTGGTGGGATGGGCTGACCCGGGGCACCGAGCGAGATCCCCGGCAGCGCGGCCTCCAGGAGCTGTCGCAGGCCAATGAGGACCTGTTGAATGCCTACACGCTGTTGCAGGAGCAACGTGACGATCCGGGCCCGCACCCGGTCGCCGTGATCGACCCGATGCTCTCCGGCGTCTACGGGTTCATCTCGGGCGTCCACGTGAAGGCCCCGATCGGCTCGGTGCTCGGCTGGATGAACCAGGCCGTCGTCCACCTCGAGGGGCGCGGCTCCACCGACGACATCATCAAGAGCCTGGTCCGCGATTACCAGAAGCAGCAGGCCGCGGCCAGCCGTGACCTGAGTTCCGGACCCGACGGCGCCGTCTTGACGGCGAACGGACCCCGCCAGAGTGCCATGCTGCTCAAGATCGCGGACGTGGCATCATCGAACCCGGCGGCAGGCGCCTTACTCGCCGACGTCACGTCGCCGGCCCAACCGGCTCCGAAGGCCGCGACGCCAGACGCGACACACGGCAAGAGCGCCGATCCCCACGGCAAGCCGGCCGCCCATTCGAAGGCCAAGCCGTAACCGTTCGCCCTGGGCCCTAGACTTCGTCCTCGTCGTCGACGCCGTCCAGGGTCAGCATCAGCCCGTCCTGCAGGTCGTAGAGGGCATCCATCGACTCCGCGATCGTAAGGTCCTCAGGCGCTCGATTCCCGAGTGAGTGTTCCATCTCGGCCGCCAGCCGCTGGACCCGGACCGCGAGTTCGGCGGGCATCTGGGTCTCCTCCGCGATGTTCAGCATCTCGAGCTCATCCAGCAGGCGGTCGATATAGCGGATCCGGTTGCGGCGCGCATAGCGCTTCTCCCGCTCCACATGCCAGCGCTCGCGCAGCGCCGAGATCTGGACCGAGGTCTCCTCGATCATGCGGCCGGTTCCGACTCTGCGAGGCATGGCTTCCCGAACGATTACTGTACGGTCAAAGGTCGAATTGGTCAAGAACTCGATGCCGCCCGGGGAGCCGTTCCACCCCTTCGACCTGGACCAGGTGGCCGCCCTGCTGCCACCGGGTCCCGTCTCCTGGTTGGTCCGCTACGAGCCCGCCACGGAGTCCACCCAGGACCTGGCTCGAGCGGCGGCACTGGCCGGGGCGGCCCAAGGGTGGACAGTCGTCACCAACTGGCAGCGCGAGGGCCGGGGACGCCTCGGCCGGCCATGGGTGGCGACCGCCGGGCGCGATCTGCTGTTCTCCTCGGTGCTCCGTCCGCCGGCGCCCTTGTTGAGCCTGCTTCCCCTCCTGGCAGGCCTGGCGGTCTCCGAAAGCGTGCGGGCGGAAACCGGGCTGCGGCTCGATCTCAAATGGCCCAATGACGTGCTCGTCGGCCAACGCAAGCTGGCCGGGATCCTCATGGAACGGGGCACGGGGAGCGCCGTCGTGCTCGGGGTCGGGATCAATGTCAACGGTGTCGCCAAGGAGCTCCCGCCCGGCGCGACCTCCCTTTCGATCGCCCTGGGCCACGAGGTCGGCCGGGAGCGGCTCCTCGCCGGCGTCCTGGGCGCCATCGGCCACGCCCTGGCCCGCGTCGAGCGCGATGGAACCACCTGGATCGTCCCGGCCTGGCGCACGGCAAGCTCCATGCTGGGGCAGCGGGTCAGCTACGAGCGGGAGGGGACCGCGCGTGCCGCGATTGTCGAGGAGATCGAGATCGACGGGGCGCTCCGGGTCCGGCTGGACGACGGCACCCGACAGCGCCTCTATGCGGGGGAGGTGCACACGGTCCGTTCGTAGCCAGGCCGGCCGTCAGTCGTACGTCTTCCCGTTGTCCGTGATGTAGCCACCGGCGTGGGTGCCCTGCGGGTCGTGGTGTGTGAAATGGATCAGGCCACCCTGCGCGTTCCAGACGTACTCGCCGTGCACGACCACGTGGTCGCCCTCCGCCACCGGAGCCCGAGCGCCGATCGAAATGTTGTGCTCGACCTCGACGGTGATCCCTCCCGATGCGAGCCGCAGGATGAACTGCTCATGCACGCCGGTGCCGCTGGTGCGGTCGGGAAACATCCGGACCACCGTGCCGTCGGCCGTCACCTCGACGTTCGACCGGTGGGTCTGGAAATCCTGCACGATCGCCGCGTCGTCTGGCGTCGGCCCCGAGCCGCAGGCCGCCAGCGCCACCGCCAGGGCCAGGCCCAGCAACCGCCTCACGTCGACGACGATACGAAATAGGGCGGCGCCGACGCACCGCCCTTTTTACCACGATCCGCGACTTAGCTGACTTTTACGTCTCCGAGCATGCCGGAATGGATGATGCAGTGATACTTGAGGTCGCCGACCGTGTTGAACGTAACGACGAACTTGGAGCCCGAGCCTTGCAGGCAGGAGTCGAAGGTGGTGTTGTCATCCGAGGTCACGCTGTGCTGGGCGGAGTTGTCGACCCAGTCCCACTCCACGCTATCGCCCTTCTTGACCGAGACCGATGCCGGGGCGTACGCGCCGATGGTGGTCGGGTCGGAGTTGATCTTGACGGTCTGGGCCGCGGTGCCGCTTCCGGCGCCCTTCGGGGTGCAGCTGCTGCCGCTGCTACCCCCGGTGTTGCCGCTGCCGCCGCAGGCGGCGAGCAGCATCCCGCTCCCGGCCGCGACGATCGCCATCTTCCACACGCTCACGATTCCCTCCTTGCTGGTGACGAACTGAACGACCCTGAGTCTACGGGCCGATCCGCCACGGACGCAATTCGATAGGCCGGAATCGGCGCGGAATCAGGTGCCTACCCTACTCGGGCAGGTCGCGGAACTCACGCCGGGCGTCCCGCACCCAGAGCGCGAGGGAGCCGGCCGTGATCAGCACGCCGACGGCGAGCAGGGCCAGGTTGAGCACCAGCCCGAGGAGCAGGACGGCGATGCCGATGGCCAGGACGACCGGCCAGATGCTCGGCGGGGGAAGGTGGATCGCGTCGTGCCCGTCGGGCGACTCGTGGGCCGGATCGTGAGCGGCCATCAGACGAAGCTGTTGTAGAGGAGGGCCCACACGAAGGACAGGCCGAACATGATCACGGATGTGACGAAGAGCAGAATGCCGAGCCGGACGTTTTTGCGCGCCTCTTCCCTATTCATCGGCCATCTGGTTACCCAAGTTTACCAACCATCCGGTCCGCGACCATGACGCCGAAGAGAAGCGCCAGGTAGGCGATCGAGTAATCGAACAGGGGCCGGGACCAGCGGCGGCGACGGTCCCTCAGGTTGAGAACCGCAAACAGGATGAAGGCGCCGCCGAGGACCGCGGCCCCGGCCAGGTAAAGAGCACCCAGTGCCCCGGTGACAAAGAGCATGAGGGTCACAGCGACCAGCAGCACCGTGTACAGGAGGATCTGGCGTTTCGCCTCGTGCTCGCCGCGGACGACCGGGAGCATCGGAACGCCCACCCGCGCGTAATCGCGCTGGATGCGGAGCGCCAGGGCCCAGAAGTGCGGCGGGGTCCAGAGGAAAATGATGGCGAACAGGTAAAGGGCGGTCAGGTCGAGGGAGTGCGTCACCGCCGCCCACCCGACCAGCGGGGGCACGGCGCCGGCGGCGCCTCCGATCACGATATTTTGCGCCGTCGACCGCTTCAGCCAGAGCGTGTAGACGAAGACGTAGAAGAGCAGGCCACTCACCGCCAGGGTGGCCGCCAGCACGTTCACCCAGAAGGCGAGGAGCACAAACGCCGCCACGCCAAGGGCGATGCCGAAGGCGAGGGCGTGCCCCGGGGCAATCCGACCATCGGGGATCGGGCGGCGCCGGGTCCGGTACATCTCCCCGTCGATGTCGCGGTCGATCCAGCAATTGATGGCGCCCGCACCAGCCGCAGCCAGGGCCCCGCCGAGCAGCGTCAGGATCACGAGCCCGGTCGAGGGCCAGCCGCGGCTGGCGATCATCATCCCGCCCAGCGCGGTGATCAACAGGAGGACGATGATCCTCGGCTTGGCGAGGCTGACGTAGTCGAGCACGACATCCCGCGCCGGCCGGCGTGGCGAGCGGGTGGCCGCGCCGTGGAGCTCAACCGGCTGGTCAACCAGCGGGAGGCGGTTGCTGAGCACGGCCAGCACGACCGTTCCCGCCCAGACGGCGGTGGCCAGCGCGAGGTGCAGGCCGCGAAGCGCGGCGGGAAGGTGGAGCACGACCACGGCCGCACCAACCGCCACCTGGAGCGCGAGGGCCGTCAAGGTCAGCGCCACCGTGGCGCGCACCGCTGGGTTGCGGCGATGACGCCGCACCACGCTCGTCAGGCCCGCCACGATCAGGACCCCGATCACGGCGGCTATGCCGCGGTGGAGCAGTTGGACCAGGGGGAGCCGATCGAACGCGAAGCTGAAGCCGCCGCCACAGAGGGGCCAGGCGTTGCAGGCCCCGCTGGCCCCGCTGCCGACCACGAGCGACCCGCTCAGGATGAGGAGGTAGGTCCCGGCCGCCGAGGCGCGGGCCCATCTGGCCGCCACCCGGTCGGCCGATGGTGACCCGGCTTGGACAAAGGTCGCGGTCGCCGTGACGCAGAGCGCACCGAGTAGGGCCATGGCGGTGGCGAGGTGCGCCAGGACGATGATGGGCGGCAACTCGAGCCGCACGGTGATGGCGCCCAGCAGGATCTGCACGATCAGCAGGGCCAGGGCGACCGTGGCGGGCGCCACGATGTCCCGACGGTGGCGCCAGGCAAGCCAGGCTAAACCGGCGGTGACGACAACGAGGGTGCTGGCCAGCGAGGCCGTGGTCCGATGCGAGTACTCGATGATCGCGTGGAGTTCGAGCGGCGGGTAGGGACGCCCATGACAGAGCGGCCAGTCCGGGCACCCGAGGCCCGACCCGGAGACCCGGACGACCCCGCCGAGCACGACCAGCGCATAGGTGACCGCCGCGGTCACCACCGTCAGCGCGCGGAAGGCTCTCATCGGGGCCGCTGGCTACGCGTGCTCGGCCACTGCCGTCGCCCCGCGTCGCACGTCGCGCAACGGCCTGGCGCTACGGACCGGGGGCACCGTGTCGAAGTTGTGGGCCGGTGGCGGCGACGTCGTCGCCCACTCGAGCGTGTTTCCTTCCCAGGGATCCGCGGGGGCCCGCCGCCCGGCGCGGACGCTGATCGCGAAATTGATGATGAAGATCAGGATCGCCGTCGCGATCATGAACGCCCCGATACTGGCCACCAGGTTCCAGGTGGCCCAGTCGGTGCGGCTCCCCTGCCAGATCGCAATCCGTCGCGGCATCCCCTCGAGCCCGAGGAAGTGCATCGGCATGAAGGTCACGTTGAAACCAACGAGCTGGACCCAGAACTGGATTTTGCCAAGCCTTTCATTCAGGTAGCGACCCGTCATCTTGGGGAACCAGTAGTAGAAGGCCGCGAACACCCCGAAGACGCTGCCGCCGAACAGCACGTAGTGGATATGGGCGACGACCCAGTAGGTCGCGTGCAGCTGGTAGTCGACCGCCAGGGACGCCGTAAAGACACCATCGACGCCCCCCATGAGGAACATCAACACGAACCCGACCGAGAAGAGCATCGCCGTTGTGTACTTGATGGACCCTCCCCAGAGGGTCGCGAGCCAGTTCAACACCTTGACCCCCGAGGGGACGGCGATCAGGGCGGTCGTGGCCATGAAGAACTCCTGGAGCGCCAGCGGCATGCCGGTGGTGAACATGTGGTGCGCGAAGACCATGAAGCCGAGGACGCCGATGGCCGCCATGGAAAAGGCCATGGCCCGGTACCCGAAGATCGGTTTTCGGCTGAAGACCGGGATCACTTCGGAGACGATCCCGAAGGCCGGCAGGATCATGATGTAAACCGCCGGGTGGGAATAGAACCAGAAGATGAACTGGTACAGCAGCGGGTCGGAGCCATGCTGGAAGAAGTGGGTCCCGAGCTGTCGGTCCATGAGCACCATGGCAAGCACGCCGGCCAGGAAGGGGCTTGCCAGCAGGACCAGGGCCGCGGTGACCTCTATCGACCAGACGAACAGGGGGAGCCGGAACCAGGTCATGCCCGGCGCGCGCATGTTGTGAATGGTCACGAGGAAGTTGACCGCCCCCATGATCGATGAGATGCCAAGGATATGGAGGCCGAGGATCCAGAGGTCCTGGCCGACCCCGATGGCATAGGCCCTCTCCGTCAGCGGTACATAGCCGGTCCAGCCGGCGGCCGCGGCGCCGGTCTGGGTCAGAAGCCCGCTGTACATGACCAGCCCACCGAGCGGGATCATCCAGAAGGAAAAGGCATTGATCCGCGGGAAGGCCATGTCGCGGGCGCCGATCATCAGCGGCACGAAATAGTTGCCAAAGCCGGAGAAGACCGGGATGATCCAGAGGAAGATCATGGTGGTCCCGTGGAGGGTCATGATCTGGTTGTAGAGCTTCGCGGAGAGGAAGTCGTTGTTCCCGACCGCGAGCTGGGTTCGCATCAAGAGCGCCATGATGCCGCCGACCAGGAAGAAGAAGAAGGTCGTGTAGAGGTAGAGGATGCCGATCTTCTTGTGATCGACGGTCGTCAGCCACTCCATCACGCCGCTGGATCTCGCGGCGCTGCGGCGCGGAAGCGCGATGCTTGCCATCAGTAACTCCTTGCCCTGGTACTCGTCATGGCGTGACGGTGACGGTGCCCTGCATGTTGAAGGCGGTATGGAAAGTGCAGGTGTAATGGTAGGTTCCCGGTTTGGCGAACTTGACCTCGTACTTATCCCCGCCGTTCATGGTGTCCGAGGTGGGGACCTGCGTGTTGTCGAAGGTCACGTTGTGCGCGGACGAGCCCTGGTTCACCCACTGGACGACATCGCCGACCTTGACGGAGGTACCGGTGGGGACGAACTTGAACTCGTCAGTTTCGCCGACCGTCTTCGCCGCGGCAACCCCGGTGACCCTGGTCGCCGTCGCGGGTCCGCCTCCGGGCGGCGGCGCACCGGCGCCGCTCGCTTGCTGCAGCCGCTGGGTGTACCAGGCCTGGTAGGCGCTCGGCGTCATCGCCTGCACCTTGACCTGCATCGAGAAGTGGCCGACGCCGCACAGCTCATTGCATTCGCCGTAATAGAAGCCGGGGCGGTCGGCCTGGAGCCAGCCGTGATTCATCTGGCCGGGGATGGCGTAGATCTGGCCGCCCAGACGGGGGGCCCAGAAGGAGTGCAGGACGTCGTGGCTGGTGACCTGGAGCTGGATCGGCTCCCCGGTGGGAATCACCAGCGTATCGGACTTTACCCGGCTGTCCGGATAGGTGTACAGCCAGGCGAACTGCACGCCAACGACCTTGACGGTCATCGCGGGTGGCGGGCCGTTGCGGACGTAGTCCATCCGCAGGGTGGTCCGGATGAAGACGAAGGACACGATCACGACCGGGATCAGGGTCCAGACGAGCTCCAGCCGGGTATTGCCATGCACCTGGGCGGGCTCCCGCTCGTCGCGGCGGCGAAATCGCAACGCGGCGTAAATCAGGAGGCCGCCGACGATGACCAGGACGGCCATGGCGATCCAGAAGATGCCGGTGTAGATGCTGACGATCTCGCAGGCGTTCGGGCCCGCGCAGTCAAGCGGGCTGACGTCGACCGCTGGTATCACGATGCGTGCAGTCTAAGGATGGCCGCAGGCCACCCGCAAGCGGGCGCGCACCCGATCTGCGCGCTCATCGGTGGAACAGCCACCACCGACCACCGGGCCGGCGCACCCCATTCCGCTCCTGGGCGGTCGCCCTCGCGTCGTGCATGGCGTCGTACCAGAAGGTGAGCGCCCCGAGGAAGGTCGCGATGAAGACCAGCAGCGACAGCATCTCGACGAACAGGGACAGCAGGACCATGCTGCTGCCGCGGGGTTTCCACCAGGCCAGCAGCTCCGCGGTCGCGCCCGGGATGTTCAGCGTCACATAGAAGAGGCCGACCACGCCAAGCAGGAAGATGGCGGCCTTCTTGAGCTGCCGGTTGTACAGCTGACCGAGGCCGGGCACAACCGACAGCCAGGTCGCGAGCCGGACGCTCGCGCGCCGGCGGGCGGTCAGCAGCGGCGGTGGGTGCGGCTGAACCACGAGCCTTAGCGCTGGAACATGCGGTAGCAGTAATAGGCGAGGATGAGCAAGGTGCCCAGCGCCCAGATCAGCACGAAGAAGAAGTCACCCGGTCCCGGGTCACGGGTCAGATTGATGAGGTAGATCAGGCCCAGCACTCAGCCGCCTGCCTTATGCGCCTTGGTGATGTCGAGCAGGTTCTCCGTGACGATCACCAGCGCGGTAAAGCCGACCAGGATCATGAATGCAATCAGGGTTCCGATCAGGTCCTTGAGCCGCTGGCGTCTCATGGCAAGCTCGCGTACTGCTGCCACATGCGGATCCAGTGGACCAGCAGGTCGATGTTCTGATTGATCGGCTGCGGCAACAGTTTCTGAATTCCCCAGGGCGGCATGATCGTCCCCTTGTGCTCCTCACCCTGGTTGCCGAAGTAGATGCACCGGTGATAGTAATCGTCATTGAAGAATCCCAGCCGGTCCTGATCATTGAGGGGCGGGCCTTTCCCGCCTTCCCCGGTTGCGCCGTGGCACTGGGCGCAACTGTTCTCGTACAACTGCGGCGCGGTGTCATAGACGCCGAAGGGGTTGGGCACGAGGTTCGTATGGGCGCCGGCCTGCGTCGTGGCCTGGCGGTTGCCGTTGTGGCAGATGATGCAGCCCGTCTCATCGATGCCGAGCCCCTTGTAGGCGCTGGGAATGAAGCCGGTCAGCTGGGCCACGACCGGCTTATTGGTCTGGGGGTCGGTCACCACCTTGCCGTTGGCGTCGAGCACATAGTACGGCTGGGCCTGTGGGTTGAAACAGGCCGCCGCGGTCGAGGCCGCCGGCGTGCTGGCCGGACCGCCCGCGCTCGCGGGGCTGGCGGATGGCGAGGGCTTCGCGCTGGCGCCGGCGGAGGGTTTCGCGCTTGCCGATGGTGAGGCCTTGGGCGAGGGGCTCGCCGAGGCGGCCGCGACGGGGGCAGGGCGACACACGAGAGTGTCCTGGCCGTACTTGGCGAAGACCGCGTCGTTGATCACCGAGGGGTGGTTGGGGCCGAGCCGCTTGGCCGCCTCCACAGGCCCGAGCTTGGCGATGTCCGGGACATGGCAGGTGATGCAGCGCTCGACGACGAACTGGCTATTGACCTGCACCTTGGGAAAGATCTGCTGCACACCGATGGGGAAATCGGCCCCGTACTGCTGGGCGTATTTCTGCTGGATCGGTAACCATGGACGGTTGAAATCCTGGTAGAAGGCGAACGCCAGCAGCGCGAGGAAGAGAGCGCTGACGACGAGGAAGGCCCGGCCTAGCACGTCGTTCCCGGGGCACACTGCGGGTTGCCGAGCACCCAGCCCCAATCCCAGGTGAACTCATGACCGCGGAAGAAGGTGCCGATGAGGACGAGCGCGACCACGATCGTCATGTAGAGGGCAAAGAGGATAATGGCCACCTTGCGCTCCGCCGGGCGGCGGCTCGGGTTCCGGTCGAGGAACGGAACCAGGATCATCAGCACGATGACAAAGGTGGGGAACGCCACGCCGGCCATCAACGGCGGGAACTTGGAGAGCAGTTCCTGCAGCCCGAGGAAGTACCAGGGCGCTTTCGACGGGTTGGGCGTCATGCCAGGGTTTGCCTTCCCCAGCAGCGGCGCCTGCAGGAAGATCGAGACCAGCAGGAGGAAGATCGTCATTGCGACGGCGGCGATGAACTCCTTGAAGACAAACTCGGGGAACGACACGATCATCTCGTCGTCGCTGTCGTCCCGGATCGCGACGGGGGTGTCGGCGGACCGCTGGCGTCGCCGGGCCTCGGCTCGCTCCCGTGCCTCGATGCGTTCTCGCGCGTCGGTAGCCGTGGTCAGAGACCTCCGCTGAACCCGTCTTTGCGGACGCGCCAAAAATGGACGACCATCAAGAGGAAGCCCGCAAGAGGCAAGCCGACCACGTGCAGCACGTAGAAACGCAGCAGGGCCGCGTCACCAACGATCTTGCCGCCGAGCAACAGGTAGCGCGTATACGGTCCGGCGATCGGCGCGTACTTCGCCATGTTGGTCCCGACCGTCACCGCCCAGATGGAGAGCTGGTCCCAGGGCAATAGGTACCCGGTGAAGCTGAGGAGAAGCGTAATCAGGAGCAAGAGGGTCCCGACGCCCCAATTGAACTCCCGCGGCTTCTTATAGGCGCCGGTCAGGAACACGCGCGCCATGTGCAACCAGACCGTGATCACCATCGCATGCGCGGCCCAGCGGTGCATGTTCCGGATGAGGCCGCCGAACGTGACCACGAACTGCAGGTCTCGCATGTCCTGGTAGGCGTGATTGGTGCTCGGGACGTAATAGAACATCAGGTACAGCCCGGTGACCGTCAGCACGATGAAGAGGAAGAAGGACAGACCGCCGAGGCAGAGGGTGTACGACATCCGAATCCAGGATCGCCGGACTCGAACCGGGTGGATATGCAGGACAAAGTTCGTGAGCGCCGTCCGAGCCGCGATCTTGTCCGTCAGCGGCAAGCCGTGCCGGAAGACCGCCGACACCATCTGCTCGATGACCGAATAGACCTCGTCAACGGCGGCGCGGATAACCTTCATGAACCCTCCCCGATCAAACCTTCAGGCGGAAACTCCGATCCACGACGATCGACCGGTCGATGAACAGCTTCCCGTCCCGGGCCACCTCCAGGTGGACCCGATCCATAGGACGCGGCGCCGGGCCGAAGAAGTTGACGGCGTCCCGATAATACCGGCTGCCGTGACACGGACACTTGAAGCCCGGCAAGGCGTTGTCCTGCTTGTTTGCGCGCAGCCCATGGACCCCCTGCGCGATCAGGTCGCTGGTGACATCAGGAAAGTAGCGGGGCGTGCAGCCGAGATGGGTACAGATCAGGCTGA
>CAAGKR010125991.1_pt1 | contig 12075 bp, 13 predicted proteins | sample 2556971 | NCBI WGS metagenome assembly CAAGKR01 (sample SAMEA5207829, study PRJEB30636) | soil metagenome | biome: forest; feature: boreal; material: soil | place: USA | collected 2011-09 | depth 1 m
GTGTGGTCGAACACCGCTTAAGGTGTGGTCGAGCTGGCAATCAGGCCCCAAAACACCTGCAAATGGCCAAACGTGAAGACCTCCCTCTGAGGTCTTCACGTTTGACCTCGGTTTTTGTTCACGTTTGGAGTCGCTGACGCCGGTCGTGGTGGGCGTGGGATGTTGGTGGCCGTGGGGGAGGGCTGCGTGGGCGCTCGGGTGGAGCCTGCCAGGGCGTTCGGATGGACTTTCGGGTCGTGTGAGGGCGTCCTTGTTTGCGGCGGTGTTGTGGGGCGATGGGCGGGGACGGCGACGCTCAGGCCGGCGGCGCGTTGGCGGCGGCAAGCAGATCGTGGATCGTCTCTCTGCGCCTGCGTCGTGTGCGTGGCGGGTGCCCGCATGCTGCCCGTTTTGCCTGCTCGGCTTGGCGTGCGTCGAAGGCGTCGGTGACGCGCACGTTGCGCACCACGAACAGGCAGGCCAGGAAGAGCGAGGGGGCGGTGATCCCCGCGAGGCGGCACCATCCCTTGGCGGAGATGTCGTTGGTGGCGGGGTCCTTGACGGTGGAGAAGGTCCGCTCGGCGGCTGAGCGCCGGTTGTAGGAGCGCCGAAAGGCCGCGGAGGGGTAGGCGTGCTTGCCTGCGGTCTTGGCGTTGATGGAGGGCGGGACGGTGAGCGTCTGCTGGGTGCAGCAGGGCGGTGGGTGCTCGGGCGCGGTCAGCACCTGCGGGCGCTCGTGGGAGAGCTCCATCGATGCGGGCCGCAGCGGGCAGCGGAGCTTGCCGGCGGCGGCGGGGCAGGCGACGCGACGGTAGCCGTCCTGGTCATAGCCTGAGATCGGTGAGAGCTTGTAGCGGGAGAGCTCGCGGGTCTGCTGGTCGTGCGCGGCGGTCTGCTCGATACTCGCGGTGTGTGCGAGCGGGCCGAGCTCCAGGAGCGCCGTCGGCGTGGCCGGGCAGTGGAGGTTGCCGTTTGCGAGGATCGCGCCCATGTGGGTGCCCTTCACGCCGCGGTCGCCCGGGTGCAGGTCCTGGATGAGCGCTGCGCCGATCGTGCGCAGCGGGATCGCCCAGTCCTCCGCGACGCGGTAGGCGTAGCCCGAGTCGGCGAGCACGTCGCCCAGGGCGATGCCGTCTTTGGCCATCCGCTCGAGCACCGCCACGAACGCGCCCGGCGGGTCGATCTGGCAGCTGGTCAGTGAGATGCGGCGCACGAGCTCTGGAACCTCGCCGCCACTCTCTTCCTTGACGATTGTGGCGGCCTGCAGGTAGCAGCCGAAGAACGCCTCGTCCTTCTGCCCGGGTGAATCGCCACGGCGGTGGCCCCAGGAGGCCTCGGGGTCGGCGCATTCGCGCTCTTTGCCTTGCGCGTGGGGCTCGGCGTCCTCTGGGACCGGCTCGGCCTGCTCGCCCTCGGCGCGTCTTTTGCGCGGCGGCCGATAAAAGCTCTCATAGTCGGTCCAGTCAACGGCGAGCGCGCTGCTCTGCGGGGGACCGAGTACCTGAACGCTTGACTCGATCAGTGCGTCGGTCGCATCGCTGAGCGCTTCGGCGGGACTGCCGTCGGGTTTCTCCTTGGAGAGCGCTCTGACGATGAGGTGAAAGGTGCGCTCCACCTGGCGGTAGGTCAAGAGGTGAGGAGCATCCTTCCATTGGGCGATGACGCCCAGGCGCCGGCGCTCCTGTTCTGCGAGGCTGAGGAGCGCCTGGTGCACCCGTCGCAGGTGCGCGGGGCGAGAGTCTGCGAGGCAGAGCAGCATGCCGATGAGAAGCGTTCGCACCCGAAGCTGGCGGGGACGCACCCCGATCGGCAGCAGCGCCTCGATGTGCTCCGCGACGCCAGAGCGATCGACGATCTCCTCCAGGCGCGAGGGCACCGTGGCGCTCACCGTGATCCTCCGAGCAGCGCCACCAGCTCTGCCTCTGAAGGTGCGGGCAGCCGTGTAGCGATGTCCCCCAGCCGCTGCGAGCAGCTGACGCCGGCCGCGGCCATGAAGGCGTGAAGGCCGATCTGCGCCGCGCACTGCGCAAGCCAGGTCGCGCGCAGGCGCCCGGCCTGGAACCTTGGCAGGCAGGCATCGGCAGACAGGCAGCGGCAGAGCGCGTCCGTGAGGTTGCGCCGCGCAGGATCAGAGCCGCCGAGAAGGAAGCGCTGCCCGGCGGCGCAGGCCGCTTCCTGCAGCGGTGAGTGAAAGCGGGCGAGCACCGGCACCGTGCGTGCCCTGCGACCACCGACGACCACCACGAGCCCGCCGGAGCGGCGGATCACATCCTGGCCGGTGATGTGGCGAAGCTCCTGCCCGATGAGGCCCGCCCCCGCCCCCAGGCAGATGAGCGCAGTCGCGCGCATCCGCCGCGCGCGTGTGGGTTGGGCAGCCGCCAGGGCCAGATACCCGGCGATCTCCGCCTCGCTGTAGGGGGGCTTTGGGCGCTCGCGGGGCAGCGGAGTCGGCTCCGGCTGGGGATGGGCCGCAAGGCGCCTTGCCAGGTGACGCAGGTTGGTGCGCAACGTGCGCCGCGTTGGCGGCGAGAAGGTCCGCTCGCCCGCCACGATGAAACGCTCGATCACCGCGGGGGCAAGCAGCACCTCGGCCTCAAGCTCAAGCCCCACCGACTCGCTGAACGCCGCCAGACGCGAGGCGGCGAACAGAAGCGCCTTGGACCGTGCCGGCGTGGAGGGCCGAGCCTTCGCCACGACTTGGCGCGCGAAGGCACCCGCGTTCTCGGATACCGCGTGCGGGCGGTAGGCGCAGATCACGGCCGTCGCCTCGGGGGCGGTGTCCGCTTCGCCGGAGATACGGTAGATCTACAGTAACATGCGGACGTGATGACGGACCTCTCTGTCAGACTGCGCCGGTGAGGCTCGAGTCCGACCAGCGCGAGGAGGCGCGGGCGATCGCAAGGGAGCTCGCGAAGATCGCCCGCTCCGTCGACGTGCTGCCTGGAACGATTCAGGAGCGCCTGATGCGCTGCGGACGCGCGGGCTGCGCCTGCCACTCGGATCCCCCGCGCCGACACGGCCCCTACTGGCAATGGACGCGCAAGGTCAAGAACAACAAGACGGTCGGCAGATGGCTGAGCGCCAGGCAAGCCTCCGACTACCAGCGCTGGGTGGACAACGACCGCCGCATCCGCGAGCTGCTCTCACGCCTTGAGGCGATCGGCATCGCCCGCCTGGAAGCCGACCGGCTCACCACGCGAGCGAGCCACAGCCGGCCGGTCCAGCGCCACGGCTGACGGGCACGCCGGTGTGGTCAAACGCCGCTTAAGCTGTGGTCGGGCCGCTCAGAGCCTCCGAAAGTCCCCGTCGGCAAAGGGGAAATCCCAAACGTGAAGACCTCGCTCTAAGGTCTTCACGTTTCAACGTGGACCCCCGACAGCGGGGACGCACTGGACGGTGCACGAGTAGATCGTACGCGACCTGCCGGGCGTGGAATCTTTGGGGCGTCGTGGTGATGTTGGCTTATGCAGCATTGCTGTAGGTGATGGTCTCGTGGATGTGGATGCCGAGGGCGTCGGCGATGTTTTGGAGGCGGTCGAGGTTGACGCCGGTGTAATTGTTGGCCTCCCAGCGTTGGATTTGCTGCTCGACGACGCCGAGGCGCTGCGCGAGGTCGCGCTGGGTGAAGTGGGCAGCGATGCGGGCTTCGATGAGCGCCGTGGGCAGCTCGCGCAGCGACTGAATCTCGCGTCCGGTGATGTGCCCGTCGCGCAGTTGCTCGTAGTGGTGTAGCTGCGCGCGCAGCTCGTGCGCCTCGCTTGCCATCGAGTCGCGGATCGCCCGGTGGATGCGTGGGTCCACGTCTGGACTGGGCTTGCGCCCATCATGCCCGGCAAGGTTTTCCTCAAAGCGCTTGAGCTGAGTTTTGGTGATGCGGTATTGCCGCTGGTTGGTGATCACGGGAGTTCTGCGAGGTCGATGGCGATGATGCCCTTGAGCCGGCCGCTGTCGCGGTCGCTCTGGAAGCAGTCGAGGAACGTTGTCCCGGCTGGCGTGGCGGCGGCCTCCACGGGAAAGAGCTCGCCGCCGTAGCGGGCCTTCTGCGCCGTGCGGCCGTTGCTGAAGTCGAGCAGCTCGGGGTGCAAGCGGGTGGGGTCTACGTCGGTGGCCTCCCAGCAGGCGTCGAAGTCGCCTGGATGTTCCTTGGAGCTGACGAAGCTGCCGTCGAGATATGCCGTGGAGCTGCCAGCGTCCTTCAGCGAGCGCAGCGCGTCAAGAAGCCCATCGAGCAGTTCCCGTCGGCGTGTGTTGGTGGCGTAGCGGTCCATGGTCTCGTGCCACGTTGCGTGGTGGATGCCCGGCGGGAGGTTCCCGTGATCTTCGAACTCCGGTATCATAACACAGCGATAATGTTGGGTTGCCTTTCTGGCCCCGATCTAACTGCCGACTATTGTCTACAAGATGGGCCGGACTGATTCATCCGATCGAGCCATCCGCCCTCATGAAACGCCTGGCGCGACTCATGGAGCCCTCCTACGTAGACGTGTGGCTGCGCCAGCCCGTGCCGGCGCTTGAGGACGCAAGCCGATCGCCGTGAACGTGACCGCAAAGAGACACACGATGAGACTGCTGCTCGCGTCTGTGCGGCTCGACGTTCCGGCTGGGGAGGTGCAGCGGCTGAGGTTCAAGCTCGATGCCGCCGGCTCTGCGCTGCTCCGTGGCCTCGCGCGCATTCACGTGACGGTCGTCGCGACCGTGCGTCGCAGCGGCACCAAGCCCGTCACGGTCAGCCACACGATCGTGCTGAAGTCGCCCGCGTCGCACGGTCGTCGACCGTAAGGGCTTCAGCAAGCCACAACAGGTCCCATAGGCCCGACGCTGCCGAGAATGTCTCAGACACTGTTCGTCGAGCGCCAGACCCGGCCCAAGCGATGGGTGGGCCGGGGCCATCCGAGCGTCAACCAGCGGCTAGCAATATCGCCGCCGTATCAGTTTCGTAGGAGGCGATAGCGTTCCCGCCCCGGGCGCGTCCGCTGAGGAGCTTGGGCTCGCGCCGGCGTGGATGGATGTCGATGGCGAACTCGATGTCGAATGTCTGCGCGAGGCGCGCGAGCGTATCGATCGTCGGATTGTGCTCCCCCGCCTCAAGGCGCGCGACTTGTGGCTGGGTTACGCCGAGCTTCGATGCCAGCGCTCGCTGGGAGAGGTTGTGCTCGGTCCTGTAGGCCAGCACCTTCAGTGCGACGGCACGCGCCACGACTGTTCTGTTCCACTCGGCCTTGAAGGCTGGGTCGAGCAGCTCATCCGCGAGAACCTGCTCGCTCGTCTTCATGTCGCTGAGCTTCATCGTCTTTCCTTTCGATCTCCACGCCATGATAGCAAGCCTGTTATCAGCCCTTTGGTGGCTGGTCAAGTCTCCGAGACCCTCAAGGCGCTTCTTGGCGTGGCGGATCGACTCGTCAAAACCGCGTTTGTCGATCTGTGCCTCGGGCGCGACGGCAAGAATCACGAAGATCCCCGGCTTGAAACGTTTGTAGATCGGGCGCCAGCGACTGCGGCCGGCCCGAGGACGGAGCTCGCGCAGGCCCGCGCCCTCCTTGCCCTTGACCGCGCTGCTGTGTGGCGTGGCCAACTTCGGCCCGAGCGCTTCGAGCTTGTCCCGCGCGTGCTGGATCGCCACGCGCTCCGCCGGGTCCTGGACGGCGGCGCGCTCCACATCGGCGTCTGGATGCCAGAGCACCTCATACGGCGGCCCAGGATCGCCCATTCGCGCAGTTCCGTTATGGGCCGGCTTGGACTGACGGCCTGGGTGACGCTTTCGCTTCTCGGGGCACATTGGTCAGGTCTTACCAGGCGCTTGGGATGGCTCGCCGCCTGCGGCGACTACGGCGACACGTCGGTGCCCACGGCTTCACGGCCGGATCTCGATCCCTCGATGTGCAATGTCCGGACTCGACCCCCGTCGCTCCCGTCGAAGTCCCTGCATATAGCGATTTCGAGGGTTGAACCCGCGTTTGTGACCCCGTGGCGGAAGAGGGTCGGGGCCTGCGGGAGCCTCTCGACGCCCGCGCCGTGGTCGGCTGGGATGCTGCCCGTCTACGCGCTCCTTTCGGGCGGAGTGGTAACGACAACCCTCGAGTGCCACAAGCGCTGTACCGGGACCGTGACCCTGAGTCTCATCGGTGGTCACCTGGCTGCAGCCGCCGGCCGGGCGGGAGCGGCGCGCGGGGCAACCGTGCTCGGACGGCTGGCGTTCGCGCTGCCGGCGAACAAGCGCAAGGCGCTGCGGATTCCGCTCAACCCCACCGGGCGTCGACGCCTGAAGAAGGTGAAGGCGCTCCCCGTGAGGATGACTGTCGCGCTCAAGCTCGCCCACGCCAAAAAGGCCACGAGCTACTCGCAGACGATCTTGTTGACCAAGAGGAAGCCATCCGTGGGAAAGCTGAAGCCTAAGAAGGTGCCCTAGCTCGGTCTGCGGCGGGCGTCGTCTTTGAGCCTGTCGGGCCAGTTCTGTCGCCCTATTGGAATGGCGCAGGGTAGGCTGTGCTACCTCGTGCGCGTTGGCGTGCGCGCATGGAAACGGCAGCAGGACGATCTATTTGGTAATCTGATGGTATGCGTGTTGCCATCGATGGTGTTGGGCGGCTGGTCATCCCGAAGACTCTCCGGGAGGAGCTTGGGGTGCACGGCCCGACCGATCTGGAGTTGACTGCTGCCGACGGCAGGCTGGAATTGACGGTCGCCGATGTGCCTGCCCGCATCGAGGAGCGAGGGGACTTTCCTGTGATCGTGACCGACCGGCCGATGGAGCCGATGAGTGTCACGGAGGCTCGTACGGCGGTCGAGCGCATGCGACGGTGATCGCGCCTGACTCGAGCGTCGTGATCGCGGCGCTCGCGCCGTGGCATGAAGCTCACCATCCGGCCCGTGCCGCGCTCGCGGACGCAGAGGTCCGGCTACCAGCTCATGTCGCCTTCGAGACGACCTCGGCGCTCAGCCGTATGCCCGAGGGACGCCGGATAGCACCCGCAGTCGTTTTGGAGGCCTTGGAACGCGGCTTCACCGAGCCGTGGCTTGCGATGGACGGCGACGCTCTGCGCGTCGCTCTGCGCCGGGCGGTCCAGGCCGGGGTGCGCGGCGGCGCCCTTTATGACGCGCTGATTGCAGCGACCGCCGCGACCCACGACGCCGAGATCCTGAGTGCCGATCGGCGAGCACTCGCAACGTATAGAGCGTTGGAGGCAAAGGTCAGGTTCATCGACGATTGAGCAGCGCGGGCGGCGTGGCCAGCCCCGAACGGCCGAAATCGATGCTGTGGCCTATCCGGTCTACGCTCAAGACGCCGCCGTCGCACGTGCTCGCAGCGCCTCGACGACACGGCACAATGATTGCAACCCTTGAGTAGGGTCTGTCACGGCCTTCGCGGAACACTCCTCGCGTTGGTCCTGAGCACCCTGACCCGGGCACCTTCGTCCATAGAGTCACCGCGAGTTCTCGTGCCAACACCACAACCCCCATCGGATCTCCCGAGCGAAGAGGCCACCAGTCAAAGGATTGGGGAGCGCGATCTGGCCACAGCCAAGCGTAGGCAGGCCATTCGCCGTCAGCGTCTGTTGGCGCTGGGAGCCGTCGTGCTCGTCCTCGTGGCTCTCGTGCTGGTCGTACTGAGAACCATCACACCGGGATCGCGAAGACATGCCGGTGCCGCCACGCCTCTCGCTCAGAGCACGCGCGTGATGACGAGTCCAGCTGCAAAACCGCCCTCCTCCTTTGCTGTGGGTCTGCGCGCGATTCGGCTCGTCGACTCAAGTCGCACGATCAAGCTGGCAAACGGGACGGCTGAGCCTCGCCCACTGCTCACGTACGTCTGGTACCCGGCGCTCGGATCGCCCCGCGCTACCGACGTGCGCAACGCGCCCGCCGCACGGACGGACGGCCCATTTCCGCTTGTCGTCTTCGGTCATGGCTTCGCCCTCACACCCGCGGTCTATGCGTCCATGTTGCAAAGCTGGGCGCACGCGGGATACGTAGTAGCGGCTCCCGTATTCCCTCTCGAGAACACGAATGCGCCCAGGGGCCCAGACGAGTCCGACCTGACCAATCAGCCTGGCGACATGCACTTCGTCATCTCTCGGATGCTCGCGGCAAGCGGTGCCACATCCGGCCCACTGGCCGGACTGATCGACCAGACACGTGTCGCGGTCGCTGGGCATTCCGACGGTGGCGACACGGCTCTGGCCGTCGCATACGATCGCGACTATCGCGACCCGAGGGTGAGCGCCGCCGTGATCCTGGCAGGTGCCGAGATGCCAGGCGTGGAAGAATTCACATTCCCTCGTGCAGGTCCACCGCTGCTGGCGATACAGGGAACAGCCGACACCTTCAATCCGCCGAGTTCGACGAGGGCGTTCTTTGGCCTAGCGCAACGGCCGAAGTATCTGCTCAGTCTGCCGGGCGCGGAACATTTGCCTCCCTATTCCACGCAGCAGCCTCAACTCGGGATCGTAGAGCGAGTGACGATCGCGTTCCTCGACGGGTATCTCAAGGACGAGCCCAAAGCATTGCAAGAACTTGTCCCGCTCGGCAGTGTTCCGCGAACCGCTTCGATGCTGGCGCAGCCATAGCGTGGGGCGCCGGCTACGGGCGTGGCATGTCACGCGCGGTTCAGCGCAAGCGGCTGAACGCCTGAACGACGCTACGGCGTGGCATGTCACGCCCGGTCGAGTATAGGCGGTTGAAGACTTGAACGGCTGGACTCATCGGTGGCGTTGGGTACATCGGCCGTCACAATGCCGCCCTCGTGATCGAGTACTTCGATTTTTACATGGTCAAAGCCGGACACCTTCAACGCGTGCTCCCACCAGGCGGCGTTTGCTGGAGACTCCCAGCGTCCGGTGACCAAACGGACGGCGTTCTTCAGCAGTCTCCACATGCCAGGTAGTCCTCGACGCGCTATCTTGCGCAGTATCACCATTACAACACGACGATCACGAGCGTGAATTGGGTTGAGTGAAAACATCATGTCGCCTATTACGATCCGTCCGCCGGGCTTGAGAACCCGTCTTGCCTCTGCGAGAGCGCGATACTTGTCGGCATGACGCAGCTCGTGCAGGCAGTAGTTCGAGACGACGAGGTCGGCGATGTCGTCGACAAGGGGGAGACTCACCACGGAGGCCAGTACGGTCTCAACGTTTATGAGGTTTGCGCTGGCCGCCTTGACGCATAGGTAATCGCGCATCGCGGGTGACCTGTCGATCGCCCACACGCGAGCGGTGCGCTCAGCGAAAACGAGTGACAACAGTCCGGTGCCTGAGCCAAGGTCTACGACTACGTGCGTCGCCTGTGGCTCTGCCAACTCCATTATGCGGTCGCGCAGGTCGCGGAACCCGGTGCCGCGCGCGATCACCTCAGCCTCGGCGACGCGCGCGTCCCAGTCCTTGGGAGTCGCGAACATACGTCTATCCTTAGCAGATCACCTAAGCGCAGGTTATGTCCACCGATAGAGTTTTCTCATCTTCGCCAGAGCTGGGCGACCCGACCCCGCAACAAGGGGTGTTCGCTCGATTGCGTGTCTCACGGGGTTGGGGAAGGTCGGCTGGCAGGGTTTTGGCTGCGCTCATCTCTCACTGCTAGGTTTGTTGGGACCGGCGCGCTGTCTGCATCTCGCGCTCGGTCGGCTGTGGTGGTGAATCCCGGTAGATCGAGTGTGATCCGGGCTCCTCCCTCGGCGCCTTTTCCGGCCATGACTTCGCCTCTGTGGGCATCGGCGATGGCTCGCACGATGGCCAACCCCAGCCCTGTTCCGCCGGAGGCGCGATCCCTGGCGGTGTCGGTGCGGTGAAAACGGTCGAAGATGCGTTCGCGCTCGTCTACGGGGATGCCCGGCCCATCGTCTTCGACCACGAACCGAATGTGATCTGTTCCTTCGCGCTCGAATCCTAGTCGCACCAGTCCCTCGCTGGGAGTGGTGTGTGCGATGGCGTTGTTGAGCAGGTTGCGCAGTGCCTGCGCGAGGCGATCGGGGTCGGCTCTCAATGTCCCAACCGGGACGGGGCCGAGCTCGAAGCGTCTATCGGCGAGCGGGCTGATCCCGTCCCACAGCTCCCGTACGTAGGCTGGCAGGTCGATCGCTTCGAGGTGCAGGAACTGCGTCTGCTCGGCCTTGGCGAGCAGCAGCAGGTCGTCGACCAGGCGGCTTACCCGGGCGATCTCTGCCCGCACGAGGCGCTCCACGCGACGCACCTCCTCACCAGAGGGGTTCGGTTGCGCGGCGAGCACCTCGATCTGTCCGCCGATCACGGTCAGGGGCGTGCGCAGCTCGTGCGAAGCGTCGGCGACGAACGCACGCTGGCCCGCGAAAGCGTCGGTCAGCCGGTCGAGCATGTGGTTAAAGGCGTAGGCCAGCACTCGCATCTCGCCTCCGCTGCTGTCGGGGTCGTGGATGCGTGGGTGCAAATCGCCAGCGTCCACCTGGGCGGCCACGACGGCCATGCGGCGCAACGGACGCGATACGCGCGTGCCGATCAAATAAGCGGCGAGCAGCGCACCGACCAGTGTCAGGATGCCGGCCAGGATGAACGCGCGCGCCACACCCCGCTGAGCATGAGCGACAGTGAGCAGGGGCTCGCCTACCCCTATCGTCACCAGACCACCGCCATTGGCGGCGGTGCCCCCGATCTGCCGGCCGGTCTCCGATCGGTGTTCGCTAGGGATACTCACCGTGCGCTTGAGAAGGCGCAGACCGCCGACGTCGGGGAGACGCACGGTGGAGTATCCGTCGTGCGCGGTCACCAGTTGTTGTGAGAGACGGTTCTCTTGCGCCTGAGCGGCGCCTGTCTCACCGTGGTCTGGGGTTGCGTGGGCAAAGAGCTCGGGACGGTTGGTGCTTGTCCCCGCTCCTGGGACGATCGCGAACAGCAACGTGGAGCTCGAACTGAAGGGCTGAGCTCGAACGTAGCGGGTGGCTGCCCGGGCCAACATGTGGGGGGAGCTGTCGTCCGTGGAGGCGAGGGTGCGCGAGAGAGCGCTCGCGTCGCCCGCGATCTCCTGGTCGATCTGGTGGCGTAGCTGGGTTCCGGTGCCTCGATAAACCGCGACAAACGTGATTCCGGTACAGACCAGCATGAGTACAGCGACCCACGCCATCAGTCGCCAGCGCAGTCCGATCCCAGCCAAGCGCCGGCGCACGCTTGTGAGCATAATCCTCCCGGACGGCGGCGGGGGCGCTGGGTGGCTAGGAGGCATCGTCCCCCAGTTGATGATCGGAACCCAGAGGCGGTAATCGGACTGGCTGTGCTTGGGTGCTCATTCGCCACCTTCGCTTGTGGTGGGTGAGGCGGCGAGCGTCCCACTGACGGTGCCTGCGCCGGCGTTGACGGCCAGGGCCACCTGGAGCGAGAGGCTTCGTCCGTCGTTGCTGTGCACCTTCGCGAGCAGGCGGTTGCCGTTCAGCGAGACGATCTTCCCGGTATAGACCACGGGTGTCGGAGGGCTGCCGAGCGTTACGTGACTGCTGCGCAACGAAACACCGCCTTCTCCCACGGGTGGACCGTCGATCTCGATATCGAGCCGTCCCGCGACCGAGCCACTGAAGCTGGTGGCGATCTTGACCGCCACCAAACCCGCTCCGGGCCCGGGGCCCTGTTTGATGCTGCCCGAGAGGCTCACGTCAAAGGGCCCGTTCAGCGTGCTGCTGGACGGTGAGACCGGAGTGCTCGTCTGTCCGCTCGGTGCTCCGGTTACCGAGGAGGCCACGGTGGGAGCGCTCGAGGCGAGTAGCGAGACTGGCGTGCCCGAGCGGCGAGCCCAGCCGTGCCCGAGTGGGCCGCCAGGCAGCCACACGATCAAACCGATCGGGACGAGCGCGGTGAGAGCCAGTGCTCCGCCGCGCACACGCCGGCGCTCGGGCCAGCCGCGTAGCGTCCGCGTGCAGACCGCGATGGCCACCGCGAGGACACAGATCGCGGTGAGCGTGAGCGACCACGCGCTTTTGACGTCGCTGCCGGTGCCGAGGCCGTGCAGGAGGGCGATTGGCCAGCATGCGTATGCCAGCCAGTGAGTGATCCGCCAGGCGCGATGCCCCAGGCGTTGGCGCATCAGGCTCGTGATGGCGAGGGCGAGCAGCAGATCGAAAGCGACCGCTCCGAGCCCCAGCCA
>CAAGKR010124817.1_pt1 | contig 12072 bp, 11 predicted proteins | sample 2556971 | NCBI WGS metagenome assembly CAAGKR01 (sample SAMEA5207829, study PRJEB30636) | soil metagenome | biome: forest; feature: boreal; material: soil | place: USA | collected 2011-09 | depth 1 m
ACATCCCTACGACACAGCTACTGTTCTCGTCTCCGTAACATGCATGTCATACTTTGCCAGTTCGCGGAAGAACGGCTCGACAGGCACGCATAGCTCAGGGCCAAACGCGCCGCGCCGCGTAATCTCGCCATTCGCCAGCATACGCCCCGCGATAGCCAGGGGAACACCCGTATCGAGCGCGCCAGCGCCCATGTTCCAGCGACGATAGGGTAGCACAACCACCTGGTTGGTAATCTCAACCTGCTGGCCGCCCAGCGTGCCGCTCGTAACCACGCGCAGCACGTCGCAGTCCTGCGGTTCCACATCCTCAACGGGAGCCATCTCGAGCAACTTTGCCAGCACCTCGCGCGGCGAAACCTTGACGCCACGCACAGCGATTGGCTCGTCACTGCCAAAACCCAGGTCTACTAGAAACTTGAGTTTCGTCATAAAGTCGGTCGGAAAGGCGATCTTGAAGGAAACGTAGCGAATTCCCTTATCTTGAAAAAAAACCGGGAACGTGGCGCACTCCGAATGCAGCGAATAAATGGCGGTGGCGCGGCCAACAGGCAGGGGAAAGATCATCTCCTCCTGCCCGCTCAGGGACTGCTGGGGATACCATTCACCATCCTTGAATACCTGGGGCTGTTTTGTGAACTCGTCAAGGATGGTGCGAATGGAGTAGGGCGCGACCAGGGGAGCCGATGAAGGCGTGGAGTCGCTGCAGCCCAGTTCCACCTTTATACTCTCAACGCGGTCGAGCTTGTCGACGGCAGCGCGCGCCAGAACGTTGGTGATGCCAGGTGTGCCGCCCATGCCCAGGATGGCTGTGATGCCCGTCGCTTCAACTTCGGCATGCATAGCCATCAACTTGCGCGTGATATGGAAGAGGCCGCCCAGGTCGGCATAATGCACTTTCTCCTGAATACACGCTTTAAGAATAGGCATGTTAAAAACGTATTCGACCGCGTTCAATGCGACATCTGCCCCGCGCAACAGCTGGCGCAGGCGTTCCTCGTCGTTGACATCGATTTGACGCACCTGTAGCTTGCCGCTGTTGAGCGAGGCGGCCACTTCATGAGCGCGCTCTTCGTTGTAGTCGGCGATAGTCACCTGATCAACTTCAGTATATTCGGTCAGCGCGCGCACCGTTATACGTCCCATCGCTCCCGCGCCGCCAAGTACAATAATATGCATAAAAGATACCCCTTGTATCAAAAATTAAGCGACGGCTGCGCTGGAGTCATCGCTCGGAACATAGCTCGTCGCGCCCAGTGTGGGTGCCGGATGCTGGTCATCGGCCGCAGCGTCCCACTCATCAGGCACATCCGGCGTGGACACCGACCCGCGCAACTCGCGCAGTGTATCTTCCAGGCGGTTGAGGATGGTGTCGATCTCTTCGCGTGTAATCACTACCGGTGGCTCTACGCGCACGACACGCGAGTTATTGAGCGTGCCAGAGATGAGTACGCCGCGCTTGAAGAGACCCGAAGCCACCGCGTAGCCAACATCGTCGTTGACGAAATGTTGACCAATCAGCAGACCCTTGCCGGTAATGTTAGTGTACACATCCCTGTGACGTGAAGCAATCTCTTTCAACTGCGCGATAAAGTATTCACCCTTCTCAGCAGCCTGTTCAGGAATGCTCTCCTCGAGCGTAACATTGATGGCAGCGATGGCGGCGGCGCAGGCCAGCGGATTCCCGCCCGTCGTAGACGTGTGGATGAACGGGTTGCTGTTCATGACGCTCCAGATTTTAGGCGTGGACATGAACGCGCCGATGGGCATCACGCCGCCCCCCAAAGCTTTGGCGGAGGCGATAATATCAGGCGCGACATCCCAGTGATCTACACCCCACAGCTTACCCGTGCGGCCCATACCCGTCTGCACTTCGTCAGCTATCAGCAATACCTCATATTCATCACATATTTGACGCAGGCGCGGCCAGAAATCATCCGGCGGCACGATAGCGCCCGCCTCGCCCTGGATCGGCTCCATAATAACGGCGGCGATATCGTTGCCCACTTCGCGCGCGATACGCAGTTGCTGCTCTACCGCGTCAGCATCGCCGAAAGGCACATGAAACACATTATTCTGCGGCGTCATAGCCGGACGGCGAAAGATAGCCTTGCCCGTCAGCGAGAGCGAGCCAGCGGTTTTGCCATGAAAGCCGCGTACCGAGGCGATAAAGCCGCTCTTGCGCGTGTAGAGTTTGGCAAGTTTCATGGCGCCCTCGACGGCCTCGGTGCCACTGCTCACGAAGAAACTGTATTGAATGTCACCCGGCGTAATTTCGGCCAGCAAGTGCGCCAGCATACCACGCAGTGGATCAAGCAATTCCTGCGTAGGCAACGGACTTTTCTGCAATTGTGCCTGCACTGCCCCCACGACCTTCGGATGCGCCCAGCCCAGGTTGAAAAGGCCAAACCCACCCAGGCAGTCGATATATTCGCGGCCCAGCACATCCCGAAAGGTTGCGCCGCGCCCCGTCCATTCGACCGCCGCGAAGTCTCCAGCTTCCGCGACCGACTTGCGATACTCGATAAAACCACTATTATAATATTTGGCGAAGTTGTTGACCGTCGTATCGATCAGCCATTCCGCTTCGCTTTTGCCCAGAACCTGCTTCTGGACAACATCGAGATACCGCTGTGAATCGTTGAGGGCCTGTCGTAAGTCATCGGTACTCATAAAAATCCTTTCTGGTTATGCGGTTTCTCTAAAAGATATCCCACCCCGGCCCGCCTACCGATTTCGCTCCGTTTCCTTCCATGACATGGAATACTCCGGGCTTGTGGGTATCAAATCGCTTATCCCTGGGGATAAATGCTATGGGAAACAAATCAAAGGACGCTTGCTACTAAGTAAAGCGTACCTGATCTGTAAAAAGTGAAATAAACAATAGCTTGCATTGATCGAAGCAAGTGAGAAGTGGAAAAGCAAAGCCATGACACTTCACCCTGGCACAGACTAGGTATTCAAGGGGCAAGAAGGCTCAGGGGTAACAGGTGGACAGGTGGAAACCGCGAAATACGTAGTATTTCGGAATATAACGGCCTCGTTTTTTACCGGGTATGTCAGTGACTTTCACGAAAAACACCAGCAATCTACGCTCTGGGTACGAAATGTGTTTTCTTATGTAAACAGTATACCATTACTTGATATGGTTTTGCTAGGCAGTAACCATCGGCGGAGGAATAGGCTCTCCTGCTTTTTGTGCATCTTCTATCCAGAGACTGATGACTTCATGAGCATTCTTGATCGCCTCTTCGTATGTTATATTCGTCAATACGCCCGCCCGAACCTTGACTCCAGGTATCGCGCCAATATGGCAAGGGGATAACAGATACAGAAGAACATGATTGCCCCGAACACGTAAAAGAAGAGTGTCAGGTTAAAATCGGATGCATTTGCAGTGGCAGCCGCTGTAACTTGTTCCTGTAATTCGACTACACCGCCAATAACAGAGAGCAGCGCGCTATCCTGCACCAATGTAATAAAGTAGTTGGCAAACGGAGGAATAGTAATGCGAAATGCCTGTGGCAATACAATTTTGCGCATGATCTGGCGCGAGTTCAGACCTAAACTCAAAGCCGCTTCGGTCTGACCAATAGGTACCGACTCGATACCGGCGCGGAAAACTTCAGTCAGGTACGCGCCGTAGTTGAAGCTAAGGCCGATGATACCATAGAAAGCTGCATCAAAGAAATTGGGACTTGGTATAATACTATTGTTTTGGAGCAGAGTCATGAAATTATAGGCAATGGTATAGGGATCAAAGCCTAAACCTTCGAGCAAGGCGCGAATACCAAAACCCCAGGCAAACAATTGCACCAGGATGGGAGTGCCACGTATAACCTCTACATAGACAGCAGCGATAATACGAAATGGCGCGAAGCGCGAGAGGCGACCGAGCGCGCCTATAAAGCCTAAGATGCTCGCCAGGATCATGCTTGAAGCCGAGAGAAAGACGGTTAAACCCGCCCCTGCTAGAAAATTCGGGAAGTAAAGGGCGGCTGAATCACGATAGTGATAGAAGTAAAAAGCCAGACCTACCAGAGCCGCTATAATAGCCGCATAAAAGACATAGTCTAAAATCACCAACCAACTGCGCTGTTTCTGTCCAATATTCGTATGAACAAACGATTGTTCCATAGAGTATTCCTTCCAGTCTAAAGCGCCGCGCGCAATTTTCTTTCATACCATCTGGCAAAATAGGACGTTGGCAGGCTGAGCGCCAGGTACAATATCATCACGAGTAGAGAGAGTAGTAAGGTATCACTGGCTAACGAATGGCGCGAGGTATCGAAGGCGGTAGTGAGTTCAAATCCGGAGATCACACTGACGATAGCAGAGTCTTTGAGCATGTAAATCAAATCATTAACGAACGGCGGGATCATCAATGGAACCGCTTGTGGCAGCACAATACGAAAGAAGTTCTGCCACGTATCCAGACCTAGAGAGAGCGCAGCTTCGGTCTGTCCTCTTTCGACCGAAAGGAAACCAGCGCGAAATACCTCCGCTTCATATGCCGAATAGTTTACGGCTAATACAGCAATACCCGCTGTCCAGCCATTTACATAGGTCGCAAGAGTGGCATTTCCAAAATGACTGCCGATGTTAAACAGAATGGTGCTGAGGCCGAAATATACGAGATAAATTTGAGCGATAAAAGGGGTACTACGGATAACCTCAATATAGATACGCGCAGGTCCGCGCAGCCACATAAATCGCGAGCTACTCATGAGAGCCAGAATAAGACCCAGTAGCAAAGCCAGGGGAAAAGACACTGCGCAGTAAATGATGGTGTTCAGGGTTCCCTGCAAAAAACTTGGGAGTATTTGCGGGATGATAGTAAAATCCATGCCTCCACCCTTTCTCAACGCCTTGCGGAGTTGATGTGTATGTATCGTCATAGACCGGCATAACGCGCTATCGACCAATTATATCTACCTGAGCAGAAATATTGATTAACCTCGCGTTACGCTCGCACAAACCTTACCGAGAGCAGCGCTTGCTTGCACTGGCGCAAGCAAGCGCTGCTCACTTTACTACCCTTTGGTGACGCCGATCGAGGCCTGGTCGCCATTCCAGAGTTGCCACTTGGTGTAGATCTTATAGAGCGTTCCATTGGCCTTAAGGATGGCAAAGGCCTGGTTGATCTCAGGCAACAGCAAAGCCGCCCCTGGTCTGCTCTTATTGAAGCCTACATAGTAGTCATCCTTATTGAGTGTTCCACCGAGAAACGTCAACTGGGGAATAGGCTGCGCGCCGGGGCCAGCTCCCTTTACATAGTAAGCAGCAATGGGAAAGTCCAGGAAGAAGGCATCAACCTTATGCTGCACCAGATCGCTAAAGGCAATATTGCCGGAGTATGAATGAACGGTGATCTTCTTTGGCGGGTTAGTAGCGTTGTAATCGTTCATGATAGTTTCAGCTTTATAGCCAGAACCGGTGCCAACGGTATACCCTCCCAGAACCGATACATCGGTCGGGGTGAGGCCCGTGAAACGTGTATCATCGACGCGAATGATAATCTGTTGACCATAGCGGTAATAGGGATCAGAAAATAACTCGGTCTTCTGGCGGTCGGGCGTTTGTTCCCAACCGTTCATCACCATATCGATCTGATTACCCGTCAACGCCTGCTCAAGATTGGCGTAGCAGACCTCCTGCTGTGCCTGATTAATATGCATTAGAGACGCGATAGCTGCGGCAATTTCAACCTCGAAGCCGATGATGTGTTTCGGGTTGGCCGGGTCCTGAAATACATAGGGCGCTCCTGAGACGTAGTCAGCGCCCCATTGCAAGTTACCCGGCGTCATCAGTCCCTGACTGGCGACTGTTGTCGCGCCCGCTGTAGGCGTCGAACCTCCACCGGTAGAGACATTACCACCACAGGCGGCGAGCAATGCCTCGATACTACTCCCTGCCAGGACAAGCCCACCGACCTGTCCAGCGCGTTTCACAAACGTTCGTCTGCCAATGTCTTCGATCATAAAATCATCATTGCCTTTCCGTAATTGGCCCTGGCAACTCCGAGTTGAGCCTACCTTACTTTACGGCATGGTAGAAAGCACACGCTCCAGGAACAGCTTTGTGCGCTCATGTTTGGGCTGCTTGAACAGCTCCTCGGGATCACCCTGTTCAACAATCACGCCGTCCGAAATAAAGACGACGCGGTCAGAGACATCTCGCGCAAACTGCATTTCATGCGTCACTACTACCATTGTACTACCTTCGTAGGCCAGGTCCTTCATGACTTTAAGCACCTCGCCTACCAGTTCGGGGTCAAGCGCTGAGGTTGGTTCATCGAAAAGGAGGGCGCGCGGCTGCATCGCCAGGGCGCGCGCAATGGCAACACGCTGCTTCTGTCCACCCGAAAGCTTATTGGGGTACACGTCACGCTTCTCCGCCAGCCCCACCTTCGCCAGCAATTTTTCAGCTTGCGCCATCGTCTGGTCTTTGGGCGTTTTACGCACGCGCATGGGAGCCTCGATAATGTTTTGCAGCACGGTCATATGGGGAAAGAGGTTGAAATTCTGAAAGACCATACCCAACTCACTGCGAATCGGGCTGAGTTGTTTTACCGAGAGATTGGGATCGAGTAGATGCCCGTGAATGTAAATCTGGCCGCTGGTATATTTTTCAAGGCCGTTGAAACAACGCAGCAATGTACTCTTTCCTGAACCGCTGGGGCCAATTAAGGCAACCACTTCCCTTTTATGCACTTCAAAATCTACATCTTTGAGTACATGCTTATCGCCGAAATACTTGTTGACTTTGATCGCGCTAATAATAACTTCATCTTCAACGCTATTGGTCTGAGACAGGGTACCTGAGTTGGTGAGCGGAACAAATGCGCCGTTTGAGAACGATTGATCGGAGTCCATGAATTACTCCTTTACTTTACTGCGAGCTTAGTGAAACCTGGCAGATAGCATCACTTACAAAATTAGGTGCAAATCAGGGTGTTGGCATACAGTATAGTCATCAGTTGTGAGCCTGTCAAGCTTTCTGCCATGCCAGAAATTATTGCGTGATATACTATCTTCATTGGTGCAGGCAAGCCGACTCCAATCAATATAATAGGTGAAGAATGCCATTCTTTTCAACAACGCATACCACAATGTACTACGACGTTTTTGAGTCAGATTTCACCACATCGGGCAATAGTACCCCCCCATCAAACCTGCTGCTCATTCATGGCTTTGGCGGCACGCCCGAAAGCGACTTTGCCGGACAACTGCCGCTCTTGCGCCAGCGATACCGTGTGATCGCGCCGCACCTGCACGGCTATGGTCGTTCCACGCATCGCGCGGCCTATAATCTGACGTTTTACCAGGATGACGCCGCAGACCTGGTTGCTTTGTTGGACACGCTGAGCATCAACCAAACGCTGGTAATAGGCTTCAGCGATGGCGGCATTGTCGGCTTGTTGCTGGCAGCCCGCTACCCACAACGTGTCATTGCGCTGGCAGCCATGGGCGCGCAGCCAACCATCAATACGCAGAACACCACCGCCATCCGTCACTGGCTGCTCGAAAAGCCACTACCTGAGGACTGGCAGGCCGAACTGGCTACTCTGCATGGCGACCCCTACTGGCGCGCGCTGCCGTCGATGTACGTCGAGGGCCAGGACGCGCTCGTCGCCGCAGGCGGCGTCATCATCAGCGATTCAGAACTGGCAAACATCTCCTGTCCCACCCTCATCATGCACGGCAAGCGCGACCGCATCGTCCCCGCCGAATATGCCTCCATCCTGCACGAGAAAATTGCTGTCTCAGAGATGGTCTTATTTGACGCAGGCCACGCGGCCCACCTGCGCTGCAAACAGGAGTACACCTCGACGGTGAGGGATTTCTTGCGCAGGCATGACAGGTAGGGTCATTTAAAAGTCGCGCCTCCGGCGCATTCAATTGGTTATAGGTGTGAGTTTGCGCGAGCGAAGCCCTTGCAAACTCACACCTATAACCAGAAAGAAGCCCGCAAGCGGGCAGTCCAGGCAAAATTTGCTTGCTATTTGTCAAGCGATGTGGTAATATTAATGAGCATTCTCCCATACCAACTGGATGGGATGTGCGATTACCTGGGGATGTCGGGTTTCGACAGACGAGCAGGTTGATGAATTGCAGGTCGAGGTGTCGGTATGCGTTCTCGTAAAACAACCGACAAACAACAAATGCCAAACCGGCATACAACTACGCTCTCGCTGCTTAATAACCAGTGATGCGTCGTCCCCCCGACTTTTTTCTGTGGGGTCGGGACCGGGCGTCGAAAACACGGGATGCTATGGTGAGTACCGCCTTCTAACCGCCATTTAAGACCAGAGGGCCAGCGCCGACGAATCCTGTCGATGGGAGTCTGAGACGTATAAGAAAAATCATCGACTAAACTTGTAGCATATTCATCGATGGGTTTGTTTGGACAGGGGGTTCGACTCCCCCTCATCTCCACCACTAAAGCCGCCTGGGAACTAGCTTCCCAGGCGGCTTCATTATTCATTATCGCCATTGTCCATTCTGGCCGTTATGACCATTGGGAGACGGCCATTGCTCCTGAGATGGAGACTGCGTGCGCCCCCACCCCTGCTGTTGAAAAGACTGCTGAGGCTGGGGGAGCTGCGGCAGTACCGGTTGTCCCCAACCTTGCTGTGGTGGCGCGATTGGCTGACCATCCCATCCCTGTTGTTGCGGTAACTGCTGAGGCTTCTGCTGCCCCCACCCCTGCTGTTGCTGGCTCGGCTGTTGTAGAGATTGCTGTTGCGGCGGCGGCTGCTGTTGGCCCCAACCTTGCTGCGGAGAGGGTTGACGCCCCCAACCATTCTGGCTCATGGCTTGCTGGGATGCCACCTTTTCAGCCTCTCCAGCAGCATACATAGCCCGCGCTGCGCGATCATTGCGGATATGCCGCCGGATGTAGAGAGCAACCAGCACCACCACCACTACAATAATAACGATATCCAGACCATGGAAAATGGGAGAGAGCCTTGCCAGATTGTTCCCAATCAACGTCCCGACATACGCTAGCAGCAGGCACCAGGGGAAAGAGCCAAGAAAGCTATACATAATGAACTTGACAAACGGCATTTTGGTGATACCGGCAGGCAGCGAAATGTACGTGCGCACAACCGGCAATAAACGAGAAAAGAAAGCGGTGGCGCTCCCATATTTCTGGAAAAACGCATCGGCCCTATCAGCATCATGGTGGGAAATCAGTACATAGCGGCCATACTTGAGCATCAACGGGCGCCCACCCGCGTAGCCAATGCCATACGCGGCAATCGAACCAATCACACACCCCAGCGAGCCAGCCAGAGCCACCAGGATTAAACCCGGCAGCAGGCCGATCCCGCTTAAAATTTTCCCTGTAACAAGCATGACACCGGCGAGCGGCATAACAATTTCGCTAGGGAGAGGAATACAGCAACTTTCAATCGCCATAGCCAGCAATATGCCGACCAGTCCAGTATGCACATATAAACTGGTCACAAAATTTGTGATTGATGTAGTAATATCTGCCAATAACACGAAAAAGCCTCCTTCAAACGTATACGCATTGCCTACCTATAGTAGCATATTCAGCGCAAAGGGGCTAGTGCCTATAGGACTGATGTTTACTGCTCTTCATTGAGGGACAGGTGGCGAGAGGCGCGGCGCGTGATCGGCTTATCGATCTGCTGCGACAATTCCTCACGCAGTGGATCATCCTCGTAGAGGTAAGGGGCGCGGCGCACCAGTGGATTATACAAATTCCCGGTGGTAGGTTCGTCTCCGCTAGTTTGCTCGTCCATCTTCCGATTGCGCGCAATCTGGCCCGTCTCAGGACTCAAGCGGAACGGCCCAGTAGTTGGATAAGGATTGCGATCGCGTAACTGGTCCGTTTGTGTCTCCTGAGGACGCCCTGCATTAGAAGGTCGTTTCGCGCCACGATTGGTATTCGTCCGAGAATGGCTTTCATCCAGAGTATTCTTTTTTGAGGCTTCCTCTTGCACGCGCGAGCGATTCAACTGAATAGATTGGGGAGGCATATGTCTCGTTGTTGCAGGCCGCCGTACCGGACCGGTCGAAATCTGCTCAGGCCCAGAGGAGCCTTGCGCGGCCTCCTGTTGAGCAACCCTGCGCGCCGCCGCCTGCTGTTGAGAGCGCAATGACCCCGTTGTATTAGGTGTACGCGCCGTGCGTTGATGACCAGTCTGCTGATTCTGGCGCGTTGTCAAGGACTCTCGGCTTCTTTCGCCTCTCTCACGCTCATACGCCAGCTCGCGCGTTGGTCTGCGCGAAGTCTGGGATGATGGCACATTGTGGGGAGCGTTCGCTGCGCGTCGTTTCGCTGTTGAGTGCGCAGAGGATGACGCATAGCTTTGCCCGGCAGCGGGCAAACTGCGTATTTCAGACTGTCTGCGCCCGCGTGGGAGTTCGTATTCCTCTTCTTCCGCGGGTAAATAATAGGCATCCGCATCATAGACCCGGCCATACTCGTCCTCTTCATCGAAGTCAGCGCGCTCTTCGTATTCCTGCTGCTGCTGCTCCTCGTAATAGGCCAGATCCTCCTCTTCCTGTTGTAACAGCATCTGGGCATACAAACGTTCATCCTGGCGACGAGCCAGGGTTGCAAAGATAATCAGCGAGATAGGAATACTAATCAGGAGCGCAGCCAGGCCACCGATCAAGCCACCCAACACCCAGGAGTTCAATGTATTCGCGAATATGAGGACAACAGCAGACGCAATAATGAGCACTAATGCCAGCGCTGCAACTCTCATGAACACCGTTCCCTTTCTGCTTTTCCACACCATGATGAGGGTTTGGAATACATTGACATTTTTTACTACAAATCTTAGTGTAGAGTATAGCAGATCATCAGAATTTCTACAAGAGGTATTTGAAGCGAAAGGGGTAAAAGATCCTCTTCAATACAAATACACCGGAGATGAGAAGAAGAACTTGCGATTCTCTTCCCCGGTGTAAAGTGTTCTAGGTCCTTTGTCAGGCAGTATCGAGCTGAGTGTCGGCGTGCCGCAGGTTACGCGGCATAGCACTTTCGGAATATGGCCACGACTTTGCCTTGAATCTGCCATTCCTGATCCCATTGCGTTTTGGGAATAAAAATGGGATTCATGGTGGAGTTCGCGGGTTGCAGGCGCACGCGGTTTTGCTCTTTTTCCTGGTAGAAACGCTTTAGCGTAGCCTGACCATTGCCCTGCAAGTGAACAGCCACCACAATATCGCCATTTTCGCAGGTCGTCTGTGGCTTGATGACCACATAGTCCTTGTCGCAAATGTGATCCTCGATCATCGACTGCCCGCGCACCACCAGAGCGTATGCTCCCTGTTGCTCAAGGTCGCGCCCGGCTTCGATGACTTCATCAGATTCATTGAATATCTCGAGTGGCTCACCTGCGGCAATACTGCCGAGTACGTGAATGCCCCATATCTGCTGCTTGAGCTTGATGCCGCGACTCTTTTTCGCCTCGCGCTCAATCATGTTCTTCTTTTCCAGCATCGTCAGGTGATAATCCACATGACCAGTGCTGGCAATTTTCATGGCAGTTCCAATCTCGCGATTGGTTGGCGGCATTCCCTCTTCCCTGATATAATTGACAATGAAATCGTAGATTCTCTGCTGAATCTCGCTGGTATTTTCCTTACCCATGCTTACACTCCTGCCTTTCTACGTAGGCATACCAGACCAGACCAGATCATCCTGGTTCTATTTTCTGGTTGTAGAACAGCCATTCAAAGCATAACAGGGACATAGCAAGATGTCAATAGATTTTTGAACGAATTTTCGGAAAATATATTCTCTTACCCGTTTTTTCGGTGAAGTGTGACACATCAGCATCTTTTAGAGGATTTGCCGAGCTGGTAGCTATAGCCATCAGCACGATGTAAGGTAGTACAAGAGCAATGGCTAATCCCCTGAACCCTTCCTCGCTGTGTTTGTATGTCGAATGATCCCGTTGCTCGCAGAAGCACTCGCCCCACATGGACACCCGCATATTTGCCCTTTCGGACAGTGGCGCGAACTATATCCCCTGTCTGAAATCCGAAGAAATGCCTGTGACGTTGGCGATGTCGCCTGGGAAAACCA
>CAAGKR010071608.1_pt1 | contig 12070 bp, 8 predicted proteins | sample 2556971 | NCBI WGS metagenome assembly CAAGKR01 (sample SAMEA5207829, study PRJEB30636) | soil metagenome | biome: forest; feature: boreal; material: soil | place: USA | collected 2011-09 | depth 1 m
GCGAGATCGGAGCCCGCACCCGGCTCGGAGAAGCCCTGGCAGAAGACGATCCGCCCGGCGGTGACCTCGGGCAGTATGCGCTCGGTGAGTTCCGCAGAAGCGAAGCGGAGGATCGCGTTGCCGATCGTCTTCACGCCGAGCAGGTAGCTGCAGAGGGGCAGCCAGTGGTATCCGAAGCGTTCCTCGACGGCGTCGGTGTGAGCCGCGGTCAATCCATGTCCGCCGATCGTCTCCGGCCAGTGCAGGCCGATCCAGCCGCCGCGGCCGAGAGCCTCGTAGGCCTCTCGAGAATCGCCATCCGACGGCATGCCCTGAAACCGGTTCCAGGGATCGTCCCGCAGCTGGTCCGCGAGCTGCGCCGCAAAGCGATCCGCCTCCTGAGTAACGGTCGCGATGCTTTTCATCTGAATGTTCGGAGAGTCCATGCCAAAGCTCCCGGGCCTTGATTCATGACCACGTCCTTAGGTCTCCTCTTTCAGCTGCTGCTTGTACCTTTCACGTGCTGCAAGCTAATACAGGGTGCCGGAGATGTCAAGCCCCCCGCAGAGCCCGCGAACCTCGTCGCCGGCCGCTGACTGGGAGCGCGCCAATTCATGCCTGAGCGCATAGATCCAGCCACCGGGCCACGGCTGTGGTCTGCGCCCGATTCCACACCGGGCGTCGACGACGCCCTTCAGGCGCCCGCATCGGCTCAGCCCGACTGGGCCGCTGCCGGCCCCCGGACGCGCCGACGTGCTCGCTCGTGCGGCGGACGTGCTCGCCAAGGAGCGGGGCGCGATCGAGAGCCAGATCACGGCCGACATGGGCAAGACGTTGACCGAGAGCGGCGGCGAGCTCGACGAGGCGATCGGCTACCTGCGCTTTGCCGCGGCGGAGGGGCGACGCAGGGAGGGGGACGTCAATCCGAATGGCGTGCCGGGTCGCATGAGCTTTACCCTGCGAGGCCCGCTCGGCGTCGTCGGTGTTATCACGGCGTGGAACTTTCCTGTCGCTATCCCACTGTGGAAGCTCGCGGCGGGGCTGCTCACCGGCAACACATGCGTCTGGAAGCCGGCGTCGGCGACCGCCATGACGGGGACCCTGCTCGCCGATGCGCTGGATCGAGCTGGGCTGCTCCCCGGCGTGCTCAATCTCGTTCACGGACGCGGCTCGGTCACCGGTGACGCGATCGTGCACGCGCCGTGGTGCGGCTCGTGTCCTTCACAGGCTCGACTGCGGCAGGGCTGCAGATCGCCGCTAGCACTGCGGCGCGCGGTGGGCGCGCCCAGCTCGAGATGGGCGGCAAGAACGCGGCCATCGTGCTCGCGGACGCCGATCTCGAGTTGGCCGCTGAGGCTGTGGTCGCTGGCGCGTTTGGGACCACAGGGCAACGCTGCACTGCGACGAGCAGGGTCCTTTGTGGAGAGTTCGGTTCGGGACGAGTTTGCACAGCTGTTGACAGAGGGGGCAAGGCGGCTGCGCTGCGGCGACGGGCGTGATCCCGAGACGGACGTCGGTCCGCCCGTCGATGCGCAGTCCCGCGACCAAGTCGCCGATTCCGTCGCGGCGGCCCGGGCGCGTGGCGCTCAGATCCTGTCCGGAGGGGCACGCGTTTCCGGCGATGTCGGGTGCTTTTACGCGCCAACGGTGCTCGGCGACGTCGGTCACGCCGATCCGATCGCTCGCGAGGAGGTGTTCGGGCCGGTCACCGTCCTGCTCGACGCACCCGACCGCCAGACACTCGTGACGCTCGCCAACGACACGCCCACGAACTTGTCGCATCGGTGTTCACACGCAATCTCGAGAGCGCGTTCGAGCACTCCATGGCCTTCGGGTCGGCACTGTGATGATTAACGGCGCGACCACGTGGTCGGAGCGCATCTCCCGTTCGGCGGGGTTAAGGACAGCGGCATGGGCGGCCCCGACACGGGAACAGCGCCTTCGATGCGTACACGGAGATCAAGGCAGCATTCGTCTGTTGGACCTAGCGCACACGCCGCGCCCGCGGCTCTGACCAACATCCCAACGGGAGCGCGTCCCGTCCGCGCTCAACGGGCGACCTTCTCCGCGTCGACCTGAACTTGCGGCGGCAAGATACGCGGCATGGGCGGGCGAACCGGCCGCACGGCCCCACGCGCGTGACAGGGTCATCGACGACTCGGCCACGTAAAGCGCTCCGTCTTGCCAGCGGAGCGCGAGTGCGAAGCCGGCCCCGACAACGTCGCTCCCAGGCATCTATCCGGCGTTGGCCGGTGCGGCAGATGCCCATCCGGCTGCTGCGGGGAAGATTTCGAGATCAGCTGCCAGCACGACGCCGGCCGGCCCGTCGACCGCGAGAGCCCATTGCAGGTCCTGCGCGAGGCTCTCCGGTTGGGAAGCGCGCGCCGGGACACCGTAGGAAGCCATGAGGGCTGCGAAGTCGGGGCCGGGCAGGTCGACGGCGTGCGTTTTGCCGTAAGTCCTCTGCTGGTGCGAGCGCAGGATCCCGTAACCGCCGTCATCGATCAGCAAGAGCGCAACCGACAGTTCGTGCTGACGGGCGGTCGCAAGATCTGCGAGACCGTACGAGAAGCCACCATCTCCGACCACTGCGAGGACCGGCGTCTGCGGCAGGGCTGCGGCTGCGCCGAGCGCGGCGGGCCAGCCGTACCCGAGGGTTCCGGAGCCGAGCGGATAGAGGAAGCGCCGGGGGGTGAGCACCGGGGAGAACGCCGCGGCCCAGTAGGCAAGCGTCGTCATGTCCCAGGCTTGAGCGGCATCACGCGGCAGCGTGTTTCGAATCGTCCTGAGCAACTCGGGCTCGAGCGCCCGAGCGTTCTCCTCGAGCCCACCCTCGATCTCTCGCCGCAGCTCAGCCACTACCTGCTGTGCCGCACCGTTGCCGTTCCGGGGCGTGACGCACTCCACGAGCGCCTCAAGGGTTCGCCGGGCATCGCCGACCAGACCGAGTGCTGGGTAGTTCAGGCCGATTCGCTCCGGGGCGGCATCGATCTGGATCAGACGCCCGGAGAATTGGAGCGCCCAGTGGCCCGTGGTCTCGGCGCCGAGCTCGGTGCCGATGCAGAGCACGACATCGGCGTCCGTCAGGAGGCGTCGGAAGGCCGGCTCGTCACAGCTGGACCCGACAGCCAGCGGATGGTCATCCGGAAAGGCGCCCTTGCCCATGTACGTGGTCGCGACGGGGGCCTGTAGTCGCTCGGCCAGCGCGGATAGCTCGTCCCATGCGCCTGAGCGCAGCACGCCGCCACCGGCCCAGAGGACGGGGCGTTCTGCAGCGCTCAGAAGTCGCGCGGCTTCACCGACCGCGTCCGTGGCTGCCACGGAAAACGCTGGCGGGTCGCCACGCAGTCCCTCGGTCCCTGCGTTTCCGGCCGGCGCGCGCAGGACGTCCACGGGAACCTCGATAAACACGGGACCGCTCGGTGGGGTCTGCGCGCGGCGCCACGCCTCGGCCAGGACATCGGGGAGCACGTTCAGGCTCTGCGCCCGCGTGGCCCACTTGACGATCGGCGTGAAGGACGCGAGCTGGTCGGGGAGCTCGTGTAGGTAGCCGCGCCGGCGACCGACGAGCGAACTCGGAATCTGGCTCGCGATCGCCACCACTGGTGTGTGTGCAGCGGCCGCCTCCATCAGGGGGGCGAGACTCATGAGCGCCCCCGGGCCGGTAGTGAGCAACAGCGGCGCGGGTTGCCCGCTCACGCGAGCGTAGCCCTCGGCGGCGAAGCCGGCGCTGAGCTCGGTCCTCAGGACCAGCGAGCGCAGAGAACTCGTGCGCAGGCGTTCCCAGATCGACAGGGTGTGCGTGCCTGGAATACCAAACGCTGCTCGCGCGCCCAACGCCTCGAGACTCTCCACGACGACGTGGCCACCGGTACGTTGGCTATCCGATTGATTCACTCGCGCGGCTCCCTGCTGTGCGGCCGTCTCCACGGCCTGACACGATGCCTCTGTCACTACGGCTTGACACGATGCGCGTCACCGGACTCCACTGGTTGCGTTGGGGACCTGAGACACGCGGTACGCTCAGCCCCGCCGAGCAGGCGTCGTTCCATCCGGCTTCCCGGGCCCGACGCCGACCCTCACGGGAGCGCCCGCCCGCAGTAGGCGAAGCGAGATTCAGACAGCGTCTCCAGAACGACGTCTGTGTGCTCGCCCCGGCTGGGAGCCGGACGGCGCGCGGTGAGAGACTTTCCGTCGAGCTTGAACGGGCTACCGAGCAGCTCAACGGCTCCCAGCTCGGGCTGGTTGATCTGCTGGAGGAGACCGTTGGCGCGTGCCTGGTCGCTCGCGAACATGGTGGTGAGCGTGCGCACCTCCTGGCACGGGACGCGGCGTGCAGCCAGCCGCGCCAGCCACTCGCGCGTTGCGCGTCGAGCCAGCGCGTTGGCGATTGTCCCGGTGAGCCGTTCGCGTCGCAGCGTCTCCGCCGCTGAGGATGGCGGTTCGTCCGGATTCTCGGCGGCGGGATCGTCGAGACCAAACTCTGCGAGAAGGCCCCGGCGCTGCGCCAGATTAAGACATGCGATGGCAATGAAGCCGTCGGTGGTCGCATAGGCGCGGTAGTACGGGTTGATCCGATGTTCAAGTGCCGCTTGATCCGCCACCGTCGCGAGATCATCGCGCGTTGCTTGACGCCCGCTCTGCCCGGCCAGACCCTGATCATCTGAGACCGAGACAAGACGCTGGATCTGAAGTGTCAGCGCCGCGCCGAGAAGCGATGTCTCGAGTTCGCAGCCGATTCCGCTTTCGCGTGCGCCGGCAAGGCCAGCAAGCGCGGCAACCGCCGCCAGCATGCCAGCGCTGAAGTCGGTCATCGCAATTCCGCCAGCACGGACGGGAACCTCATCGCCAACTCGAGAGTCGGCCATGAGAAGCCCTGAGGCGGCTTGCGCCGCCAGATCGTAGCCCGCCGTACCGCCATCCGGGCCATCGCTGCCAAACGCAGAGATTGCGACCACCACAGCCTGAGGATTGGCGCTCAGCACGGAGGCGCGATCCAAGCCGAAGCGCTCAGCCCGGGCCGGGGGGCAGTTGTGCACTACGACGTCTGCCGTGGCGATCAGCGCGCGCGAGTTGCGGCGCCCATCCATCGACTTGAGGTCGATGACGACCGAGCGCTTATTGCGGTTGAGCGCGACGAAGGGCTTGCTGATATCGGGACCGCAAGGCTCCTGCCGACGCCATTGGTCGCCATGGGGTGGCTCAACCTTGATCACATCGGCACCGAGATCAGCAAGGAGCAAGGTGCACATGGGTCCTGCCACGTACTGCGAGTAGTCGGCGACCACGACGCCTTCGAGCGGTAGCGTCATCAGCTCGCGCCGTCTCGGGGTGTCGGCTGTGTCGTGGTGCTTGCGGGCGCGAGAGCACAACCATCAGCGACCGCGGGCCATGTCCGCGCACCGGCGCGATTCTTGGTTGGCGGTGACGCTGACCGCGCCACGGTGCGAGCGATGCCCCGCCGAAGCTTCTGCGACTCAGCTCGGGGGCCCAATAGCGCGCCGCGCGCCGCGCGGCGTCTCAGCAGTACTCCAGGCCACGCGATCGTCATGGTCCTCCGATCTCTCCGGCGTACGCGCGGTCAATGGCCAGCGCCGTGGCCAGCAGTTTGGGAACGAGGATGTCGGTGAGAGCCTTGCGAGAAACACGCGCCGCGGAGGCGGCCACGTTGATCGCGGCAACCGTGTCGCCGTCGGCGTGTACCGCGACCGCGCACGCGAGCAGTCCTTGCTCGTACTCATCGACCGAAACCGCGAAGCCGTCGGTCCTGACCGCGTCGAGCATGGGCGCGAGCCCGCTCCACCTGCGTGCGGTGAGATGCGTCATCGGCGGGTAGGGGCCTGAACCGACCCGGCGCCGGGCGTCCTCGGGGTCGAGCTGCGCCAGCAGACATTTTCCCATCGCTGTGCAGTACGCGGGAACTCGCAGCCCTGAATCGGCCTGGGCTCGGACACGGAAGGTTCCGGGATACGAGTCCAAGTAGAGCGCCTCAGCACCGTCCAGGATGGCAAGGTTGACGGTCTCACCGGTTTCAGCGGCCAATGTGCGCAGCGGCCCTCGGGCGAGTTCTGGCAGCCGGAAAGTACGGAGGAGCGGCGCGACCAGGCGCGCGATCCCGATGCCAAGCCGGAACCGTTTCGTGACCGGGTCGCGAGCGAGGAACGACCGCTCCAGAAGCGTGGCGGTAACGCGGTGAGCCGTTGGCTTCGGCCAGTCCTGCAGATTCGCGATCTCGGAGAGCGAAAGCTCAGCCCGCTCAGCGGAAAATAGCCCGAGCACATCCAAGACCCGGCCGAGGGACGAACCATTTTGACTTTCGCTGACCGAGGCTACTTTCATCTAGCGGAAACCATGTCGCATCGCAGGAATTCTGTCAAGACCGGTGCACGACACCGCCCCGCGGCGATCCTCGAGCAGAGCAGCCCGCGCCTTCAGGCGCCCGAACGACCCGACCGCGGTCCGCCCGTGCAGCGTCCAGCTGGCGCCGCGGGGCGGCAGGTCTCGACGCGCCTGGTAATCCTGTGGTCGTCATTGGCACGACCGAGTCGAGCCTCACGGGGGCGCTTGGAGGAGGCGCGGATGACGCAGCCCTTTTCCGAGGGCGCCCACTGTGGCAGATTCGCCTGCCGGGCACCCTGGTCGCCCGGCCCCAGGCCCGGCAAGGAAGCCTACGAGTTGCCGGCCATCCCGATCTGGTGCCGCGGCGCACGAACTTCCAGTCCCTTTCCTTGACTTCCATTGGACGAACGTGCTTTTATCTGGTCGGAACTGCTGTGGAGCCAGTGACTGCTGCCAATGTGTGCTCGCTGACCGACGCCGAGGGGACGAGCGCCGACGCTCGCGACGTCTTGGTGCTGGACGCGCGACCGGCCAGGCATCGTTTCGCCCCGCGAGCGTGCCGGGCGGCGTGTCTGAGCCCGGCGGAGACCAGGTTGTGACCGAGTGGCGGTCGCTCATTCGCGAGCCTCTCGTCGACCTCGGGCCGTACGTGCCGGGCTTAAGCGCGGAGGACGTGCGCCGCCGCCACGGCCTTGTCGAGGTCGTGCGCTTGCACTGGAACGAGGGCCTCTTCGGCCCCCTGCCTGGCGTTCTGGAAGAGGTCGCCGCCGCGTTGGGCGACACGTGGACCTACCCCGAATGCGCCTACGAGGAGTTGCGCGAGCGCCTAGCCGCCTGGCTGGGTGTGCACGTCGACCAGATCGTGCCGGGTCACGGGATCCAGGCGCTGCTGCTCGCGCTCGTGGCTGTCTTCGTCGAGCCGGGCGACCGCGTGGTCGTCCCCCATCCGACGTATGGTCTCTACGTCCAGGCCTGCCGGGCGGCGGGCGCCCAAGTCGAGCGGGTTCCGTGCCCCGAGTTGGCGCTCGATCTCGAGCGGATCGCGGCGGCGGCGCGCCGGAGCCGGGCGCGGCTGGTGTTCGTTTGCGACCCGAACAACCCCACGGGTCTGCGGCTCGGCGCCGCAGACTGGGGCGCGTTCCTGGATGCGCTGCCGGAGGGGTGCGTGGTGATCGCCGACGAAGCCTACGCTGAATACGTCCGACCGGGCGAGCAGATTGACCGGTTCGCCGACATCGCCGCCGGGCGCCCCGTGGTTGTGCTGCGGACTTTCTCGAAGATCTTCGGGCTGGCCGGGCTGCGACTCGGCTACGCCATCCTCGACGCCCAGCTCACGCCGTACCTGAACACCGTCCAGGTGCCCTTTAGCGTTAACCACGCGGCGCTGGTCGCGGGGTGCGCGAGTCTCGCCCGGACCGCGCTGGTCGAAGAGCGCCGCGAGCTCACCCGTGAATGCCGGGCGCTGCTGGGCGACCGGCTAGTCGCCGGCGGGCTGCCGCCGCTGACGTCCGACGCCAACTTTCTGCTCACCTGGTTGGGCGCTGACGACCGGGCCGTTTCCGAGAGCCTCGCAAGCCGGGGATTGCTCATCCGTCCCGGCAGCGACTTCGGCCTCCCAGGTTACGCCCGCATCACCATCGGGCGCGCCGAGCTGATGGAGCGCGTCGCGGACGAGTTGCTGCGCGAGTGCGCAAGCGTCAGGGCGGAGGGTTCTGCAGCTCGGCGTGAGGCGGCGCAGGCCTCGGGATAGCGCCTGCACGCTGGGGCCATGACAGCCGGTGCCACCCGCTCGGGCGAAGGTCATGGCTTAAGGCCAGTGTGCGGGGCACAGCCGTGAGGATCGGTCGGTGGGCTTCGGCGAGCCGCAACCGGCCGCACCCCGCCTGAAGGTGATCGTGAAGCGACGGGCGGGTTCCAGGAACCAGGCGTTGGTTGGTCGTGCGCTCTTGGCCCGATCCCCGTACGGGAGGGACTCCAGCCTGATCGACGTCAGGTCTCGCACGTGCGAGACGGCGCGACGATGTCGTCTTGTGCTGGCCGGCGACCGCCTTGACGGGGGCCGGATGCGATGACATAGTTACCGCTGAGATGAAAAGGGTTCTGCCCAGCGAAAGTTCAGACGCCTCTGCGAGCGTACAGACCTTTGACGTTCTTGAGCTTTTTCCGTGGAACGGGCTGAGCTTTCGCTCTCCGAGATCGCAGCGGATCTGCAGGACCGGCCGAAGCCAACGGCTCACCGCATTACGACCACGCTTCTGGAGCGGTCGTTCCTCGCTCGCGACCCGGTCACGAAACGGTTTCGTCTTGGCTCGGAGTCGCACGCCTGGCCGCTCCGCTCCTAGCGGGAGTTCGGCTGCCAGACCTCGCCCGAGGGTCTCTGCGGAGGCTGGCCGTAGCGATGCGCGAGACCCGTCAGCCTGGCCATCCAGGACGGGGCAGAGGCGCTCTACTTGGACTCGTATCCGGTGCACGCCCGTATCCGCCAAGGACGCGGGGCACTGCACGTAGGTGGAGCGTTCTCGCGCCTATGCTCGATACGGCGAAGACCACTGGCTACGAGATCTCGGTCTATGAGTGCGAGCAGGGACTCCTGGCTTGCGCGGTCGCCGTCCATGCCGACCGCGACATGGTTGCCGTGACCGCTTCGGTGGCGCGGGTCTCCCGCGAGGCTCTGATCGACGTCGTCGTTCCCGAGCTGCAGGCCACGGCGCTCGCCATTGAGTTGCACACGCGGGAGAGGTCGAACTCTCGTCCTTCTTGGACCAGCGGAAAGTGGTCGACAAGCTCCCGGATAAGAGGAACTCGGCCGAGCGCCCGAGCGCCCGAGCGCCCGTTCGCCCGTTCGAGGCTGGGCGCTGAAGCAGCGCCGCGCCGGCCGCCCCACGTCAAGCGGACTCCGGAGATAGAAAGGTAGTCGGGCATGGATCGCAACACCCGCAAGCTCGACGAGAGCCGCGTCCAACACAGTGAGGTCGAGAACCACTACATCGACGAGCTCGTCGCCGGGCGTCTGAGCCGCCGTGCCTTTTTGCGGCGCGGTAGCGTGATCGGTCTCTCGGTGCCCACGATGGGCGCGATCCTCGCCGCGTGCGGCGGCGCCAATAACAGCTCGTCGAGCGCCTCAGGCGCCGCTTCGGCGCCTGTCAAGCGGGGAGGCGTGCTGCGCGTGGCCAACCAGACGCCAACCGCAGAGGTGAACCCGCTCACGGTCACTGACGGCGGCGGGCTGCTCATGCTCTGCCAGACCGGCGAATTCCTGATCAACGACAACACGGGACGGGGAGGGCAGCCGCTACAGCCGGCGCTTGCGCTTTCCTGGCGCCCGAACGCGAACGGGACGGTGTGGACGTTCAAATTGCGTTCCGGAGTGAAGTTCCATGACGGCTCCCCGATGACGGCCGACGACGTGGTTTACACGTTCCGGCAGCAGGTCGATCCAAAGAATGCTTCCAACGCACTATCAGCATTCAGCGGCATCCTCAGCCCGAGCGGCGTGGTGAAGGTGGATCCTATGACGGTCGCCTTCCACTTGGAGACAGCGACCGGCAACTTTCCCTTCTTAGTCTCCTCGGACACCTACAACGCGATCATCGTCCCCAAGGGAACGGACTTCGGCAAGTGGCAGAGCACGTTCATCGGGACGGGCCCGTGGAAGCTCGCCAGCTACACACAGAACGTGGGCGCCAAATTCGTGGCCAACCCGAGCTACTGGGGTCCCAAGCCGCTGCTGTCGGGCACTCAGTTTACCTTCTATGCCAGTCAGGAACCTCAGATCTTGGCTCTGCAGGGTGGTCAGGTGGACATGGTCACCGGTTTCACGGCCCAGGGCGCCCAGCCGCTGCTCAACAATCCTCAGTACACCATCGTTACGCTCAAGTCGTCTAGCCATCAGGAGCTGTCGATGCGCACCGACCAGGCCCCGTTCACCGATCCGCGCGTGCGTCAGGCGGTGGCGCTCACGCTGCAGCGTCCGGAGCTAGTACAGGCCCTGATCGATGGTTACGGCGCTGTCGGCAACGACAGCCCGTTCGCGCCGATCGCTTCCTTCACCGACACGAGCGTGCCGCAGCGCGCTCAGGACCTGGCCAAGGCCAAGCAGCTGTTGGCTGCGGCCGGTCTCCCCAACGGGTTCCACACCACGCTGTTCGTCGGGATCCAAGAGGAGCTACCCCTGCTCGCCCAGGCGATCGCGGCGGACGCGGCCAAGGTGGGCATCGCTATCAAGCTCAAGGTCGAGACACTAAATGCGTATTACGGCAAGGCGACCTTCGGCAACTCGGACTGGCTAGACGGCACGATGAGCCTCCTCAACTACGCCGGACGCGGGGTGCCGAACGTCGTTCTGGAAGCGACGCTGACCACGCACGGCGTGTGGAACGCGGCCCGCTTTCACAACACGCAATACGACACCCTGGTCAAGCAATTCGTGTCGGCCGTTGACCTTCAGACCCAGAAGACGCTCGCCGGCAAGATTCAGACGTTGCTGCTGGCCGAGACGCCGGTCATCGTCCCCTACTTCATCGACGAGCTCAACGCGACCAAGTCCAACGTGCACGGCGTGTACGGCTCGCAGGCCCAGCAACTCTTCCTCGGCAAGGCTTATATGACGTAGCCACGGCGATGGGCGGTGCTGAGCTCTCCTTTGAGGAAGAACAAGCGCGATGGGAACGAAGCGATCCAGAGTACGCGCGGATCTGTGAACAAGTCCGACAAGCAAAGGAGAGGGGTGAGAAGGCTTCACGGCGCGCTGACGAAGCCAAGGCCGAATGGGATGCTCGCGTTGCTCCAGAGCGACAAGCGAGCGATGCTGCCCAGAAAGCACACCATGCATTAAATACGCGCTTCCTCGTCCACACGCACCGCCGGACCGCGAGTGCCAGCTGGATCGAGATGTAGAACTTGCATGCCGCCGGATTCAGCTGCCGTTTAGTGTCCACTTTCCGTCAGCCGGAGAAAGCGGACTGACGCCGCTCGGCGGGGGGTCTCATCCTTTGCAGCAGGAGTGCTTGCTTTCCTCGAGGTAGTGAGGGTCGTGCCACCAGTAGCCCTGGTTGGAGGGATGGCCGGGTATCGGTGGGAGGATGCGGCTGGTGGGGGCGAGGGCTGCGGATGCGTGCGCTGCGGCGAACGGCCCTAGCAGCTCGTTTACGTTGTACAGCACTCCGTTAGTCATCACGAGCTGGACGTTGGCCGCGTCGCTGATGTTGCGGAGCGGGTCGCCGGAGAGGATCGTGATGTCGGCGAGCATGCCTTTGCGGATGGTTCCGATCGGCTCTTGGAGGAACTCTCCGGGCGCCCGGGTGGCGGTCACCATCGCCTCGTAGGGGGTGAGGCCGTACTTGACCATCGCGCGCAGGTTCATGTGTGTGCTGACCGCCGTGTGGTCGATCGGCGAGTCCGTTCCTGACATCACCGTCCCGCCGTTTTGGACCATGGCCACCAGCTGGGCGACCTGACGGCGCAGGTTCTGGCGGTTGACGGTCTGGTCGGTTGTTTGAGCGGTGGTCACTGCCGCCATCAGCGACTCGTACTCCCAGCTGGGGTAAAGCGTCTTGACCCGCCGGTCGGTGACTAGCGAGGTGTCCTCTCTGAATAACGTGACCGAGCCGAACAGCGTGGGCGTCCGCACCGCCTTGGAGGCGTCGAACAGGGCGCTGACGTCCTGATAGCCGGTGCCCAGCGCGGTGACCGTGCGGGAGTAGCCGAACCGGTTGGTGGCGCCGATGTGCTCCATGCCGTCCCCGCCGAAGCC
>CAAGKR010298518.1_pt1 | contig 12069 bp, 10 predicted proteins | sample 2556971 | NCBI WGS metagenome assembly CAAGKR01 (sample SAMEA5207829, study PRJEB30636) | soil metagenome | biome: forest; feature: boreal; material: soil | place: USA | collected 2011-09 | depth 1 m
CCGTGCGCCAGCAGCAGCGGTGATTTCAAACCATCGAGTGCGGAGAAAACCGAGGAGTCGGCATAGCCTCGCGCATTGCTCTGCGGCAGTCCGAGGTAGCGTTCCGTGTAGCCGGTATCGTACAGGCGCCAGTCGGTGACCGGTGCGACGGCTGCGCCTCCTGCCAGAACGTCTGAACCCTTGGCAAGCAGCATCAGCGTCATGTAGCCGCCATAGCTCCAACCGAACACGCCGATCCGCTTGGCGTCGATCCACGGCAAGCTCTGCAGCCAATGCACCCCGGCCAGCTGATCGCGCACCTCGATCTCGCCGAGGCGCCCGCGGATCGGATCCTGGAACGCGCGGTTGCGGCGCGCCGTACCGCGATTGTCGAGGGTGAACACGACATAGCCCTGCTGCGCCATGTACTCGTCGATCATGCCCGGCCAGGTGTATCTGACGTTCTGCACGGTGGGGCCGCCGTAGACATTCAAGAAGACCGGATAGCGCCGCGTCGAATCGAACCCGGGTGGTTTCATCAAGGAGTACTGCAGGTCTTGCCCGTCTTCCGCGCGAACGTGACCGAACTCCGGCACGGCGTGACGGTCGTGATACGGCCAGTAGGGATGCGCGGCATCGAGCGTGTTGGCCTCTATCCAAGCCATGCGGCGCCCATCGGGTGCATTCACGCTGACCTGGGGCGGAGTGCGCGAATCGGCGAAGGTATCCACGTACAGCGCAACGCGCGGTGATTCCCGGGCGAATTGCGCCGTGTGCCAGCCATCGCCGCGGCTGATGCGCTGCGGAGCCGCGGCATCGCGCCCATCGAGCCGGACCGTGTAGATTTGCCGCTCGATGATGGCGTCCCGGTTGGAGGCCAGGTAGACGAGTCCCGCGGATTCATCGACGGTGAGCAATTCGTCGACGTTCCACTCGCCTTGCGTCAACGCATGGCGCAGGTGGCCCGTCAAATCATAGAGATACAGATGGTTCGAGCCGGAACGCTCGGACGACCAGATGAATGAGCGCTGCTTTTTTAGAAAGCGCAGATTATCCGACAGGTTGACCCACACGGGCGAAGTCTCCGAGACCAGGGAAGTCGCCTGCAGAGTGAGGGCGTCCACCAGGATGAGGTCGAGCCTTTGCTGATCGCGCGTGAGGCGCTGGAACGCCAAGCGCCGGCTATCCGGGGTCCAGTCGGCACGGGGCAGATAAATATCGGGATCGGAGCCGAGATCGACCCACCGAGTGCTCCCGCCCATCGGTGCCACCACACCGAGTTTGACGGTGACGTTCGGATCCCCCGCGAACGGGTAGCGCTGCTCGACCATGTCGGTGCGGTCGGCATAAATCTCCGTGCGGCGTGCAATGGGTACGGCGCTCTCGTCGAAGCGCTTGTAGGCGATGGCGGAGTCGTCGGGAGCCCACCAGTAGCCCCTCGTTTGGCGCAGCTCTTCCTGCGCAATGAATTCCGCTTCGGCATTGTGAATGCTGCCGCCGCCGTCGTTGGTCAGGCGGCGTTCTTCACCCAGCCTAAGATCGATCACCCACAGATCCTGATCGCGCACGAAGGAGACGTAACGGCCGCGGGGCGACATCTGCGGATCGATCAGCGGATGCGTGGTCTGCGTCAGCCGGCGCAGCGCGGAGCCGGGTCCCGCGTTCAAATCATAGAGATACAAATAACCGCCGATCGTGAACAGCACGTGGCGGGCATCGGGGGCCCAATCGTAGTCGACGATTCCATGATAGTCGGCGGTGCGCTCTCGTTCGCGGCGCGCGCGCTCGGCATCCGACAAATGTTCCTGAGGTGAGAGCTGGGTCGAGTCCACTCGCAGCTCGAGCCGGCCGCTCTTGACATCATAAGTCCACAGGTCGAGCTGGTGCCCATCCGCGGCGCGGCCGCGCAGCAGCGCTACGCGGCGGCCGTCCGGAGATACCTTGACCCCCCGCGGCGTCGGGCCGGCAAGCGAGGGATCCGCAAAGATCCGTTCGAGCGTGAGATCGCCGGCCACCGCGGGCGCCGCCAGCAGCACCAGAATCAGACATCCGATGTGGCGCACGGCCGAGCACCCCGGAGTTCCGAGTCGCGCCGGCCTCACTTCGCGACCAGCGCCGGCGATGCCGCGTACGCCTTCGCATGTTCGAACTCGGGGCGCGCGGAATGCACGCCGTTGCCCGTCGATTTGAGCAGGGCAGTGTAGTAGCTGCGGGCCTGTGCCGCGTCTCCGGACGTTTCGGCCGCCATGCCGGCGTGGTAAATCCCATTAAAGCGGTTCGGACTCAATGCGAGGGCCCGCTGGTATTCGGTCAGCGCCTGCCGAGGCTGACCCAATTCCAGCAGCATATCGCCGAGCATTTCGCGCGCCGGAATATCGGTCTCACCCTGACCGACCTTATCCTGGAGATCAGCGCTGTCGCGCATGTGTGCCAGCGCGGCCTCGGAGTTGCCTTCCGCGAAAGCGGCCCAACCCTGCATTTCGCCGCGCTGGATCCGTGTGCCGGTGGAGTCGGCGATGTAGGCGTGCCGTCCCAGGCGCACTTCCTCGAGCAGCGTTTCATACTGCGCGAGATCGGCCCGCGCTTGCTGCGGCTGGCGTAGATGGCCCGCCGCCACCGTGCGCGCCCAATAAGTCATGCTCTGCGTCTCCGGCAGTGCGGCGGCCAGCGGCTCAAGTGCGGCCGCGGATTTCCAATCGCGCATTTCCAGGTGGAAGAAGATGGGGAATTTGGTTCTGTAATAGGGAAACATGCCGTCCATGTAATGCTCACCCCGGTCTCCCATCGACTCGAAGCCGGCGAGGGCGGCCGCCGAGTCGGCGAGCACCGCCCTGGCGCGGGCGTCCTCCCCGGTTTGCAGGTAGGCGTAGAGAAGAAAGTCGTCTGAATGAAACTGATCCATGGCGCCGCTCTGATGGCGCGCTTGCGCGGCCTGCGAGGCGGCCACCGAGCCCAGATTGGACTCGATATCCTCCTGCCACATGCCGAGCCTTGCGAATATATGCCCCGGCATGTGCACCGCATGCGGCGCCGAGGGGGCGATCTCGCCGTAGTGCCTGGCGGCTGCCAGCCCATCCGGCGCCAGCAGCGGTGTGTCGCACGCGTGAATGATGTAATGCACGACTCCCGGATGATCGGGATATTTGGCGAACAAGGGATTGAGGACCGCCATGGCTCTGTGCTGCGCCGTTAGGCTGGCGTCATCCGGTGCTTGGGCCGCCAACAGCGACAGGGCATAGAAAGCTCCCGCATCGGTATCGCGCGGATGCCTGGCATACAGCTGCGCCAGCGCCGCGGCATAGCCCTCGATACGGGACTGGTACTCGCGCTTGTCGGGCCGAAAAAACTCGCTGAGTGCCGCGATGTACTCGCGCTCGCGGGCGCTCTTTGCCGGCGGCGAGCGTGCTGCTTGCATTTCGGTCCAGCCGCGGGCGTTGGTGCCTTCGTCTGGACGATCCCAGATTTGATGGAACACGCTCATCGCGATGCCCCAGTGCGCCATGGCGCAGTCCGGGTCCTGCCTGGCGATCTGAACGAACTGCCGCTGCGCTTCTTCGTACCAGAAGTCGTGCAGCAGCGCGACGCCGCGGTTGAAGGGTACACGCACCTGGGCGGAACACGAGACGGAGAAAGCAACGCTCCCCAAGCGTTCACCTTCAACACCCCCGGCGCGCGCCACGAGCGGCAGTGCCGCAAGGGCAAACAACAAGCAAAGCACCAGCTGCCGCAGGATCACCGCCATGGAAAATTCCTCGTGTGACAATGCTCAACTAGCCCATGTGCAAGCCACCGTTGAGCGAGAAATCGGCCCCGGTGGCGAATGCCGACTGATCGGAGGCAAGCCAGGACACGATCGAGGCAATTTCCGCCGGTTCGCCCAGGCGCTTGACGGGAATCGTCGCGACGATTTTCTCCAGAACTTCGGGCTTCACGGCCCGGACCATGTCGGTGCCAATGTAACCGGGGGACACCGAGTTCACCGTGACGCCGCGCGCCGCAACTTCTTGTGCGAGCGCCATTGAGAACCCGTGAATACCGGCCTTGGCGGTTGAATAGTTGGTCTGGCCGTACTGGCCGCGCTGACCGTTGATCGACGAGATATTGACGATGCGTCCCCAGCCGCGCTCCACCATGCCGTTGATCACTTGCTTGGTGACGTTGAACAGAGAATTCAGGTTGGTGTTGATGACCGCTTCCCAGGCATCCCTGCCCATCTTGAGGAACGTGCCATCGCGGGTGATGCCGGCGTTGTTCACCAAAATATCGACCGGGCCGATTTCCGCCCGCACCTTCTCGAACGCCGCCACGGTCGAATCCCAGTCGGCCACATTGCCGACCGACGCCTGCACTTCGAACCCCTTGGCGCGCATGTCGCCGAGCCAGCGCTCCTTGCGGGTCGAGGTCGGGCCGCAGCCGGCAACCACGCGGTATCCGTCGCCGCAGAGCCGCTCGCAGATCGCGGTGCCGATTCCGCCCATGCCACCGGTTACATAGGCAATTCTGGTTGATTTATTAGCCATCGTTGTCCCCTTAGGTTCTTGATTATCGCTCCAGCACATACTCTCCCGGTGCATCGCCGACGATCCCGTACCCTGTCGACTGATTGCCGAGGCTGGGCAGCGGCGCATCGCGTGGTCCCGAATGCTGCGCCAGCCACGCCGCCCACGCCGGCCACCAGGAGCCCGGGTGCAACACGGCCTGCTGCATCCACTCAGTGGGATCCAACGAGGTTTGCGCGTCTTTCCAGGCCAACTCGCCGTAGCGGCGCTTGGGGTTTTCCGGGCCGGACACGATGCCGCCGTTGTGACCGCCGCTGGTGAGCACGAAGGTGTAATCCGGCGAGCGCGTCAGCGCGCGCACCTTGTAGGTCGACTTCCACGGCGCTACGTGGTCGGTCTCGGTGCCGAGCACGAACATCGGCAGCGTGATTGCCGCCAGATTGATCACTGCACCGTTGACCCGGAATCTGCCGCCCGCCAGATCGTTCTGCAGATACAGCTGCTTCAGATATTCACTGTGCATGCGAAACGGCATGCGGGTGCCGTCGCTGTTCCAAGCCATGATGTCGTTGGGCTTCGCGCGATTGCCCTTCACGTAGGTGTTGATGGCCGGCGTCCACAGCAAATCTCTGGCCCGGAGCAGGGCGAACGAAGCACCCATCTGGTCGCTGCTCAGCACGCCCGCCTTTTGCATCACCGCCTCGAGCATGGCGAGCTGACTCGGGCTGATGAACAGCGACAATTCGCCGGGCTCGCTGAAATCCGTCTGCGCCGCGAGCAGGGTCATCGACGCCAATCGATGATCGCCTTCGCGGGCCAGTTCCGCCGCGGCGATCGAGAGCAGGGTGCCGCCGATGCAGTACCCCACGGCCTGGATCTTGACGTTCGGAACGATCGCGCCCACGGCATTCAGGGCCTCGCGGATGCCCTTGTTGTGGTAATCGTCCATGCCGAGATTGCGATCGTGCGCGAGCGGATTTTTCCAGGAGATCATGAATACCGTATGGCCTTGGTCAACCAGGTAACGCACCAGAGAATTGTGCGGCGACAGATCGAGGATGTAATATTTCATGATCCAGGCCGGCACGATCAGTATCGGTTCCGCATGCACGCTCGGCGTGGTCGCGCAGTACTGAATGACTTCGATCAATTCGTTCCGATACACAACCTTGCCCGGCGTGACCGCGACGTCCTCGCCCACCCGGAACGCCTCACTGCCGGCGGGAGGCTTGTGGTTTAGCGTCGCATCGACGTCTTCGAGCCAATTCTTAAACCCCGTGACCAGATTTTGTCCGGATTGCACGCGGGTGATTTCCAGCAATTCCGGATTCGCCAACAGGTAATGGGCGGGGGAGGCGGCTTCGAGCGCCTGCCGCGATGCGAAGGCTACGAGATCGGCGTTGTGCCGCGACAGCCCCGGCACCTCCGAGGTCGCCTGCTTCACGACGTGCTCCCAGTTCATGTAGCCCCGCGCCATCACATTGAAGGGCCACTGATTCCACGCCTGCGACGCAAAGCGCTGGTCGTCGCCGCCGGGCGCGACGGGTTGTCCGGTTGCTGCCCGCATGCCGAAATTGAAGTTGTCCAGGAGAGCGTCGAACGCCGTCTTAGCGATCTCGGATTGCTTGGCGGGCGTTTGCGCGACGTTGAGGTACCAGTCCCACCAGGCTTGCGCATAGTCATCGGGCGCCAGCCCGCCGGTGACCGCAGCCAACTGCGCGCGCATTTCCCGCGCCAGGTCAGATTCCGTCATGTAATTTCACTCCCCGCTTTGATGATAGTCCACCCGCGATCGTCGAGATAAAAAAAAGGGCGACCGTAGTCGCCCTTTCTCACACCAAGCTTAAGCTTAAGTTATCAGGCGGCTTTTTTCACCGACTGAGCGACTTTCGCGCCGGCTTCGTCGAACCACTGGCTGACGGCGCCTTGCGTTTCGGAGGCAATTTGGGTGAACTCTTCCGCGCGGACGCGCAGCTTGTCGCCAAACGTCGTGTTCAACGCGGTCTGCTTGCCAACCAGATCGGCGACCGATTTAGGCTCGACGGTTGCCTTGGCATGCGACAAGGACCAATCCAGGTAGTCGCCCGCCACCGAGAACTGGTAGCGCGCGAGGCGCTCGAGGGTCTTTAGGTAGTTTTGCTGTGCGGTAATCACGGGCGCAAACGCCTGGCGATAGGTGTCGAAAAGTGTGGTGAAATCGAATGTTGGCTGGGTCATGGTAGTCTCCGTACGGGTGGATGATGGCTTGCTTTGGTGGGGCCATTATACATAGAAAAGTATGCAGTGCAAAAGGTTTTTTGCTAGTGCAGCCCTGCCTGGCGTTAAATCTGATATGTAATTGATTTTAAATAGTTTATTTTAAAAGGTCGGGAGAATTAGACTCCACAAAACTGACTGATCTAGTGCGCCGCAGTAGGTTTTTCATCGATTCAGCGAGGCTCGCGCCATGTGCCTTAAGCTTTATATCGATCGCTTGGAGCAGTTTTCGGTGCACTGCGGCGCCACCGTGATCCGCAACTCGTTGGCGGGCGAGGTGCTGGGGCGTGTCGAGGGCCGGCGCATCGTGTTGCGCAGCGGCCTGAGCTTGGAACAGCAAGTATTGACGCTGGCGCACGAACTCACTCATCTCATTGCCCATTGCGGCTTAAGTCCGCGGCTCAATCGCACGGTGTGCGAATACGAAGCCGAAGCGGTGGAAAGATGGGTGGGCGCCGAGCTCAAAGTGCCGCCCTACGCGGAGGAGGAACTCGACGTTGCAAGCCTCACCGACGATCTATTGGCCGGTTCCGTGGTCCGCGTTCGATGGGCGGCACGGACGCTGGTGAGCGCCGCCCGCGATGGTGCTGCGGCGGCAGCCGAACAGCGGCGCCTACAGGCGTAGGCCGCCGTCGAGGTCGATGCAGCGCCCGGTGAAGAAGTCGTTTTCGATGATGAACTGCGCGGCGTGCGCGATCTCATCCGGTTCGCCTAAGCGTTTCAAGGGTACCGGTGCGATGACTTTCTCGAGCACTTCGGGCTTCATGGACGCCAGAATATCCGTCTGCGTGAACCCGGGGGCGACGCAGCCGACGCGGATGCCGTAGCGCGCGAGCTCCTTGGCCCACACCACCGTCATCGAGGCGACACCGGATTTGGCGGCAGTGTAGTTCGTCTGTCCCGCATTCCCGTGGCGCGATATGCTCGAAATGTTCACGATGACGCCGCCCTTGGCGAGTTTGATCATGCGCACGGCGGCTTCCCGGGCGCACAAAAACACTCCGGTCAGATTCACATCGATGACCGCCTGCCATTGCTGCAGCGTCATCTTGCCGACGATTTCGCCGTCTTTGACTTTGACCAACAATGCATCCTTGACGATGCCGGCGTTATTCACGATCACGTCAAGCGCACCGAAATCATGCACCACTTGATCGAGAACGGCCGCAACTTCAGTTTCCGACGCCACGTCGACCGTGTACGCCGCAGCGTGCACGCCGAGGGCCGTGCATTGCTTTGCCGCAGCCTTGAGCTCTTCCGCGTTGAGATCGAGCAGTGCGATATTCGCTCCGCAGCCTGCGAACCGTAGCGCCAGCGCGCGCCCGATACCCCGGGCGGCGCCGGTGATGACAATGGTTTTGTCTTTGATTTGCATATGCCTTCCCCTTATAGCGGCTCTTCAGGTCTCATTTCTTGTGCGGCGGCCCGGACTTCTCGTCCTCCGCGGCCGGCGGCGGTGGCTTAGAGGCCTTGAATGCAGCCATCATCGACGCCTGGATCTTCGACCACTGTTCCATGTTCTGCCGCGCGAATTCCGTCATCGGCGCCATGGGGCCTTCCAGTACCTTGGCCATTTCCGCACGCATGACTTGCTGTTGACGCACCAGCGCACCGACGCTCTGTTCCATGTAGCGCGTGAGCATTTCCTGCACCGGATTGCCGTAGAATCGGATGATCGATTCGAGCAGCTCGAGGCTCAAAACCGGCGTGCCGAATTGTTCCTGCTCGGCGATCACCTGCAACAGCACCGCGCGAGTCAGATCTTCGCCGGACTTGTCGTCGACGACCTTTACTTTGTCGCCGGAGACGATCATTTTGCGCAGATCTTCCAAGGTGACGTGGCGGCTGCCAGTAGAATCGTAGAGCCGGCGGTTTGCGTATTTCTTGATGACCCGTTCATTCGTCATAATTGAGACCGCCGCGCTGCGCAAACCTTCGAACCAAACCCGATTATAACCCGTTTAGTATGCATCGCACAAATCAGGTAGCATAGGAATTAGTGCACAAACGTGCCGTTAATAATGCGTCGCAAAGAGCTATGATGATCAATCCCGACACACCACCGGAGGCGCTGCCGTTTCTCAAGGCGTGGGACAGCTACGTGGCGTCCTGCCAGACTTTGTGCGAGCGGTTGAGCGACGGCGCCGCCGCGCAGGCGGGCGGCCCGATGCCGTTCAACTTCTCGGGGCCCTGGCAGGATTTTGCGGCCAGCCTCGGCATGCGCTCGGATCTGTTCGCGAAGTTCCTGCCTGCCCTGGGATACTCGCGCGAATATCAGGAGATTGGCCGGCGCATGCAGGGCCTCACGGAGCAATTTCAGCACCGCTGCGCGGAATTCGCGCAGCAGGGCGTGGACATCGGACAGAGTGCTTGGGCTCAAGTCCAGAAGCGAAGTTTGGGCGATTCGGCGCTGCTGGGTTCACCGGCAGCGCTCTACGATGCTTGGATCGACTGCGCCGAAGAGGCCTTCGCACGCGCCGCCCACACTGAACGGTTCGCGCGGCTGCTCGCCGATGTTTGCAACCTGTTGAGTGAGTTCAAGATCGAACGCGGCAAATTGCTCGAAGCCCTGGCGCGGCAATTGGACTGGCCCAGCCGAGCGGAGGTCGACAGCGTGCACCGCCAGGTTCGAGCCCTGACCGCCACGGCTCAAGCGGCGGCCGCTGCCAACGCGGCGGCCAAAACGGGCGCGAAGGCCCAACCAAGCCCGCGGGCCAAACCACGCCCGAAGGGCAAAACCAAGCCGCCTGCGCGTGCAGCCCGGGCGGCCAAGAGCAAGCGCCGCAATAGGGCCGGCAAGTGACCAGCGCGGCTGAATCGTTCGCGCGGATGCTGCAGGATACCGCGGCGATGCAGGAGCGCGGGCAGGCGGCGCTGCGTGCGCTGCGCGAGATCGGGGATGTTCAAGTCGGATTGTCCGAAAAGAGCTGCGTCTATGCCGACAACAAGGTTCAGCTGCATCGCTACGCACCGCTCGCGCGGTCGGCAAAACTTCCGCCGCTGCTCATCTGCTACGCCATGGTCAACCGGCCTTACATGCTGGACCTGCAGCCGGACCGATCGCTGATTCGCGAACTCTTGTTCCTGGGGGTCGATGTCTATCTGCTCGACTGGGGGTATCCGGACGGCGCGGACCGGTTTACGCCGCTGGAAGAGTACATCTGCGGGCATCTCGCGCGCTGCGTGCGATTCATACTGGACGAGAACGGCATCGATGCGCTCAACCTGCTCGGGGTATGCCAGGGCGGAACGATGAGTCTTTGCTATGCGGCGCTCGAGCCGTCGACCATCGCCAACCTGATCACCATGGTGTCGCCGGTCGATTTCAAAACGCCGGAAAATCTACTGTCGAAGTGGGCGCAACACATCGATCTCGATCTGTTGACGCAATCGGGCAACGTCTCGGGCGAATTCTTGAACCTCGTCTATTTGGCTTTGATGCCGTTCCGGTTGACGCAGCAGAAGTATGTGAACCTGCTGCAGATGCAGGGGGACAAGGCACAGCTGGAAAATTTCATGCGGATGGAGAAATGGATTTTCGACAGTCCCGATCAGCCGGCACGAGCATTTCGCGAATTCGTGCAGTGGTTCTTCCAGGAGAATCGTCTGGTCTGCGGCGAACTGACGCTCGGCGGCAGGCAGGTGCTGCTCGAGAACATCAAGTGTCCGGTGCTCAATATTTATGCGACAAACGACCACCTCGTGCCGCCGAGCGCCAGCATTCCGCTCGGCGCGCATGTCGGATCCAAAGACTACGAAGCGCTGCGGGTCGATGTGGGCCATATCGGCATGTACGTGAGCGGCAAGGCTCGCAAGACGGTTCCCGAGGCCATCACGCGCTGGCTGCATCAGTCCGCTGGACACGGGACTTGATGGTACTGGCGCGCTCATGCATTCAATCGCTGCCCGGACTGTGGGTCGAAGCAGTGCAATTTCGATGCGGCGAAACTCAGCTGCACGTTGGCGCCCGTCGGGGGCAATTGGCTCGGCGCCATACGCAACACCATCGCGCTCGCTCCGAGTTGAAAATTCAAGAAGACTTCATTGCCGACCGACTCGATGACGTCGAGTCTTGCGCTGAACTGTGGTTGGTCGGTCGATTGTGCACCGAGGGCGACTCGCAAGTCCTCCGGCCGAAGGCCGATCACGATGGTTTTGCCGACCCGGTCTGAGAGCTGCGGATTGATACGCAGGAATTCCCCCAGATTGATCGTACGATCTTCGCAGGCTAAATACGCGTCGGACTGGCTGTGGAGCGTGCCGCGCAAGAAATTCATGGCGGGACTACCAAAGAATCCCGCCACAAACAGATTGGATGGCTGTTCATACAGCCGCATCGGCGTATCGATCTGCTGGATGACACCGCGATCGAGCACGACGATGCGATGACCGAGGGTCATCGCTTCAATCTGGTCGTGCGTCACGTAGATCATGGTTGCCTGCAGCGTCCGTTGCAGCTTCGCGATCTCCGTGCGCATCGACAGGCGCAGCTTGGCATCCAGATTCGACAACGGCTCATCGAGCAAGAACACGCGAGGACTGCGCACGATCGCCCGCCCCAACGCCACGCGTTGCCGCTGGCCGCCGGAGAGCAGCGCTGGGCGGTGGCTGAGGAACTCGGTTAATTCGAGCGTTCGCGCAACCTCGCGCACGCAACGATCAATCTCCGGAGCAGGCCGCCCGCGCAGGCGTAGACCAAAGGCCAAGTTCTCTGCGACCGTCATATGCGGATACAAGGCATAGCTTTGGAAGACCATCGCGATATCACGATCTTTGGGTGAGCGGGCGTTGACCACCCGGCCGTCGATCGAGAGCGTGCCCTCGGTGATCGATTCCAGACCAGCGATCATCCGTAGGAGAGTCGACTTGCCGCACCCGGACGGCCCTACCAGAACCAGTAACTCCCCATTGGCCGCGTGAAAATCGGCGCCGGCCACCGCGACATGACCGTTGTTGTACACCTTGCGCACATGTTCGAGCCGCACCTCACCCATACACCGCTCCGTGTCTTAATTCGTGCGCCTGCGCCGGGGGACCCGCGTTACCTTTCGACAGCTTATCATGTATGCTGTAAGCGCTTACATTCCGCAACAACACCCTCGATGCATCTGAAAACGACTCGATGAGAGATTCCAATCGCTTTGCCTGCGTGTTGTCCTTTGCAGTCACGTTGTTGCTGAGTGCTCGCATAGTGCCCGCGGCGGCGGCCACCCTGTCGACGACTGAGGCACCGCTCGAGTCCGCGGAGTTTGTGGAGGATCTCGAGCACCGGACCTTCAATTTTTTCTGGGAAACCGCGAATCCCGCCAACGGCCTGGTGCCGGATCGCTATCCG
>CAAGKR010488496.1_pt1 | contig 12069 bp, 8 predicted proteins | sample 2556971 | NCBI WGS metagenome assembly CAAGKR01 (sample SAMEA5207829, study PRJEB30636) | soil metagenome | biome: forest; feature: boreal; material: soil | place: USA | collected 2011-09 | depth 1 m
ACCCTGCGCCGGGGCAGGCGGGGGGCGGCCGCCGATGGGCCTCAGCCGTCGGCTGGTGCTCCGGCGATTTCCGACCACTCCGCGCTGGTCGGGAACCATCGCCCACTCGGCGAACATCGATTTTTGCAATCCGTTGTGGCGCCCGGTCCGAGTCGGTACGCGCTCATCGGTCCGGTGGACCAATCCGTCGGGCCGCGCGGTCAGCGCGCCTCCGTCGCGTAGCCGCCGAATCATCCGAACCGTGTCGAAGATGCGGAAAGGGCTCTCCTCGATCACATCGGAGAGCACACGGTGTCCATCGAATAGGCGCAGAAGCGGTGTCACCTGGCTCGGTTGGAGGCCGGGCATCGCAGACTCCGGGGCCGCGGCCGGCACGTAGAGCGTGCGGGGCGCGCCGAGATCGCGAACGGCGTGGGCGAAGTCGCGCATGAAGCGCTCGCACTCGTCGAGGATCTCCTGCGCCGACAGATGGAGCTGACTGCGCTTGGGAATCGGCCGTCGGGTGAGCGACACGGCGGCTTCCTCCCAGAGCAGGACGTGGTGCAGCGCCGGTAACCCTTGGAGCGCTCCGACATCGGCCGATACGACGGCCCCCTCGTAGACCCTGAGCTCGGCGCGCCGATTTCCGCGGGTGAGCAGCAGGACGCCCGAGCGTTCGGACGCCGCCATCGCCCGCAGGAGGTAGAAGAGGCCGAAGTACTCCGACAGCCGCATCTGGATTTCGTCGGACGCCGCGCGCCCGCCGCCGGCTTTCCTGTCCGTTTTGTCGGTCTTGCTGTCGTTCGTGCGCTTCTGGCCGTTCTTGTTTTCGAGCGCGCTCAGGCGGCCCACGCTGATCACGTCGCGCAGAAAGATCGGCAACGAGAGGAAGTCGGCGGCCCCGGCGGCCAGGGCGTCGGTTCTGAGCGCGGAGGGTCCAAGCACCACGATCGGCAGACCCTTGGCAGCGGTGTTCTTCAAGCTGCCGATGAGGTCAAGCGCCGTTCGGTCGGGGTCGCGCAATGCCACCACGGCGAGCTCCGGGGCGGCGGTTCGAGCGAGTTGCGCGGCTCGGCGGGGATCCGAGGTGCTGGACACTTTGCACCCTTCGCGCTCGAATCCGAACGTCAAGGTCTCGAGACTGCGCGTATCCGCGTCCACCAGAAGGAGACTTGACGGCTGCATCATGGAGAATTGGGGAAGTGTGAGGTGCCGAGCGCAGTATACCGCCGGATCAGGATCTGCACCTAAATCAAGGCAAGGTTAGGGCTGTTGAAATCAGTTCCAGTAAGTGTTGTCCGGGCTCGGATCCCGTCAAATTTGTCGGCTCGTCGTTCGGCTGCTGGGCCTTGGAACGGCCATTGACGATCGGCGGGGTGCTGGCTAGCCTTCGCGTCCCTTTGTCGCCTCGCTCCCTCGCGGCGGCTCCCGGCACGTCGTTTGGAACTGCCCGCCATGCCCCCCAAAACCGTCAGCACGACCGCCCCCCCCAGTGAGGAGGCGCTCTCCGTCCGGGACTTGGTCTCCTACTTTCAGGGAGGGGGCAAACCCACCGCCGATTTCAGGATCGGCATCGAGCAAGAAAAAATTGCCGTCACCGAGGACGGCCGTCCGGTTCCTTACGACGGACCGCGCGGCATAGCTGAAATCCTGGCGCGGCTCGAAGGGCGAGGCTTCGTGGCCACGCGCGAAGACGGGCACGTGATCGCTCTCGAGCGCGGCCGTGACCGGATCACGCTGGAGCCGGGCGGCCAGCTCGAGCTGTCGGGCGGTGCGCTTCCGACGGCCGCCGCCTGTCGGGTTGCCCTCGACGCACACGTCCGCGAGGTCACGCTCATCGCGCGGGATCTGGGCGTGCGGTTCATCGGCGTGGGCGCCCGACCGTTCGGCGCGATCGATGACGTCGATTGGTTGCCGAAGCGCCGGTACGCGGTCATGCGGAGCTATTTCCCTCGCTTTGGGCGGGACAGCCGCTTGGCCCACGTCATGATGAAGATGACCGCGACTGTCCAGGCGAACTTCGACTACGAGAACGAGGCGGACGCGGTTGACAAGCTCCGGACCGCGTACGGCGTCACGTCGATCATCACGGCACTCTACGCGGCCTCACCGATCGTCGACGGTCGGCCGAGCCCGTATCAGAGCTATCGCGCCGCGGTCTGGCTCGAAACCGACGCGCACCGTTGCGGCCTCTTGCCCTTCGTGTTCAAACCGGACTTTTCGTTTCTCGACTACGTCGAGTGGGCGCTGGATGTGCCGATGTTCTTCGTCCTGCGTGCCGGCGTCTACCAACCGGTGGCGGCGATGACCTTCCGGCGTTTCCTGGCCGACGGGTGGCAGGGTGTGCCCGCGACGATCGGCGACTGGGAGGTTCACCTCTCGACCCTGTTCCCCGAGGTGCGACTCAAGCGTTATGTCGAGGTCCGGGGCGCGGACGCCGGGCCGATGCCGATGTCCCGAGGGCTGGGCGCCTTGTGGCGCGGGATCCTCGAGGATCCGGGGGCGCGGGCGGCCGCTTATGCGCTGGTGGCCGAACGTTCCTTCGCCGAGCGCGAGGCGCTGCGGCGCGAGGTCCCGCGTTCCGGGCTCGGCGCGCGATTTGGCCGTCGAACGGTGCGTGACCTGGCCGTCGAGCTCTGCCGGATCGCCGACGCGGGCTTGGCCCAGCGACCGGGGGGCGCGGGCGATCGCCCGTTGCTCGACCCTTTGCACGCGCGCGCCGAGTCGGGTCGGGCGCCGGCTGCGGATCTTCTGGACGACTTCAACGCCGCGAACGGCGAAGCCCGCGTCCTGGTCCGCAAGTGGGAGTTGCTCCCCGATCCAGTCGATTGACGTCGGGGGAGGGCGAGCTCTGTGCGCGCTCGAGCCCCGTCGCGCGTCTCAAATCGTTTCGGAAGCGCTGGAGCTTTCGGTGACGGGGGCGTTCGGCGCGCCAACGCGGAGGTAGCGAGACGCCATGTCGAACTCAAAGAACGAGAACATCCGCGTCTCGATGACCTTCTGCCAGAGCTGGTGCGCGTCGTCTGGTTTACCGTCGCCGAGCCGCCGCATCGCTTCGTAAAAGTAGATCTCGGCCCGTTTGGCAGGCGTGTCGGCGGTGGCCAGCACCTGTTCGTACGAGACCTTGCCGACGGCGTAGCGGCCGAGCAGATGGTACCAAGGGGCGCCGCGGTGGGGGCGCAGCTCGCCGTGGCGTTGGTCCAGCGTGCGCAGGTACGCCGTCGCCTTCGGATCGGCGACCTTCGTCGTGCGGCGCGAGAGATCCAGCACCCACAGCGACGTGTAGACTTTCACGTACTCCGAGACCGCGCGGCCCGGACGCGCCAGCGCGCGGTGATAGACGCCGAGCGCCGCGTCCGTTTCGCCGGCCTGCACCAGGAACGCGACGATGTCGATATACGACTGGTCGCGATCCGCGTCTTCCTCGATTGCGTCGTCGAACCTCTGCAGGGCTTCGCCTCGGCGGCCGAGGAGATAGAGCAGGCGACCGACCTCGACCGTCGCCTCTGCCGACTCCGGAATGTTCTTCCGGCGCAGGTGCTCGATCATGAGCCGCTCCCAGCCTACGACGGAGCCACGCCAGGCGGCCGCCGCGCCCTCGCGGTCACCGGCCGCATCGCACGTGTCCCCGAGCAGGCGATCGAGCCGAGCTCGCCCGGCGACGGAGCCGATTGTGTCTTGGGTGCTGCCTTTGCTGCGCAGCACCTCTATCCCTTGGCGGACGATCTGTGCCGCGCGCGCCGGGTCCCCACGTTTGAGCGCCAGGTTGGCGAGCTCGATTGTCACCTCGGCGGTCGGCTCCCCTTCGTCGCGAGCGCGCAAGAACAGCGGCTCGGCGCGATCGATGAGGCCGGCGTTGACGTAGCTTCGCGCCAGCTCGAAGTCGATATCCGCGTCGCGCACCTTCATCTCGGTCCCGGCGAAGCGTTGCTTGGTCTCGACGAACCGTCGCCTGAGATCGTCGGCCTCGGCGTAGGCCGGCGCGTCTCGCTCCGGATCGAGGCGCAGCCGCAAGCGCACGAACCCCAGCTCGATGAGCTCAGCGGAGATCCGCCCCTGCAGATCGCGCTCCGCCGGTTTTCCCGCCAGGACCGCCTCCGCTTGCTCCAGGCGGAGGATGGCCAGGAAGTATGACGACAGCAGGCGGGCGACGTGCCCCGAAAGGATCAGCAGATCGGCATCGGCCGGATGGCGTAGAAGCCCTGCCTCGAGCACCCGCAAGGCGACCACGGGGTCGGGCGCGTCGGTGGCTGTGCCACCCAGGAAATCGACCCGCGGCAGGAATCGGCGCGCGAGCGCCAGGGTGTCGGCGGGAGCCGCGTCGGGTTTGGCTGCTGCCGCGAGCAGGCCGCGCAGCTCGGGATCGTCGCCGTCTTCACCGGCCATGCGCGCGGTCCGCGCTGCCGCGTCGGCTAGGCGCTCGGCGCGCAGATAAGCGCCGGCCATGCTGGTGACCGCGTGTTGCATCTCGTCGCCGTGTGCGAGGAGAAGCTCGCCGAGCGCGCGACGGGCCGAATCGCCCGACGGCGGGTGGTGCAGCGCGGAGGCGAATCGCGCCTGCCGTGCGACGTAGAGCTCGTCCAGGCGCGATACCACGGGAGGCGCCGGCCAATCGCCGAGCGCGCTCTCGAGCGCGTCGATCCCGCTGGATGGCTTGTGCATGCCGACGCCCTCGAAGGCGTTTTCCTCATCGGTCCAGCGGACCACCTGATCGAGGCGGTCATTCCACTGTCGGCCCTCGCGCTCGTCGGGTGCGAGCGTCGCCAGGGCGGCCAGCGCCAGCGTCACCTGCTGGTCCCCTCCACGCGGAGAGAAGAGGCCGAGGACGAGCTCCGCCGTCGGCCGCAACAGGTGCGCCTCTTCGGACGAAACGCGCGCGGGCGTCGTCGAGATCTCCGCCGGGTCGTAGAGCCCGAGCGCGTCGCGGAATGATTCGAACACGGTGTCGTAGAGATCGTCACTCTCGAGCTCGCGCGTCTCGCGGCGGACATCGTCGAGCTTGAGCGCCAACACCGGGTCGAGCAGGTAATGAAGCAACTTCGCCCGGAGCGGGGCTCGCTCGGGCGCGGTCAGCGGCAGCGCCTGGAGCACCAGTCTCGCTTCGAGGAAGTCGTCCTCGTAAGAGACGGCGCCTATGTGAGCGGCTGCCGTCGCGAGTGTCAGGCCGGGACCAACGGGGGCCGGGGCGCTTTCGTGCGCGCAGCCGAGAGCCGCCATCCCGAACGCCAGCACGGAAACACCGACCACCATTCGGGACGCGCGCAGTGCCATTGGATCTCAGTTTAGTTCCTCGGGTCGGTGGAGGCGAGCTTTGCGGTTCATCTTTGCGGTTCATCTCACGGCGGTATGGCTCGCTGCCGCTCGCATCCCCCGGGTTCATTCTCACGGCGGTATGGCTCGCTGCCGCTCGCATCCCCCGGTCCCCCTCGCTCCGCGCGGCGCAGCCGCGCTGCGCTCGCCTGGAGTGGCGAAGGTCTGGAGGCTTGGGGCGGCGACGGAATTTTGGGCGGCCCGCCAGGGGCGAAGGTCTGGAGGCTCGGCAGCGGCGGAATTTTGGCCGGCCCGGCCGGGGACGGCGGATGTTAAGCTTTTTGGGTGTGGCAGCCGCGTCGTCCGGGGGAGGATCCGCTCATCCTCGGACACCGCGGGGCGAGTGCGCTCGAGACCGAGAACACCGCAGCCGCGTTTCGCCGCGCCCGCACCGACGGCGCCGACGGCGTCGAGCTGGACGTCCTTTTGTGCGCGACGGGGGAGGTGATCGTCTTTCACGACGACGATCTCGCGCGCCTGGCCGACCGCCCGGAGCGCATCGCCGAGACTCCTTACCGCGTTCTCCGCGACGTGAAGCTTCCGGCCGGGACGAACATCCCGACGCTCGAGGAAGCGCTGGAGGCCTGCGGGCCACAGATGCTGGTTAACGTCGAGCTCAAGGCTGCGAAGATCGGCGCCCGGGCCATTGCCGCGCTGGTCGATGCGGTGGCCCGCGTGGTGGAGCGGGCTAGCTGCGGCGCCCGCGTCCTGGTCTCCTCATTCAACCCGTGGGCGGTGCGCGGCTGGATGCGGCGCGCGCCGTCCGTCCCCGCGGCCCTGCTGTTCGAGAGCGGCTCGCTCCTACCGCTGCGGCGGGCCTGGCTGGCGCCGTGGCTGCGGCCCTTTGCGCTTCACCCTGAGCTGGCGCTCTGCCGGCCCGATCGTGTGGCGACCTGGAAGCGACGCGGGTACATGGTCTCGGTCTGGACCGTCGACGATCCGTCCGCGCTGGCTGCTTGCGGCGCGATGGGGGTCGACGGCGTCATCACGAATGACCCGGCGCGGGCGCGGGCGGTTCTTTCTTCTTCCTGAGGATCGCGTGCGTCGCGGTGGCGATGGCCAGGGTCAACCCCTGCGCATCGGTGGCCTCCGCCTCGACGACGGCCATGCGCTTGCCACACTTGCGCACCTCGGCGCGCGCCGTGATGGTTCCGGCGCGTATCGGTTCCAGGAAGCGGACACTCATCTCGGCTGCCGCGTTGAAGGCGCCGTCGGGCGCGACGAGCTCCGCGACCGCATGCCCCATCGCCGTGTCCAGCAGCGCCATCACGACGCCACCATGCAAGACGCCATGCGGGTTGAAGTGCTCAAGCTTGACCTGATACTCCCAGGTCGCAGTTCCGGGCGACGACGCACGCGGCAGGAAGCCGAGCGGCCCTTGTGGCACGCCGACCGGTCGGGCCGTCACGTGCGCACCATCGCGCCGACCAAGAACAGCCCGGCATAGATCTTCGGATCGACGGCGAGGCCCGCCGCGGCGCAGGTCGCCAGGAATTCGCGCAGACGGGGCAGGGGTACCTGGTGGACGGTGATTTGTTCGGTCGCGTCGCCACCGCCGGGTCCGACGCGCGAAAGCCGGCGCGCGTGAAAGAACGAGATCGTCTCGTCACTGATGCCGACGGCGATCGGGCCCGCGGCGAGCGGCTCCATGTCGCGGGCCGCGAACCCCGTTTCTTCCGCGAGCTCGCGGGCGGCGGCGTCCTGCAGGGTTTCTCCCACGTGCTCCGCGCCGTCGCCGACCATTCCGGCCGGCAGCTCGATGACCCGCTGGTGTACCGCCGTCCGAAACTGCTCGACGAGCAGCAGCTTTTCGTCATCGGTGACGGCGACGATCACCACGATCCCGGTGACCCCAGGGCGGGTCACGTACTCCCAGCCGCGCTCGTCGATGAGCGTCAGGTAACGCCCGGCCCCGAGCACCCGCTGGTTCGCTTCCGGGGTCGATTTCTCGCTCACGGGCCGAAGGGTACCAGGAAGAGCAGGGGGCGCACGACCACCTTTGGCCGAATCGTCGAAAGCGTCTCAATAGCCGTCGTACGGCACGACGTCGATGGCGCTCTCCTGGAGCTTCGCTGCCAGGAGCAGCTTCTTCATGAATGGCGCGCTCGCCACCATGGTGATGGCCAGATCGCGAGCATGCACATGCCGCTTGATCGCGGCGTTGATCTCGGCGGCCGGGAGCGCGCCGACGCGCGCTGGGTAGTTGTCGACGAAATCGGGCGGCAGGCCCGCGATCTCGGCGTCCACGCGCGCAGCCAGGCGGTGCTCGGGGACGTCCATCTCAAAGGCGTGCGACCCGATCAGGAAGCGCTGGAAGAAGGCGATATCGGTCGGGTCGAGTCCCTTATCCATGAACGAGACATAAAGCTTGAGCACGAGCTTGAGCGTGGCGACGGTCTTGTCGGCTCCCGAGAACACCCAACCGGTTGCGGCTCCGACCCCGCGGCGCTCGTCGAGGGTCAAGTAGGCGCCATAGGCGAGGCCACGCTTGCGGCGCACCTCGTCCATCAGCGTCGCGTTCATCGCCCGACCGCCAAACGCCGCCATTCCGACCGACAGCGGAAGGTAGTCGCGGTCCGATGCGCGGAGCGCCGGGTGGCCGAACATGAGCTGGGTTTGCTGACGGTCGGGCTTGTCGACGAGCTCAATCCGCCAGCCTTTCGGCGGCACCGGATCGCGCAGCTCCAGAGCATTCGGCGGCGGCGCCGGCCCTTCGGCGAAGCCGCGGAAGGAATGGGAGAGCGCGGCGTCGAGGGCCGGCACGTCGACATCTCCCGAGAACGCGAAGATGAGATTTCGCCCGACGAAGATCCGGCGAAAATGCGCAGCCAGCTCCATGGAGCTGGCTGCATCGAGCGACGACTTCAGCCCCTCGGGCGGGTGGCCGTACGGATGCTCGCCGTAGAGGTTTCTGGTGAAGAATCGCGCGCAGAGCGCGCGGTCGTCGTTCCGGAGCTCGTCGATCTGCCCTTCGATCTCGCGCCGCGTGCGCGCGAGCTCGGCCGGAGAAAAGTTGGGGCGCAACAGGACGTCGGCCACAATCGCCAGATAGAAGGGGAGGTTGCGCGCCAGGACCTCACCTTCGAGCCGGGTGCTATCCGGCTCCGTGTGCACCTCGAGCGTCGCGCCCAGCGCGTCGAGCGCCTCATCCATCTCGCTGCGCGAGCGCCCGCCGGCGCCGTGGCGCGCCCATTCGGCGGCGAGGTTGGTGAGACCTTCGCGATGCCGCGGATCCGCCGCCGAGCCCGACCGCGACGCGATCACCACGTGCACGAGCGGTACGCTGTGGTTGCTATCGACGATGAGCAGCGCGCCGCCGGGACCAGGGTGCCGGACGGCGCCGCTGGACGGAGCTCCGACCGCGGGCGCCGCGCCCACCGGCCCGGACCCGACCACGAGGGCCGCGGACAGCACCGCGCTGGCGCCGCTCACGGCCCCACCGCGCTGCCGGGCCGCGCAATGACCACCGACCGCGCGCCGGTGGCCAGGTAGTCGGCGGCGACGCGCTGCACGTCCGCGGCCGTCACACGCGCGTACTCCTCGCCGCGCGCGAACAGACGGCGAAAATCGTTCGTGCCGATTTCGAACTCGCCCAGGGCTTCGGCTCGCCCGTGGCTCGATCCGAGCTGCTGCCAGAACGCGCTTTCAAGGCGCGCCGCCGCTTTGCCGAGCTCGGCCGGGCCCACCGGATGCGCGGCCAGATCAGCGGCAGCGTCGAGCACGACCCTCTCCGCCTCCTCTGCAGAGTGTCCCTTGACCATCTGAATCCAGATCGCGTAGAGGCCGGGGTCGCGGGTCGGTGCAACGTCGCCGTGTACGGACGATGCCCACTGCGTGTCGACCAGCAGCTTCTTCGTGAGGCGCGACGACGGTCCACCCGCCAAAAGCTCGTTTGCGATCTCGTACGCCGCGCGATCGGTGGCGCCAAGCCCCGGCGCAGGGAATCCCAGCACGAAACGGTCCGCCGGGACCGGACGGGTCAGCGTCGTCCGCACCTCCGTCGCTGGCGCACGCTCGGGCTTGATCTCGTCGGGCGACCGAGCCGGTGCCATCGGGATGGCTCCATACGCAGTCGCCACGACGTCGAGAGCGCTGGCGGCGTCGATCTTCCCGGCAATCACCAGCACCGCGCTGCTCGGCGCGTAGAATTTTCGGTAGAACGCTACCGCCTTTTCCTGCGTGATGGCCTTGATGTCTTTCATCGAGCCGATGACCGGCCAGCGGTAGGGGTGGGTCTTGAACGCTTGCTGGTACATCACCTCTTCAAGGATCCCGTCGACGCTGTCCTCGACCGAAGCCAGCCGTTCTTCGGCGACCACGTTGCGCTCGGTCTCGACCTGCCGCTTGCGCAGATCGAGGTTGACCATCCGATCGGCTTCGAGGCGCGCCGCCACCGCCAGCTCCGTGGGTGGCAGATCGTCCATGTACGCGGTGAAGTCGTAGTAGGTCATCGCGTTCGAGCTCCCTCCCACCTCCTCCATCGCGCGGTCGAATTCATTGGCTCGGGTGGTCTTGGTCTGCGTGAACATGAGGTGCTCGAAGAGGTGGGCGAGCCCCGACTCGCCCGCGGCGATCTCCTCGTTGCGCGAGCCGACGCGGAACCAGGTCATGTAGCTGATACTGGTGGCCGACGGATCGGGCAGAAGCACGATCTCGAGACCGTTGTCGAGCCGCCACTTGGTCGCCGTCAACGCGCCCAGCGACGCGTGCGCGATCTCGGTCGGTGCCGCGCCACCCGCGCCGCGCGCGGTTGTCGTCCCACCTCCCGCTGCGCGCGTCGCGTCGCTCGAAGATCCGATCGCGCCGCGCCGGCCGGGGGTCGCCGCGCAGGCCACGAGCGCCAGGGCCGAGAGAGCGGCCGTCGGGAGCGCCACGTCGATCATCAGAACTTCGCGTTCAAGGTGAGGCCGAAGTCCTGCACGAGACTTGTGTACGTTCCGTTGGCCGTGGGCCGTGCGCTTCCGTCGAGACGCGCCTGGCAGGCGTCGAGAGAAAGATCGCCCCCGGAGTTCGCGCAGGTCGTGGCCGCGATCGGGTTGAAGACGGAGTGGGTGACGGTCACGGAAGGCATGATGGTAAGGCCGTATCCGGCGCCGAGCCAGAATCTGCGGCTCACCCGGATCTCGACCAGGGCGACCGGCTCGATCTTGAAACCGTCGACGGCTGCGGCGTTGACCGCGCTGGCGTCGACGGCGCTGGTCTCGATCCGCAGCTCACCGCCGAGGCGCACGCGCTCGCGCCACCAGTAGGCAATCCTCGCGCGGGTGTCCAAGACGTCGTGAAACCCGCGGTAAAGGACGATGTGCTGGGGAAGCCCGGCGGCCTCCAGCGTGGGACCGATCAGGCGAACGTCGATCTGGTCCTGGAGATGCATCCAGATCCACCGCTCCATGATGGTCAGCTCGAGGCCGGGGCGGAGATGCCAGGTGATGCCGCCGATGAAGACGTCGGGAAGTCGGTAGGAGATGTCGCCGAAGACGCAGCGGTTCGATTGGCCGCCCGCGCAGGTCAGCGGCCCGCCGCCCTGGCGCGGCGGGAGGGTGACCGACGACTGTCCGCCCGCGACCTCCACCCCCGCGACGGTGCTGCCGAGCGGGCGGCTCTGGTAGGCGAGCCCCATTTCGAGGGTGCGCAGGCGGTAGTAGATTCCACCGCCCAGAGTGACGGAGAACTTCGAGTTTTCGATCCCCTGTCCGGAGGCGATGTTGTAACGGGCAGCGGCGGCCGGGTTCTCCGCGCAGGGGACGCCCGCGCCGCACTCGCCGCCGTCGAGCGCGGTGTCCTCTGCAAAGCTCAAGCTTCCCGTCGAAAACAGCAGCCCGGGCGCGAGCCCGATCCGGAGCTCGTTGCCGAGCCGAATCGCCAGCGCCGGGACCAACGCCAGGTTGCGCAGGTCCATGCTCAGCACCTGATAGCGCGTCGGCTCGGTGCCGGTGGCGGAGACCGGAAAGTGAATCTGTTCGAGGTACGGCATGTACGCGGCGAAGCCGAGCGCGACGCGATCGCTGCCAAAATCGGAGCTGATCGCGAAATAGCCTCCAGGCCCCGGAGGCCATTGAAACGGCTGCCGGAAATCGCGCGCTTGCGCGGAGCCGGTGGCTTGCGTGGCCCCCGGCCCGTACGGCGACCCGGTCGCCGGATCGATTGGTGCCCGCGTCACGCCGACCGATGAGAGGCGCGCCGTTCCGGCCACCATGATCTGGAATCCGCGCGCGAGACCCAGAGCCGCCGGGTTCCAGTAGATGGCGGCGAGGTTGCCGGAGGTCGGCCCGCTGAACGACATCCCTCCCACGAACGGATCGTCGAGCGGCGACGCCGATGCGAGGCGGGGGACCAGGGTAATCGGGAGGATTGCGGCAGCCGCCACCATCGCGACCGTCGCCCGCGAGCGGTCCGTCCGCCCACGGTGCTCCCTGAAACACATGAGGTGGCGCGACGTTATCCGAAGGTTCCCGGAGCGGCAATGCCTTGACGGTCCGATCCGCACGTGGCTAACATCGGTTCGATGGCCTGTGCGGCGACGCGTCTCGGTCCCGGAACAGGACCGCGCCTCGCGCAGGCGTGCTGTTTGGGGGCCGTGTCCGTGGTGGCGGTGGTGGCCGTGGCGTGCAGCCATCCGTCGTCCGACAACATTGTGCTCTGGAAGAGCACCGAGAAAGGGCCGGAACGGCTGCACGAGGCGCTTGCCGACCACGGTGTCGCGCCGCGGCTGCGGGCCGAGGCGGCGTCTGCGCTCGTCGACATCGGACGCTCCGACGAGGTGGACACCCTCCTGGCGGC
>CAAGKR010061927.1_pt1 | contig 12068 bp, 9 predicted proteins | sample 2556971 | NCBI WGS metagenome assembly CAAGKR01 (sample SAMEA5207829, study PRJEB30636) | soil metagenome | biome: forest; feature: boreal; material: soil | place: USA | collected 2011-09 | depth 1 m
CATCGAGAAAGAGCTCGGCGTCGCGCTGGGGGGACAAGACGCAGTCCGAGCGGCCTGGTGGGAATCGACATCTCTTCAACGGTCAGAATGGCGCGAGAGCTGGCTCCGTGGCCCGATCCGGCATCAACCAATGATTCTGCCAGGCACGAAACATCACGATGGCCCATATCCCAGCGGAATTGGCAGTGTCGCCCGCGAGGAATCGATCCCATTCTCTGCGCACGACCGTGCTCCGCAGATGTCCCCCGGTCTCTCCGGAAAGCAGGAGATCCCCCGCCCAATTCCTGAGCGGACCCGCGAGCCACTGCGCCAGGGGAACGGAGAAGCCCATTTTCTCCCGATCCACCATTGCCCGAGGGACGTGCTTGTAAAGAATCTCCCTCAGAATCCATTTGCCGCGGCCGTCGCGCACTTTGAATTTGCGGGGGAGCCGCCACGAGAACTCCACCACGCGGTGATCCAGGATCGGTACGCGCGCCTCGAGACTGACGGCCATGCTCGCGCGATCTACCTTCGCGAGGAGGTCATCGGGAAGATACGAACTCTGGTCAGCCAGCATCATCCGCTCCATAAGAGCGAGTTGAGTATTGCGGCCTAGCGCGCGGTCGGGGTTTCCCACTGCACCACCACCAAGCACGAGTTCCCCGGGGTCCTGCCAGGCAGAGAGCAGCGAGCGATACATACCTTGCGTTGATTCCTCGCGCAGCAGATCGCCGAGCTTATGCATCTTTTCGCCCAACAGTCGGGTGCGGCCTGCGACCGGGAATACCGGTCGTAACGAGTCGCGCATCCGATTCCAGGTCCGGGGTGAAACGCTGGTCAGGCCAGAGGCCGAGAATCTCCGGAGGGGACCAGGCCAGCGCTGAAATTCCGCGATCAGTCGCTCGCCCTGAATGTACCGATTATAGCCCCCAAACAATTCGTCACCGCCGTCACCCGTGAGCGCCACGGTGACCTCTCGGCGCGCCAGCTCGCAAACGAGAAAAGTCGGAATCTGCGAGGGGTCAGCGAGAGGCTCGTCGAACATCTCGGCCAATCGAGGAATCACTGCGAGTGCATCCGCACCCGTGAGGTGGAGTTCGGTGTGATCGGTTCCGAGATGGTTCGCGACCGCCCGCGCGTGCCCGGCCTCATCGAACTCGTGCTGGTCAAATCCGATCGTGAAGGTCTTGACTGGCCGATCCGCCGATGCCTGCATCAGTGCAACGACTGTCGACGAATCGATTCCGCCGGAGAGAAGCGCTCCGAGCGGAACGTCCGCCTGCATCCGCAGCCGTACTGCATCGGTTAGAAGCGCTTCAAGCTCGGCGACCGCTTCCTCGTCCCCGCCGGAGAATCGCGCCGCCAGGCCATCGCTGGCCGCCGTTTCAGCCGACCAGAAGGGGATCGAGGCCCTTAGTGGGGCGCTCGGATCGGCGATTGTAAGAATGTGCCCCGGAAGCAGTTTGAAGGCGTGCCTGAAGATGCTCTGCGGTGCTGGGACGTACAGATAACGGAGGTAGGACGTCAGCGCCGACGTGTCGAGCGTTCTGTCGAACTCAGGTCCCGCGAGTAGCGCTTTGAGCTCGGACCCAAAGCTCACCAAGCCGTCGCGGTGATAGACGAACAGCGGCTTGATACCGAGCCGATCCCGAATCAGGGACAGCTCCTGGCGGCTTACGTCCCATACTGCGATGGCGAACATCCCGACGAAACGGCGAGTCGCGCGCTCGATTCCCCACTTTTCGAACGCCGCGAGGATTACCTCTGTATCGGAGTGGCCCCGGAACCTGCAGCCGTCGGATTCGAGCTCTCGGCGCAGGCTTCGATGGTTGTAGACCTCGCCGTTAAAAACAATGATGTACCGTCCGCTCCGAGAGCGCATCGGTTGATGACCCTGCGCGGAAAGATCCACGATCGACAAACGCCGAAAGCCCAACGCGATGCCGGCTGCGGAATCGACCCAGACGCCGTTGTCGTCGGGGCCGCGATGCACGATTGCGTCAGACATTCGCAATGCGATTGCCCGCATCTCGTCAGATCCGCGATTTCTTTTCGAGAAAAAACCGGTCAAGCCACACATGTTCGTCTCTGGTTACGTGTGCGGTCGAATGATCTGAACAGCTCCGGAGCTCTTCACGGGCGCCGTTCGCGCGGTCTTGCGCCAGGTCGTGTCTCGCAGCGTCGACAGCGTCCCAAAAAGAACGAGAAGTCGCCAACCAGCATATACTGGAAGCATGAGGAAGGAGAAGAACGTTCGCCAGGGCTGCGGGTGACTCGAGACCACCACGATCGTGGTAATCGCGACACCGGAGAGAGAGGTGACGGCTAGAGCGGCAACCCACAATCCAGGCGTTCCACCGACCCCGATTAGCGCCGCGGCAACGACGAGGACCACTACCAGAAGGTGCACCACGGGAGATGCAAGTCCGAGCTCGACGAATGCGTCCAGTTTCTGATGCCAGCCAATGTGCGGGCTCAGGATAAGGCGAACGGCCCACTCGCGAATGATTCGTATTCGTCCAGCAAGCCAGCGCCTTCGCTGAGTGGCTCCCTGCTGGAGCGAGCGCGCCTCTTGAGAAAAAAGATTTGCCTGGCTGGCATGGCGAATGGGAACGCCCGCTTCCGTATAGACCGCGTAAAGCTCCGAATCTTCGGTGATCGAAAACGCGCGCCAGCCATCGCGAATCAGGAGATTCGTTCCGAAACCCATCCCGTTACCGGTGATTGGGCAGTTGAGCCCCGCCGATTGCTTGAGCGGATACGTGACATTATATCGGCATCTGCTCAAAACGCCGCCCAGTCGCGTGAGCCAACTCTCGAACTCATTGAGAACCCCGAAGTTCGCCTGGAACGCGATGTCGTTGAGCGGTGCCAGCTTCGCCAAACCCAGCGCAAAGGTTGGGGCGACGGTGCTGTCGGCATCGACGATAACGCACGCATCCCACCCCCGGAGATCGATTTGACTAAGCGCCCAGGCGATCGCTCTGGGCTTCCCCGGCAATTTTGGATCGACACGCTCCAGGCATTCGGCGCCCTGTTCCCTTGCGAGTCTCGCGGTTGCATCGGAGCAGTTGTCGGCAATGACGATGACCCGCCGATGGGTGGCGGGATACGCCATCCCGAGTAGCGAGCGCGCGCATCCCGCAATCAGCAGCTCTTCATCGTGTGCGGGAACGAGAAACAACAGCCGCGGGATTTCGCCAGGTGGCTTGCTCACCGGCGCACCGGCGCGCCAACGTGCGAACAAACTGAGAAGCTCCGACAGGAGCGGGAGCCAGAGCGCTGCGGCCAGTCCAATGAGAGCAACGGCAAACATCAAGCGCAGCACTAGAGTGCACTCCCGATGAATCGCGTCATCGCACCTACGCCAGCTGCCGGGCCGATGATGCCAGCGCTACGAAGGCCTCGGGCTCGCGCACAGGGGCCAGCGTCAATTCCCGTTCGCTGCTCAGCGTCCGCGCCGTATCGGCGTGTATCGCGGACGCGAGGCCGGCAATACGGGAGGTGTCATAGCGCAAGCGGGCAAAGATCTTGGCGACATTGAGCGCCGGACTCCGCGGACGCAGAACCTTTTGAAGGGCGATCGCAAACCACGATAGAGGAACAAGAATCACGGGGGGTAGCCAGACGACCGTAAGGTCGGGATTTGTGCGGCGGAGCCGCACGAGCAGCTCCCGCTTCGTCGGCAGCTCCGGCTCAAAAAGATTTAGGACACGCGGCGCTTCCTCGAAATGCCGCACCATCCACGCGAGCGTCTGCGCGGAGAACACGACGTCCACCACACCGAGCTGATGGCCCGGCATGCCGACAGCCACGAAGATATTCCCGACTCGCTTGCCGAGCAGTCCCGGGGGATCGAAGTGACGATAGTCGACCAGCGCCGACGGACGCACGACGCGAAGGTCGATTCCCAAGTCCTTGCATCGACTCACGGCCAGCCGTTCCGACTCGATTTTGCCCCACGCATATGGTCCGCCGGAGCGCGAGTTCGTCTCGAGCGCGCCCTCGTCAGTGAGTCGATCTCCACGGGTCGGCAGAGCCATAGTCGAAATGCTGCTGATGTGAATAACGCGCTTCACATTCGCCGAGGCGGCACCCTGCAACACTTCCTCGGTGGCTCTCACCGAGTTTTTCTGATGTTGCTCCCAGCCACCCGCAGTCTCGGCAGCGCAGTGAACGATTGTCTGCGCTCCAGCCATCACTTCTGCCGGGATTGGCCGCGAGATGTCGGCGACGATGTAAGTCACCCCCGGGATCTTTTCCCATTCCGGCGGTGTTCGTCTGGCTACGACTCGCACCTGCTCACCGGCGGCGAGCAATGCGCGAGCGACTTCCCTGCCAAGAAATCCAGTGCCGCCGGTGACCACGACCGGAGCTCCTCGCGCATGTGACACTGACGCTGGAGTCGCAGGATACGCCGCGCGGAGCGCGTCCGCGATCTGCTCGCAGATGGCCACCGTCTCGATCAGATTGGCGCGCGTGACGGGTGAAGTGCGATTCTGCCTGATCGACTCGTAGAACGCCCCGAATATTTCGGCGAGACCAGGGTAGCTTCTCTGGCGCTTGAGGAAGCGCTTTCCCATCGCCGCGGTCGTACCGGTCAAGAGTTGCCAGGAGAGACGATAAGGAGAGAGGAGCTTGTCAATGCCGGATGCGCCAGGTCCGAGGTTTCTTTGAACCGTGCTGCGCACATAGTCGGCGTGGATCGACCCATTGACGCCGACCAATCTGAGGTAATTCTCGACCGGGCGGCCTTCCAGCGTGACCACCAGCGTCGCGGTTAGGGAGCCGCGACGAATAAGAGCGTGCACAGTTCCTCTCGGACCGATATCAACGGATACCAGGTGCGTCTTTCCTTCAGCGGCACGCTCCAGGAAGTCCAGCAGCAAATAAACCGGATGTGGGAGGATATCGAGCAGCTGCAAATCATCGCGGAGGGGAGCTCGACCGCTTGGGCTGTGCTTCATGGCTCGGAACGAGAAATAGCTCTCGACGTGCGTAAGCTCCCCCAAGGCGGGAAGCAGCTCGAGCGCCCGGAGGGTCGGCGGTTCGTACAGAAGCTGGTGCCCAGCGCAAATCTTGAGGCCTTTACGATCCGCGAGTTTGGCGAGCCGCGTTGCAGCCGCTTGTGTTTCGACAAACGGTTTCTCGACGTACACGTGGCAGCCCGCGTCGAGCACCTGCTCCGTCAGGAGTTCGTGAGTCTGCGGAGGTGTGCATATATGCACCACGTCGACGGCTTGGGAGCGTAGGAGATCCTCGAGGGACGCAAAGCCGACCGCGCCGGGCTCTACGCGCCGGATTGCCTCCAGTGCCGAAGGATCCGGATCGACGACGGCGGTGACGCTTGCATTGCCCAGACGGCCAATGGCCTGCGCGTGCTGTCGAGCCATTTGTCCGGCGCCAAGGATTCCAATGCGCAGCGTCCGAGGCGGCGCGATCATATGCGTATTTCCACGCTTCATCAGGTTAATTGAGGTTGAGAGTAAATCGGACCGACATAACGTCGGGTGCTGATTGCCGTACCCCACTGATCTTGTTGGTCAGCAGCAAGGTCGCGCTCAAGCGTGCACCGACCTGAAAGTGCAAATGAGACGCCGCATACCGTGCCTGTCTCGACCGCGACTGGCCCTTGTCGCAATACATTGTCGCTGCTAGAGTTGGAGGCCGATCTTCAACCGGTTTCGAGCCGAGAGCGCCCTTGCCATCGGTTAGGCTGTGGCGCGGATGCAACAAGGCGATTAGTGGGGACGGAGCACCGGTGCCCATACCACAGGATGAATCCCAGGTCAGGAAGGGGTCTGCATGCTGAGGTATTTGCTTTCGAGATTAAACAGCTCGCCGAAGGCCAGGCTGAAGGCGTTCTATCTGAAGAGACAGCCGCGGCTTCAGCGCCGACGGCAATCGAACCTAATCGGGCGCGTGGCGCGCTAATCCGATCGTAGAGGGCCGCATTGGTGATGACTCATGAGGGCTGCGATCACCCGCTCACCCGCATGGCCATCCCACCCTTCGGGACGCGGCATCACCGCTGGCCGACGCACCTGACGGAGCTCCTCGACGATGTCGGCGGGATTCGGGACAAGACGGTTTGTCCCTTCGGTGATCGTGATGGGTCTCTCTGTGTTCGGGCGGACCGTTAGGCACGGAATGCCTAGCGCCGTCGTCTCCTCCTGCAAGCCGCCTGAATCGGTAACCACAGCGAAAGCGTTTTCGACCAGGTCCAGCATTTCGAGATAGCCCACCGGCTCGAGCATCCGCACGCGATCCATGCTCAGTCCCGCATCCTCGAGGCGCCGCCGCGTTCGGGGATGCGCAGGGAACACGACATCGCGCTCTCGCCCGATCTCGCTGAGAACGCTGGCGAGCGCACGTAGCCGCCCTGGGTCGTCGACATTCGACGGTCGATGCAGGGTGACCACGACTGCGCTTCCGTTCACGCCAATCTGTTCGCGAAATCCTGTCGCCCTAGCGGCCGGCAGGGCATAGAACAGGCTGTCGATCATAACGTTTCCCACAAATTCGATCTCGTCGTCAGGCTCGCCCTCGGCTCTTAGCTGAGAGTCGGCATCGCGCGATGGCGTCAGCAGCAAGTCAGCTAGGCGATCAGTGACCATGCGGTTGATCTCTTCGGGCATGGTGCGGTCGAAGCTGCGGAGGCCTGCCTCGACATGCGCGACACGAATCCCAAGCTTCGATGCGACGACGGCAGCGGCCATCGTCGAATTTACATCGCCATATACGACGACCCAGTCCGGACGCTTCTCCAGGAGCACTGGCTCGATTCGCTCAATAATTCGAGCGGTTTGAACAGCGTGCGTGTCAGAACCGACGGCGAGATTCACGTCAGGAGGTACGATTCCCAGATCACGAAAGAATCCCTCGGACAGCGCGTCGTCGTAGTGCTGTCCCGTGTGGACGACGATCTGTGAGAGGCCAGCCTTTTGGCCGGCTCGATGGACGGGGGCAAGTTTAGGGAAGTTCGGACGCGCGCCGACTACGTGCAGGATTTTCATTTTACGACAGGGCAGTCCAGAATCATACCGCACTCACGGGGTCGGTCAACCGGTGACCGGTGGCTATTTCTGGATTCCGCGAGACCGCCAGCGGTGGGCGGTGCGCCCTCAATTTGCTCAGCATCCCCCGAAGAATCCCTATGCGAGCGCGGTGAAATACGAGGAACGTGGCAGCGTACGCCAACGCGCCGATGACAATTTTGACGATCAAAGACTTGTACGTCGCTGCTCCGCCAAGGAACACGCGATCGACGGACATCACCGCACACGCCATGACCAGACATCCACTCGTTGCCGGCCATAGCGACCTGAAATATTGCTTTGCTGGGAGCTCGATCAATCGAAGCGTGCGTAGCAGCAGCGGACCGAACATGAGCGGGCCGATAATCAACCAGGCCGCTGCTACGCCGGAGATTCCCCAGCGGCTGGCCAGAACGAAGCAAACTGGAAGTACGAGTGCCGTCAACATCGCATTGCGCATATTCAGCCGCGACTGACCGATCGCAAACAGGACCTGTGGAATGAGGGGCTGCACTGACCGACACGTCGCCACGACGGCGAGGAGCTGCACCGGGAGGATCGCGGCAGTCCAGCGCTCATCGAGCGCGGATCGGACGAAATCGCCGGCGACTAGTGCCAGCCCAATACATGCGGGAAAGGTCACGAGTGCAAGTCCTTCGGTGATCAACAGCAGGTAGCGGCGTAGCGCAGGCAGATCGTCTTGTACCGTGCAGAAAAAAGCCGGAGTCACACGGCCAACGACAGCCGTGATCTTTTCGACAGTCATTCCTGAAAGCGTCCATCCGAGCGTGTACGCGCCGAGCGCCGCGCCTCCTAACATTTTCCCGATGACGGCGAAGTCCGAGTTCGAGTAACCGTACCACGCAAAGCGTGAGAGCAGCATGTGACCGCTGAAGGTCAATGGCTGCCGGATTGATGGGAGTCGCGGACGTCGGAACCCTGTGGGGTTTTGAACCACGACCAGAATCGCGTACACGGTCGCGCTGATGACGAAACCGAACGCGAGCGCCCAATAGCCAAAACCGAGAACTGCCAGAGTGAGTGTGGAGAATGCTCCAACGATGCTCTGAGTTCCCTCGATCAGCGCCAGCTTTCGGAATTGGAATCGACGTTGCAACAAGGCCTGCGGTACAACCCTGAAAGCACTGATCAGGAACGCGGTGCTCATAACCTCGAGCACTACCGGAAGCCGCGGTTCCCGAAAGAAGTGACCGAACGGAACAGCGACCGCGAGTGATGCCAGCAGACCAAGGCCTCCGGCAATAATGGAGAGCCCGTTGAATTGCCCGATTTGATCGGTCGTCAGGTCGCGAAATCTCACGACCGCCGCACCAACACCGAGCTCGCTTACCATCTGGACGAGCCCCAGATACAACAGCGCCATTCCGATTAGGCCATAATCGGTGGGCGCGAGATAATGCACGACAATGAGCGTTGAGCCCCAACTTAGGATTTGGCTCAACCACGTCACGCCGCTTGTCCAAGCGATCCCACCAAGGAGCGAACGATCCAACTCAGGCGTAGCCAACGTGAGGGCAGGTTTGCTGTTGGCGGGGCGCATGCTCTCGACGTTCTGCACTTATCTCCTGAGAGGACGATTCGGCGGGATTGGCATCCTCCGGAATACTGGCCCGGAGTGCAAATGCAATTCCGCTCGCGGCGACTCGCGGGATGTCGCGGAAGTCTGCTGCAAGTCGTTTGTGCGCTTTGAGTTGTGGTGGAACCGGCCGATTGATTTTGAGCAGGTCCGGAGGGTGCTCCCAGCAGCAGTGTCGCGTGAGCGCAACAAGCGTTGGACTCGCGACTCCTCTAGGTCTTAGCAGGTGTCGGCCGAACTCAAGAATGTGGATGCGCGAGTTGGATCCGCAATCTCGATCTAAGTCCCAAAGAGAACTCAGGTGCCGCCAGGAGCGTGACGACCGCGACGGTTTCGTGGCATCCTCACCACAGCCGAAGAGTGGTTTACGCTCCACTCGGTCCCGCAGGTACCAGTCCGGCGCCTTAACTGGGAAATCTTAACACTCCTCCGACTTGCATAGCTCGACGGAAGGGCTTCACCTTGACGTCCACGTGAGAGAGGCCTCGAAGTCCAGGGATGCGAATGAGAGTCTCCGCTTTTCCGGGGATGCGAATAAAAATCTCGGCTTTTCCGCGGCGCAGTTGAGCGCGCCGACCAGTCTATTTCAGATCGCAATGAATCGCTCTCAATGAGCAAAAAGCGCAGTTCGGACGTGCGCCGTCTCCTTGTCATTACTTACCACTTCCCTCCGGATGGCGCCATCGGCGGACAGAGGTGGGCCGGGTTGTCCAAGTATTTGGCGCGATTGGGCTGGGAGGTGCATGTGATCACGGCTTCGCCGCCGGATCGGCAACCGGCGACCCAGAATGTGCACCTACACTTCCGTCCTCGCCGACGCACTCTGAACGATGTGTACAATGCAGTTGCTGGTCGTTTCAGGCGACGCCCTAGCAGCGATCAGCAGTCCGTGCGAGAAAATTCAGGTCGGCCTCATTCCCCGTCGCCGCTCAGGCCGATTGCCGCTGTTCGCAGGATTCTTGGCAGCTCGATGTATCTCCCCGATGACGGACGCGGTTGGGTGGTTGCCGCCGCCAGCGCGGCGCGAGCCCTGTTGCGCGCGCGGAAGTTTCATGCGGTTATAACAAGCGGGCCGCCGCACTCGGCGCACTTCGCCGGCTTGGCCGCGACTTTTGGTCGAGACGAGCGCTTCTGGATCGACATGCGCGATCCGTGGTCCCTGACCCATGAGTTTGGCGCGCCCGAGGATTGGTTTGTCCGCGCCGAGCGGTTTATGCTGCGGCAGCTGGAGCGTCTCGTTTTTCCCCGGGCGGCGAAAGTCATTGTGACTACGATGCAATTCGCATCCGCGCTGGGGGCCGCAGAACCAGACCTCGACGTCACGTGCCTTGCCAACGGCGTCGATCTGGAGCAGGTCCCCACGCGTGATGTAAGAATTGTCCAGCACGGCTCAATCGCTTACGTCGGCACCCTTTACGGGGGCCGCAATCTGTCATCGGTGTGTGCGGCGATGCGCGAGCTGCTGAGCGACAGACCCGAGGCGGCCGCAACGCTCAGGCTGAACGTAGCTGGTCCCATGGAATCCCCGCACCGACGACAACTCCAGGACGACATCGCCGGCGCGGGGCTTACGTCTATGGTGAACATCCACGGATTGCTTCCTCGCGCACAAGCGCTGGACCTCTTGAACCGCTCGCACCTGGCTCTTGTGCTGGCGCAGGATCAGCCGATGCAAGTACCCGCCAAACTCTACGAGTCGGTGGGCGCCGGCATTCCGACCCTGGTCATAGCGGAACAGGCGAGTGCCGCCGCCTGTGAAGCGCGGCGAATCGGGGCGATGACTCTGGACGGTTCCGATGTGGATGGATTACGATCAGTGCTGGAGGACATCCTCGACGGTCGCATACCGACTAAGATCGAGCCCCGTACGTCGATTTCCTACGAGTATCTCGCGCTGAAGTGGGACCATCTTCTTCGGGAATCCCTGGACGCACAGACGGAGGCGATCCCCCAGCCTTTCGCTGCGTCGATCGGAAACTCTTGACGAGCCTTCCAATACGCAACATTTCAGGCTGCACGACCTTCGGCTTACCATACTTCATCGGCCTTGATTTCTCGTTGAGGGTACATCGAAGAGATCCGACTTGGTGACGGCCGGTATTCCATTTAGGCCAGTAGCCGGGCGAAGCCCACGCAAGAACCCAGGTCAGGCCGACGCTGCGAATACGACCGATGGCTGCGTGCGGTCCTGTGGGGGGGGAGTTTTCGCTCGCATCTCTGGCGCATAGCGAGCCTTTAGTTTCAGGAATGGACGTTCGATTACGTAATAGGATCCCGTTGCCAAAAGGATCGTGGCGAGGACCCCAACCGCGAATTCGACCAAGCGTCCATCTCCCGCAATGCGGCGACCGACGGACGCTCCCCACTGGTGGTACAGATAGATGGGATACGAGATCGTGCCGAGATACCGAACGGCGGGCCACTCCAGCCAGCCCCACAGGCAGGTCCGATAAAGCTGCAGCAACTGCGCGATGAGCACCGCCACCAGCAACGCATCGACCGTGAACCCGATCGAGTAGTGATATGCATCGGGAAGTGCGAGGCGTGACGTAAGCAGCAGCGCGAGAACCACAATTGGGAACCAGGATCGTTTCGCCACCATCGTCGCCGCGGCAACGACGCGTTCGTAGTCGACAGCGAGCGCAAGCAAGCAACCGATCGCGAGATTGTCGAGTCGCGTATCGAAGGCATTGTAGACGTACGATGCGTCCACGTGAGCGCCGAGAATCAGCCATGAGCGCCACGCGACTGCTGCGAGAGCCGCGAGACTCACCCCGGCCACGAGTGCGCGGCGGCCGCGTGCGGCAAGGATGACAAACGCGAGCGGCCATAGCAAGTAGAACTGTTCTTCAACGGCGAGCGACCACGCGTGCGCCACCGAGGTTGTAGGGTGGTGGTTAAACGCGTTGAAATAGTTGACGGTGTACGTGAGCGTGTTTGCGAGAAGAGTGGGGCTCCATCGCCGCGTCGATCGCGTAGCTGAGGAGAAGAAACGCGTAGTACGCGGGAAAAATGCGCATTGTGCGTCGCAAGTAGAACCGCCGAATGGATACGTCTCCCGTTCTCTCGCGCTCGCTTATGAGCAGACGGGTGATGAGGAAACCGCTGAGCACAAAGAACGCGCTTACACCGAGGTCTCCAGGAATCCGAAGCGGGAAATTGGCGTGCGAGGCGACGACCGTAAACACCGCGACTGCGCGCAGGCCATCCAGGGCGGGCAGATGCGTCCGGGCGATGACGTTGCGAAAGAGAGTATTGGACGGGCGCACTGTCTCGACGTTCTGCACTGATCTCCGGAGCTGCACTGGGCGTGATTTACGCCCTAAGGAATGACACCAGCGAGTGCAAACGTCTCGCCGTTTTTGGCGAATCCCTGGAGGTCCGAAGAGACCGTTGCAAGTCGTTTGCGGGCTATGAGTTGTGGCGCCATGGCCAACTGATTTGAGCTGGGA
>CAAGKR010369590.1_pt1 | contig 12068 bp, 11 predicted proteins | sample 2556971 | NCBI WGS metagenome assembly CAAGKR01 (sample SAMEA5207829, study PRJEB30636) | soil metagenome | biome: forest; feature: boreal; material: soil | place: USA | collected 2011-09 | depth 1 m
GCGTCCTTAACCCCAAATCAGCCACATCGTGACCGACCAGACGATTACCTCAATTTCCCGGGAAACCCGGGTTGTCAGGCCCTCGGCCGAGTTCAAAGCCCAAGCCAATCTTGGGAGCCAAGCCTTGTATAAAAGGCTATATGCAGAGTCTGTCAACACTCCCGAAAAATTCTGGGGAAGGCAGGCCCGTGAGCTCCTCACCTGGAGGCGGCCGTTCAAGAAGGTCCTCAATTGGAAGTTGCCGCACGCCAAGTGGTTCGAGAGCGGCCAGTTGAATGTCGCGGAGAACTGCATCGACCGCCATTTGACGTCGGGACGGGCCAACAAGGCCGCTATAATTTTCGAAGGCGAACCCGGCGATGTGCGGACGCTGACCTACCGCCAGCTGCACCAGGAAGTCTGCAGGATGGCCAACGCTCTTGCCGGGCTTGGCCTTGCAAAGGGCGACCGCGTCGCGATTTACATGCCCATGGTTCCGGAGGCCGCGGTCGCGATGCTCGCATGCGCGCGCATGGGCGTGATCCACACGGTCATCTTCGGCGGGTTCTCGAGCGAGGCCATCAAGGACCGCGTGAACGACTGCCAGGCGAAGGTCATCATCACGGCCGACGGCGGCTGGAGGCGCGGCAAGATCGTGGAGCTCAAGTCCAACGTGGACCGGGCTCTGCCCGGTACGCCTAGCGTCCAGCACGTGATCGTCCTGAAGCGCACCGGCCACGAGATTCCGATGGCCTCGGGCCGCGACCGCTGGTGGCACGACATTGTCGCCGGAAAGCCGACGACGCACAAGGCCGCCGCGTTCGGGAGCGAGCACCCGCTATATATACTCTACACGAGCGGCTCGACCGGAAAGCCAAAGGGTGTCCTGCACACGAGCGCGGGCTACCTGCTTGGGGTCCAGCTGACGATGAAGTACGTCTTCGACCTCAAGGACGATGACGTCTATTTCTGCACGGCCGACGTCGGCTGGGTGACGGGGCACAGCTATGTTGTGTACGGGCCCCTTGCGGCCGGCGCGACGGTCCTCATGTACGAGGGCGCCCCTAACCACCCGGAGCCGGACCGGTTCTGGGACCTGATCGACAGGCATCACGCGACCATCCTCTACACGGCGCCGACGGCGATCCGCGCGTTCATGCGCTGGGGCGACGACTACGTCAAGCGCCACAGCCTCGCCTCCCTGCGCCTGCTGGGCTCGGTCGGCGAGCCCATCAATCCCCAGGCCTGGATGTGGTACCACAAGGTTGTCGGCAAGAAGCGCTGCCCCATCGTCGACACATGGTGGCAGACCGAGACGGGCGCCATCATGGTGACCCCGCTCCCCGGCATCACGCCGACAAAGCCGGGCTCGTGCGCGGTGCCGTTCTTCGGCGTTGTGCCAAAGGTGCTGGACGAGAAGGGCAACGACGTCCCCCGCGGAAGCGGGGGAAGGCTCTTCCTCTCCAAGCCGTGGCCCTCGATGCTTCGCACGCTCTGGGGCGACGACGAGCGGTTCAAGAAGCAGTACTGGAGCGAGCTTCCGGGCTATTATTTCGCGGGAGACGGCGCGCGATTCGACGAGGACGGCTACCTTTGGGTGGTCGGCCGTATCGACGACGTGCTGAACGTCTCCGGCCACCGCATCGGGACGGCCGAGGTTGAGAGCGCGATCGTCTCGCATACCGGGGTCGCCGAGGCCGCCGTCGTCGGCAGGCCCGACGACCTGAAGGGCCAGGCACTCGTGTGCTTCGTCACCCTAAAGAACGGCGTCACCGCCTCGGCCGAGATGAAGGAAGCGATCCGAGCCCATGTCGCGAAGGAGATCGGCTCCCTGGCGCGCCCCGACGACGTCCGCTTTGCGGCCAACCTGCCCAAGACCCGAAGCGGAAAGATCATGAGGCGCATACTGAAGGAAATCGCGGCCGGCGGGACGGTCAAAGGCGACACGACGACATTGGAGGATTTCTCGGTCGTCGCTTCGCTCCAGGCTGAGGAGTGACGGGTGCCGTTTTTCGGCATCACATTCCGCCTCAGCCGTTTGCGCGGCAAAAACCGGGGTTCCGCGGGGAACTTTGCGTAACCCCCACGTTCTAATTCCGTCAGTCTATCATATGAACACCAAGTCGATCTTGAGCATCTTAACTGCGGCCGCGCTCTGCGCCGGCTGCGAGGGCACCGGACCCAACACCCAGAACGGGGCTGTTGCCGGCGGCGCCTTGGGAGCCCTCGCTGGTGGCATCATCGGAAACAACAGCGGCGGCCACAATTCCCTGGGCGGCGCGGCCATCGGAGCGGTTATCGGCGCGATCGCCGGCGGCACGATCGGCAACTCGGTGGACCACCAGAACGGAACGGTCTACCGTTCGGAGTACGAAGCGACGACCAACGTCGTCGTGCCCTCGATGCCGCCCCCGCCTCCGCCGCCAACGGAGCTTCAGACCGCGCAGCCGACGCCCTCGGCCGTGTGGATCTACGGCTACTACGACTTCAACGGACAGGGCTATATGTGGGTTCCCGGACACTGGGAGATCCCGCCGCCGAACTGCGTCACCTTCGTGCGGCCGCACTGGCACTACCGGGGTGACGCGTATGTCTACGTCCGCGGCTACTGGCGCTAACGCGCCGCGCCGCCAAAATCCCTGACCGCGGCCGCGAGGCCGCGGTCGTAGGCGGCGATCAGCCTGTCCCATTCCGCGCCCGCCTCGGGGTCCAGCACCTTTCGGGCGGGGTCCGCGTCAAACCACTCGAGCGAACGGCGTATGCCGTCGCTGTAGCGCGTGGTCGCGACATAGTCGGGAACGAAGCGCTTGATCTTCGTGTTGTCGAAGATCGCCGTGTGCGACTTGTCGCCGAGGAGGGAGCCCAACATGGAGGGGACGCAGGCCGCGATAAAGTCCGAGGCGATATGGACGAATTTCGGCGAGCTTACTCCCGCGGCTTCCGCCGTCATCTGGTAGATCTGGTTCCACGTCGGAGCCTCGTCCGAGGTGATGTGGAAGGCGTGACCGATCGAGCCCGTGTGGCCCAGGAGACCGACGAGGCCCTTTGCGAAGTCGGAATTGTGGGTGATGGTCCAAAGCGTCAGGCCGTCGCCAGGGATGATGACGGGAAGTCCACGGCGCATCCGGTCAACAGCCGTGTAGGGCTTCAGCCAGCTGTTGACCGCGACGGGGATGATCGTGCTGCCATACGTGAGCGACGGGCGGATGATTGTGGCGGGGAATCCCTCCTCCCTGTAGGCGCGGATAAGTCGCTCCTCGCACGCGATCTTGTTGCGCGAGTATTCCCAGAGCGGGTTCGCGAGGGGCGTCGACTCCGTGATGAGCTGGTCCGTCAGCGGCTTCTGGTACGCGCTGGCCGAGCTGATGAAGACGAACTGGGCCGCGTTGCCGCGGAAGAGCGCGAGACGCGCCTCGACGTCCGCCGGCGTGAATGCGATGAAGTCGACCACGCTGTCCCATTTCTGGCCGGCGGTGGCCTTGGCCATCGCCGCCGGGTCGGAGATGTCGGCCGTGAGGGTCCTGGCTCCGGCGATCGGGGTGCGCTTGGCCCTGTTGAGGAGCGTCACGTTGAAGCCGCGGGCGACCGCGAGTTCCGTGCAGGCCGTGCTGATGATCCCTGTTCCGCCGATGAAAAGGACGTTCATATGGGGTGCGCCATGATAGGACGATCGGCCGCGTGGGGTACAGGCTTGAAATCGGCCGCGCCACCCTTGCGCTTGCCGCTCGGGGGTGTCCTTTGGTAAACCTCAATCGCGATGCGCATCCTTGTCCTCGAAGACGAAAGGCAGCTGGCCCGGCACATCACCCAGGCGCTGACGCGCCACGGGCACACAGTGACCCCGCTCTTTGACGGGCTGACGGGTCTCAAGGCCGCGATCGACCACCCGCCGGACCTGATTGTGCTCGACCTCGGGCTTCCCGGCCTCGAGGGGCTGTCCGTGCTGTCCGGGCTTCGCGAGGCGGCCAGTTCCGCCCGGGTCCTGATCCTCACCGCGCGCGGCGAGGTCGAGCACCGTGTGAAGGGACTCAAGGCGGGGGCCGACGACTACATGGCGAAGCCTTTCTCGATGGACGAGCTTGTTGCGCGCATAGAGGCCCTCGGCCGCCGCGGAGCGACGCCGACGGCGGCCGACCTCCTCGAGGTGGCCGACCTCCACATGGACGTCCACCACCGCAGGGTCAGCCGCGCCGGAAAGACGATCGCGCTCTCCCCGCGGGAGTTCGACGTCCTGCAGCTTCTGATGCAGGAACCGGGCCGCGTGTTTTCGCGGACTGAACTCTGCGAGCGCGTCTGGCAGCGAGACCATGAATACGACACGCGCACGGTCGAGATTTTCATAACGCGCCTGCGCAAAAAGGTGGACTCGGGTTTTGATGCGCCTCTAATCCAAACGCTTCGAGCGATCGGCTACACTATACGCCCCCCCGTATGACCCTGCTAGGAACCTGCGGCATGTTCACCCTTGGGGCGGCCATGCTGGCGTTCCAGGCGGCTCCGGCCCCGGCGCAGGCGACGGTCATGGGAAAGGTGGAGCTGCCGAGGCCGCTCCATCCTCCGGTGATAAACAAGCGCTACGGCATCATCTCGTACAACGGCGTACTTTCGCCGTATCCGCCGCTCGCCGTCATCTACCTCGAGGGTTCATTTCCGAGCGCGCAGAATCCGCCGACCGCCCAGATGGTGCAGAAGGACCTCAATTTTCAGCCGGCGATCCTGCCGGTCCAGGTCGGCGCGAGGGTCGAGTTTCCGAACCTCGACGACACGTACCACAACATCTTCTCGTACTCGCCCGCCAAGCGCTTCGACCTAGGGCGCTACCGCTCCGACGAGAGGCCCATCCCGTCGGTGCTGTTCGACCTCGCCGGGATGGTGACCGTGCGCTGCGACATCCATGAGCACATGCGCGCGATCATTCTCGTCCTCGACACGCCCCATTACGTCATGAGTGACCCCGCGGGCGCCTACCGCCTCGACGGTCTTCCGCCGGGCCATTTTGTCCTTAAGGTGTGGCTGGACAGCAAGACGACGCTCGAGCGCGCGGTCGACCTGCAGGCAGGCGCGACGCTGCGCGCTGACTTCCCGTGATCTCGACGCCGGAGCCGAGGAATTCCGGTGTCGCGAGCTTTCGGACGAAGCTTCTGATGGCGATGATGGTGGTGGTCTCCTCAGCCTCCGTCTTGATACTGTTTTTTGCTCAGCGCAACATGGCCAACAACGTTCGGGTGGGATTCCAAAAGGAGTTCCAGGACGAGCTCGCCGAGCTCCACGCCGTCCAGGCGGTGCGGCACGCGGCCCTTGCCGAGCGCTGCCGGGTTCTCGCGCGCAAGCCGCGGATCCACGCCGCGCTCGAGGACAGCGCTCTCGACCTTCTGTATCCCAGCGCCCGCGACGAGCTGCTCGATGTCATGGAGCCGGACGAGGCGGCCTACCGCGAGCCGGGGGCGTACGCGCTTCGCGCCCACTACTACCGTTTCCTTGACGGAAAGGGCACGGTGATCCCGCCCCCTTACGCCGAGGATGTGGGCGAGCTGAAGGCGTCGGAGGAGTCGCAGCTGAACCTGAGCGCGCTGCCGGACAAGCCGCAGACCGGCTACATCCTGCGGGGCGCCGGCACGGCCGCCGAGACGATCGACGAGGTGATCGCGATGCCGATTGTCTCCACGGAGAGCGGGGACACCATCGCGACTCTGGTGCTGGGGTTCAAGCCGCCCACGCTTGGGGGCGGAAACCCGGACGCGTGGATCCGGGGTGGCATCTGGCTTGGCGGGCATCTTGAGCTCCAGGACCTGCCGGAGTCGTCGCGTGCCGTGCTCGCGGGCCAACTGACCCGCGCGATCACCGAATCCGACGGCGACCACGGCGGGTTCGATTTCGGCGCGGCCGGCGAGCAGTTCCTGGTCTTTTTCAAGCGGCTCAACCCCGGCTCGCTTTTTCCCGCGGCCTATGAGGTGTCCATCTTTCCCCTGGCCGCGTCGATCTCCCGCGAGCACCGGCTGGTCTGGGAATTCATCGGTGCGGGCGCCCTGCTGCTGGCGGGCGCGTTCCTCGCGAGCCAGTTCCTCTCCCGGCGCCTCTCGGCGCCCGTCGAGCGGCTTGCCGTCGACTCGGAGGAAAACCGCGAGCACTGGCACCGGGCGGAGGCCGCGCTCGAGTCGACGAGCCAGGAACTCCAGCGGTCGGCGCGGTTTTCCGCCGACGCGTCCCACCAGCTGAAGACTCCAGTCACGGTGCTCCGCGCTGGGCTCGAGGGGCTCCTTGCCGGCGAAAACCTCGGGCCCGAGGCACGCGAGGAGGTTTCCGCGCTTGTCCACCAGACATTCCGGCTGGCGACCGTCATCGAGGACCTGCTGCTCCTTTCGAGGATGGACGCGGGACGCCTGCAGATTCAGTTCAGCAGGCTCAATCTCTCGCCCGTGCTCGAGGCGCTCTTGGACGACCTGGGCGCGCTTCCCGACATCTTCGACCTGGAGATCGACGCCGACATCCCGCCCGCGCTGTGGATCACGGGTGAGAAGCGCTATGCCGAGCTCATCCTCCAGAACCTCCTTGAGAATGCGCGCAAGTACAACCACACCGGCGGCAGGGTCCACATATCCGCCGCAAAGCAGGACGACTGGGCGGTCGTCATCGTCGGCAACACCGGCCCCGCGATCCCTCCGTCGTCCCAGGCGCATATCTTCGAGCGCTTCCACCGCGGCGCCGTCGGAGAGAACGTCCCCGGACACGGCATCGGCCTCAACCTCGCGCGGGAGCTCGCCCGCCTTCACGGCGGGGACCTGCGGCTTTCCCGTTCGGACGACGAGTGGACGGAATTCGAGCTGCGATTCAGGTTGTCCCAAACGCCGCCGGCCGGCTCCGCATGAAGCCTCCACTCCTGTTTCCCCTGGCCTCCCTGAGGGCGCTCTGCGGCGCGGGCCTTCTCCTTCTGGCGCTCCGTGCGGCGGCCCAGGATGATCCTCTCGACCGGGTTGACGAGTCCCTGTCGTTCAGCGGATGGAACGACGCCGTCCGCCTGCGGCTCAGCGGAACGCTGGACCTCGAGGGCTACTACCAGAGCCAGCCCCAGTCGGGCCTCATATTCTCCGAGTCGAATATATTCTTCAACCCTCGCCTGAGCCTTTTCCTCGACGCCCAGATCGGCCGGCATCTCTACGCATTTGTCCAGGCGCGCGCCGACAACGGGTTCGACCCTGACGAGGACGGCCCGCGGGTTCGCCTCGATGAATACGTCGTGCGGCTGACGCCTTTCGACGACGGCCGCCTGAACCTTCAAGTCGGAAAGTTTGCGACCGTCGTGGGCAACTGGACGCTCAGGCACGGTTCATGGGACAATCCGTTCATCACCGCGCCGCTGCCCTACGAGAACCTCACTGGAATCTGGGACTCGGAGGGCGGCCCCTCGGCGGCCGCGGTCATGGTGTGGGCCGGTCTCCTGCCTAAGCCGGACACCGGCGGCGAATTCTTCGACGCCTACCGAAATGTTCCCATCATCTGGGGTCCGAGCTACGCCTCCGGCGCATCCCTGTTCGGGCAGGTGGGCAACGTCGACTACGCTTTCGAGGTGAAGAACACTTCACTCTCGTCGAGGCCCGAGACATGGGCGCCCAGGGAAACGCAGTGGCAGAACCCGACCTTCAGCGGACGCGTGGGCTACAGGCCCAGTGAGGCATGGAACGTGGGGTTCTCGGCGAGCGCTGGGAGCTACCTGCAGCCCGAGGCGCAGTCCGGCCTGCTGCCAGGCCGCGGCCTCGACAATTACCTCGAGATCGTTCTCGGGCAGGACGTGAGCTATGCGTGGCACCACTTCCAGATGTGGGCGGAGGCCTACGAGGCTCGCTTCGAGATCCCAGGAGTCGGCAACGCCGACACGGAGGCCTACTACATTGAGACCAAGTATAAGTTCACGCCGCAGTTTTTTGGCGCCCTTCGCTGGAATCAGCAGTTCTTCTCGGCCCTTCCCGTGTCGCCGACCGCTGGCGCTCGCTGGAGCCGCAACGTGACACGAGTCGACATTGGGCCGGGTTACCGGCTGACGCCCCACACCCAGGTAAAGCTGCAGTACAGCGTGGAGCGCCAGGACGCCGACCTGAGCCCCTGGAGCGAACTCGTTGCCGTGCAGTTCACCGCTCGCTTCTGATCGGACTTAAGGCCCGGAGTCCGTAACAACCCCGTTACGGTCAGCTACTTCAATATGCCGAGCGCATGGGCGAGATTTGCGCATGTATTGCGATAAAAACCGAGAAGGGGCCGCCATTCGCCGCATGGGCCGAAAATGAGGCGCACCTGGCAACCCATCCCCTCGTCCGCGCTCCTTGCGGCTTCGCTCGCTCTTTGCGCGCCACGGCCATCCGCGAAGGCTGACGACTCCATTGCGTACAAGTTCGAGAATTACCGCGAGGAGGACGGCCGCATCACGGTCGAGACGCAGAGCAGCGCGGTGGACCAGGACGTGGGGAATTTCGGCCACCTGAGCCTCACCGGGACGATCGACGCGGTGGCCGGAGCGACTCCGACAGGCCGGCCCGCCCCCGAGGGATCGGACCAGGTTGTCATGACGGAAATCCACACCCGCCGCAAGGCGTGGAGCGGAAGCTACGCGGAGCAGATCAGGAATTTCAACATCGACGTCGCATTCGCGGAGAGCCGCGAGCCCGATTACGTCTCCCGCGGCTGGTCGGTCAACACGCTGGCAGACTTCAACGAGAAGAACACGACCCTGCGCGTGGGGGTCGCTGGCACGGACGACCGCGTGGAGGTTTTCTACGAGCCCGCTTACCTCCCCAAGCATACGAAAAGCGCGATCGTCGGCGTCACGCAGGTGCTCGATCCGCTCACGTTTGTGACCGTCAACGTCACGCTCGCCGCCGACAATGGCTACCTCTCCGAGCCGCACAAGTTTGTCGAGAAGGGGATCGAGATATTCCCGGGTGTCGTTCTCGAAAAGTCGTTCGGCGAGAACAGCCCAAATCAGCGCCAGTCGGGCTCCATCTTCGCTTCGGTGAACCACGCGTTCCCCAGGCTCCACGGAGCGATCGAGGGAAGCTACCGCCTTAACTCGGACACCTATGGCATCATTGCGAATACCTTCGAGGTCTCGTGGCTTCAGCACGTGGGTCCGAGGCTAATCCTTGAGCCGCTGGCGCGCTACTACCAGCAGTCGGCGGCCCGGTTCTATTACTATAACCTCGATACAACCTCAATCGTCCCCGTTCCCTCTCCGAATGGGACCGGACCGTACTACACATCCGATTTCCGCCTCTCGTCCGAGAGTGACTCAACCTACGGGCTGAAGGCCACTGTCACTGTGACTGACAGGCTGCAGCTGGTCGCGGCCTACGAGCGGTTCGTGATGCACGGGCGCGACGGCGTCACGCCGTCCAGCGCATACCCTCGGGCAGGAATATCAACCGTTGGAGTGAAATTCTCATGGTGAAACCAAATACACGTTCGGCATGGCTCCCCGCCGCGGCGGTCCTCTTCGCGGCGCTCGCAGTGCCCCTTTCCGCCCAGCTGGCGCCCGGCGGCGTTTTCCCGGCGCTGGCATCGGTCGGGCTCGCCGGTGGCGCGCTGCCGGACACTTCCGGCAAAGTGCTGCTTGTGGATTTCTGGGCGTCGTGGTGCGCGCCCTGCAAGGCGTCATTCCCCGTCTACTCGCGGCTGCAGTCGGCATACGCTAGCCGCGGGCTCGCCATAGTCGCGGTCGGTGTCGACGACAGCCCGGCCGCCTATGCGGCGTTCGTGGCGAAGCTCAAGCCGTCCTTCGTCACGGTCCACGACGCGGAGCACAAGCTCGTCAGTGTCGTGCAGATACCGACCATGCCCACAAACTACCTCGTCGACCGAACGGGCAAGGTTCGGTTCATGCACTCCGGATTTCACGGGGACCAGACCGAGCGCGAGCTGCGCAAGGAGATTGACGAGCTTCTGGACGAGAAGGGACCCACGCCATGAATTCCCTGCGCCTAAAGATCGTGATGTTTGCGGCCCTCGGGGCCGCGGCGCTTCTCGGGAGCGGCTGCTCGACCACGACGGCCACCCGCGTTCGCCCATGGGAGCGCGCTTCCCTGGCGGACGAGACCATGACCCCCGACCGCGACCCGCTCGGCGGCGCGATGTCCGAGCACGTCTATTTCTCGCGCGAGGCCGCCTCGGGGGGCCGTGGCGTCGGCGGCAGCGGCTGCGGCTGCAATTAATTCAGCAAATCAAAATTTCCAGCAATTGAACCAGAGTAGTTGAACCCAGACAAAAAAATGAAACTAGCCGCATATATCCAACGCCGCAGCGGTTGGATAAACCTGTCCACTGCCACGCTCGTCGCCCTGCTGCAGCGCACCCCCGTTCTTCGCGTCGCTGCCGCCGCGGATGAATTCGTTGCCGCCTCGCCAATCGGAAACCTCCTGAAATCCGCGGCCGCGATTATCGCCTCAATGGGCGCAATCGACTCAATGGCCGGCGCGACCATCCTCGCGGACTCGCTCAATGCGTCTCCGAGCGGGACCCTTCCGAACTTCACTGCCACCGTTGGGACCGCGATCACCCCGCTTGGCTTCACCATCACCAACACGATGAACATCGCCTCGTGGAAGGTGACCGGACAGATTCCTCCCGGAATGATGCTGAAGACAGTCGAGGCCGGCGGCCAATCCCTGACCGGACCCGGCGTCCTGGATGCCACAACACCCGGAACCTCGGGTAATCCCTGGACACCGGGCACGACTGGCAACAACACGACGACCCCGGAGATGGTGGGAACCCCGACAACGGCCGGGACGTACACCTTCGACCTGCAGGGTTTCGCCGAGCCGGCTGAAATGGGCGGAAGCGGTTCCACCTTCGTCGGGACCGGAATATCCGCGATATTCCCGTTCACGGTCGTCGTCTCCGTTCCCACGGTGGTGACGAACGCCCCCGCCTTCACGACGCAACCGATTTCGGTCTCAGTCACCGGTGGTAGGGTCGCTCTGAACGCTGTGGCGACCAACTCGCCTACGTACCAGTGGATGTGGAACGGATCGACGCCCGTTGCGGGCGCCACCGACTCTACGCTGCTCATAAGCGACGCGTCGGCGGCAGCCGGAAGCTACACGTGCGTCGCTACAAACTCGGCGGGAACGGCGACCAGCAACCCCGCGACCCTCACCTTGGTCACGACGTCCGATCCCGGGCATCTCGTGAATCTTTCCGCCCGAGCGCAGGTGGGTACCGGGGGAAACATTATATTCGGCGGATTTGCGATCGGGCCTCTGGGCACCGCAGCCTCGCTCCCCATCCTTATAAGGGGATCAGGCCCGGCCATCGCCGCGGCTCCGTTCAACGTCCCCGGCACGCTGCCCGATCCACAGCTTCAGCTGTTCAACTCGTCCAATGTGGTCCTCCAGACAAATGACGGCTGGCAGGCCGCACCGGCGATCTCGGCAGCCGCAGGCGCGGTCGGCGCGTTCTCGTGGGGGACGACCTCCAGCCATGACGCTGCGCTCGACGTGACTGAACCGACCGGGACGTACACGGCCCAGATCGCCGGACAGAGCGGAGATACGGGCGACGCATTGCTCGAAATCTATGACGCATCGCCATCGGGCTCGTTCACCACGGGGGGCACGCGCCTCACCAACCTGTCGGCCCGCGTCGACGTTGGAACCGGCGGGAATGTCCTGTTTGCCGGCTTTGTCATCGGCGGCAACTCGGCGCTGACGGTGCTTATCCGTGCCTCAGGGCCGGCCATCGCCGCGGCTCCGTTTGACGTTCCCGGCACGCTGCCTGACCCGGAGCTCAAGCTCCAGAATCCCAGCACCGGTGCCGTTCTGGCACTGAACACAGCGTGGGGCGGCGACACGGAAATCGTGAACACGTCAGCCACCGTGGGCGCGTTCGGGTGGAGCGTCCCGTCAAGCCACGACTCAGCGCTTCTGATTACCCTGCCTCCCGGTAGCTACACTGCCGCAGCCTCCGGGGAAAGTGGCGACGCGGGTGTCGCGATCGTGGAGGTCTATGAGGTGGAATAGGACATCGTTCGTCTGGATCGCGGGACTATTATCGGCATTGCCGGTCGGCGGGGGGACCATAACGGCGGGGCCCCTGCCGAACCC
>CAAGKR010285222.1_pt1 | contig 12067 bp, 9 predicted proteins | sample 2556971 | NCBI WGS metagenome assembly CAAGKR01 (sample SAMEA5207829, study PRJEB30636) | soil metagenome | biome: forest; feature: boreal; material: soil | place: USA | collected 2011-09 | depth 1 m
AACTCGGCCGCACTCACACCATCGTTCGGGGCATGGCAGGCTTGCTCTCCTGGACCGGGACGATGTTTGAATATCTGATGCCGCCGCTCTGGATGCGTATCTACCCAGACACCCTTTTGGAGCGGGCAGGCCTGGCCGCTGTGCGGTCACAGCGGGCCTATGCTGCGAATAAGGGCATTCCGTGGGGAATCTCCGAGTCGGCGTGTTTTCGAACGGACCAGGCGGGAAATTATCAGTACCACGCCTTTGGCGTTTCGCAACTGGCGATACACAAGAGTGACCAGGAGGGGCCGGTAGTCTCGCCGTACTCAACGTTTCTGGCGCTGGATGTCGACTCGTCCGCTGCTTTGAAGAACCTGAGAACGCTGCAAAGCAAGCGATCGCTCGGAGCGTACGGATTCTACGAGGCCTTGGATTTTAACCCTGCCCGGTGCCGTTCCCGGTGGCGGCGTTTTGAACTGGTACGGTGTTGGATGGCGCACCATCAGGGCATGAGCCTGCTTGCCATCGCAAATTTCCTGCGCGGGGAAGTGGTGCGGAACTGGTTCCACAGCCATCCCCAGGTGCAGGCGACTGAATTACTGCTGCAAGAGAAGGTGGTCAGTAGCAGTCGTCCGCAAAGACCGCGATCCAGCGCGGCCTGACTCTGTGAAGTCGAAGGGCCGACGAGTCGGTGGCGGTCTCCTAGGGCAGGTATTTCTTAAATCCCGCGCGCTGCATGCCGCGCTCTGCTTCGGGGTTTTTCATGAATGTATTCCAGACGAATCCTGTCCGCGCGTTTTCCGCCATCAGCATGGTGATGCCTACGTCAATCCCGACAACATCGCTGTCGTACCAATTCTTCAGCGGATTGAATGCGTTCACAAATCCATAGCGGCTCCATGCCCGCGGATAGTGATCTTTGATGTTCGTCAGCACACGCATCACGGGCTGCGGTAGAAATGGGAGGGAACCCGCCGAGGCGCTGGGGACCACCGTTCCATCAATTGGTCCCATCGTAGGTGGACCGCCCCAAATCACGTAGCCCTTCTGCGAATCGGAAGCCGAAATGCCCCATAGGTCGTCGCTGTAATCAGGAAACTGCTTGGCCAGCTCCAAACAGAAATGGCGATGGGCGTCCGTGGCCAAGGCTGAGTTCCGGAAGTAATCGGTGAACGCGTCGCGCTTATTGCGGAAATCAAACCAGGCCTGCGAATACTGGTGCACAAACAAGGGGGCGAACGAACCGACATAACGAATGCCGTCAAATTCGAACTTGGTACGCTTCCACGCATTCCATGCGCCTCCCGGCAAAGGATGTACAAAGGATCCCAGACCCAGCAGATAAATCATCATCATCTCGCTGTAGTAATCCCAGCGATGAGGCAAGAAACCAACTTCCGGGGTCCAACCATGCGACAACAGCGTGGTGTCTTCGGAGAGCCAGCTCCAATCGACGCGGTTAAAAATCTCATAGGCCAGGAGACTGATTTCAGAGTGTTGATCGAAGTGTCGACGGCAGGTAAGAATCCCGCATAGCAGAATCGCCGTGTCGACGGAGGAGACTTCGGAATCCCACACCCGCTCCCCGGTGTTGATGTCAGCGAAGTGATAGAAGAAGCCGCGATGCGTGGGCATCTTCTTCCCGAGGAATCGCAGAGTGGCCAGAACCCGATCCCGTGCATCGTTCAGGGAGACATATCCCCGTTGTTGCGCGATACAAAGAGCGGTCAGCCCGAAGCCGGTGGCCGCAATACTGCCGACGATGGTGTTGCCGTTGACCAATGCATTGCACCGGTCCCGGACCAGTCCGGTTTGCGGACTGGCTTGCTCCCAGAAAAACTGGAAGTTTCGCTTTTCAAGATCGTCTAGAAATAGGTCATCCTCGGATGAAAGAGCGGGAGTGACGGCAGCTGACTGGGGAGCGGGCGACTTTTCCTGCGTTTCGGCCAGAAGGGAAGATATTCTCGATTGGTCGAAGGTCTTCCATAGACTTAGGCCCCCAATCTGCAGGAGAATGTCCCGTCGTGAGAGGCGGTTCTTAAAAGGCGGGCTCTTTTCTTTCTCGCGCATCAGCTAAAGTTTAGATGCCTCCCACAAGGGCATTGGAGTTTAGATGATAAAACAACAGTGGATGCTAATTTTATCGAAATGCGCACCAGTGAGGAGGATTAGCCAGCAAACCTTTCCCTCGGGAAACAGCGTCCTAAGGTACTAAGCGAAAGGGTGCAATGAGTCGCCGAAAGACCGCTGTGATATGGACGCTTGTGGTTTTCGGCATTTTGACGACGGTTTTCGCTGCAGTGTTTCTGCACCGGCGGCAGCCAGTCACCCTGCGGGGAGCTGTTCTGCAGCAGGACCGCGACCCAAATAAGCAATTACCGCTTGCCGAAGTTGAGATCGTCGCGACCAACGCCTTGGGAAGCGCTGTTTCCGTATCCGATTCGTCCGGGGCTTTTAGTTTGACGCTTCCGAAAGGTTTGCGCCGGCGCCAGCAGGTGCTTTTGCAATTTCGGCGTAAGGACTATCGACCCTTGGACGTAGACGACTTCATTGGGGACAAGGTGTACGTCGCCCGCATGGTTCCAGTCCGTCAAGAAACCGTTTCTGACGCGCATTCCGCGTCGTTTGTCTCAAACGCCCGCATCCGGTATTCGGTCAAGGCCACAACCGAAGCGAATATCGGCACTGCTGTGAAAACGTTCCAGGTCGTGAATGACGGGAATATGCCGTGCAACAAGCGACCTCCCTGTTCGCCGGACGGGAAGTGGAAGGCGACGATCGGGTCTTTATCCCTGGATGCCGGCGAGGGGAACGAGTTTCGGAATGCGAGAATCTCTTGCATCGCTGGACCATGCCCCTTCACCAAGGTCGAACAGGAGAGCTTGTCGGCAGAGCGTCGTCACTTCAACGTGGCGGTTCGCGATTGGTCAGACACTACGACGTTCTTGCTGGAAGCTGAAGTAGTTCACCCCATGACCAGTGACATGATTCGGGAAACATATCCGGTAATATTTGGGCGAACCGTGAATTTCAGTTTGCCGCCAGCGGCGGAAGGACCTAGCATCGAAGCCGAGATTGATGGAGAGGCGATTGTTTTTCCTTTGGGCCCCGATCTCATCGTGCGGTGGGCGAACTGTCATGTGGGAATCGATAAGGACCAATCCAAGACCTATCGATGCGAACTTAAGCCGGGATACCAGGTTCGTTAGGGCGCGGCGCGCTGGCGCTCTAAGATCGCGTCGTCCCGGGCAAATCGCGACGAATCTGAATTCAGTGCGTGCGGTGGGTGCGATCGTCGTGGGTACTTGCCGAACGCGCTCTGCGATGGATGAGAACGGTGTTCAGCCTTGCGAGAGGGGAGTCGCAGAAGGAGTTTGCAAACTCCGAGCCCAGAGCGAAATCAATATGCATTCTTGCTGTTGAAGATGCGCAGTAAGGTCATGGTGATAATTTGCAGGTCGAAAGTGAGGCTCCAGTTGCGAAGATAGTACAGATCGTACTCCACGCGTTTTGCGATCGAAGTGTCGCCGCGCCAGCCGTTGACTTGTGCCCAACCGGTAATACCGACCTTAAACGTGTGGCGGAAGTTGTAGCGGTCGAATTCCTCAAGAAACCTCTCTACAAAGTGCGCTCGTTCCGGTCTCGGACCGACGATGCTCATGTCCCCCTTCAACACATTCAGGAATTGGGGTAGCTCGTCGAGATTCGTCTTGCGGAGGAAAACGCCCACAGCCGTTCGTCGCGGATCGTTGTCGCAGGTCCAGCGCGTATCCCCTTCCTCCCGGCTTCCGACCCGCATGGTACGAAATTTTAGCATCCGGAACACCCGGCCGTTGAGTCCCACCCGCTCCTGACTGAAGAAGATCGGACCACGGCTGGAGACTTTGACAGCGAGTGCGACCAGGAGGAAAATCGGCAACGTGAGCAGCAGAATGAAGAGCGAGAGGGCCACGTCGAAGGCGCGCTTCTGGAACAGATAAGGACCAGTTTCCGCTAGCGTGGGCCGCAGATCGAGCATGTGAATCCCGCCCAGATCGATTAGACGATCACGAATGCCCACTCCGTCTCCAAGATCAATTACAACCCGAGTGGGCACACATAGCTTCTCTAACGCGGGCGAAATTTTCTGAACGTCGCTCAGGCGGGCAGCAGGGAGCGCAATCACAATGTCGTTGATCGAGTGCCCGTTGGAGAAATTCGGAATCTGGTCCATCTCGTATACCGGACCTTCGACAGCTATCTCCTGATCTGGTAATCTCACGAAGCCCACCACCTTGCAGGGAAGGACTTCTCCGTGCAGCAACGACGTGGCTACACGACGCGCAAAGCGGTCCGTACCAACCATCAGAATCTTGACTTCGTTTCGACCATTCTTCCGCAGCAACTCCAACAAGACCCGGGAAATGATACGCGCGGCGGTAGCCAGGACAAAAAGGGTGACGGCGCTAATAGCGATCACCAGGCGCGAATAGCTGGCCTGCCGGTACAGGAACCCGAGCGCCATCACAATCGCGTAGGTGAATGCCAGAGCTTCCAGCAATCGCCGGCTCTTTCCGCCCGGTGCATACAATTGCTCCACGTTCCAAAGTCCTGATTCCTCAGCAGCGAGGGCCCAAACGATCGTGGTCAGCAAAACAATGCCCCAATACGAGGGCAAACCCGGGGCCGGAGTCGCGGAGAAAAAGAGATTAAAACCGAAACGCACTTTGACCGCGATGAAGTAGGAAAAGGCAGGCAGCAACAACGTCAGAATCTTCAGGTTGAATCGGACGTAACTAAGGCGGCTACGAATCATGCAAATCAGCGTGCTCCAGAGCAGGAATGACGAGGAAGCCGTCAAAAATTCCTGTTTCTATTTCATTTAAGACCGCGCCGAAGTGGCCGACTAGCTATCTGCTTAGATGCTAGAACCTCGGCGGTTGATGGCCCAATTCTCCGTGGAAACTCGGCTGTGCACCACATCGTGGCGCAACCGATTTTCCGCGCAAACGGGGCTTTACCAGCGAACTGCTGGCGCAAACAATTCGGAGGGAAGCAGCCCCTAGAGTCGCTTGGCGGGACGGAGCAGTCTGTCGTCGCCTCGGCCAATTCTGAAGCTGATGATTATGGTTACAGAATGTAGATGGCATATATTCGCTTTGTCAATAAGAGATCGTGTTCCGGTGATGCGAGTCACAACCGTCAGTGATTCGCGCGCCAACCGTTGGCCCATTTCGGGCCGAACCCACAGGCGGCGGCTCTAACGTCAAAGTCCCACGCGACTGCGAAGTAGACAAACCAGCTTGTTCCTGAGGAGACTGGCCCAGGCCGCGATTTTCCTCCTTACTTTCAAAGACTCGAAAGGCACTGAGACGGCGCTTAAGCACAAGCGGCAAGTAACTCTGGTTTAGTCCCAGAAATAATCCGACCGACTTGGCGATATCCTGCCGGATCCCTTCGCTCGCAAGTTGTCCATTGCCGCGGCGCCCCATGCGCCTGACCTTATTTCTCAACAACTTCCAAAACTCCGCGAGCATTGATTTTCGCGTCCCCGGAGCGTCCCAGATCTGCAAGAGCTTCAGCGTGTAACCGATGTCGAAGTAGCGCTTGAATAGGCCGACTGTCGTATGGCTGTGCGAGTGAAAGACCGCAGATTTCGGTTCGTACACGATTTTCCAGCCACTATCGAGAATGCGTTTTGCGATGCCCAGGTCTTCAAACACCCTCAGGTCTTCAGGGAACCGCGCCCCCTCCCACACGCTCCGGCGAATCGCGGCGTTGACGTCGGAAAAATGGTAGAAGCGGTAGCCCAGGCCGTTGCGGTGGGCGGGGTCCTTAACTACCCGTACCTCACCGTAGATGGCATCCAGAGCATCTTGCCGCTCCAGTGAAGACCCTGGCTTCGGCAGTTGCCGGCCATATACCGCGCCCACGCGAGGATCGTCAAAGTTGGAAACCATTGTGCTCAGCCAGACTTCAGAAGCTGGAGTGGCATCCTGCGATAGAAAGATCAGGATCTTTCCTCTTGCCAGCGTTGCGGCGAAGTTTCTGGTGCGCGCGTGATGGAAAGATTCGGCGGGAATTTCTTCCAGGCGTACGGGAAAGCTTTTCGCGGTTTCTCGGGTCCCGTCGGTTGAACCGGAGTCCACGACAATGACCTCCGTTTTTCCGGTTTGAGTCTGGGCGCAGACCGCTTCCAGGCAGCTCCGAAATATTGGTCCACCGTTCTTCGTGAGAATCAAAATGGAAATTTCAATCATGCGAAGTTCAACCCGAAACAGTCGATCATTCGGAGGCAGCGAAAACTCGCAAACCCATGTATCTTGTTGTAGATACAACCATTGTACACGCCACCGCCGTAGAACCGAAGTTTAACGGAGTTGCTTCTTGGAATCCGCGCGCTCCGACCGCGACCTGCCAACATTCCATTCACCGAGGTTTCAAACCCTCTCATTAGGTAGGCTGCGCCCAGACCGAACGAAACTTCTTCCATTTCTCGAAGAATAACGTTTTTTTCAGGATTGCCCGCATCTGCGAGTTCGTTATCGTTCTTCTCTTCTGAATCTCTCGCCGCTTCCGCAGGGTCGGCAGCAAGCACTTCACCACATCGAGCTTTGCCCTAAAGAACGCGGTGCCTGTACCTTGCTTGCTGAAATAAATCGCCGCTCCAACCTCATACAGCAAACGCTGGGGAGCCGACCGCAGGATCAAGCCCAACGGCATATTCTTCAGGTATACAAAGTCGATATTCCGCTGCGAATAAAACACCTGGCGCGATGGAGCTTTGCCGATCGTGACCCGATAGCGGTGATAGACAATCGCCCCTGGAACATAAACACACGCATAGCCACGAAGTTGCGCGCGAAAACTCAAATCCACATCTTCATAGATCATGAAGAAGTCAGAATCCAGAAAGCCGATGTCTTCCAGCATCCTTCGCCGATACGCCACCGCTCCCCCACAGCCGCCAAACACCTTACGCGGTTGAGTCCACGGTAGCCCGTCGGACTCGTTTCTTCCGAGATCTACCGTAGCCCCTGCGGTGCCCAGGTCGAAGCCGCAATTCTCCACCCGGCCCCGGTCATCGAAGTACATCATCTTCGACGCAAAGCTCCCAGCGTCGGAGTAACCCTGACTCGCCTTGCGGATTTCCTCCAGCCAGTCCGGATGCGCTTCGGTGTCATTGTTCAACAGGACGATCAGATCTCCGCTGGCTTGCGTATATCCCGCGATGTTTCCACCCGTGAAGCCCAGGTTTTCCGGCAAGGCAAGCAGTGTCACTTCCGGAAACACCGCTCGAACGTACTCGACCGAGCCATCCTCTGAGCCATTATCGACCAGGATAGTTTCGAAATCCCTGAACGTCTGTCGCCTCATAGCGCCAAGACAGTCCTCCAGAAACGGTTTCCCATTCCAGTTCAGAATGATCACGCTAATCTGAGGCATAGGATAGCTGGATGATGCCTGGGTTCAGGGCAAAGCAGCTATGGAAAGAGTATCACTCGCTGCGCACGGGGCTCCAGAGACAGAGCTGCTGAAACCGTCATCGTCGCTGACGTCGTCGTCGAGCCAGGCGGGCTCGTCGTGAATAGTCAATAGCAGAAGAACAGGAGCGTTGCGGTGACTTAGAGTTCGTATCAGTTCTTCGGCAGCAGCCCGAAGACGGCCACGCCATTTAGGGTTCCGATGAACACCTTGCCGTTCGCGATCGTCGGCGTCATGAAATGGTTGTTGGGACCGGGGAAGCCGTCGCCGAACTGATCGCGGCCGTCGCTGGCCTGGTTGCTGTTGTAAAGCTCATTTAGATTCACGGCATCGTACGCGCGCAACACTGCCGGGCTGCTGTCGTCCAAGGCCCAAACGATACCGCTGTTTGTGGCATTGGCCGAGATGCTGGGGGTTGCCCCGGGATAACCAAAACTGTTGGCGGTTTGTGCCGTGGAGGTGCTGGATAGCTTCGCGTTCGTAATCGCAAAGGCTAGCATCGGGCTCCCCCACGGTCCGTAGTACACCTTGTTGTTGAAATACGCAGGCATCGCCCAAACTCCTCCTGGCAAGGCTCCTGGGAGTTCCTGATAGATGTCGTCATTGTCGGGGTCATACTTGCCCATGGAATCGCGGTTGACCACGTAAAGGTTGCTATCCTTACCCGCGCCGATTGCCAAGTGCATGGTGTGGCCCAACCCGTCGTCCAGATCGGGCAGCACCAACGCTCCGCCGGAGCCAAAGTCGGAGTCTGCGTCGCTCTGTTGCATTCCGTCATGCGTCTCGAAATAGTCGGCGACTGCAAGCTGGTTGCCAGAGGTCGATAGCTTCATGAACGCGTTGCCGTAGTCGCCTTCGCTGGGAAAGCCGCTGGAATTCAGGGTGGAGTCGAAGACGCCGTTGCCGTCGAGAAAATAGATATTGCCTGAACTATCAGCGGCGGGTCCGGCACTGGACATCCAGATGGCGCCCGAGCTGCCATTGGGAGTCACATTCAGGACACTCGTCTGGGCCAGCGTGGATTCGTCGTAGCCGATAATCCATCCCGTGTAGGGCCGGGTGTCGAAGAGCGACGCCCAGGTTGTATAGATCACGCCGTTCAGCAAGAGCAGCCCGCAGCGTTCCCGATACTGCATCGGATCGAAGATCACGTTTGTGCCGTCGCTGTTGTCGCCTGTCCCCGGATAGGTTGCGTGAATATCGACAGGTCCTCCAAGTAATTCTGTGCCGAGCGCGAGATCTAGCGCGTGCAGACGCTGGAAATAGTTGCCGGCAGCGTCTTTCGACCTCGCCACCAGATAAATAGTGCCATTTGGACCGCGGGTGCGATCGATTACCGGTGTAGCGTTCACGCCGATTTGCGGCCTTGATGCGCCACTCGGATCGTCCGAGGGAGTCTCGCCGTTCTTTAATACAGAGACTTGCCAGATCGTTGCACCGGAATCCGGGTCGAAAGCATACACCGAATCGTTCTCCGTAGCCACGATCAGCAGATTGTGCACGCCGTTATTTGGAGTCGCAACGTTCGAGGCATAAAGGGGCTGGGCGTCGACGTGGCCGAGCACAGTAAAGATACCCAGCTTGCCAAACTGTGTCGAGTTCACATTGCTAGTGGTCAGAAGGGTTTCAGTCAGGTTCTGCCCTGTGCGCCCGTTGTCATTGTGATACGTCAACACGTCGGTTGCGGGGTTCACAGTCAGCTGTGCAACACTGCTGGTTGTCTTCCCCGCGGGATTGCTGACCACGACGCTGAATTGCGCTCCGCTGTCTCCGGTAGTGGTGGCCGGGGTGGTGTAACTAGCCGAGGTGGCTCCCATGATGTGCGCCGTGCCCTTTAGCCACTGGTAACTCACTCCCGCCTGGTTCGCAGCCTTCACCGAGAACGTCGCCGTCTGTCCGACGATTACGGTCTGGCTAGCGGGTTGGGTTGCGATGGTAGGAGCTGGTGTGCCGCATCCGCTGCACCATACCAAGATAAGGATAACTATGAGTAAATACTTTTGCTTTTGCAGTCGCTGGTCCCCCCAAAAGATCGCAAGTATACCAGCCCTTTTCAAGTTTGCAAGGGGTAATACGTTTTGTGTAATGCGTTTTGGTGGAATGACAAACTTCTCAAATCAGTTCATCCGGTGCATGTTCAACTCTAAGGGGACTAGGGCCAAAATGGCGGCGTTCGGGCTCACAGCGATGGACGCTCCGCCTGGAGGTAGTACCCGTGCCTCGCCCTGCGGGTCTCTTCTAGCCAACCCGGATGCGCTTCGGTGTCACTGTCGTGAGAGCTGTCAGATCGCGCGTTGCTACCCGTGAAACTCGTCGAGCAAAGCCAAATAGGATGACTCCGAAATGTGAATTCGCACTTGCTCGACAGGGTTGTCCTTCCAGCCATCCCAGCTCTAGCCGGGGATGGAAGCGTGAGAGTTTGTCGCATTTCAAGTGAACGAAAAGCAGGGAGCGGATCAATCGGGGCTTAGGGTCACTTTTCCGTTTTGAGTCCCAATACGAAACGTCGGAGGCAGTATCACACTCTCGCCAGGAACACTAGGTTGTTCAGAAGGCTTGTCCGCCGCAATCCGTGTCGATAGAGAGTCCATTGTCGCACTCCTGCGGGGAGACCCTGCGAATCGCACCAGGCCTGTAGCGTGGCTTTTTGTTGCGCCGTCAATTGGTTCGCATACCGGCTAGCAAAGACTTGCGATTGCTGCCGAGAAGCGTCAATCCCGTATTTGAAGCGTTGATCGCCGCTTATGCGCTTTAAAGCGTCCGCCGTGCTCCGACTGCCTCCGGCTCCGATTGCGTTGCTTTGGTGCTGCCGATATCGGACGGTTGCTTCGCATAGAGGGTAGAGGACGCCAAATGACGCCGCCACCAGCCCGAACCAGAAATCATGCATTACTGCGCCTTCCGGTATGGGCATCGCACGGCGGAGAAGGCTGCGGTTTGCGAGGACCGTGCAGCCGCTCACGAGATTCTGGACCAGCAGGGAGCCCAAGTTGGCACGCCGCGGATTCACCCGCATCATTTTCCACATCGACGGTGCCAGAGTCTGGTTGTTGTTTCCGATGAGTGTCAGGTCTGAGAAAACCAGCACGGGAGTATGGACCGTATGCGCTGCCTCGATGCTCTTGACGGTCGCGACACTAATCTCTAGCTTGTCGTCGCACCAAATGTCATCCTGATCGCAGAATGCGACATAAGGAGCGTCAGACTCCTCCGCCAGTAGCGAAAAGGTGCCGCACGGGCCCCTCCGGCACGGGTTTACGTGGACGACGACGCGGCCCGGAAATCGTGATCGATACCGCTCAACAACATCGAGAGTCGAATCGGTCGACGCATCATCCCTCACGATGAGCCGGAAGCCTTGAAATGTCTGGCGAAACAGGGATTCGAGCTGCTCCTCGATAAACCGTTCACCGTTCCAGGTGGCCAGCAGAACGTCGATTTCAGCCGCCGATGAGCTCATGGCTCCGTTTTCCCATGGGATTGAGCAGGCATGCCTGCAAGCCGTCTCCGGCGCTGCATCTTAGTCTCGTTGGTTTGTCGGCAAAGTTTCTGTCTCGCGGTTAAGACCTTCTTCGGGCAACGATGATGTCCTGGTAGCTCAGATATTCCCGTCGACCACACCACTCTCCGTACCGAACGGTTTCCACGACGAATCCCAAATCGGCGTAGAGTTTACGAACGTATCCCTCGTCAAAGCCGACTGCATGTTCGGGCACATCTTCATCACTTGTCCAGCAGCCCTCCAGCGGGTATCTGATATCCAGTGAACTACGGCCGCCCTCGATGAGCGCTCGCGTTTCATCGTTCAGGAGAAAATAAGTCACGAAACATCTTCCGCTTGGACGCAGTGTGCGCGCAATCTCGAACAGATAGTGCTCCATCTCTAGCTTTCGCATGTGTGTGAAAACGGATGTGAGACAGGTAAAATCGAAGTCACGATCGCCGAACGGAAACCGATATTCGGCCGCCTCAAATCTTCCCTGCGGGTTGTACATCAAGTTCCGAACATCCGCCAGCTGAAAACGAAAATTTGGATAACGCTCGCTGATAACCCTCCGGGACCAATCAATTCCTTCCGGAACAACATCGATCCCCTCGTAACTCCCGCTCGCCAGGTACTTCGTCAGCGGTCGCGCCATGCGCCCTATGCCACATCCCACGTCTAGTACTCTATGCGCCGGACTCAGTCCTCCCAATTCCACGAAGTGCTTTAGGAACTCATCACCGACGGCTGCGAAGTTCCCATCTCCCACAAAGTTCAAATAGCGCGGGGGAACAAGCTCTCCACGCCGGCCTAGTAAGAAGTCCACGCCGTCCATCGGAAGCATCAGCAGACGCCTCCCGCGCCGCAACAGTTGCCTGGGTAACGTGCCCGCCAGAAGTTTCTGCAAGCCGCCTGTCCGCTTCCGCTGGTAGGCGAAGGATGCTTTTGCGAGTTCTTTGTTCGTTTCTGACACGAGTTCTCCTTGAGAGTTAAGGCCCTACATCCCGTGCTTGAGATTCTTACCGCAACCTCCATCGTACCCGATCCTCATTCGTAAGGCTTGGCAGCCAACTTCTTAGCTCTGGATCGACGCCGCGCCTCTGGCTCTTCCGACGGGCTTGACGCACAACTTCTGCG
>CAAGKR010292357.1_pt1 | contig 12065 bp, 12 predicted proteins | sample 2556971 | NCBI WGS metagenome assembly CAAGKR01 (sample SAMEA5207829, study PRJEB30636) | soil metagenome | biome: forest; feature: boreal; material: soil | place: USA | collected 2011-09 | depth 1 m
GACTCCTTCTCCAATTCGTAGAGGCGCGCATTCTCCATGGCGATCGCCGCGTTGCTGGCAAGGATGGCCAAAACGCCTTCGACGTCCTCGCCGAACGGCGAGTCGTCGGACGTCGTCATCACGGCCAGCGCACCGACGAGGGCTCCCTGGGACGACATGGGTAGCACCAGCAGCGACCCGCCGCCGGCGGCCGTGCGTGCGGTGCGCCGCCCCGCCTGGACCTCGGGGAGTGCCTCCCAGCCCTTGAACGCGTCAGTCCCCGCCTCCTGACTGTCGACGAGCTGGAGGGACGAGGTCTCGCCATCGCGCAGCGCCATCGCCGCCGAGGCGCCGTCGCCGGCGATCGCCGCCGCGGTGGACACGACCTCGCGCCGCAACGCTTCGACGCCGTCCGTTGTGGCCGTGAGCGCACGGGCGACCGCGCCGACCCGGTCCACCGCGCCCAGGACGCCGGCGTGCGACTTCGAACGCGGAGTGCCCTTCATTGCTCGATCATACGGAGGGGTTCGCCGGCGCCCACCGGATGAGTCAGTGACGACCACCCAACAGACGGGTCGACAGTTGGGGTTCCTCGCCGCGGGCGATGCGCCGGATGTTCGCGGCGTGGCGCACGATCACGAGCGTCGAAGCCAGCGCTGTGAAGACGAAGGGGATCGCGTCGTGATGGCGGCTGCTGTCGAGCCCGGCGCCGAGCGTCGCGGTCCCAGCCGCCGTCAACGAGCCGACCGACATCGTTCGGCTCAGCGCGAGTGCTCCGAGGCCGCCGGCCGTCGCCCACCCTGCGGCCTCGGGCGAGACCATGAGGAGCCCGCCGAAGGCGGTCGCGACCGCCTTGCCGCCACGGAACCGGGCGAAGACGGGCCATGAGTGGCCGACGCACGCCGCGAGCCCGGCAGCAGCCTGCGCGGCCGGGTCGGCGCCGCACCGCCGTGCGATGGCGACAGCTCCAACCCCCTTGGCGACGTCCAGCGCGAACGTGATCGCCCCGGCCCGGGCGCCGACGGTACGGAGCACGTTCGCCGTCCCCATGTTGCCGCTGCCGAAGTCGCGGACGTCGAGGCCCCCGACGGCCCTGCCGACGATGAGGCCGAACGGCACCGACCCGATGAGATACCCGGCGGCGCCGCTCGCCACAGCAGCCGCGTTGCCAGCCATGCGGCGAGTCTAGTCCCGCACGACGTCGCGGGCCAGCACCGCGACTCCCGGGGACGGCCGGAGTTCGAATGTCCGCCCTCCTCCGCAGGCGGCGGACATCGCCCGCCGGCAGGGATCGGCCCCGGTTCTCGTCACCAGCGCCGCAACCGCTCCGCCAAACCCGGCGCCGACCATGCGTGCGCCGGCACATCCGGTGACTGCCTCGGCTGCGCGCACGACAGCGTCGAGGGCCGGCGTGCTCACCTCGTGGAGGTCTCGGAGTGATTGATGGCTGGCGGACATCAATCCTCCGAGGGCTGCGACGTCGCCACGCCGCAGCGCCTCGGCCGCCTCCCCGGCGCGCACGCTCTCCCCCATCACGTGCCGTAGTCGACGCTTCACGGTGAGGTCGAGCGCCGCCGCATCGATCAGGGCGTCACGCAGGTCCTGGCAGCTGGCGACTCCGAGCGCTTTCAGCCCGGACTCCGTCTCCTTACGCCGCCGGCGGTACTCGGCTCCCCCGACGTCGTGGTGGGTGCCGGTGTCGCAGCCGACGAGGAGCACGTCCGCCCATGGCCACGGCACCGTCGTCTCGTCCCCGGTCCGGCAGTCGAGCAGCAGGGCGCCGCCGTCCGCCGCGTCGATGACGGCACGCTGATCCAGCGGCCCGCAGGGAATGCCCGCGATGTCGCGTTCCGCGGCCAGCGCGGCGGCGGCCAGGTCGCGTGCCGTCAAGGTCGCGCCGAGCAGACGAAGCACGGCCGTGCTGACCGCCACGATAAGCGCCGCTGACGACGCGAGCCCCGCCCCGGATGGAAGCGTCGCCGCGATGCCCACCTCGATGACAGGGACGGCGAAGCCACGTTCGCGCAGTGCCAGCACCGGTGCGAATGCGCGATCCCCGATGTCGCCCTCCGGACCGGCGCCGGATCGAGCCACCACCGTGTCACCGCTCGCGACGAGGTACCTGGACGTAGCACTCGCGCGAGCCGCAACGGCGATGCCCAGATCCACCGCCACGCAGAGCACGTTGCCCCCCGCGTAATCGACGTGCTCTCCGACCAGCGTGCAGCGGCCGGGAGCCCATGCCGTGGCGGGGGCAGGGCCGGGTCCGCCCGCATCTTCCAACGTCCGAATCGCACTAGCGATCAGGTCGTGCGGCTCACGAGTCGGCATAGACGTGGTGGAACGGGTACCACTGCTCGGGGTACGCACGGATCGCGGGTTCGACGCAGGCGGCAATCCGGCCGACCACGGCGGCGTCATCTCCCGAGGCGTCGATGGGCGGGTGGATCTCGAGAACCCATCCCCTGCCGTCGCGCCGGCAGGTGACCGGAAGGATCGCCGCGCCGGTCGACGCGGCAAGCCGGGCGGGAACGGCACTGCAGCGCACCGAGCCGCCGCAGAAAGGAACCACAACGGTCGGTCCTGCTTCCGGCACGTCGAGCATGAGCGCGACCGTCCTGCCCCGCCGAAGGGCGCGAAACAGGCCCCGCGCCGACTGGCGGATCGTGAAGATCTCGAGCCCCTTGCGCTGACGCGAGAGAGCCACCATCTCGGTGATCCCCGGCGAGACGACGGGGGCCATCACGGTGCTCAGATGCAGCCCGAGGCCGAGCGACGCGCTCGCAGCCATGTCCCAGTTGCCAAAGTGCGGGAGCACCACCATCGATCCCCGATCGCCGGGATTGAGATGCTGTGCCCCGATCACGCGAAAGAAGGCGAGCACCTCCGCCGAGTCGAGCGGCTCCACCCACATGGAGTCGACGATCATGCGCACGTATTCCTGGTACGAGCGTCGCGCCAGCGCCGCCGCCGCGGCGTGGTTCAGATGCGGCTGCAGGCGGTGGTGGTTGGCCGCCGCACGGACACGGTCCTCGCGGCGGAGACGGGCGTACCAGGCTGCGCCGACCGCTGCGGCGGCAGCTCCGCGCAGGGGGCCGATCACGCGCACGGCCTTGGTCAGCAGGCCGAGCGCGACCGCGGGAATGTCCCGCTCAGCTCCTCCAGGTGGACGCGCCCAGGCGGTCAGCGCAGCGTTCCGGCTCCCGCTGTCGCCACCGCGAGCAGCGGCTGGATGATCACCGCCAGGCCGACTCCGGCGAGGCACGCGGCGCTCGCGACGATGCGAGAGATGACCGGCGTCGCGCCGAGCGTAAACGGCACCGCATCACCCGCGTCTGCGTACAGCGTCGCGACGAATCGCACCGCCGCGAGCAAGGTCAGCAGGCTCGCGCCGGCCGCGAGGATCGCCAGCCAACCGTAGTGCGCGTCGGCCGCGCTCGAGATCAGCAGGACGCGCGAGAGGAACCCGGCGAGCGGCGGGACCCCGGCGAGCGTCCCAACCGACACGGTCATGAGCAGCGCCGCCGGAGCCGACCGGTGCGCCAGTCCGCGCACGTCGTCCATGGAGTCGCCCAGCCCCGCGACCTGGAGCATGGCGAGCACGCTGAACGCCGCCAGAGTCGCGATCGCGGTGACACCGAGACCTCCCAGGAGTGCGGTCACGCCGTAGGCCGGAAGGCCGCGCGACCCGGTGGTGAATGCGAGCAGGCCGAGGAGCAGCATTGCCGCCTGGGTGCTGACGAGCTGACCGATGAGCCGCGACACGGTGGTCTCCCGAAGCGAGCTCAGCGATGCGTGGCCGAGCGCCACCGCGGCGACAATCGGGACGAGCCACCGCCACACGCCGACCCCTGGACCGAATCCGGACACCGTCACGCGCGCGAGCGCCGCGGCGCCGGCGATGAGACTGGTCACGATGATGAAACCGGCGGCGCCGGCCGGCACATTGGTGGCGACGCGACCCACCCACCGCCGCAACGGGAAGACGCCGAGCGTCCCGCACAGACCGAGGACTGTCAGTGCCACCCCAAGCGCCACCGCACCGGGAGCACCCGCTGACGCCGCGGCGAGGGTGGAGAGATTCGTGCTCCGCGTGGTTCCGTAGAGGAGCGCGAGACCGTACAACACGGCCGCGATGCCGACGCTTCCCTCGATGAGATGCTCGAACGACGAAACCGCACCCCGCGGGTTGGTCTTCACGAGCGCGCCGAGTGCGACCAGGCAGACGAGCAGCAGCGCGAGCGCGATGAAGAGCGTCGTCATCTCGCGTTCCGCAGCAATCGCTTCCGCGGCCGCCGTCGAGACGAGGATGAGTGCGTAGAACGCGCTCGACCGTGTTGGAATGCTCCGTACCGCCGAGTCACTGATCAGGCACGTGCACAGTGCGGAGACGGACGCGAGGATTGCGATGAACAGCGCGAAGCTGTCGACGACCAGGCCACCGTTCCACACCGTGATCGCCACCCCCGAGCGCTCGTTGCGCAGCCCGAGCAGGACCAGCCCGCACGCAGCCAGTGACCCCAACAAGCCGATGCATGCGATCCAGCGATGGATATCCGGGCGGAGTCCCGGCCGGAGCACGGCGATGACCACCGATACCAGCGCGGTTCCGACGAGCATCGCCTCGGGGAGCAGCGCGAGGGTCAATGCGTGGGTGAAATCAGGTGCCATCTCTAGCCCCCCGAGATCCGTGTCGTGATCTCGAGGACGCCATTGGCGATCACCGGAACGACGGCGCCCGCTCTGACACCGAAGAGCACCACTGCACCGACCAGCGGAATCAGCACCGTGAGGTCAAGGAGGGTGACGTCGCGCACGCGGGCGAATTGATCTCGGACCGGCCCGAAGAAGACGCGATTCGCAACCCAGAGCAGGCCGCCGGTGGTCACGATCACGCTGGCCATCACGAGCACGGTGGCGATCCGATGTTCAGGGAATGAGCCCGCGAAGACCATGAAGTCGCCGGTGAATCCCGCGAGCAACGGGACGCCGATCAGGCTTGCGGCAGCGACCAGCCAGAAGCCGGCCAGCCGTGGCGCCTGCGTCACCAATCCGCCCATGGCGCGAATGCTGGTCGTCCGCGTGCGCTCCTCGATGGCACCGCTGACCAGTGTGAGCATCGCCGACCCGAACCCCTGGCCGGCGAGCAGCAGCACGGCGCCAACCAGCGCCACCGATGTCTGGGCGCCGATCGCGAGGAGGACAAGCGACATCTGTGCCACGTTCATGTACGCGATGAAGCGGCGCAGTTCGTCCTGTCGGAGCGCGCCGATGCAGCCCCAGAACGCTCCCACGACCGCCAGGCCGGTGATCGCGAACGAGTAGTAGTGTGCCGGCACCGGGAAGACCACGAGGCTGATGCGCATCATCCCGTACGCGCCGAGCAGCAGCATCGTCCCCGAAAGGATCGTGGCGACGCCGGCACTCGCTTTCGCCTGCGCCTCGAGCATCCAGGTGTGCACCGGGAAGACGGCCATGGCGATGGCGAACGCGACGAAGCTCAGCCAGAAACCGAATGTCTCCGCGGTGATCGACCACTTCTGCAGGTCCGTCGCCATGTCCGATGACTGGGTCCCCGCCTCCACGACGATGATCGCAACGGTCACGACGATGAGTGCGAGGGAGACGGCGTGGAAGCCCGCGAACCAGGCGGCGGCGCGACGCGCGCCGTCTCCGCCGAAGACGCGGATGAGCAGATACATGGGCAGCAGGAGCAGTCCCCAGAAGGCCGCGAACAGCACGAAATCCGCGGAGCACAGGACGCCCGTGACCGCCGTTTCGAGGAGCAGCACGAGGATCACGTAGAGTCGGACGCGCTCGTGCACCTTCCACGAATGAAAAACCGCGCACCCGAAGACGGTGGTCACCACCACGAGCAGCGGGAGGGTGATGCCGTCCGCGGTCAGATCATAGTGCGCCTGGAACAGGAAGCTCGAGAACCACGTGTGGTTCTCCTCGTACGCGGACGCGAGGCCGCCACCCTGGCCGAGCCCGATCTGCCCGAGGATCGCGAAGAACGTCGTGACGAAGAAACTCACCCCGGCGCCACCGAGCGCGATGGTGCGCACCCGCGCCCGCTGCTCCTCGTTGCGTTCGGGGAGGAACATCGCGATCACCGCGAAGAGCAACGGCGACCAGACGATCGTCGACAGGATGATGCTCATGCCACGTGCACCCAGAGGTGACCGGTCGCCGCGAGCACTGACAGCAACGCGAGGATGGCGACGACCACGAAGCTGCCTGCCAGATAACGAGCGAATCGAGCGTTGCGGAGCGCACCGAGCAGGGACGCAGCCTCGTCGACGCTCTCCCCCACCGAGGCGACGATCGGCGCGGTCACCTGCTCGTCGAAATCGGAGACGCGCTCTGCGATCGCCATGATGGCCTGTGCCGAGAGTTCGGTGAATCGCTCGACATAGAACCCCTGTGCCGCCACGCGCAGCGGCCAGATGCCGCCTGCGGCGAGCACCCGTTTGCGCGCCGGGTTGCACCAGAGGTAAGCAGCGGAGAACCCGCCCGCCAGCGCAAGCAGAGCGAGGAGCACAGCGAATCCGTCGAAGCCGATCGCCTGGTGGTGCTGCCCATAGAAGACGAAGCGCATGAAGGTGAGGCCTGCGATCCGCGCGCCGATGTTGAAGGGCTGCAGTCCCGGCAAGCCGACCAGCACCGCAACCACAGCGGCGATGATCGCCAGCCAGAGGGGGCGGCGCAGCGCGCTCTCGACATCGACGACACGATCGTGCTGGAAGCCGCGGCGGCTCGCGACCGCTCCAGCGGCGACGGTGAGCAGGAGGCGACCAGCGAGCAGCGCCACCAGCGCGGCGGCGGCCATGGTGACGACCGTGATCACGGTGCGCTCGACTCCGCTGAAAACGCCACCCGCGGGATCGACGCCGTTCAAGGCGGATGAGAGCGCGTAGTACGCGCTAAGGCCGACACCGCCGGCGAGCAGCGCCCAGACTCCGAGCGCGATGCTGGTCGTCCGCAACTTCGCCCAGGCGCCACCCATCTCCTCGATGTCATCGGTGCGGTACACGCGAACCAGGTTGCCGACCGCCAGGAGCAGGAGCGTCGAGGTGAAGATCGACGTGAAGGCGATGAACACGCCGGGGCTGTAGCCGCCCATTCCCAGCGCGACCACGCCGAAGCCCAACTCCGATACCACAGCGCACGCGGCGATGCGCGTGATGCTGCGCTGCGCAATCCCTGCTCCGGCGGCGAGCGCTGCGCTGACGCCGCCGACCAGCGCGAACACGGGAAGTGCGCGCGGGGCGTGCGCGACCACGGGGTAGATACGGGCGACGAGATAGATACCGAGCGGGGCAACCGTCGCCGCAGCGAGGGCGAGCACCGGCGCGGCCGCCGACGCCGTGTCGCTGAGCCAGACCGTGAACGGGAATTGTGCGCTGCGCACCGCGGCGGCCACGAGAAACACGATGCCCATCACCAGGATCGCGCGCGGGCCCGCACCGGCGACGCCTTTGTTCAGGGTCGCGATGACACCCTGCGACACGACACCGAACGAGAACGGATCGGCGATCGTCTGTCCGGATGGTGGCGATACCAGCGACGAGAAGACGCCGAACTTGATCCACGTGAACACCACGCCGAGGGTGAGCGCGATGTCGCCGGCGGTGACGATGACCATGGCACGCATGGCCCGCCGCACCGTGTCGGCACGCTGCCAGGAGAGGGTCAGCAGGATATACAGGCTTGCCGACGCCCCGACCCACATCATCAACGAGTCGAAGAGGTTGGGGCTGAGCACGAAAGCCGTGGTACAGAAGGCGAGCACCGACGAGGCGGCGAAGAACCGGCGGTAGCCGTGCTCGCCGCGCATGGCGTTGACCGCGTATCCCTGGATGATCATGGTCGCGAAAGCGATCGCGGCGGCGAAGCTCGCCGAGAGGGCGTCGACGTGGACGCCGACCTGCGCCTGGAACTGGGTCGCGAAGGTCGCGCCCTCGGGAGGCGTCATCGAGAAGAACGTCAGCAGCGAATCGAATGGCGCGCCGGTCGCATGGGTGAGCCGTGTGCCGAGGACGATCGCGGCGACCACGAATGACAGGCCGCTGAAAGCGACGCACAGCTGCGCCGCGCGGCGCTGGGTCTCGACGCCGAGTGATCCGAGCGCACCGAGCAGGGGGAGGAAGGGAATCGCCCACGCCGCGTTGTAGATGCCCACCCCGCTATGCCTCGAGATCGCCGAGCGCGTCGATGTCAGCCCGGCCGGTCCGTCGCCAGAGCAGCACGATCAAGGCGAACCCGACGCTGCAGATGCAGCTCGCAGCCACGATGGCGAGCGCCGCGAGGGCGTCGCCGAAAGCCCGGGGTCCTGTCTGGATCGCGTGTGTGAAGCCGACGAGCGCGATCACCGGCGCGGCGAACAGGAGCCCGATCGCCATCGCCACTCCCAGCGGATGCCGGCGCGCGAGAATGCCGTACACGCCAATGGCGAAGACGGCCGCGCTGAGCACGGCAAACTGCCCCGGGCCGATGGTCACGTGTCGTTCCTCGCCGGCCGGCGGCGTCCCTGCTCACGATCCTCACGGCGCCGGCGCGCGAGCTCCTCGCGCTGGCGGCGCTGCTGGAGGAGCTGATCGAGCGTGTGCTCATCGGCGCTCCGCCGCCCGATGACCAGTCCGACCCCCGCGGCCGCGATCACCAGGACGACGCTGATCGCGAGGGCGTAGGGAGCGCGGTAATGAAACACGGTGATCAGCGCCGCGCTCGGGGTGAGCGGTGCGTAGCCGGTGAATCCCGGAGCCCAGCCCGCCCCGACGATCGCGAGCGTGATCACCAGCACCGCCGCCGTGCCGATGGCGATCGGCGCAGCGAGCCAGAAGCGTTCGGGGGTCGGGGGCACCTCGACCAGCCCTCGGTACTCGTCGTGGCGGAGCACGAGCACAACGACCGCCGCCGCCACACCGGGCACCACGAGCTGCACCACTGCCAATGCGTAGGCTCCCGAGATCAGCTCGAGCACGGCGAGGAGCACGACCACGGCCCCGCCCGCGTACCCCGCACGGCGCAGCGAAGGGAGCCCAACTGCGGCCCCGGCGGCGAGCACGATGAGCACGGCGACGGCGTAGAACGCGACTGCGTTAGGGGTCATAGGGGCGCGGGCGGCATTGTAGTCAGCGCGGGGTCAGACCGAATCGTCGTCTTCAAGCCGCGACGCTCTCGTCGGCGCGACTGCACGGACTGTGCCAGGTACGCGCTCGAAGAGGAGCACCAGGCTCAGGCCGACCGCAGCGACCAGCAGGCCGACGATCGCCACCGGTGTCACCCGGATGCCGATCAGCGGCAGAGAGACGCCGGCGTCCCAGGGTCCCGGCGACGATGTCGAAGCCGCCACGGCGCCCAGGCGCGCCACGGCGGCCGGGCTCGGAAACACGCGCTGCCCGACAACCCCGACCACAAACGCGAGGCTCCCGGCGGTGCAGAGGTAGTACAGCCAGTTCCTGGTCAGCCGCCCGGCATACGCCGACGTCGTGACCGCCAGGCAGCCTGCGAGCACCGCGATGATGCCGATCACGACCTGCTCGGGGGTCGGGGGCACCGCCGCGGCGCCTCAGGCGGCCCGGCGGATCATCCCGCCTCCGAGGACCTCGTCGCCGCGGTAGAGAACCAGAGACTGACCCGGCGCGGCCTGATCGACTGGCCTCGCGAATCGGACATGCACGCTCTGGGCGTCAGCCGCCTCCACTCGTACGGGGTGCGGGTTGCCGTGGGCGCGGAGCTGCGCCTCGCACTCGATTCCGACCGGCGGCGCGCCTCCCGCCACCCAGGAGAACGCGGAAGCCTCGATGCTGCTCCGGCGCAGGGCTTCCCGCGGACCCACGACCACGGTGTTGACCTCGGGGAGCAGCTCGATCACGTACCGCGGGGTGGCGTCGGGTCGCGATGGCGCGATGCCCAGCCCCGCGCGCTGTCCCACGGTGAAGAACGGGAGCCCCTCGTGCTCGCCGAGGACTGTGCCGTCGATGTCGGCGATCACGCCTGGGAGGTAGCGGCCGGCGAGTCGCGCTCGCAACTCGGATCTGAGGTCGGAGTCGACGAAGCACAGATCCTGCGACTCCGGTTTCGCGGCCGTGCCGAGACCGAGCGAAGCAGCCTCGGCCCGCACGTCTGCCTTGGAAGCGTCGCCACCGAGCGGGAACACGCCACTGCGCAGCTGGCGCTGGTCGAGCCGATGGAGGACGTACGCCTGGTCACGGCGCTGGTCGCGGGCCCGGTGGAGGGTCACGAGCGCGCCGCGCCGGCCGGTTCGCGCGTAGTGGCCCGTGGCGAGATGGCTCGCTCCCGCGGCGCGCGCGCGGTCGAGCAAGGCCCCGAACTTGATGCGCTGGTTACAGGTGACGCAGGGATTCGGGGTGATCCCCGAAGCGTAGCCGTCCTCGAAGCCACGGACGACGGCGCTCTCGAAGTCACGCTCGAGGTTCCACACGTAGTGGGGCAGGGAGAGGACTGTCGCGACCCGTCGCGCGTCGTCCACCGCATCGATGGAGCAGCATCCCCGATCCCTGACACTGTCGCGGGTACCCGGCCACATCGCCAGGGTGATCCCGAAGGCGCGGAGGCCGGTTGCGGCCACGCGCGCCGCCGCGACGCTGGAGTCCACCCCACCCGACATCGCGACTGCGACCACCGCAGAGCGCGGCAGCAGTTCCAGCGGGCGGTCAGCGGCGACCGCCACCTCCGGCGACGGCGGGGACGATCGATACCTCGTCGCGCTCGGCGATGGGGGTGTCGAGGCCCTGGGCGAAGCGGATATCGGAGTCATTGACGTAGATGTTGATGAACTGCCGCAGGCTCCCGGAGCCATCGTACAGGCGGTCGTGGAAGCCAGGATAGGTTGCATCCAGGTTGGTGAGCACAGCTCCGACGGTGCTGCCATCGACGCTCACCTCGGCGTTGCCGCCGGTGAGCCTGCGGAGCGGGCCGGGAACGCGAACTGTGGTTGCCATTGAGGGCCGAGTATACGGACGGTCACCGCTGCAGGCGTTTGGCGGCTGCCACCGCACCCTCGCCGCTCGACCGCATCCGGCCCGCGGCGCGCAGCTCGTCGACGCGGCGCAGGTTCGGCTCGGTCCAGTTGCTCTTGGCTCGCCGGGGTGTGAACCGGAGCATGTAGGTCGCCTCATCGACCCGGCGGAGGATGCTGTCGATCCAGCCATTGCAGAGCGCCTCGTCAACCGCATCCGCGTAGGTGATGCCCGGCCGCTCGAATCCCTTCTTCCAGAATCCCACCCACAGCTCGCTGGCGGACGGGTGTGCGGCGAACCATGCGGCGAGCTCCGCTGAGCTGCGAAAGAACTCGGGTCGCTCGGGGACCGTCACGGTCACGGTTCGGGGTCGAGGTCGACGACGAGGGGGCTCTTCTCGACACGGGTCTTGGCCCCGGCGACCAGGTCGTCGAAGACCAGCTGCGACCAGGATTCCATGCTCAGGTAGTGGCGTCGCATCGCATCCAGGGAGAGCGACTCCCCTTCCAGCTTCTCGATCTCGCGCACCTCGACGGTCCCCTCGGCCGGCTCGACGAGGAAGACCAGGCCGAGATGGACCCGAGACACCGGGCTCGAATCGTCGTTGAGCATCGCCACCAGGCTGGCCCGGGCCGGCGCTGCGCAACGGATCTCCTCGGCCCACTCGCGGCGGAGACCCCCCACCACCGGGTCCTCCGCCTCCCCATCACCTGGATTCACGTGCCCGCCGATCCCCAGCGAGTACAGGTGGTGGAGGCGCTTCTCGCTCGAACGCCGCAGCCTGCGGGTGAGCAGGTACGTGTCGTCGTGCGGATGATGCACGACGCAGTAGGGAATGATCTGCTGGAGCGCCGGATCATCCTCGATCTCAGCGCGAGGGCGGTACTCGGAGGTGGCGTGGACCGTCCGGAGGACGCGCTCCAGGCCGCGCGCGATCAGGCCGTGCCACGCACCGTCCGGGAAGATCGTCGATCGGGGGACGCAGAGGACGTCCTCCGCCTCGTGCGCACGGCTCCGCCGCGGCCCGACGGCAGGTGGAACAGCCACGCTTCTCGGCACCGGGCGCATTCTTTCACCCGCGATGCCTGAGTTGCCCGA
>CAAGKR010336129.1_pt1 | contig 12063 bp, 9 predicted proteins | sample 2556971 | NCBI WGS metagenome assembly CAAGKR01 (sample SAMEA5207829, study PRJEB30636) | soil metagenome | biome: forest; feature: boreal; material: soil | place: USA | collected 2011-09 | depth 1 m
GTAGCGGCGGTCGTGTCCGGGGCGGTCCTTCACAAACGTGATCAGCTCCCGGCGCGGGTTTCCAGCGTGGGGCACGATCTCGTCGACCAGATCGCAAATCATCTGCACGATCTCAATGTTGGGCTGCTCGTTCCAGCCTCCGATGTTGTAGGTCTCTCCCGGACGCCCGCCCCGCAGCACGGTTGCGATCGCGTCGCAGTGATCTTCCACGTAGAGCCAGTCGCGGACATTCTTTCCATCCCCGTAAACCGGCAGCGGCTTGCCGTCCCGTGCATTAAGAACCATCAGCGGGATCAGCTTCTCGGGAAACTGAAATCGCCCATAATTATTCGAGCAATTTGTCGTAAGCGCCGGCAGTCCGTAGGTATGGTGATAGGCGCGCACCAAGTGATCGGACGCGGCCTTCGACGCGGCATACGGACTATTCGGGGCGTATGGCGTGGTTTCACAAAACGGCGCATCGTCCGGCCCGAGCGAGCCGTACACCTCATCCGTGGACACGTGAAGGAACCGGAAAGCTTTCCGGTCTTCTTCCGGAAGCGCACTCCAGTATGCACGGGTTTCTTCCAGCAAAGCGAATGTCCCGTCAACGTTCGTGCGGATGAAATCCTCCGGCCCCCGGATGGAGCGGTCCACATGGCTTTCTGCGGCAAAATGGACGATTGCAACGGGCTGATGTTTTTCCAGCAACTCCCGGACCAGACTGCGGTCACCAATATCGCCGTGCGTGAATTGATACCGCTGGTGGGTTGAGATGCTCTCCAGATTGTGGAGATTTCCGGCGTAAGTCAGTTTATCCAGGTTAATGATCGACGCCAATTCATCCCGCATTTGCTGCAGAATGAAATTAGAACCGATGAAACCCGCGCCACCTGTGACCAGAATCGTATTTGGCATGCGAACCGTGGCTTTGCCTCCGGGCGCGCTTTACCGTGCCCGCCGCAAGCCACGGACTTGATTGTAATAAAAAAGAACGGGGTTAGCTCCGCCCTCCGTTTAAATGCGTTATCCACGCCATTTACGCCGGCGCCGCCGCTATACCACGGACGCCGCAGGAGCCAACGTCGTCTCGGTATCCAGGACTAGTCCCCGGCGCTACACGCGTACTTCTATCCTGCTCGCCGTTTCGTGCCGCCGCTCTCGCCGACGGCCACAGCTCTCGCGCTGTGCTTCTTGGCCGACGCCGCCACTAGTTCCCGTCCCATCACCTTGAAATATGCCTGCTCGATGCCCTCGGCAACTTTCTGCCACTGATACTGCTCCTCGATCCGCTTCCTTGCCGTCCGACCGGCCGCATGCCGCGCCACAGGATTCGCAATCAAGAAGCGCAGCCGGTCTGCCAGATCCGCCGAACTCCCGCGCTGGAAGGTGAATCCGGCTCCATCGACCACTTCACGGTTCTCCGGAACATCGCTCGTCAGCACGCATAGTCCGGCACCCATCGCGTCCAGCAGCGCCAGGGACAGCCCCTCCAGATCCGACGGCAGCACAAACACCATGGCATTGGTCAACAGTTCATCGAGCGTCTCACCAGAAACCCAGTCGAGCATGCGGATTCGTTCGCTCTCGTGCGTCCGCAACTCCAGACTGTATTCGTCGCAATAACTGGATGCGCCTGCCATCACCAGTTTCACATCCGTCTCTATCTGCTCAAATGCCTCCACGAGCAGGTGGCAACCCTTCTCCGGCGAAATCGCCCGAGGAAGAGAACGTACTTTCCTGGATCGAGTCCCCATTCCAGGATCGCCCGCGGTTGACTCCGCTCCCGCAGCACTCCACCGTTGGGCACATAGAACGCCTCAATCCCGTGGGTTTCACGATAGCGTCGTTGTAAAGCCTGCGATATGACCATCGTCCCATTGGGAAGCCGCACCGACGCTCGCTCTCCCAGTCGCAGCACCGCCGACGCCAGCCGCCCCCATTTCTTTCGCTGCCAGTCCAGTCCTTGCACGGTCACGACTGTCTTTTTCCCGAGTAGCCGCGGCAGGAACGAAAATAGCGCCGGTCCGAGGGCGTGGTAGTGCACCACGTCATACCGCTTCGTGAGCGCGTGCGCGGTGCTGAGCAACGTGTGAATCACCGTCTCCAGATGCTTCGACCGGATCGTGGGCAACCGCACCAGCCGCATCCCATTGTGTTCCGCAAGCGCCGGCGTGAAGTAGGTGCGGCAGTACACCGTGACTTCGTGCCCCATCCCAGTTAGCCGTTTTCCCACTTCTTCGTAGTAGGTCTCAATCCCGCTATATTTCGAGATCACTCCGCGCCCGCCGATAAACGCCACCCGCAGCCCGCGGCTCTGATACGACGCAGTCGGGCTCGCATCTCGAGATGTAGAAGTATCGCGAGACATCCGCAACAGCTTTTGCCTGATCGTCGCAACCGGCCCTCGATCTTGCGGCGCCTTGTTCGCAGCCAGGCCTTCATACAAACTCAACAGCTTCTGATAGTGCGCCTCTGGAGTGTGATGCTGACGCACCGTCTCCCACCCGGCGCGGCCCATCTTCTCGGCGAAATCAGGCTTCGACCCTAGCGAGTGGATCACTCCTGCGAGTTGATTCACGTCGCCCGTGCGATACAGAAATCCCGTCTCCCCCGGACGAACCAACTCTCGTCTCGATCCCAGATCCGACGCCACCACCGCCCGCCCCTCCGCATACGACTCAAGGATGGTCTTCCCCAGGGTCTCGTATGCGTGGGAAGGCAGCACCGTGAACTGCGACCTAGCAATCAGCGAATCCCTCTCGGCGCTTCCCATATGCCCCACAAACTGCACGTTCGACAATCGCAGGGAGGCGGCCAATCCCTGCAGTTCTCCGCGTTGCGGCCCATCGCCCGCAACAATCAACCGCATATGCGGCACTTGTTGCATCGATCGCAGCAAGTCGTCGACGCCTTTTTCCGCCGACAGCCTGCCGAAATAAAGCAGCGGCCGATCGCCCTCAGTCAACTCCCGCAACGGGTGAACCTTCTGGAAGTGCTGCAGGACTTCGAACTTACCGCCATCCCAGCCATGCTCCACGAACTTGTCGCGCACAAACTGGCTGGGCGCCAGGAACAGGTCAACGCACTTCCGGTATGTGCCCAGCCAGCGATGGACGTATGCCTCCACTGTCAGAGTCATCCGCGCACCCATTCCCGGATAACATCTCGGCCGCAACGCGTGCCAGAATTCGCCACCCTTGCACGCCTCGCACGCTTCCCCCTGCGAAACCAGGTTATAACTCGGACACAGCAACTTGAAGTCATTCAGGTGATACACAACCGGAACGTTCTGCGCCTTCAGTTCCCACAGAATCGACGGCGACAAGTGATGGTAGATATTCCGCACGTGTGCCACATCCGGCCGAAACTCCCGGATCATCGCCCGCATGCGGCGGCGCGCATCCCTGGAATAGATTGCATGCCCAGCGTGCCCCGCCTTCTGCCACCAGCCCGACTTAGCCTTGAAGTCGATGTGGGGCACGAAGTGCTGATCGTACGGAGTCGTCTCTCCGCGCTCATCGGCCATCGAAAACAGCGCCACCTCGTGGCCCTGCGCTCGCATCAATTCCATCAGTTCGAGCAGGTAAACCTCAGTCCCGCTGAATGGATAGTTATATTTGTTGCAGTACAGAATCCTCATCCGAAACACCCTCTGTCTGCGGGGCGATCCGCTGAATAAAGAAGTCGCAGAAAGACTCCAGGTTCTTGCTGCGGTTGAAATTTTGGCGAACCTGCGCTCGGGCCGCGTGCCGTATCCAATCCAGTTGCCGGGCGGAGGAAAGGATGTAGGGACGGAGGTCGGGACAATCTGTTCCCGCCATTAGTCCACGAATGAAAAGCAGACGGGCCACAAAATCGTCGAGTGATCCGGGGGTGTACAAAAACCCGGTCTTGCCTGCAATCACAAGTTCAGGAATTCCGGTGATCGCGGGCGCCAGCACGATCTTCCCGCGGGCCATCGCCTCCATCAGGACCAACGGTATCCCCTCGCTTCGGCTCGTCAACACCACCACGTCGGCCCGTTCGTACAACGAGTCCGTCTGCTCATCCGGCACGTATCCCAGCAACGTTACCCGTTCCTCGACACCGCATCTCCGGATCAGCGATTCCAAATGTTGCCGCTCCGGACCTTTGCCCGCGATCGAGCATTCAACGTCTACCCCTCGGCTGCAGAGTTGGGCGCAAGCCCGCACCAGAAATGCATGATCTTTCACCACATGCAGCCGGCCCACAGCCAGCAACTTGAAGCTGGCGTCGTGCCTCCGTCCGGCGCGGGAGAAAGGCTGCCCAAGCGCGCTCACCTCCACCCCCATCCGCGACACTCTCACCTTTTCCGGCTCGACGTCGGGATAGTGCTCGAGGATGTAGCGCCGGTTGTACTCCGATACCGTCAGACAAAGATCACAATTCCTCAGCTTCACATCGAGATAGGTTGCATCGAGCAGTAGATCCGACCCGTACAGCGTCATGGTGAATCCCAGATCCAGCAGTCGCGCGGCCACCATCGCGATCCAGGAACCGAAATATCCATGATGCACGTGGATGTGATCGACGCCACGCTCCTCAAGCAGCACCGCATAGCAAGCTCCCATCCAGGTGTGCAGCAAGGTCTTCAACCGCTGTAGCGGCGACTCGCTCCCCTGCAAGACCACACGCAAAATCAGAGAAGAAATTCGTCTCCATCTGCGCACACAGAGCCACGCTGCTCGCATCTGAACCTCGGCTCGCAGGGACTGCAGCACTACCTCAGGAGTGCGTTCGGGCGCGAGGACTTCCTTCTCCCTGGTTTTCGTCTTCCACACAGTCCCGGCAATCACGCGAAGTCCACGCCTCCGCAGTTCGTCAATCTCCTCGCCGACGTAAGGCTCGACCGGGGACGGAAACTGGTTCGCGAGGCTGGCGACGGTCAACATGCCCGGGAAATCTCCGCCCTGCGCCTCTGACCTGCCAGCATTCCCGCTATGGTGAACAGCAGGCCATTCACGAACTGGTAGCTCATCACAACCACCGCCGCGTTGACCAGGTACACCCCCAGCAGAACCGGCCACAGAACGTGAAAGTTCTGATCAAGAAACCAGCTCTGCTCTCGCTTAGGAATCGCCCCTCGCTTCAGGCGCCACAGTTCCCACACGAGCCACAGATAGAGCGCCAGTCCGAGCACACCGTGTTCCACCAGCAGCTCCAGATAGGTATTGTGCGGGTACAGGCGCTTCTCCTTATATCCGCCGACATACCGAGGGAGCTGGGCAGGCATCTGATTGAAACCCCAACCGGTCAGGGGACGCTCCAGAAACATCTGCCAGCCGCCCGCATAGACCGCCTCCCGATAATCCACCGGTCCGCGTTCTTCCAACCGATCGCCCAGGGTGCGACCCAATTCACTCCCATTCAGCGCGACCGCTACGCCCACTCCCGCTACCACAACCAGGCCCACGCAAGCACGCCGCAGGGAACGGCTGTTGGAGAGAAACAGCAAGGCCAGCACGGTTCCGGCAAACGACAGCCACACCGCACGCGTCATCGTAGCCAGAATGGCGATTGGCACCGACATCAGAAGCACCGTGACTTTCACCCCCTGCACGCTTCCGCGCCGGTACGCGTGCAACGCTACTAAGCCCAGCAGATTGAGGGAAACGCCATTCGTCACAGCTTGCAGCAACGGCCCGCGCGCCCGGTCTGCATGAAACCCAAGGCTCTCATCCAGAATGAACCGGGGAAAGATCAGCGAGTTCGCCCCACACAGGAAGGCAATTGCGGTAAAGCTCAGATACCCCAGCACCACCAGGGTGAAAAGCTCAAATTGCCGGAGCCTCCTCTCCTCCGTGAACACGATCCCCGCAAGATGAAAGAGCGTAAAGGGCACGATCAGTTTTGCCGCCAGCAGGTTCCACGACTCCTTATCGAACGGCTGCCCGATCACACTGGCGAGCGCCAGCGCCGTCAGCCCGATCATCGGCCACGTCACCCGTTCCACCACGAATAGCTGTTGCCGCATGACAACCGCTCGTCCCCCCACGCCCAACACCAGCAGCCCGAAAGCTACGCGATCGATCTCGTAAAACCTCACATCCGGAGGCCGCAACAACATTGCGGCCAGCGCAGCGAGGAACAACAGAACCGGCACTGCCATCAGGGCCTGCAGCGGACGCAGCATAACCTTCCCCGCCCAGATAGAAAAATCGATCTCCATCTCCGATCGTGCTGCGCTGACAGGGGTCGACTGCATCAGTCCCCGCTCCCCCGCGCGACGGCCAGGAAGGTCTTCAGCAAAATTCGCATATCCGATCCCAGACTCCACGTCCGGATGTATTCCCGATCCAGTTCCATGCCGCGCTGAAACGAGGGATCGCGGCGCGCCGTCACCTGCCACAGACCGGTGATTCCCGGCGTCACATCCAGCCGCGCCAGGTGCTCGGTCTCATACTCCGCAAAGTCGTCCAGCGGATGAGGCCGTGGACCCACCAAACTCATATCCCCCTTTAGAACGTTCCAGAGTTGTGGCAGTTCGTCCAGACTGTAGCGTCTAAGAGAGTGCCCCACCCTTGTAATCCGCGGATCATCCGCGATTTTGAAAAATGCGCCTGACCGCTGGTTGCTCTGCCGCAAACGCTCCTTCATCGCATCTGCATCGCTCACCATGGTGCGAAACTTGTAGCAGCGGAACAGCCTTCCCTTTCGTCCCGCCCGCTGCGCGCAGTAAACAACCGGCCCTTGCGAATCCAGTTTGATCAAGCTCCAAATCACTGCCAGCAAAGGCGACAAGACCATTAGCGCAAGGCCCGCGCCGGCTACATCCACAACTCGTTTCAGCACGAGTCCGGCCGCAGGCAGACGCTCCGCGTGCTGGCAGATCACTGGCAAGTCTCCGACTCGTTCGAATTCCGTCTCCGCTGGCTTGCATCCAAACAGCTCGGGTATTATTTCCACATCCAAATGCAAACGCCGGGCCTCGCTCAGCACCTGGGTCGTAAGGCTTCGGTTGTGTGGTGCTGCCAGAATTACCTCGTCGACAAATCCCCTGCGTGCCACCCGGGCCAGGTCTCCCACTCTCCCGATCACCCCATTGCCCAGCGGCTTCTCATCGTCCAGGAGCCCGCAAAAAGTTCTCCCCGCTTCGGGATGCGCCTGTACGTAGGACGCCACGCGCCGCGCCACTCCTCCCGCTCCCACGATTAGGACATTGCGCATCTCGCCGCTTTGGCGCGCACGATGGTCCTGTCTAGCGCTCTGCCACCGCCACATCCACAGGGCGCCAAAGTGCAGAACTCCTGCTCCGCAGAACAGGCCGCTTGTGGTCCAGGGCGCCCCTTGCAAACCGTAGGCCAGACACAACAGAGTCGTCGCCCAAACCACCGACTTGCCGAGAATGTGGGCCTGCAGCCGCAGATCGCGGCCTCCCGCATGAAGCCCCTCGGAATATCCCATCAGTGTGATCAGAGCCGCGTGCAGCAATGCGATCCCTAACAACGAGACCGGGGCTCCAGCCGCATACCCGAACAGCCGCACATGCGGCCACAACATGCGCAACCGCACCAGCAGCGCCCCAATGAGAAGCCAGTCCAGAGCGACCAATACGAAGTCCGCCGCTGTCGTGCGAACCCACCATCGTGCCATCCGGTTCTGCAGCGGACCCGGCATGAGCAGCGCCAGCGCATTTCCCCTCACCGCAGAGCCTGTCGCGATTTCTGACACTCTTTCTGTTGCGAAGGAACTTACCGACTGGGCAGGCTTCTTGCGTCCCCCACGAAACACCGGGGTCACTCCGGGAATCAGACGCGCCCACTCAACCGCTTGCGTTTTCTGTAGCCCTGGCTTGAGAAGAGGAGAAGACATTTCTAGATCGGTTCCAATTGGTAACTCGCGTCTCGATTTCGTCTACAACCGCCGATAAATCTCCTCCGGAATCGGAAATATTCGGTCGCTTAACACGGTCCCGAGGATGCGCACCTGCGCCCCTTCGAGGGTCTCTTTGATCTTGCGCGCCATGATTCGCCGCGTACGATGGGCCGACAGAACCAGAATGATCCCATCCGCGAACTGTGCCAGGGCCGTCGCCTCGTGGGACCCTCCGGCAGCCGACGCTTCCACGATCGAGTATTCAAACTCCGTGCGTAGCTCCTGCAAATGCGAATGTACACATCTCGTACTGCTGCAATCTCCGTCCTTCCTTGCCGCCGCCACCAGCCACAGATTGCCTGTCAGTCTGGAGGCTGCCTGTCGCAGCGGCGTCCTGCCGATCCTTCCACTGCGGCTCCTACTCTCTGCATCAGACGCTTCCAGACCCTCCACAGCCTGCGAATACTCTCCCACCACAGCGACGGTGCTCTCGGTCTCTAGCGCCAGAGCCTCACCTACCCGCCGGCAGACATCCCTGACATCCGTCTCCGGTTCCAATGCGCTGAATACGACCTGCCGCACCGGTCGTTCCGTATGCGAAAAAAAGACCCGTCGCACCAGTGACCGGATCTGCTCCCGCGCAAACACTTCCGGATTCCATCCTTCCTCCTGCCGTGCACTTTCCTCCTCCGGGCGAACTCTCTCCCGCTCGACAGGCCTCGCAAACAGCACTCCCGCACTCATGACCTCTTCTCTCATGCCAAAAGCTTTCCTCGTGCCCTTCGCGGCAGCGATGCCAGAACCGGAGAATCCAAGTAGGCCAGCACGTCATCCGGCGTGCGGAATGCAGGGTCCACATAGTCCGCCGCAAACGCCGCGCCCGTGCCCGCCGCTCCGGCGGCGGCCAGTCCCATCGCCAATACCATCCACGGAGACCACACTGGTAAGGCCGGAGCCACCGGATGTTCCGCGATCGCCACGTTGACGATGCCTCGCTCATCCAGCGCGTCGTCCATCCGCGCCTCTTCCTGCTTCTTCACATAACGAAGATGGTTTTCCTGTGCAGCTTTCTCCGCGCTGAACAAGTCATCCTGGGTGATCGCGTCCTCGCCGAGTTGCCGCGCCATTGCCTGGTAGGAGACTTCCTGCGTAGCGGTGGCCGCCTCTCGCGCCTGCAAGGATTTCAACTGCACTTGCGCCCGCTGGAGTTCCGCCTTCGCCCATTCGTAGTGCGCATTCTTGTCGGTCGTTTCGTCCCGCAGCGGCAAGGTGTTTTCCGTTGCGATCGTCGCCTCGGCTTGCGCAATCTGCTGGTCTACTTCCTGGACCAGGCGGTGGCTGGGCTCGAACTTCGTCAGCAACTGCGTCCGCTTTAATTGCAGATCCAGCAGACTTGCCTTCAGCGCCTTCAGCAGTTCCGGATTGTCGGCAATGCGAACCTGCGTTGTGGTCCGCTCCGGCAGCTTCGATAACAAGTCTTCGAGTTCCCACACCCGCTGTTGCGTCTCCGCCAGATCGACACGTGTTTGCCTGTAGTTCGCATCCACTTCACTCAACTTTTGCAGCGCCAGGTCGCGCTGCTCTGCGGCCGCTACTACTCCATGCCTCGCCGCGAACTGCAGCAACTTTCCCTTGGCTTCTTCGAGTTGCAGCCGAGACTCGCCGCGCTGCTGATCGAAGAAATGCAGCTCGCCGGCAGGACGATGCACCTCCATATGCTTCTCCAGGTACGCACTGGCCACCGACTGCAGCACCTTCGCCGCCGCCTGCGGATCGTCCGCCGTATAGCTGATGGAAATCAGGTTCGTCTTCTTCACCGGTTCCACTCGCAGCTTCTGGGCCAGCCGGCGCGCTGCCCGCTCCACCCGCCCCGCGTTTCCCTCGCCTACCCGCAAAAAGTGAAACCAGTCGCGCCCTCCTGTCCCGGTTTCCTCCACTACCCGCCGCAGCACCTCATCATCCCTCAGCAACTCCACCTCGGAATTCAGTTCTTCTTCCGTGACCTCCATCCGCGTCAAATCTAACGGAGCGTTCTCGGTAGCACTCACTGGAGCATCGGCCCGCCCTCTCCGCACCAGCACCTTCATGTTTGCCTGATATTTCGTTCCCACGAACGCATAGAGCACCGCCGCCGCCAACACGAATCCTGAGACGCAGACGAAGACCCTTCGCTGGCGGAACAGCACCATCGCCAATTCCCGCACGGTTGGTACTGGTGCCGGGTCGCGCCCACGAATTGGGTCTTCGTCTGATGGCATGCGAGTGTGAGAATCGGTTTCTAAAATTGAGTGGGATTGAAATACATGCTCAGGGAAGGCTTGCTCACGAAGCGGGCGATCTTCGAAATCGAATTCTGCGGAACAAAGACCAGATCCCCCGGCCGAAGATGAGCATCCTCTTGCAGGCGGCTCTCCTTCAGCATCTTCTTCAGATTGAGCAGCCGCGTCTCGACCAGATCATCATTCACCCGCCGGAACAGCACAACCTGGGAGTGTTTCGCCTGCTGCGTCAGCCCTCCCGCAATCTGGACCGCCTCGGCTACGGTCGTGTCCGAGCGCAATTCATACTTACCCGGCTTCCCTACTTCGCCTCCCACGATGAAGTAAGGCCGCTCAAATTCCTTCAATGCCACCGCTGCCTGCGGATCGTGCAGATATCCCCGGTACGCCTTCTGCACCGCGTCGCTGAACTCCCCGAGGTTCAGTCCCTGCACCTCTACCATGCCCGCATCTTTCAACATCACGTAGCCGTCCGGCTGTACGGTCAGGGTCTGGTTGAACTCCGGTGCGACGGTGAAGCTGATCTCCACCACATCGCTGGGTCGTAACCGGTAGAGCGGACGGCGCTCCCCTCCGAGTAAGGGGTTTCCCAGGCCATCCGCTCTTCCGGTTTTTGCGGCCGTTGTACTACTGCCTCCCGCTCCTGCCCCGGTAAAGCTGGATCGGGAAGTCTTTTTGTTTCCGCCCAGGTCTGCCTTATCAGCCTGCGCGAAAGCGGCCGAACAACACTGCAAAACCATCAGCGCAGTTGCGATGCATCCGACGACGATCAAAACACGCTTCATTTTTCCTGCGCCGAGCCTTTGGTTCTGAGCGTCACATCCTGCATGACTCTCTCCTGCGCAAGTTAAACTCACCTCCGGATACGAGCAAGACATGGGAAGTGCCGTCCACAAAAGTGGAACGTTCTCCGTTTCGGGAAAACGTTCGGCCGCACCAAGGGCCCCATCAAATCAACCGATTTGAAAACTCGTCTGCCCGAACATCGCGGAATGGGATGTGGACACGTCTCTACAAGGAGTACCCACAAAAGTGGACTTGCATGTTTGCCATGTCACAAAAGCTAGGGGCGGCACGTTCGTCGCTTCCCGTGCTGAAATCCCTCGCCCTCGGTTCATTTTCGGCGGAAACCTGTGTATGCGCGGATTCTCAATCTTCCTCATCTCACTTCGAGCCATGGTCGGGACTCCATCTTTCCACAGAGAAACCCTCCGCTCCCCAAGGTCCGGCTCACCGAAATCTCGATTCCCGTTTTGAAAGCGGCACTCAGATTTTGTGACCAGTTTCCTTGTGGACCACACTTCCCCTCCCTACAATCGCCGCATCGTTTCTCTTTCAGTTCTTGGGAGATTTGCTTGATGACTTCGTCGTCCGCCGCCGCTTCCGATGCCATTGGTGTCCTGCTCGCGGACTCCAATCGCATGCAGGCCCAGTTGCTAACTAGCGCCCTGCGCCGCCATCCGGAGTTCCACATCATCACCTGCCCGATGGACACCGTCTCCATCCTGCACGCTGTCACCTCGAAACTTCCGCGGATCGCTATTCTGTCGTTGAGCACACCCGCCAACGCCCTCGAAACTGTGATGACCCTGCGCCGCTTTCACCTTTCCCATCCCGACATTCCGAAGGTTCTCCTCGTCGACAGCTGCGATCGCGACCTCGTAGTGAGCGCGTTCCGCTCCGGCGCCCGCGGCATTTTCTCCATCACCGACGCGAACCTTCGCCTACTCTGCAAATGTCTCCTCCGCGTGGCCGCCGGACAGATCTGGGCCAACACCGAGCAACTCAACTATGTAATGGATCTCATCTCCGAAGTTCCCTCGCTGCGCGTGCTGAACTCGCAAGGCACCAGCCTCCTCACCCCGCGCGAGGAACAGGTCGTCGCACTCGTCGCCGAAGGCCTCGGCAACCGCGACATTGCCCGCGAACTCAACCTCAGCGAGCACACCATCAAGAAATATCTTTA
>CAAGKR010523778.1_pt1 | contig 12056 bp, 11 predicted proteins | sample 2556971 | NCBI WGS metagenome assembly CAAGKR01 (sample SAMEA5207829, study PRJEB30636) | soil metagenome | biome: forest; feature: boreal; material: soil | place: USA | collected 2011-09 | depth 1 m
CTGCGTATGATTCCCACCAAGATTCGCGCACTCGATGAGCTTTACTTGCCGAAGATCGTTGAGCAAGTCTGCGATATGCCGCGAGGCCTAATCCTGGTCACCGGCGTCACCGGCTCGGGTAAATCCACGACGCTGGCTGCGATGATTGATCGCATCAATTCCACAAAAGCGGAACATATCATTACCATTGAGGACCCGATCGAATTCCTGCATCGCGACAAAAAGGGATACGTCAACCAGCGCGAGATCGAAGTCGACACACCATCATTTTCTGCCGCGCTACGCGCTTCCCTTCGTCAGGACCCCGACGTCATACTGGTCGGTGAAATGCGCGACATTGAGACCATTGGAACGGCGATCCATGCGGCGGAAACCGGACACATGGTTTTTTCCACCTTGCACACGCTCGACGCGGTGGAAACCATCAATCGTATTATCGCCGTGTTCCCACCGCCGGAGCAGAAGCAGATTCGGTTGCAGCTTGCGGCTGTCTTGCGCGCGGTCATCAGCCAGCGCCTGGTGAGACGCTGCGATGGCGACGGACGCGTGCCCGCGGTCGAGGTAATGATCAATACTGCTTACATCCGCGAATGTATCCTCGTGCCGGAAAAGACCCGCGCCGTTCGGGATGCCATCTCGGCTGGAACATCCCAATACGGAATGCAGACCTTCGATCAATCGCTTTGGGACTTATTTCAGGCCGGGCTGGTCAACTACGAAACGGCCCTGGAGAATGCCTCCAATGCCGACGACTTTAAGCTGCGGATGCAGGGAATATCGTCGTCCAGCGACATGTCGCGGAATTCCATGCAGGCGGCAGGCTTCGGCACCCGTTGAACGAATCCTGCGCTCCGATTAGTATCGCTAAAGTAACTAAACAGCGATTACGAAAGCTCGCTGTACCGTTCCATTTCAGAGTCAAACCTAGTGTTACCAGATAGTTGCGGGGCATTCCCAATGTTAACTGCGACTGTACTTTTTCGTTGCCCTCAGTCTCTTACTCTTTTACTATCAGAGGTACAGACTTGGCTGGGAATCGAGCTTGAGCCCGCCCGTCAGACAACCATAGGACGAGGGACGACTCGAATCACTCCGATTTCTGTGACTTAAGGGCACTCCGGGGACGGTATATAAATTAAGTGAGATCCAAGGAAAATTCCGCTCCAACACGGCTCGCCGTTTTTTGTTTTGCGTTGGCATTGCTCAGCCAGTTTGGCATTGCGGCGACAATCAATACACGTCCGCTGATTCGAAAAAAGCCGCGGACCGTGACCGAAACCCCTCACGCCCGCAAACGAATGCGCCACTTGGCTCGCAGCCGGGCAACTTCCAGCCGAAATGCGCGCTTGGTGCTCGCAGGAGTACATCGCCGCCATCGTTATTACGAGCGATTCACTACGAGTTCGTTCACTGAGGACATCACAGAGGGTGACGTCACCGCGGGCGAGGATCCCGTAGTACGGCAGGCCGCAATTGATGCTCTTGGAAACATGAACGGCACCGTGGTGGCTATCGAGCCTACCAGCGGACGCATTCTGGCCATGGTCAACCAAAAGCTGGCACTGTCGAGCGGCGCGCAGCCCTGTTCTACGATCAAACTTTCCGTTGCCCTGGCTGCGCTGAGCGAGGGACTTATCACTAAGGAGACCGAAGTCCGGCTCGGTGGCAAGTACCACATGAATCTGACCATGGCACTGGCTCATTCAAACAACGCATATTTCGAAGCCCTGGGACGTCAATTGGGATTCGAAAGAGTCAGGCAATACGCGCGTGAGTATGGACTGGGAGAATTGGCTGGCTATGCCATTCCCGGAGAGCAGCTTGGTATTTATCCCAACGTAGAAATTCCCGCCAGGCTCGGCGGCGTTGGGAAAATGTGCTCCTTCGGCGAAGGCGTTTCCGTTACTCCGCTACAGCTTGGAGCGCTGGTTTCCGCAATTTCGAACGGCGGAACGCTTTACTTCCTGCAACATCCCACCAGCCCGGATGACATTGCGAACTTTCAGCCTTTAATAAAGCGCCATTTGAACATCGCCTCGATGATTCCCGAAATTTCGGATGGCATGGCAGGCGCCGTATCTTACGGAACTGCGCGACGCTTAAATCTTAATTTCACCGAAGAAGAAGTACTGGGCAAGACCGGTACCTGTTCCAAATCGGGCACTCGCTTCGGATGGTTTGCCTCGTACGCAAAGACTGACGTCGGCCACATTGTCGTGGTCGTGTTCCTCGAAGGTGGCCGCCCGACATTCGGCCCCAAAGCCGCAGAGATCGCCGGACACATGTACCGTAATCTGTACGATCATGAATTCTTTCTGGCGAAACCAATACTGCCTTCAGACAGCGCAGCGGTGAAATCGCTCAGCGATACCCAGCAGTAATTGTCAGATTTCGATCCATCAATTTTTACTTGTCTCGCCAATTCCTGAAGAGTCACCCTTCCGATCTTCGTCTTGCCATTCGTGGCCGCAACTTAGGCATTTCCATCCTTTGCGTTGGACCGGAATGGGGACACCCAGCCACGCAGTCGTGTAGGCGATTGGCCTATAGATCTCCTGAAACGTCGTATCCAGCGACTGGCACCTCGGGCAGTGCGGCTGCTCATAATTTTCGGCTCCATCGACGTCAAAACCCTCAGGGATTGGCTGATTCAGAATTTCCATGGCAGCAGCGGCATCTTCACTATTGACTTGGAGCTTGATACCTCCAATGGCGTTGGATATGAACCAGTCCATGCGCACCAAATTGTCATCAAGCAATATGCATTCAATACCCGCCGAATCGAGACTGCCTTTCGCGAGCAAGGCTTCAGGAAAATCTCGGAACTTTCCGATAGTGACCATCTCGCGGAATTCAACTTCTTCCCTCGATGCAGGGATGATTGACGCCGGATCGATCTCGCGGCGATGCATCTCATCGTCCAGGGTTTCTTGCGCGGCGGCGGTGAGATCGGCCCGATCTTCGGCGAGTTGAAGCAACTCTTCCTGCGTAACGTCTGAATAGACTCTAGCTAAACGTTGCTTCTCGTGGTCAGGGTCGATCTGTGTCATGAGGGAGGAATCATACGGCAGCAGCCATGCTAATCCAAGCAGGTGCAGCGAAGCGAAGGGATCGCGGACCCACGAAACAGAACGGCCCGCGCTTTTGAAAGCACGGGCCGTTCCAGTGGACTGCTTGGATTGACCAAGAGGTGGTCACTCATCGTGGCTACCTTCGGCGGAACTTCCGGGTTGTTTTCCTGAAACCCAGCGCGACCTCACGCCGGGCGGAATTCAATCCTTACTCACGGACAGTTGCGAAGCACTCAGAGCGACCGCTCTAAGTCTCAGCCACCTCACCTGGTCTTTTGGATCTACCGCTACAATCAGAACTTGTCATCCGACCACCTCCTTTCCGGTGTAACCGCAGATTAAAACGAAACCGATTCCGGAGTCAAGATGACACCGCCGCGAGCGTCGTAACGTTCTTGACACTCCAGTCACCTTCGGCGTACGCTGCGGCGTCTGTACACACTGGCCAAAGGGGGAAGTCTATGTTCCTGCTTTACATCATTATCGTGGGGCTCGTCGCGGGCTGGGCAACTGGAAAGATCATGAAAGGCTCGGGCTATGGCCCCTTGGTCGACATTCTCCTGGGTATTGCGGGCGCCATTATCGGAAGCCGGGTCTTGGGACTGCTGGGCATCTATACCAGCGGCGGTCTGGTTCCGACCATTCTGGTGGCAATCTTGGGCGCCGTGATTCTGGTTTTGATTGTGCGGCTCATCAAAAAAGCGTGACCTGCACTAGCGGCGGACCGGAGCGGGGCCTGCGGACTTCACGTCCGGGGGAGCGTCGAAATCTTCGAAGTTCCTGCGGAAGCGTTCGCATAAAGATTCGGCTTCCCGGTCGTATGCGGCTTTATCGGCCCAGGCATTTTTGGGATTGAGCACCTCCGGCGGCACTCCAGGACACGCCTTCGGAATAGTCAACCCGAACGCCGGCTCAACTTCGAACTCCGCTTTCGTTAATTGTCCCTCGACAATGGAATCCACCATGGCGCGCGTGTACGCGAGCGGCATGCGTTTGCCCACGCCGTATTGGCCGCCTTGCCATCCCGTATTGACCAGCCAGCATTGCGCATTGTGCTCAGTGAGGCGGGCGCCGAGCATTTCCGCGTAGAGTTTCGGAGCCATCGGCATAAACGGCGCGCCAAAACATGTCGAAAACGTTGCGGTTGGTTCTTTCACGCCTGCTTCGGTGCCGGCAACTTTCGCGGTGTATCCGGAAAGGAAGTGATACATCGCCTGCTGCGGACTAAGCCGGGAAATCGGAGGCAGGACCCCAAATGCATCCGCGGTCAAGAACAAAACGTTCCTGGGATGGCCGCCAATTCCGGGTATCACGGCGTTCTCGATGAAATCGACCGGGTAGGCCGCCCTGGTATTTTCGGTGACGCTGTCATCGTTGTAGTTTGGTTCGTGAGTGTAGGGGTCGACGACTACGTTCTCTAACACGCAGCCGAAACGAATCGCGTTGTAAATCTGCGGCTCGTTCTTTTCGGACAGCTTGATGCACTTCGCGTAGCATCCGCCTTCGAAGTTGAAGATGCCATTCGCGCTCCAGCCGTGCTCGTCGTCGCCAATCAGCCGCCGGGTTGGATCGGCGGAAAGAGTGGTCTTGCCTGTGCCGGAAAGCCCGAAAAATAGGGCTGATGTCCCATCCTGGCCGACATTCGCGGAGCAGTGCATGGGGAAAACGTTTCGCTGCGGCAGCAGGAAATTCATGATGCTGAAAATCGACTTCTTCATTTCTCCGGCGTAGGAAGTTCCACCGATTAAGACAACTCGCCTGGTGAAGTTCAAAATAATAAAAGCTTCGGAATGAGTGCCGTCTCTCTCGGGGTCAGCATGAAAATCCGGAGCGCAAATCACGGTGAATTCGGGTTTGTGATCCCGCAATTCTTCTGCGGACGGCCGGATAAAAAGCTGCCGCACAAATAAGTTATGCCATGCCAGTTCGTTGATCACGCGGACGGGCAGACGGTAAGCTGGATCGGCGCCGCAAAAAAGATCCTGCACGAAAAGCTCGCGGCCCTGTAGATGTGCGATTACGCGCTCGTATAGCGCGTCAAACTTGTTCGCATCGAACGGCTGATTCACTATTCCCCAGGCTACTTTGTTGCCGGTGATTGAATCGCGAACGATCGATTTATCTTTTGGCAATCGGCCGGTGAAATTCGTGTACGCGACCAGCGCGCCCCGTGCGGAAAATTGCGCCTCGTGCCGCTTGATTGCATATTCCGCAAGCGCCGAGGGGAAAAAATTGAAATGAACTCTTTCGCCGTGCAATAAGTCCGCGATATCGCCTACGTGTGATGCTGTCGCCATAAGAACTATTCTCGCTCTTTCGTGGAGATAATCCAACCTCGAACGATCCGAAAAACCGACCGGTCGGCCATGAACCAGCACGCGGCATGTTAACCGCAATATTCCCCGTCTGCTGTGGAATGGTTGCAACTGTATGATTAAATATAAGTAATCAAATCATGCCTTCCACCCGGACAACCGTGCGCCGCCGCCTCAAGGGCTTGCATCGCAATCTGCGAGGAGCGCGCAGCATCGTAAAGTCGTTGGTGTCGACGGATCATCCCCTTCTCGCGCACATTATTCCTATAAGGCGCTGCAATCTCGCGTGCGAGTACTGCAATGAGTATGACGATTTTTCCAAGCCGGTTCCGCTGGAAACGATGTTTCAACGCGTGGACAAATTGGCGGCATTGGGAACATCCGTAGTCACCATCAGCGGCGGCGAGCCGCTGCTTCATCCTGAATTGGATGATGTGATTCGCCGCCTCCGTAAGAACGGCATGATTGCCGGCATGATCACGAACGGTTACTTGCTGGTTGCTGACCGTATCGAGCGGCTCAATCGCGCGGGACTCGAATGGCTGCAAATTTCCATCGATAACGTAACGCCCGATAACGTTTCCAAAAAGAGCCTGAAGGTTCTCGATAAGAAACTTCAACTGCTCGCCGAACATGCGGACTTTCACGTCAACATTAATTCGGTCGTAGGCGGCGGCGTGTGCAATCCGCAGGATGCGCTCACCATCGGCAAACGTGCGCTGGAATTAGGATTCACTTCCACCGTCGGAATCATTCATGACGGCAGCGGACAGTTGCAGCCGCTCGGCGACGACGAGCGCCGCGTCTATCACGAAATGAAAGCCATGGAGAAAAGCAGCTTCACCAGAATCAACGGCTTTCAGGACAACATCGCCCAGGGACGCCCTAACGAGTGGCGATGCCGCGCCGGCGCCCGCTATCTATACATTTGCGAAAACGGCCTAGTGCACTATTGCTCGCAGCAGCGCGGATATCCCGGCACCCCGCTTGAAAAATACACCGTCGAAGATATTCGCCGCGAATACCTCACCGAAAAAGGCTGCGCCCCGCACTGCACCGTCTCATGCGTGCATCAAGTCTCAGTGGTAGATGCGTGGCGTGGACGCCAGCATCCCGCGCCAGCGGCTGCCAGTGCTGGATTGGTGCAGATCGAGTAGGCGTGCCTCGCCAAATGCCGATTCATAAAACCTCGGGGCCCCTCCCCCCTGACGCCGATATATTGGAATCAGAGGTTTAGGAGGTGCAGAAATTTCCGATCTATTGGAATGAATGAGTTGCGGGTAAAATCTTGATTCTCCAATAGTTATAGTCATGCGATTAGAACTTTACGAGAAGTTATACCTACTTATGACAGATGCGGAAAATGAAGTCAAACTCGAAAGTACATGGGGGCAGTCGGGATCCCACACATGCGCAAAGAACGCGAATGTGTGGGCACCCGGCAGGTCCAGGTCCAGCCAGAGACTATTGAACAAGGATGTGAGCCGGGGAAGAAACGCGAATGTCTTTCTTCGAGCTCTTTACATCAAGCGAATGCAGCCCCTGGCCGAGCGATTCAGCGGGCACAAAACTCAGAGAAGCTTGGTTTTCGATAGCAGCCAGCAGAGGCGAGACACCATCTGCTAAATTCTTGACCATAATTGCCTGACCGCCAGTGTCTCGGCTGATCTTTTTTAAGAAATATTCCCCCCACTGGGGTCCCCCATCAGGCGACTGCGGCCAACCGAGGGATGATGAGACCAACAGAGAGAATACGGCCACCCCTTCTTTCTCAACGGTTGTTTCAGCAATAGACTGCGTAATGTGGCTCTGATTATCATCTCCGTCTGAGATCAACAAAATTGCACGTCGAGGAGTATCGAGATTTCCCGACCTGCTCAACTTCTGAATACAGGTTTTGTCGACTGCATCATAAACCGCTGTTCCCCCACCGAACTTTGCGTTTTCAAGCAGGCCCTTCACCTCTGACACCTGAAGCGGCCGCTTGCTAATGACAACAGATTGGTTAAATAGGACAAGGTATCCTTGGTTGCCGTCAGTCGCTAGACTTTGGAAGAGCTGGAAAGCTGCTTGCTTTATCCGATCCGCACTGGAAGCCCTTGACGCGCTCGTATCAACCAGCACGGCGAACAACAAGGGATCACTCTTTGCAGATCGCAGCGTACTAACCTGAGCTGGCTGTTTATCCACGGAAATGCTGAGTTCCGACTGAGCTGCCATTGCAGGAAAACCATCTTGGTCTGACGCGGTTAAAAACACTTTAACTGATGGTTTCTCTGGCGATGTGGACTGGGGCGTTTCTACCACGGTCTGCGCTTGGCTTGAGATCGTAGAAAACAGGACAAGGCCACGGATAAGCTGACGCCATCGCATACTCATAACGCAGATTCTCTCACAGCGCGATTCGGCTTGGTGTCCGGAAATCCTGGACAGTTCACTTGGCGGGCTGGCCAACCTTTGTAAGATTTTGATCTCCTCGGTATCGTAGCGAACGAGGCTGCCCCACCCCTTCGACTTCCCCTTCGACTGCGCTCAGGGCTTCGGCAAAATCAGGGCAGGCTCTTGCGCGGTTTTCGCAAGGGTGGGTAATCCGACAGCGTGCAGAGAAGGGTTCTGCTTTCTTCCAGCAAAGGCACTCGAAGTCGGCGGCACGAATTCCCATCCGTCGAAAACCGCGACGAATGGGGCAGCCGCATTAGTTATGATGCTTGCGAGATCAAAATCCTCACCGAGGGTGGGCGACCCCAGATTGTGAAGAGCGGAAGCAGTACGAAAAAGCGGTCCGGGACGGACTGGAAGCGGGTTGATGCACTTCGGGATGAAGACATAGATTTTTCGGATATGCCCGAACTCGGCCCGGACTTCTTTTTTTTTGCGCGCGCGATAATTTGGCCGGGACCGAAGAAGCAGATCACCTTGCGGATCGATCCCGACGTGCTGACGTTTTTTCGCAAGCAAGGCAGGGGGTATCAATCGACGATCAATGCGATCCTGAGGAAGTACGTCGAGGCCCGCAAGCATCGCGCGGGCTGAGGGACTCCGTCAGTGCGGATGGGTTGGAAGATGCTAAAGTGCGGGCTGTTTGCCTCCCACCCTTCGCAAAAGGCGCGAAGGATGGGGCACCCTCGGTTATGTTGTGCAGGCGAGATCAACACCGCGCCTAAATCTTTTACTTCTTTGGTTGCGCAGTGGGCGGCAGGAGGCCATTTAATCGCAGATACATTGCGGCTGCGGCGTAGTGGTCGGACCAATTGGCGACCGCGGCGATCCATGCCCAGGCTCGTGGCTGCTGTTTCCCGCCGAAACCTTCGATTGTGTCTCCCAGTTTGGAGTCGTCGGCTTTTGCCAGCGACGTTTCGCAAAAGTCGAAAGAGGCTTTCAGCGCGGCAACCAGTTTGTCTTTGCTGTCGGTGTCCTGCAATTCTTCCGTTTTTGGCGCTGCGACATCACCCGCCTTGGAGCAGAAGAGATAATTCGCTTCGGTGATGTGGAGAACCAGATGTCCGAATGGCTCCTGCAAGGGAGTAGGCCGGAAGCTGAACTTGTCCGCCGGCATTTCCTCGGCTGCTGCCACGAGATTCTTGTGCTGACGCGTGAGTACGTCCTTAACAACAGTGGAGACCGGGTTCTTGATCTGCTGCGAAAAGGTTGGGAGCGACAACAGGCAGAAAGCGAAGAAAGCTAGCACGCGCTTCATAAGGGGACGCCTCCTAAGGGTGATCATCGCCAAATCAACTGCATAGGTCCTTCGCTTCGCTCCGGATGACAAGATGATTTGGCATGAAGTTACGCACCACATTAGCACACCGCTGCGCCTGCTATGCCAGCGAGGCCAATCCGGCACCCAGCAATGTGAAGAGGAGCCACCATCCGAACACGATTGCGAATGCGGTTCCGCGCTTTACTTTGCTGACGCAGGTAAAGCCGATGGCGGTGAGAGCCAGAGTCCAAATCAGGAAGACATCGAAAGCAGAGCCGAGGCTGTAAAGAAATGGCGAATCAGCGGGATTCAGGAAATATCCGGGATTTGTGGCCACCGGATTTTGGAAGGTAAAGGAATCTGGGCTGGAGCCTACCACTAGCGACAACATGGCCAGGCAGATTTTGAGGATGCCCGGCAGGCCGGCGTAGACGACGATTGCCATTGAGACTTTAAAGGATACGTCGGCGCCCGCGGCAAACTTGAAAGTGGCGAACAAGATGGCTGCGATAATCACCAGAATGAGAAGTTGAATCGCGGGAAAGGCGTAGGAGATCGCCTTTGTAATTTTTGTGCCGGTTTCCAATCTCTGTTCCCGCTGGTCGGCGGGGAGTTGTTCCAATTGCGCTTGCTGCTTGGGCTGGGCGCGCATCTGGTTTTCCATTGCCTTGCGGAATCCCACTTTTTGACCGCCTACGTATACAAAAGCGGCGGAAAAGATCACCATTATCAAAAATGGGGCCCACCATTGGGCGTTGCGCCGCAAGTCGGTAAAAGTTTTTGTTGGAGCTATGAATGTGTCGATAATGCGCGCGGGTTCGGAAAGGGCTGCAACAGGTTCTGGAGCGGATAAGGGAGTTACCGGTAGAGCGGCCATGAATTCTCCTCCATTTGCCGAGAGGCATTGTAGACCTGTGGCGGAAAGCAAACAAGGGAAAGAATGTGGAACATCACGTCTCTCCCGGCCACGATCGCTGTTGAGCTTCGCTCAACTGGACAGCCGGGGGCGGCTGTTCCTACGTATTTTATTTTGGCGCTTTGTGTCTCGCGCTATACCGCAATTTCGGGGGTGGCTTCGATCAAACTTCGTGTGTAAGGATGTGCGGGTTGGGATGTGACTTGTTCGGTGGTTCCCACTTCTACTATTTTGCCGCGGTACATTACCGCAATGCGATTGGCCAGATATCTGACTACCGGCATGGAATGAGAGATGAATAGATAGGTCAGTCCGAACTCGCGCTGCAATTTTGCGAGCAGGTTGACTATTTGCGCGCCTACGCTGACATCCAAAGCGGACACCGGTTCGTCGGCAACGATGAATTTTGGCCGCAAGGCGAGGGCGCGGGCGATGACGATGCGCTGGCGCTGGCCTCCGCTGAATTCATGGGGGAACCGTTGCGCGGCGGATTCATCGAGACCTACCGCACGCAGGAGTTCGCTCACTCGAAGGCGGCGAGCGGAGCGACTCGATCCGTCGCGAATTTCCTGGTTAGTAATCTCTTTGTGAATGACCAAAGGCTCGCTGATTATGTCTTCCACCCTCATGCGGGGATCGAGCGATCCAAAAGGATCCTGAAATACGATTTGCATGTGGCGGCGCAGGCGGCGCATTTCCGCAGAGCCCGCCGCCAGAAGATCGCGTCCTTCAAAATAGATGCTTCCTGAAGTTGGTTCGATCAGCCGCAGAACCAGTCTTCCGAGAGTGCTCTTTCCAGATCCCGATTCGCCTACCAGGCCGAGCGTCTCACCCGGGTCGATGCTGAGAGACACATCGTCGACGGCGCGCACTTCGCCAGTGGCGCCGCCGCCGAAAATAGATTCGCCCAGCGGAAAAACCTTCGTCAGGTGACGAATCTCAAGCAACGGCATTGTCGGATGGTAGCAGAGCCTTCAGTTCGTTGGTGTGGTGGAAGAGGCCGAGCCAGGCAGGTAGAATAGCGCTAGTGTCCACATTGCCTCTTCCTATCGCGGCGTTTGTCGCCGGCCTGTTCTCGTTTTTATCTCCGTGCGTGCTTCCGCTGGTGCCGGGTTACGTATCGTTGATCTCGGGAGTCGGAATAGAAGAGCTTAAATCGCAGGAAACACGCTTGCTGCGAAAAGTGATGCTGAACTCGGCTGCCTTCATTGTGGGTTTCAGCACGGTGTTCATTGCGCTCGGCGCGATTTCGACTGAAATTGGCCAAGTGATGGCCCGTTACAAGTCGGTGCTGGCTCAGGTGGCGGGGGTCGTGATTATTCTGTTCGGCTTGCATCTGACTGGCATTCTGAGGATTAATGCGCTGTATTCCGACAAACGCCTGCACAATATGAAGGGCGGCAGCACGGTTGGAGGAGCGTTCCTGATCGGATTCGCTTTTGCGTTTGGGTGGACTCCGTGCGTGGGGCCGATCTTGTCGGTCATTCTCGGCTTTGCAGCTGCGCAGGATTCGGTGGCGAAGGGCGTTCTGCTGCTTACAATTTATTCGATGGGCCTGGCGGTGCCGTTTCTGCTGACGTCTCTGGGAATCGGGCGTTTTCTGAAATTCTATAGCCGTTTTCGGTCTCACATGCATGCCCTGGAAGTAGCCAGCGGCGGATTACTCATTGCGCTTGGTATCCTTTTGGTTTTTGGCAGGTTCACGCTATTGGCAAATTATTTTTCATTTTTGAGCAGATTTTCTTTATGACGGAAGAGGGAGCATTCGTGAAGCGCGATCCGGTTGTCATCATCGTTGTAGTCATTGTCATTACTCTTATGCTGGTGTTCGGCATACGAAAGTCGCGTCGCGCTGCGGCTCCGGCTCAGACTCAAACGTCAATCACTGGGATGAAGACGGCGCCTGACTTCACTTTGCAATCGCTCGAGGGCAAGAGCGTTCGACTTTCCGATTATCGCGGAAAGGCGATTCTGCTGAATTTCTGGGCGACCTATTGCGATCCCTGCAAGGTCGAGATGCCGTGGATCGTGGACTTGCAAAAGCAATATGCCTC
>CAAGKR010020694.1_pt1 | contig 12054 bp, 8 predicted proteins | sample 2556971 | NCBI WGS metagenome assembly CAAGKR01 (sample SAMEA5207829, study PRJEB30636) | soil metagenome | biome: forest; feature: boreal; material: soil | place: USA | collected 2011-09 | depth 1 m
GCGTTCACCCGCGCCGACGTCGAACAGTTCCTCGAAGGGATGCTCGACCACGATCGCCAAATGCTTGCCGATAGACTCGAGAAGGCTTCATCGCGCCTCGCAGCGTTGGGCCCGCGGGTGAAGGCTGGGCCGGGCGGGACCGAGTGGAGCCAGCACGAGCTGCTTGCACACATCGCAGTCCTGTCGAAGTTCTACGGCGTCCTCGTGCACAGGATCTCGAGCGGCCAGATGAGTGAGATCGATCTACTGGAGAACGTGAACCTGCGCGATGTTGTTGGCGAGCAGATGGCTCAGATCGAACCCGCCGAGCTTTTGCAGATGGCGCTAGCCGACCAGGCCCGCACGCTCAAGCTGTTGCGAACAGTCGAGCCTTCGGCCTTGCGGCGCAAAGCCCGCATGGAGAATGGAGAGACCATGACCGCCGACGAGGTTGCACGCCTGCCCCTCGTCAACCATCTTGAGATGCACGTCGACCAGCTGGAGCGCGAGCTGGGCTAGACCGTCCCGGCGGCGCCGAGCTTCTTGAGCTCGAAGCGTATTGACTCCCCCGCCGCTTTCATCATCGCCGGGTCTGGATTCGGGTCCTGGTTGTCGAAATCCAGGTCGTGAGGTCCGCGGATCGGCACCACGTGGAAGTGGGTATGAGGGACCTCGAGCCCGAGGAGAACCAATCCGATGCGCCTCGGGTTGAACGCCGCCATCTGCGCGCGCCCGATGGTCTGGGCGGTGCTGATGAGATGGGCGAGAAGATCCGGCTCGAGATCGAGCCAGTGGTCAACCTCAAGACGAGGCACCACCAAGGTGTGCCCTGGCCGGAGGGGCCGGATGGACAGAAAGGCCGCGCAGGCGTCGTCTTTCCAAACGAAATCGGCAGGCAGCTCGCCGGCCATGATGCGGGTGAATATGCTCGGCACGGCGATAAGCCTAGATCGCTAGCCTTTGGCCATGAGGCCGGAGATGCCAGCCGGTGCTTTGGAGCCCATGCGGCCTGATCCGCGCGTTAGGGGGCCCGTCCCGTCGTCGTTGCGCACTTGCAGTGCGCGCCTAGCCGGTCCACCCCTTCCACTGGGGTCCCCATGGCGAAGCCATGGGAGGGACCCATGGATCTCCAAATCCCTCGGCCGGCCGGCCGGCCTCATGTCCTAGCCATGCCTCCGGCGGCCCAACTTGTCGACGCCACCAAGAAGTACGGCGACGTCGAGGCGCTGAGGGGGGTCAGCGTGGAGATCGCGAGCGGCGAGGTCGTCGCCATGCTTGGACCAAACGGCGCAGGCAAGACGACCTCCATCAGCCTGCTGCTGGGCCTGCGCAAGCCGACCTCTGGCAAGGCGCTCCTCTTTGGGCTCGACCCGAATCACCTTGACGCCCGCAGCCGGGTCGGCGTGATGCTGCAGGAGTCAGGCATTCCTTCGATGCTCAAGGTGCGGGAGATCGTCGACTTGTTCCGCTCTTACTACCCCAAGCCAATGGCCCGCGACCGCGCTATCGGGATGGCAGGGCTCGAGGAGAAGGCCAACGCCCTGGTCAAGGAGCTGTCGGGCGGGCAGCGACAGCGCCTCTACTTTGCCCTTGCGGTCTGCGGAGACCCAGAGGTCCTGTTCCTTGACGAACCTACGGTGGGGATGGACGTCGAGGGCAGGCGGTCGTTCATCGCGCGGATAGCGGAGTTCGCTCAGATGGGCCGCACGGTGGTCCTCACCACGCACTACCTGGAGGAAGCGGACCAGCTCGCCAGACGGGTGATAGTGATCGATAGGGGCCTGGTCATCGCCGACGCAAGCCCGCAGGAGATCAAGTCCAAGGTGGCAGGCAAGCGAGTGCGCTTCTCCGCTGCCGCTTTGACTGAAAAGGAACTTGAAGGCTTGCCCGTCACAGGCTTGACGATCGCCGATGGCACAGTCCAGCTGCTGACAAACCAACCGGAGGCAGTGCTTCGTGAGCTCTTTGCGCGAGGCATCGAGGTGTCCGAGCTCGAGGTGTCAGGCGCCGACCTCGAAGACGCCTTCATCTCGCTTACAACCCAGGAGAAGGTGAGCTGATGGCAGTGATGACAGCGGGGCGGGCGCCGATAGGTCCGATGCTGGTCCGCCAGACCACAGCGGAGTTTCTAAAGCTGTGGCGAGTACCTGCGTTCAGCATCACCTCGCTCTTCTTGCCTGTGATGTTCTACGCGTTCATCGGCATCGGCCAGTCAGCTCAGCTGATCAGCCCAGGCGTGACATTCGGCGCCTATTTCCTTGCGTCGATGGCCGTGTACTCCGTCGCCAACGTGATGATCTTCAGCTTCGGAATTTCGGTGGCGACGGAAAGGGGCATGAAGATGGACGTCCTCATGCGCGCTACACCGATGCCACCACCAATCTTCCTACTCTCAAAGTGCATCACCGCGATCGCCTTCGCCGCCTTGACGCTCGTCGTGCTTTTTCCATTCGCCTACATCGCAGGGGGCGTGAGGCTCGATGTGGACGTCTGGGCGACCCTCGCCTACCGAGTGCTGTTGGGCTCCATTCCGTTCATCGCCCTCGGCTTCGCCATCGGTTACTTGTCTGGGCCCAACTCGGCTGTGGCCGTGATCAACCTCATCTACCTTCCAACGGCGTTCGCGTCAGGCCTGTTCTTTCCCAAGCAGCTGCTGCCCCAGTTCATCCAGCAGATCTCTCCGTACCTTCCTCTGCATTTCTTCGGTCAGCTGGGGTGGGACGCCGTCGGCGCACCAACCGATGGAAGCGTGACGAGCGATTGGCTTTATCTCGCCGGGTACGGAGTGGGCTTTTTCGCGCTGGCGCTATGGGCCTATCGCCGCGAGGAGAGCCGAAAGTTCAGCTAGGCGAATAGTTTCTCGGGCAGCTGAGCACCGAATGCCTCTGCATACCGCTTCGAGAACTCGGCGTGCGTATATGAGTGCTCGACAGTGCCCACCTGCTCGACCACGTAGGTAGCCGCAAGGGACGCGACCCTACCTGCCTCGTCAAGGTCGAGACCACGTAGCAACCCGGCGACCAGACCTGCGCGGTACGCATCGCCCGCGCCCGTGGGGTCGGCCTCCGTATTCGCAAGCGCCGGCGGTATGTCGACGGTGCCTTCGCGCGTAGCGATCCTCGACCCTTGGCGCCCCAACGTTGTGACCACTATCTGCGCCAGGTCAACGAGCTTGTCCATGTTGTGGCCGGTGCGCTGCATGATCAGCTCGAGCTCGTAGTCGTTGCCGATCAAGATCCACGCGCCTCGTGCACCCTCGGCGACATCATCAGGTGATAGGCGCGGGAGCTGGTGCGCGGGATCGAACACAAAGCGCATTCCGCGGTCACGGCACTCCCTCACCAGCCGGGTCATGGCTGCAGGATCGTTGGGCCCCACGATCAACGCCTCGGCGCCGGGCGAGGCGTCGTCAAGGCCGAGCATCGCTGCACGACCCATCGCGCCCCCGTAATAACCGGTGAGCTGGTTGTCGTCCATGTCGGTGGTGGTGAATCCCGTCGCGGTGATCTCGCCTTCCAGCAGCCGCAGGCCCTGGCAGTCGACGCCACGCGCCATCAGCCAGTCGCGATACTCCGCTGCATCGTTGCCCGCAGTGGCAAGCACCGCCGCCGGATAGCCGAGCAGGCTGAGGTTGTAGGCGTAGTTGCCGGCGACGCCGCCTCTGTGCTTGCGAAGGTCGTCGACAAGAAAGCTCAGGTTGAGGATGTGAGTCTTGTCGGCGAGGATGTGGTCCTTGAAGCGGCCCTTGAAGCTGAGGATGTAGTCGTAAGCGATCGATCCAGTGCAGACGACGCTCACGTCGCGCAAATGTACCGGAAACAAGTTCCACCGGCGATCTGCGCTACGGCCCCTCTCTCAGGCTCTCTCCCTGAAGGGAGAGCGATTAGAACTTGGGTCTTAACAAAAAGGGCGCCCCTGAGGGCACCCTTGGAAACTATTCACGCAGCCATCTGCTTAACGCCCCTCTCTCAGGCTCTGCGCGCAAGCGGCGTTGAGGATGGGCCTTACTGAATGCTCCCCCGAAGGGGAGAGAGGTTAGAGGTTCGGACTTAACTATGCGGCGCGGTGTCGGACCGCGGTGCGCCGTGCGCGCCGGGTCTTGGTGACCTTCCTGATCGCGGGCTTGCTCGCTGCGGGCTTCTTGACCGTCGGAGCTGTCGCGTGCTCGAGGCGGGTGGCAGTCCTTACGATCGTCTTGAACGAACCGTTGAAGATGCGCAACGTGCGCTTCGCGACACCGCCCACCATGTCTCGGCGGCGGGCCTGGACCTTGACGAGCTCAAGTCCCTTGATCGCGACCTTCTCGGGCAGCTTGCCGTCCACCTGGACGCCCCACACGGTGATGCGCTCGGGCATCAGCTTCTCTGCCTGCTTGGCGACCTTGTTGAACCGTGCGTTGATCGTCTTCGCGACATCCTTGGCCGGCGCGGTGGCTGCGTTCAGCCTCGCGTTGAAGCGGCGGTTGATCTTGCGCGCGGCGGGAGTGCCCTTGCGCTCGAGACCCTTCACCTGCTTGCGGGCCGATCCGATCGGGTCGGAGGCCACTTCGCGAACGGTCTGGGCGGCGCCAAAAGCGACCTCCGCTACCGTGGTGGCCGTCTCTCCTGCGCTGTCTGCAATCTGGTCGATTTCCGTATTCATAGTTGTCTTAGCCTCCTTTTTAGGTTGACGCATTGCATCATAACGCATTGCGTCAACTGTGTCAAGGCGGGCCAGGCTCGCCGGTGGTTGCCAGATTGGCGATGAGGTCGGTGGCGAAAGGTCCGAACACGTCGTAATGCGCTACTTTCCTTCGCTTTTCCGGCTGAACCCACTCAGGCCGGAGACCGTGCTCTCGTCCCCACTGCTCAAGCGCCTTGCGCAGCCCGATCACATGGAGGAACGGGCGCTGCCGAACCATTCCTCTGATGGTGGTGCCGTGGTAGTGATCGAAGTTACGGTGGACCGCGATGCCACCCGCCTCGGCAAATGCGATCGCCTCCTTGATCTGGCGGCGCTCGAAGTACCTCACCTGCAGCGGCAGCCCATCGGTCATTGGCGTGTTATTGGGACGCGGGCATCGGGTACTCGAGCATCGGCGCAGATGGACCGGAACGTGCAGAGCATGCATGGGCGCTCCGCGTGCTCGGGCCCGAGCGCGAAGTCTCCCGCATTGATCCGCGAGGTCGCTGCCGCGATTTTTGCCTCCACCTGCGCATCGTCAGACGTGACCTCGATCAGGTGCCCGCGCCGGATGTCAAACAGGACAAGCCGGGGTGCAAGGCCGCCAGGCAGCAGGCCCCTGCGCGCAGCCAATCCATAAAGCCGCAGCTGCGTCGAATAAGCCTCGATCAGCCTCTCATCGAGCGTTGCGTTGGTTTTGTAGTCGACGAGCGTCGGCCGACCATCGAGCTCGCAGACCCGGTCGACGAAGCCTCGCACCCGTGTCTTGCCAAGGCGCAGATTGAACTCGAGCTCCACGCCGAGCGTGGGCGCCGAGGCAAGCGGGTGAGCGAGGTAGCGCGAGAGCATCTCGCGCCCGGCATTAGGGCCCCTATAGATGCCAAGCAGGTCGCCGCCGCCCGTATGCCACGCCGCCAGCGCCGCGTGGACCGACGCGCCGAGCTCGCTCGAGCCCGATGCGCGCACGAACGCCGGCAGCATCTCATCGGGCGGAGCCGGCACTCCCCACACCTGGCTGAACCGATACCGCACTGGGCACACCTCAAAGTCGTGAAGCTGCGAGAAGCTGAGCTCCAGCGCCCGATCAGGTCCTTTCGCGAGTGCCACCACTCGCGGACGGATGTGGTCCCACCTGTCGAGGACCGCCTCCACCACCGCGGAGCCATCCGCGTCCGAAGCTTCCGCCACGCGCACCACCGGCAGCTCCAGCTGCTCGGCTTCGACCACAGATGCCGCCTCGGGATGCGCGAGCGCCCAGCTGAGGATCTCGGCGAAGTGGTCGACCTCACCGTTTACACCGACCTCGACGTCTCTGGGCGACTGCTCCTCCCTCGTGGCGGTGACATAGAGGGCATCTTTCGTGCGGGTCATGCCGACGTAGACGATGCGTCTGCGCTCGCCGAGCGCCAGCGCCACCGCCGGCGCGCCAGGCGATGTCTCCTTGAAACGCTGATGCTTTTCCCCGCGCCAGTTCTTCATTACGAAGCCAAGGCCGTCGGGGTCGAAGAAGAGCCGCTCGGTATCGCGCGGCCGCGGAGGTCGCAGGTTGACGAGGAAGACCACCGGAAATTCGAGCCCTTTGGCGGAATGCACTGTCAGCAGTGACACCGCGTCAGTGGTGGCAGACTCCTCCGCCGCCTCACCCACCGGCAGCTCGGCGTCGATGACCTGATCGAGATGGCGGACGAAGTCGCCGATTCCGGCCAACGCGAGATCTCTTTCGAAACGCGAGGCCAGCTGAAAGACCTTGCGGAGGTTGAGCAGCGCGCGTGGGCTGCCATCGCGTTGGGCGCGGAGCTCTGCCCACCTCAGGTACCCGGTCTCCTCGAGAAGCCTGTTGAGGATGTCCGCGACTGTCAGTGCATCGCGGAGCCGGCCAAGCCTGTCGGTGAGCCCGATGGTTCGCACTGCCTGGGCAGCGACCTTCGCGTCCATCTCTGGGAAGCCCTCGCGGCCCGACTCCTCGAAGCAGTCGCGAAGGCGCATTCCGGAACGACCGAAACGCCTTGCGGCAAGTTTGTAAATGCCCCTGTCGGGCAGGCGGACGATAGGGCCCTGCAGCACGCGGACCAGCGCCCCGTCGTCCATCGGGTTCTCCGTGAGACGAAGAATCGCGAGTACGTCTTTTATCTCCTGGCGGTCGAAAAAGCCCGACCCGCCGCTAGTGAGATACGGGATGCCCTGGCGCCGGAGCTCGTCCTCGAATTCGCGTGGCAGCATGCGAATCGAGTGCGAAAGAATCGCGATGTCGGAGAAGGCCCTGCCCGCGACGTTCAATCGCCTTATCGTCTCCGCCACCGTACGCGCCTCTGTTCGAGAGTCAGGCGCCATCACCACAGTCACCGGCCGGCTGCCCGGTCCGCGGGTCGCTACGAGGTCGGGCTCGTCCGCAAAATCTGGGTCGCGGCGAATGAAATCCGTCGCACAATCCAGGATCTGCTGGTATGAGCGCCGATTGTGAGTCAGGGGGAGGCGGCGCCCTGGGAAGCGTGTGCGGATGTTCTCAATCTCTGCATCGCGCCAGCCATAGATCGACTGCTTGGCGTCACCAACCACCGAGACGTTGCCGAAATTGTCCGCGGCGAGCAGCCGGATCAGCTCGAGCTGAATGCGGTTGGTGTCCTGGAACTCGTCGACAAGCAGGTAGCGAAACCTTTCGCGGCACCGGCGGCGAAACTCGGGCACGCGCTCGAGGGCGGCAATGACCTCGAGAATGAGATCGTCGAAATCGCGCAGGCGCTCGGCGTGCAGTGCGTCTTCATAGGTGCGATAGACGAGGGACAGGACCTCGATCGCTTCGAGCTCGGCGTGCGCTGCGTCGCTGGCACTCGCACCGCTGAAGGACGCATCCCAGTGGCGCGCGTGGAGCTCGATCGCGCGAGACCGAAATCCCTCAGGACTGATACCGCGGCCCTTCAGCTTGAGCAGAAACCTCAGTCCAGAGCGCAGTAGGTCGTCGAGATCCTCGACTGAGAGCGCGATGAAGGAATCAGGGTCCAGCGGCGCGGCAGTGCCGCTGCGCAGCCTCGCGACAAGCCGCTGCTCGAACAGGCGCTGCCCCGTCTCGTCCAGTACCCGGAGCTCGCGCGGCGCGCCGACGAGGTAAGCGAACTCGTCAAGCAGTCGGGCGCACACGCCGTGGAAGGTGCCGATCCATGCGGAGTCGAGTGCCTCGGGGCCAAGGCTCGGACGGCGTTCGGTCAGCTCGCGCGTGATGCGTTCGCGGAGCTCCTCCGCGGCACGATCGTTGAAGGTGACCGTCAGGATGCGGTCGGGAGGCACTCCCCCCTCGACCAGCCAGCAGAAACGCTCGGTCGCCGTGAAGGTCTTCCCGCTGCCGGGACCCGCTGCAATGAGGAATGCGCCGTCTGGTCCGGCATGAGCTGCGGCGGCCTGCTCTTGGCTCAGCGTCATTCGGGCGGCGCCCCTCCGTACGGGCAGATGGCGGCGTGTGGGCACGTGCCGAAACGTGTGACGCATGTGCCTGCAAGCTCGCGAGGCGCCGGCTCGAAGTGGCCTGCCTTGATGCGCGCGATCGCCTCCACCACTACTGCCCGGCTGCGCTCGAGATCCTCAGGCGTCAGCGCCTTCTCTCGATATTCCTTCAGCCCGGCAGGCCTGCCCACGCTGAAGATGTCCTGCCGCATGCCGCCCCACACCCAGTCCTTTGGGTACCAGAGCGAGAGAAACCGCGGCTGGAATCCCAACGGTGTGCCCTCGTCATCGACTCCGTCCCTGCACGCGAAGTAATAAAGAGCGAGCTGAACGTCTGACATCTCGGGTCCGAAGTAGGCCTCGTAGGCGTACTTCATTGCCTTGCCGCCACCCGTCTTGTAGTCGACCACCTCGACCTCTCCGTCTCCGACGTCCATGACCCTGTCGATCTTGCCCACGATCTCCGAGCCGTCGAGCTGCAGGTGGAACCGGCGCTCGAGCGCGAGCGTTCGGAGGCGGCGGATCACCTGCATGCCGGTGACGAACTTGATGTAGTTGCCGAGCACCGCCCGCACCTGCATCTCCTCGCGCTTCCGATCGAGCACGCCTTCCATGCGCGACAGATATGAATCGAGCTGTTTCTGTAACGACGCTTCCAGCCACTCGCGCTGTTGAGCAGGCTCCAGCGGGTGCCACGCGGGCTCGTTGACGTGAAAGTCCTCCAGCACCTCATGGAGAAACCCGCCTCTCTCCATCGCCACGGATCGCGGCTCATCGACAAGACCGGGGTGGTTGTTGTACCAGTACAGGCGAGGGCATTTGAGGTAGTTGTTCAGCGTCGTCGGGCTGAAGTGGCCGATCTCGACGTTGGTTGGGTTGCGGTCGCCGCCATAAGGCTCGAAAGGCTCGCCCGCCTCTCGATCGACGAGGAACGCGAGGTCCAGGCCAAGAGCGACTGCGCGCGATTGAGCGCCATCGGAGAGCGCATCACGATGCGCGGCGATGAGGACCTCGGCCTCGCGCGCAAGCAGCACGTCTGCGGGCGTGAGCCTTCCGGAGGCTCGCGTCAGCTCTCGAGATTCGGCCTCCGGCTCAGCCAGGCCGAGAAAGACCGAAGGTCCGGACTGGCGCAGATATGAGTCGGCGAAGGTGATGTAGAGGCGCCGCTTCGCGCGCGTCATCGCCACGAACGCAAGTCGCGCCTCCTCCGCCATGTGCCCGTCTGGATCTGAAGGCCACGACGGCATGAAACCGACCTTGAAACGCTCGAGCCACGCGCGATCCTCTGCCTCCAAAAGCGGATGCGGTCTGACGGCCAGCGGGAACAGGCCGTGCGCAAAGCCTGAGCAGAAGACCACTTCGAACTCGAGCCCTTTTGCCTGGTGAACCGTCAGTACCTGCACTGCGCCGTCGTTGCGCGAGTCGGCGGACTCAGTGTCGTCCGCTGCGCCGGTGAGGAGCGTGTCAAGGGACCCGACGATATCGCCGAGCAGCGGTTTGGCGCCGTGAAGCCTCTCGTGCACGCTTTCGATCGCCTCGAGCCCCTGCATGGCAGCCCGGAGGTCGGAGATCGCCTCTGCACGCTGGTCCGGCGCAAGCTCAAGGTCGAGCAGGCGGCGCATCGCACCGTCCTCGATCAGAACCGAATATGCAAGGCTCGCCAGCGGCAGCCTGCCCACCCTACCGAGCAGGCGGTGGCGGGCGATCATCGCTGCGTGAAGGTTGTCGAGCTCAGGCTCGGACATGTGCTCGAGGTAGTCGGGCTCTGAGCTCGCACCGTTTGGGGCGTCTCCTCCCCACGGGAGCGGGTAGCGCACAGGGTCGCGGGCGAAAAGCGCATACATGAGGCGCCTCACGACGCGCGTAAGCGGGCGGCTTTCCTCACGGGCATGGGCGCGGAGCCGGCTGAGCGTGCGCGCGCCAACCCCGCCAAGGCTCGAAGAAAGGGCTCCCTCGAGAGCGGCAGGGTCGTCGGGCTTGCGTAGCGACTCCAGGTAGCCGACGAGAAATCGGACCACCTCGTTGCGAGCGATTGCACCTGATCCGCGCACCTCATAAGGAAGGCCCAAAGCGCGTAGCGCCTCCTCGAACGGCCCTCCCAGCGCGGTGGTGCTGCGCATCACGATGGCGAAATCGCTCAGCCGTAGCCCGGGAGACTCCGCATGCAGCCTTTTGATCTCGCGCGCGCAGAAGAACGCCTCGTCGACGGCATCGCTCTCGCGGGCGACCACCACCGCCTGGGCTTGCGACCGATTGACGGCCAGCAGGCTGCGGCTGCGGCGGCCTGGCTGCGTCGCGGCGAGGAGCCTCTCGCCTGCGTCAAGGGCCTGTTGAGAGCAGCGGTGGCAATCCTCGAGCCTCTGTGTCGCGCCGCCATACACGGCGGTGAAGTCGTCGCTGAGCAGGCGCGGGACCGTCCCGCGGAATCCGTAGATCGACTGGTCGGGGTCTCCGACGACCACGAGACGGGGTCTTGACGACGGCGGCGCCAGCAGCTGGAGCAGCTCGAACTGGGCGGGGTCGACGTCCTGGAACTCGTCAACCAGAATCAGGCGGAAATGCGCACGGAGCCGCTCGCGCAAAACGAGGTTCGACTGCAGCAGCTCGATGGCGCCGGTGATCAGGTCGCGGAAGTCGACCATCCTTCCCCGCTGCATGCGGTCCTGGTACGCCTGGTAGGCGGCCGCGAGAATGCGAAGCCTGTCCCCGGCGCTCGCTTCCGCGGCCAGCAGCAGCGCGGAAGGGTGGACGAGGTTCTGCTTCATCAGGGCCACGAACGTCAACAGGTCGCGGGCAAATGCCTCCGAGCCTCTGACTCCGGCCAGGCCGCCCAGCACGTCGCCATCCATCTCGCCGAGCACGCTGCGCATGACCATCGATTCCTGGAAGCCGTCGAGCAGCAGCCGCTCGGGGTCCGGCGAGTTTTCGCGCAACAGGCGAGAGCAGAAGCTGTGGAACGTGGAGATCCACGCCTCCCCATAGTCGTCGTTCAGGCGCTGGTCGATGCGCCTCGCGATCTCGGCGGCGGCGCCATTCGAGAACGTGAGGACGAGGATCTGGCCTCGACCGGCCACCCCCTCCCTGACCGCCTGCTCATACAGGTCGACGAGGGCGTGCGTCTTCCCGGTGCCCGGTCCGGCGAGCACGCGGAGCGGGCCATCGATGTCGTGAATGTCTAGTGGCAAGGTTCCCCTTTTGGTCAGGGGCGGGCGTCCTGATTATGCGATGGGCTGGTGTCCGGGGTCAGCCGCGGCTGTTAACGGGCCTCCCTCCCACCGCAGGGGGGAGGGCTGGGGAGCATTCAGTAAGGCCCATCCTTAACGCCGCTCGCGCGCAGGGGCGTTGCTAAGTGCTCACTGGGTCGTGGCCCCGGCCTGAGGCGAGACTGCGCGATCGATCTCTTTCAGCTCAGCTGTCGAAAACTGGCGATTGGCTAGCGCGCCCATGTTCTCCTCGAGCTGCGCGACGCTGCTCACGCCGATGATCGCCGAAGTCACCCGCGGGTCGCGAAGGGTCCAGGCCAGCGCCATCTGGGCTAAAGGCTGGCCCCGTTTCTCGGCGATTGCGCTCAGCGTTCGCACCTTGGCCTGGGCGTCCTTGGTGATCTGCTCGGGCGAGAGATATCGCGAGTTCGTAGCCCGCGACCCTTCAGGAATGCCGTTGAGATACTTGCCGCTGAGCACACCCTGCGCGAGCGGCGAGAAAACTATGCAGCCCGCCCCTTCCTGTTCGAGCACGTCCAGCAGGCCGTCATCCTCGATCCACCTGTTGAGCATGTTGTAGGAAGGTTGGTGAATGAGCAGCGGAGTACCAAGGCGGCGAAGGATCGCGGCGGCCTCCTTCGTTTGGGCGCTCGTGTAGGAAGAAATCCCAGCGTAAAGCGCCTTGCCCTGGCGCACCGCTGAATCGAGAGCGCCCATGGTTTCCTCCAGCGGCGTGTCAGGGTCGAAGCGGTGTGAATAGAAGATGTCGACGTAA
>CAAGKR010322821.1_pt1 | contig 12054 bp, 9 predicted proteins | sample 2556971 | NCBI WGS metagenome assembly CAAGKR01 (sample SAMEA5207829, study PRJEB30636) | soil metagenome | biome: forest; feature: boreal; material: soil | place: USA | collected 2011-09 | depth 1 m
ATTCGCTTACTCATCGCGCAAAGTCCTGCCCGTGAGTGATATGAACACATCCTCGAGCGTCGCCGAAGTCTTCCTCGGCTCGGGTGGCGGCAGGTGCGAGACGTCTACGGACTCCATCAGGTCGCGTGGAGTGCCCAGCGCTATCACGTGACCGTGATCCACAATAGCCACCCGGTCACACAGCCGCTCCGCCTCTTCCATGTAGTGGGTGGTGAGAACGATCGTCTTTCCTTCCGCCTGGAATTTTGAGATCAGCTCCCAGAGCTGGCGTCGCGAAACCGGATCGAGTCCCGTCGTTGGCTCATCGAGAAAGAGGAGCTGCGGATTGCCGACCAGCGCGCAGGCGATGGCTAGACGCTGCTTTTGCCCGCCCGACAGTCCCCCGACCCGCGAATGGCGCTTCTCGCCGAGCTCGACCTGATCAATCACCTCGCCGATATCGCGGGCATCTCGATAGAAGCTCTGAAAGAGGGTGAGCGTCTCGTCGACTGTCAGCTTCTCCGAGAGCTGCGTGTCCTGGAGCTGGATTCCAAGCAGCTCGCGCAAATCCTTCGCGTCGGTTTCCCAGTGTCTTCCGAGCACTTCGACACTGCCCGAGTCCGCGGCGAGGAGTCCCTCGCAGATCTCGATGGTCGTCGTTTTTCCGGCGCCATTCGGGCCGAGGAGACCAAAGCATTCGCCGGCAAGGACCTGAAGGTCCAGTCCGTCGACGGCAACTACATCGTCGTACGCCTTGCGAAGTCCCTGGACGCGTAATGCGGGAGTGGATGGATCTGCTGCTGTCATCATCGGGGGACGTCGGGTGTCACGGAAAGAGGGCAGAATGGAGCTCGGTTTTTCTGAAACTCTCTATAACCCGTTACCGTAAAATGATATAGCCTTGGCGGAGTACGGGGCACTGCACCTGCCAACGCTGGTTCCAACTCAGAGGGAGAAAGTATGCGGTTCAAGGCCGTGTCGGTACTGAGCACTGCTTCTATTTTCGCGTGCGCTTCGGTTGTCGGAGCGCAGATCGTCCTCAATTCCGCCTCCGGGCCGTCCCGCTTTTCGTTTGGAGGCGATGGAGTGATGTCGCAGCCCAAGGGAGAATTCGCCGGCAACGTCGGGCGCGGATGGGGCTTCGGTCTCAATGGGATGTACCGGCTCGACTACAAGGGATACCTGAGCATCCGCGCCGATGCCGGCGGAGTGCAGTACGGGAGAGAACGCGTGGACGCTTCGTTCTTCGGCATCAGCGGCCGAGTCGCTCTGGACCTCGAGACGACGAACAACATCGCGTGGGGCGCCATTGGACCTCAGATCATGATTCCCGATGGCCCATTCCGCCCCTATGCAAACGCAGCCATCGCCTATACCGACTTCTCCACGACTTCGTCGCTGAGCGATCCATCCGGACAGTTCCAGTCGGCATCGACCCAGAACGCCCACGATGGCTCGCACGCCTGGGTATTCGGCAGCGGGTTCCAGATTCCTTTCGGCACGACCGGGGCGTTCAATCTCGGCGGAAAGTATTACTACGGCGGACGCGCGACGTATCTCACGAAGGGCGACATCACCGACAATCCGGATGGAACGATCACGCTGCACCCACGCAACAGCAAGACGGATATGGTGCTGTGGCAGATTGGACTCACGCTCGCTATTCCCCAGGGGACAGGACACTAGTAAATGCTGCCGCTTCTCGCCGCCATCGTCTTCGCGCAGTCGTCCGTCACGCTGCAAATGGGGAAAGACAAACAAGACAGTGTTGCGATCGCCAGACGCGATTCCATAGCTGTGAGGCGAGACGAGCGGCGCGATTCGCTAGTGGCTAAAGCACGCGTGCGCGACTCGCTGCGGAAGGCGACCCGGCTTGCGAACCGTCCTCCGATTACGCCGGCTGTTCTCGCTTCCGCGTTCGAGGATCCGCGCGCCAGAGATCTCCTGCTTCACGCGCGTGAGGCCAGGCTCACCCAGGATTCATCGCTCACTGGCTACGATGCGAGCGCCTACGAGCGGATATCGGTCGGGATGGGTTTCAAGAGAATTGGCCGCGACCGGCTGCTGATGCGCGCCGAGCGGGCGGCGCACGTAATGTGGCAGCGCGACAAGGGCGCGGTGATCGAGGTCAAAGGCGAACGCACTGCTTTCCCGATGATCGACGGCGTTGGACACGGGAACATCGACCTCGGCAGCAGCAGCGACATTCCGTATTACCCCGGACGTGAAACTCTCTGGATTGGCTCGGGACTCGCCAAGGCCGACGTCAGCGAGAACGAGATGATTCACCCACTCGCCGCGGGCGCTGAGGCGTACTACACCTATGCGTCGGGCGACTCGGTGAGCTTTCAGCTTCCGGGCGGTCAGCGCATCGAGCTGCGCGAGCTGCTGATTCGTCCTCGCCAACCGAAATGGAACGTCGCGGTCGGCTCTCTCTGGTTCGACGCATCCAGCGCCCATCTCGTGCGCGCCGTGTACCGCATGGCGCAGGAGATGGACATTATGGCCGTGGCCAAAGAGAACAGTAAGGAAGAGCACGACCCCGATGACGACATACCGCGCTGGGTGAAGCCGATGATCACGCCGATGAAGGCGATGGTGAGCGTGATAACCGTGGAGTACGGGTTGCACGAGGGCCGGTTCTGGCTGCCGCGCGCGCAAACGGTCGAAGGCGATGCACAGGTGAGCTTCATGCACATCCCATTCAAGCTCGAGCAGCGGTTCACTTACGCGAGCGTGAATGGAACCGATCCGATGCCGGAGCTGACGATTGCGGTTGGCGATACCGCGAGAGATTCCGTTTCCCGCGCGGCGCGAAGGGAGCAGCGTCGCTCCGAGTGCAAGGGCGGAACGGATAGGATTCGCACGCAATACAGATCGGATGAGGCGTTGCGCATTCGCGTCGTGACTCCCTGCGACTCGATCGCGCTCGCGCAATCACCCGACCTACCGAAATCGATTTACGATGAAGGCGAACAACTTTTTGGAACAGCGGAGCGTGATGCGCTCGTGTCGGAAGCGCTGACGCTCGGCGCGCAGCCGGAGTTCGCGCCCCAGCATCCGAATGTCTCCTATGGCTTGCCATACACCCGGTACAATCGGATAGAGGGAATTTCCACTGGCGTCGCCGCGGATCAGGTGCTGGGCGGCGGATATTCCGCGCACGCGCTGGTTCGCCTGGGGGCGGCGGATCTCTCTTCCAACGGAGAGCTGTCACTGGACCGCACCGATGGCCGTCGCACGATCGGTGTCGGCGTCTACCGCCGCCTCGTCGCGTCGAACGACTGGGGTGACCCACTTGGCTTCAGCAGCTCGCTATCGGCGCTTCTCTTCGGGCGCGACGACGGGTTCTACTACCGGACGTGGGGCGCGGAGCTGAAAGGCGAGAAGGATGACGGGATCTTCAACAGCTGGCGGCTATTCGCGGAGCAGCAGTTCGATGCGACCGTGCATACGGAATTCTCGATCGCGCATCCGGGTGGAGTGAAGGGCACTCTCACGAACATCGATGCTGTGAATGGAAAGATCGTCGGCCTCGCGATCGGACATCACTCCTCGGTCGGTCTCGATCCCCACGGATTCCGCGCTCTCACCGACATCAAGCTGGAAGGCGCGGCAGGGACGTTCGATTATTCCCGTGGATCGGTGCAGACGACGCTCTCACATAGTCTGGGTCGCTCGATCGACGGGGCGTTGACACTCGGCGGCGGCACGTCGGGTGGACATCTGCCGATACAGAAGCAGTTCTTCCTCGGCGGGGTGCAGACGGTGCGCGGTCAGAGAGCGGGCGCGGCGATCGGGGATTCGTTCTGGATGTCCAGTCTAGAGGTCGGGACCAGCAACGTCGGCATCCGGAAGATTGTGTTTGGGGATTTGGGATGGGCCGGCAGTCGCCGTGATTTCGCGCATCCGGGGCGTCCGCTCAGCGGCGCCGGAGTTGGGACGTCGTTCATGGACGGGTTGTTCCGGATCGACATCGCCAAAGGGATTTATCCGGAGAAATCGATTCGGACGAGTCTGTACGTCGAGGCGCGATTTTAGCTCTCCGCACGCGCGATTCCGCGTTACCTAGTGGTCAGATTCTTCGATTATCGAGCAGCAAATCTTTTGATACTCCATCTTGACGTCTCGGTGCCGGAAATCGGCCCAAATTTTCTGACCGATCGCAGCATTAGAAAAAGCGCTGGTGGAATCCTGCCACGACAGGAATTTGACGATGAACTTGAAGGTATAGCCGGTCTTCTCATCTCTCCCGCTGATGATGCCGGAGCGGTAATCGATTCCGGTCACGACACAGCACGCGGTGTTGTTATTAGCGGCGGCTGATATCACGGCGGGCTCGCCCGCAAGTGTTGCCGCCCCGATTGGTGGAGCGACAAATTGAGGTCCGCTCGTCATGACACAGCAAACCGTTCGACCGTCAACCGAGACTTGGCTTTTGGCGAAGTTCGCGTATACCGGCTGGCCCAGTTGCAACGTCGTGATCGCCGGATTCTTAGGTTTGAACTGAAAGACGCGTCCGTCCGCGGTGATCTTCGCGGTGGCGACGCCTGTGGCGGCGTCGACGGCAACTATCGCACAGCAAGGATTAGGCGGCCCCTGGGCCTCGACTCTGGCCGCGGTGAAAAGAAAGATCGATACGACCACCACGGCTGGAGCAAAGTATTTTTTCATCATGGCTGGTGCCCTTGATTGACTGGTAGGCTGCGTGTGTTGCCGAATCAGCGTGTCTGTCTTAGTGCTTTTTACCGAACGGATTCTTCAGCAGGCCACCCAGTCCTTTCTTGGCGGCATCTTTCGTTGCATTTGCTATAGAATCAACTACCGCCGACTCGCTCATGTCGCGGCCAAATCCACCCTCGTGGCTGCGGGCATCGATGAAAAACCCGCTGCTGAATCTTCGGGCCCGGTGTAAACGAGGTCTGCAGAAACGCGACGCGTGTCTGATTCCTTAGACCCTCATCCGCTCACGAGCTGCGCGAGTGCTGCGGCCGCGACCGAAATCATCAGTGGGAAAGCTGCTGCCCCGCCCAGAGCGTTCGACCGTCGAGCGACAGCTGGTGATTGGTGAAGTTGGCGTAAACTGCCTGGCCTGGTTTGAGGCTCGCTAAAGCAGCCGAATTGCCGGGTTTGAACTGGAAGACATTTCCGGTCGCGTTGACCTTCACTGTGACAATGCCGGCCTCCGCGTTGACGGCGGCGATGGTGCAGCACGGCTTCAATGGTCGGTAGCTGTCTGGCGAGCTGTCTGGCGGAGTGTTTGAGTGGATCCCGTCTGGCGGTTGGCGCGGCGTCGCGTTTACGCGGTAGCTGTCGACTGGCGAAAAGGGATGAGGCCCGCTCGTCATTGTACAGCAAGCCGTTCGGCCGTCGAGCGACACCTGGTGGTTGGTGAAGTTGGCGTAAACTGCCTGGCCTGGTTTGAGGCTCGCTAAAGCAGCCCGATAGCTATCGACTGGTGAAAAGCCGTTGGGTTTGAACTGGAAGACATTTCCGGTCGCGTTGACCTTCACTGTGACAATGCCGGTCTCCGCGTCGACAGCGACGATCATGCAGCACGGGTCATGTAGCGAGGCCCGTGTGACATCCCCATTCGTGCCTGAATCTTGAGCGCGGGCTCCGGCTGCCGAGAGAAGGACGAGCGAGACAAGCAGCGCGGCTGGAGCAAAGCGGGATTCTATCATGGCTGATGCCTTTGATTGATTGGTTGACTACGTGAGTCGTCGAATCGGTGTGTCGCTGTTGTCTAGTGCTTTTTGCCGAACGGATTCTTCAGCAGGCCACCCAGTCCTTTCTTGGCGGCGTCTTTTGCTGCATTTGCTATAGAATCAGCTACCGCCGACTTCGCTCCGGTCGCGGCCGAATCCACTCTGACGGCTGTGGAGGCAGGTGCGGGCATCGACGAAAAACCGGATGCGCCGTCCTCGGGCCCCTGCGTAAACGAGGTCTGCATGAACGCGACTTGTGTTTGATTCTTTAGATTGTTAGACGCGCTCACCAGTTGCGCGAGTACTGCGGCTGCCGAGCTCTTGTCCGCTAAAGAACGGAATGCCGCGAGCCCCCCTTTGACTGTCTGGAGCCACGTCGGCATGCCGGCAGTCGTGCGAGCGCCCTCAAACAAGAGGTTCAGGTTTCGGTAGCGCGCGAGGAAGTCGGGCATGCTCGTTCCGATGACGTCGAGCAGCGCCTGGAGCTTTCCGAGCGTGATGCCGCCGCGCTTCGCCTTGGCGGCGCTCGAGCCGGTTGAGCCAGAGCCGGGGTCGAAGGCGGTAGCACCCCCGCTCGACGCACCTGTCGATGGGCCGCCGTTCTCCGCCGAAAAAGCTTCAACATCCGCGACGAACTCCTCGACCTGGTCATCGAGCGGTGAGGAGAACACGCCAACCGCCGGAGTCTCGATCGAGCTCGCTGCCGTGTACTCCGCAGGCACGACGCTGTATCGGTAAATCATTCCGTGGTTGCCCACTGCGTACGCGCGGTCCCGACGCGGAAAGCTGAAGGCCTCTATTGCTGTCGGGAAATTGAGCACGCGAGATGCCCACGTTCTGCCACCATCGGTCGTGTAATTCCAGCGGTGTGCCTCGAGTATCCAGCCGGTCTCGGGGTCCGCGAACTTGCCATGCGAGGCTCCGCCGCAGTCCACGCCCGCCACTCCGTCCCAGTTTCTTCCGCCATCGGCCGTGGAGAAAAATTTCCCCCCGTAAGTGCACGCGAACCCGGTGTTCGGCTCGGTGAACATGATGAATCCCTGGTGAGTCGACTCGTCGTCGAGCACTTGCCAGAGAGCCCACGTGTCACCGCCATCAGTGGTCTTGGCCATGAAAACCCCGTTCACGTCGCCAACCCGGCCGGTGCCGTATCCAATCTGAGGCGTCGGGAAAGAAAGAGACTCGATCTCGCAGACGACGTTTCGCGACAGTCCGTTCACCTTCATGTTCGCGCGGCAGTCCATCACTTTTTGCCACGTGCGGCCCCCATCGCGTGTCCGCCTGATTTCGTTCTCGGTCGATGTGAACCCGGTCGTTGGCGTGGTGAAAAGGTAGTCGCCGCGAATGAAGGGAAGGGTTCCGCCGGACCGCCACGTCTGACCGTCAACAGTGCGAAGCAGGGACGCGTCATGGCCTCCGTTATACTGCACCGCAAAGCCGTGACGCTGATCGACGAACTTTAGCTCGCTAATGGCGGCAGCGGCGCTGGCCGGGTCGCCCCCGAGCTGCGGCGCCCAGTGGGCGCCACCGTCTACCGTCTTGATGATCGTGCCGTGCTCGCCCGCCGCCCAGCCCAGCTTCGGCGTGACGAAATAGACACTCGTAAGATTGAGATCCTGATTGTAGTTGACCGGTTCCCAGATCCCTTTCACGCGTGAGCTGGTCACGGGTGACGATACCGATCTGGGTTGCTTGCGTTGAGCATTGGCGTCGTGCGCCAGCGCCGAGATGACCATCAGGACAAGGGCGGTGATTGACAATGCGTGGCGGGCTGCGGCGAAATGCTTTGACATCGGTGAACCTCCAATAGGTCTTCCGCTTCGTGGCGGCGATGCGTGCACCCGTGAGTTCCCGCTCCTGTCCGGGCGTTACAGCGGTGCCCGGGACCGGCGATTTCGGTAGTTGCCTGTTTCCAGAGGGGGTCCTACCTTAGCTCACCCCCACCCGCCACCGTGGACGCTGGGACGCTGGGCTCTGCACGGGTCGGAGGTTCTTACGTCTTCAGCAGAAGGAAGCGTGTCCAGCCTGAAAGCCTCGGCCGGACCGGGCGAATTGTCGCTGACCTTATCGGAGGAGCAGCGACTCGTGCTCCAATTCACGGAGCGTCTCCGTCTGTTCGCGGCGCGACGTCTCAACGATGCCGCCGCGGGCGAAGACATCGCGCAGGAAACGTTGCGCCGGGTGGTCGACGCAATTCGCTCGAACCGGATCGACAACGCCGAGGCGATGCCCGGTTTCGTGTTCCAGACCGCCCGCAATCTTTGCATGCACTGGGTCAGATCGACAGCTCGGGAGAAAACGGCATTCGCGCAGTTCGAACGGGAATCCATCGGTCGTCCCGAGAGCGCCGACGCTCTCGCCAACCTGATATCAGCCGAGCGCGCTGGCACGGTCAAACGTGCGCTCGATCGGCTCTCGGGTGAAAATCGACTGCTTCTCGCGATGATTTACTACGACGGGCTCGGTATCGACGAAATCGCCAGGCGCCTGGGACTCAACGCCGCCGCCGTGCGAGTGAGAAAGCATCGTGCCCTGCAACGCCTTTCCGCTGAGCTTGGCGAATCTGGCTGGAAATGAATCGGGTTTCGCGGGAACTCTATAATGATGCCCGAGCAAGTATCCACCTGCCCTTACGGCCCAGAGTCAGACGTTGATGCCCGCTACCTCGCCGGCGCGTTGTCGGCGGAGGAAAGCGAAGCCTTTGAGGAACACTATTTCCGCTGCGACCGTTGCTTCGCAGCAGTCAGGAGAGGTGCCGAGATTCGTGCCGCCTTATCGGCGGCGTCAAGCGAAACGCCGGCCGACGTCGGGTCACGACCGTCGGTCCCGCGAGGTCGGCGCAGCTTCTCTTCCTGGCGGTCTGCACTCGCGGCGGCGGGACTCCTGGTAGTCGCCTTCGGCGTCCGTCAGGTCGCTGGTCGACAGCAGGCGACAAAAGGAGCGACGGCCCCGGCGGCTGTCGATGCGCCACGCGGAGTGGTGACGCCGTTCACGCTGACCTCGCACGCGACGAGCACAGTGCTCGCCGCCGCATGGTCCCCCCTGGCGAAAGCTCGTAGCTACCGAGTGCGACTCCTCGCGACTGACGGCTCGCTTCTCTTCGAGCGTGAAACGTCGGATACCGCCGTAATGCTTTCTCGCGACCTTGTTAGCGACAGGACTCCCGTCTACTGGGAAGTGCAAGGTCTCGACGCGCTGCGATCGGTTGTGGCTACCTCACCCGTGGTGCAAGCGCAAACCTCGCCCGGTCCGCCGTAATGCGACGCGCGACGCGGCGAAGCGGCGCTCTTGCAGCGCTGATCTGCGTCCTTGGTTGCCGGGAGATGGCTCGACAACCGGTACACGAGTCATCTGCATTCGCGGTAGCGGACAGTCTGAGAGGGGAGGGTCGAGCGGCAGCATCGACCCCTCACTACCTGGCGTTGCGTGATTCTTTCGCCGTGGCTGGCGATACCGCTTCGTGGTGGCGCGCCCAGCTCTGGCTTGCCTACGGGCTTCTCATTCAGGGCAAGCGTGACAGCGCCGTAGTGGAGCTTTCAAGAGCGTCGCAGCTGGCAAACGGCAATCCAAATCGTGTCGGCTGGACCCGTTATGTCCGCAGCATCTTCATGGATCGCGTCGGGCATTTTGACTCCGCGCTCACGGAAGCCTCGAGCGTAACCGTGATCGGCAGGGAGACGCACGACCAGAAGCTCGAGGCGGGAGGGTACCACGCGATGGGCAACAGCTATTCGCTCTCCGGACGCTATCGCGATGCTCTCGTGAACAATCAGCGCGCGCTCGAAATCGACAATCGCTACGGCGCGACTCTGCAGGAGACGGCTCTCGAATTGAGCGAGCTCGGAATCGACTATCGGCATCTGGGCCGCTTCACGGACGCCGTCGTGGCGTACGATTCTGCCCTCAAGCTTGGCCGGCAGCTTGGCAACCCCGAAAGTATCGCGAGAGTCGAGTTCAACCTCGCCACCATCCGAATGGCCACGGGTGAATCGGATGAGGCACTCACCCTCCTGAACGATGCGCTGGGGCGCATCGAGCAGATTGGCGACGTTCGTGGCTTGGCCTTCGTTCACGGAGGGCTCGCCGACCTGTACTTCCACGCGCACGCGTACAAGGAAGCGCGTGAGCACCTCCAGAAGGCGCTGGCGATAAATCGTGTTGCGAAACTGCCTTACGGCGAGGTGCAGAACCTCGAAGGCCTCGGGCGCGTCGATCTTGCGGAGGGGCGCGCGACTGAAGCAATCCCGGTACTTCGTAATGCTTTGGAAATCGCCGACTCGAGGCCGTATGGACAGGAACGAGCTACGACACGTGCCGCCTTGGCGCGGGCGAGTGCCGCTGCGGGAGCCGAGCGGCAGGCGTTGATGTGGGCAGGTCAGGCGGTGCGTATCGCCGACTCCCTCGGTGATCCAGCGGCGCAACTCGAGGCCAGAACGGCGCGGGGGGTCGCGCTGGAAGGAGCGCGGAAGAACGAAGCAGCGGCCGGATATCTCTCTGCTATCGATCTGCTCGAGTCGTGGCGGGGCCGATTGGCGCTCGGTGATCTGCGGATGGGCGTGGCCGATTCACACGTCGAGGTCTACGAGGGAGCAATCCGCTCGCTGCTCAGGCACGGTCGGACGGAAGACGCGTTCCACGTCGCGGAGCGCGCGCGGGCGAGGCTGCTGCTGGAGCTAATGGCCGAGCACGACGTCCGGGACGCTCTACGATCGCGCGAGGATACGCTGCGGCAGGTGTTACGCGAGAAATTCGCGAGTCGGGAAGGCGCGAAGGGCGCGGGTGCGGTCATGGTCGATCGAGAGATCGATGCGTTGACGCGATCCCTCGATTCGCTCGAGACAGCAGCGAGAACGACCGATGCCCGCGCTGGAGTTGTATATCCCGCGCCAGCGACGGTGGCCGAGCTGAGGAGCGGATTGCTCGACGGCGATCGTGCGCTGCTCACGTTTTTTTGGGGCGAGCGCGACGTCTACGCCTGGTGGGTCACGAAAGACAAAATCCGCGCGGCAAGACTCGGCTCCGCTGATTCCCTCTCGGCGATGGTGGAATTTCTCCGCGGCGCACTTTCTGGTGCGGCCGGTGGGCTCGCGTGGCAGCCCGCGGCGCGGAAAGCGTTCGCGCGGTTCATCGCTCCGCTCTCTCCGTCGCCTGCCGCCGAAGTCCTGGTGGTAGCGGATGGTCCGCTGGCGTACGCGCCACTCGAGACTTTCATCTTCGATGGTGATATGCCCTGGGGCGCGTCGACGCGATTCATATACGGACCCTCGGCGTCCGTTCTTCTTGCACTCCAACGATCGCCGTCGTCGAGGCGCTGGTCGCGTGGTGTGCTGGCGGTCGGAAATCCGTCGCGCTCTCGCGGAAGGCAAACGCTCTTCGCGGCGGATCGGAGCAGTTCCGCAGACTCCGCGCTCCCCGACCTCCCGGGCGCGGCGGCGGAGGCTCGCAATGTTGCGTCGCTCGTGGGCGGCGATGCGCTCACCGGTGGGCAAGCGACTCTCGCCCACTGGTTTTCGCTCGATCCCGCGCGGTATCGGTACCTGCACTTCGCCACGCACACTCTGTTCGACGACGAGCACCCCCAACGGACGGCGCTGATGATGGCCGATGGCAGGATCGATCTCGATGCGGTTCGCCGGCTTCGTCTCTCTTCGGATCTGGTGACGCTGTCCGCCTGTGAGACCGCACTCGGGAAGGAGCTTCGCGGAGAAGGGGTGATCGGCTTTCCGCACGCATTTCTGGAGGCGGGCGCGCGCGGAGTGGTCATGTCGTTGTGGAGGGTAAGTGACATGGTAGCGGCGCGGTACATGGAGGACTTCTATAGAGAGCTCCGCTCGGGCCAGACCCCGGCCAATGCCATGCTTGCTGTTCGGCAGCGACGGATCCGGGCGGGTGGAGCTGACGCGCATCCGTCGCAGTGGGCGCCCTTTGTTCTGGTTGGGGGATTGACTGGCTCTCAGTGATTCGGCAGGGCATCTCGATGCCAGCTAGCGACTATCACTCGACGCCGAGATTTATTCTTCCGCCATGAACGGATATCGATAATCCGTCGGCGGCGAAAAAGTCTCCTTGATGGTTCTGGGGCTGACCCAGCGCACGAGATTGAGCTTGGACCCTGCCTTGTCGTTCGTACCGGATCCGCGGGCGCCGCCGAATGGCTGCTGACCAACCACCGCGCCCGTCGGCTTGTCGTTGATGTAGAAATTGCCGGCGGCATTGCGGAGGATAAGTGCGGCCTGGCGGATTGCCTGACGGTCCCTGCTGAAAACGGCGCCGGTGAGCGCGTACGGCGAAGTCTCGTCGACGATCTTGAGCGTCTCCGCCCACTTGTTGTCCGGATAGACGTGCGCCGTAACCACAGGTCCGAAAA
>CAAGKR010126328.1_pt1 | contig 12052 bp, 12 predicted proteins | sample 2556971 | NCBI WGS metagenome assembly CAAGKR01 (sample SAMEA5207829, study PRJEB30636) | soil metagenome | biome: forest; feature: boreal; material: soil | place: USA | collected 2011-09 | depth 1 m
GATCGCGACCACCGTGGTGCGCAGCTCGCGCCCGTTGGGATCGACGGCACCGCCCAGGTCACGCAGCGCCTCAACTCCGCTGGCACCGATGGCCGTGCCGACGATGCCGTCGCGCCAGGCGCGGCCCATGGTGTCGGCGACGATGACCCCAAGGACCGTGTTCGTGCGCATCTCCAAGGCGGCGCGGAGACGAGCCGCCGATGCGTCAGGGTCGATCGGCAGGAGCACGACAGCGTCCGGCCGCGGCGCGTTGGAGCGGTCCACACCGGCGTTGGCGCAGACGAGACCGTGATGGGTTTCGACGATGAGCAACGGGCCTCGCTGCCTGACGATGCGACGGCTCTCTCGCAGGATGACCTCGATGAGACGCGGGTCGGAGTGGTCGGCTGCGACCTCGACCGCGCGCGCGGTCGGTTGCACATCTCCGAGGTCGACGATGCGGCCCTCGTTCTTGCTCACGGCCTTCTGCGTGACGACCAGGATGTCGCCGGTGCGCAGCGGCGGCGCCGCGTCGAGGATGAGGGACGCGAGGTCGTCGGTCTCGTCGACGTCACGTGCAAGGGGCAGCGGCACGATCTCGATCGTCATGGGCCCCGCCGTATCCCCGCCGTCTCGAGCGCGACCGCCGCGAGGTGCTCACGGGCTGCGGCGTCGCGCATGATCGTGTCGGTGGTGCGCACGGTGAGGCCGCGGCGTACCAGCCCCGCTGCAGCGACGGCGTCGACGTCGTCGATGACCATCGCGTCGATGAGGCCGGCGTAGATGTCCGCAACCCCGAGCGGCGAGGGATCATGGCCGAGGGCGAGCATCATGTCGGCGGCGGGGCCCCGCAGCGCCTGGCCACCGACGATCGGGGTGACCGCCACGCAGGGGACGCTCCGCGCACTGAGAGCCTCGCGGATACCGGGGACGGCGAGGATCGGGCCGATCGAGATCAGTGGGTTCGACGGCGCGATGAGGATCGCCGACGCCCGCGCGAGAGCGTCGATTACACCGGGCGCCGGGGCCGCCGCGTCGGCGCCGTCGAACCGGATGCCGACGACCCGGTCGCGATGCCCGTGACGCACGTAGTACGTCTGGAAATCGAGATCTCCGTCACCGGTCTCGATGATGGTGCGCAGGCGGTCGTCGGTCGCGGGGACGAGACGGTCGGGCAGCCCGAGCGCGCGGCCGAGCTGAGCAGTCACGGTGCTGAGGCTGAGGCCCGAGCCGAGCCACGCGGTGCGTGTCAGGTGCAGCCCGATGTCGAGGTCCCCGAGCCAGAACCACGCATCGTGCCCCAGCGAACGCGCGCGCTCGAGCACGCGGGACGAGTCGTCGCGGACGCCCCAGCCGCGGGCCTGGTCGGCCTCGCCTGTCAGCGTGTACAGGACGGTGTCAAGGTCCGGCGAGACGTGCAGTCCGGCGATTTCAGTATCGTCGCCGACGTTCCCGATGATGGTCAGATCCCGCACGCGCAGGGCTGCCGTGACGCCCTGCAGGAAGCGCGCCGCGCCGACACCCCCGGCAAGGACGACGATGGGCTGCATGTTCAGAACACTTCCGTGACCCTGGCGGAGCAGGCGCCCGCGGGATGCTGACGACCGTCCCGGCAACGCGTGTGCGAATGCTACCCGCCGCCGCACCCATCGCCGGCGTCGCCCTTGTGGCTGCCGGCGCAGCGATGTGGGGGAGCGACGCCGCGTTGCGAGCGCCGCTCGTCTCGCATTGGTCGCCATGGACGATCGTGCTGTACGAGCACGTCATCCTCTCGGTCCTGGTACTGCCGCGCCTGCTGCGCGGTGCGACGGCGGTCGCGCGCATCCCGCGGCGAGGCTGGTTGGCCGTCGTCGGAGTTGCGTGGGGCGGGTCGGCGCTGGCCACCCTCGCCTTCACGTTCGCCTTCCAGTACGGCAACCCGGACGTCGTCGTCCTGCTCCAGAAGACCCAGCCCCTGTGGGCACTCGCGGTTGCCGCCCTGGCCCTCGGTGAACGGCCCCGCGCGCGGCTGCTGCCGGTCGCGGTGGCGGCGCTGGCGGGGACCTACCTGCTGTCCTTCGGGGCACTCGACCCGGCGCACGCGTTTGCCGGCGCGCAGGGAAAGGCGGCGGTCCTCGCGCTGGCGGCCGCAGCCCTGTGGGGGAGCGCAACGGCGCTGGGTCGCGTGGCTCTCACCCACATGGAACCGGACGTGCTGACCTCACTTCGATTCTTCTGCGCGCTCCCACTGCTCGCGGTGATCGCAGCCTCCCAGGCCGCGCTGGTACCGGCAGCACCGAGCTCGATCGACTGGCTGCGCCTCGTCCTGCTGGCGGTGATCTCGGGGCTCATCGGGATGATGCTCTACTACCGCGGGCTCCGCCGCACGCCCGCATCCATCGCGACATTTGCCGAGTTGGCGTTCCCCGCCAGCGCGCTCGTCATCAACTACTTCGTCCTCGGCGCCAGCGTCAGCCTGGTGCAGTTACTCGGCTTCGGAATCCTGTGGGGAACCATCGCGCTCCTCCACTGGGTCCCCATCACCGTCCCCAGGGCTCGGGAGGCGTCAGAGGCGGCGTAACGGGCGCACCGGGACGATGCGAATCCCGGTGGTCTCCCCCGCCGGCTCGCCGATGCCCGTGTCCCACTCGTAGGGATCGGGCATCAGCGTGCCTTGGGAAGTGTCGCCCGCTGGTGGTCGTCAGGCGTGGACGAAGGTCGTCGTGAAGTTGCCGTTCGCGGCGACGTTGCCGGCCAGGACCTGCAGCGTGGTGCCGTTGTACATGTCCGATCCGAAAGCCGAGGTGTACGTGCTGAGGCTGGCGCCGTTGAACGTCGTCCCTGAGAAGATGATCGTGCCCCACTGCGACACAGGCGCCGGAGGCGACCCGACGGCGCTGTCGCCGACGCTCGCTCCAGTGAAAGAGCCGCCTCCGCCGGGCCCCTTGACGGTGGCCTTGTCGGACGACCTGTTGGTGACATCGCTGATGGTGACGTTCGTGGCAGTCGCCGTGACCTTCAAGGTCAGCTTGATCTTGTCACCCGCGTTCAACGTCGGGGTGAGCGGACTGAAGCGGTCGTTGATCTCCACCGACGCACCGTAGTTGGGCACGCCGCCGAGGCACTGGACGTAGACACCGGCACTGGTGAACTCGCTGGTGGTGAAGTTCGTGAAGGTGATATTGGGGACGATCCCTGCATAGGTCGGGGAGCACGTCAGGCTGGGGAGCGTGAAGGTCGTCGTCGCGGTTGTGGCCGCGACGGTGACCTGATAGCCCGCGAGGCTGGGACTGTGGCCGTGGACCGACGGAGCCCCGGTTGCAGCCGCTGCGCTGACCGGCCACGCGACCACGGCCATCGTCAACGCGACCAAGGCCGTCCGGCGGAATGAATGCCCGCGATGAAACACTATCGTACCCCCCTGACCCATTGCGGCAACCAACCGCAGGCAGGATGATGGCAGGTGAGCGCCGCCCGGTGTGCCGCGGCGAGCCCGGTGACTCAGCAGCCGTCAGGTGGCGGCTACCGGTGTCCGCTGCATGTGAGCGGTTGTGCGTTCGTCCCCCGGCTGCACCATCTGCAGCACTTCGACGGCCACGCCGTCCGCCCACGCATCGATGGCCGGCCAGTCGCGGAAGTCTCCGTACGGTGCCTTGACGCCCTTGATGATGAGGCGTTCACCGATGGACAGCGCCGCCCGGTCGAGGCGCCCCGCGAACACTCGGTGACCGCGCAGGTCGAGATCGTGCTCGAACTCCACGATCTCCTTGGGTGGCGGCAGCTCCTTGTCGGTCAGACGCCTCGCATGCTCGGCGTCTGCGGTCGCACGAACGGACCGGCGGGCGGCGGCGGTGGCGGCGGTGCGGGCAGGGGGCTGCCCGGAGCAGCGTGTGGCTCATCGCCGCCCATGTCCAGGCGGAACGGCGGGTACTCGTCTCGCATCAGCATCACGTAGACAAAGACGCGGTACACCCACCGGTTGAGCCCCATGGCGAGGTCGAAGATGCCCCGTGGGTAGCGTGACGTGAACAGCAGGACGACCCCGCCGACGATCACCAGGAGACTGATGAGGCCGGAGGACGGCACCTGCAGGAGCGACGACGGGTGGCCGTTGTGGGCGGAGATGGTCGTCCCGCCGACGAGCACGGCGAGGATGATGTAATGCGGGATGGCGAGCAGCCACCACTTGATGAGCACAAGACCTCGCGACAGCCGTTCCGGGTACTGCACGTCGAGGCTGGCGGGGTAGTCAGCGGCCGCGTACAACGAGAACGGCGGGTAGCGGTCGGTGCCCAGCGCGCTGTACCCGTAGTAGCCGACCCGCCACGCCCAGCGCAGAACACCGACGTTGAAGTCGAAGATCGACCGTGGATAGCGGCCGGTGACGAGGATGGCGAAGAAGGCGACGACGGTGAGGAGGAAGGCCGCGATGAACAGGAAGGCGAGCACGATGTAGTGGGGGATGAGCAGGAGCCACTTCACCAGCCATAGCCAGCGGCTGGTTGGCTCCAATCGGCCCTCGATTCTCAGCGGGTGCACGCTCGTGGCGGCGCCGGCCGACGTCGGCGCGAGGCTGCCCCCGATGACGGGTGGGGGTGGGGGTGCGGGTGCAAGCCCCCGGTAGCGCTGGCGCCTGCTCAGCATGGAGGTGGCGGCGATAAGAAGCGCGATCGCCAGCAGCGCCACGACGGCGCCGCCGATGAGCAGGCCGAGCGCCAGTGCGAACAGGAACGGTGCGGTTGCCCCGGCGGACACATCAGCGTTCACGCCGCGAGATGCGTCGGCATTCATGAGCACGATCGCCCACTGACCGGCCTGGACCTTCCAGGTGAGCGACTGTGTTCCGGCTCCGGACACCTGCGCTCGCCAGAATGACTGGTCGGTGGGGTTGCCCGGCGCGCCGCCGCCATGCTGCTGGAGACTCGGCGCCGAGTCCGGCCCGTTGAATCCGGTGAGGGTCGCGTAGTCGACGCCGTTCAGGTAGCTCAGGACAGCGCTGCGTGGAGCGATGCCGATGAACAGCCTGCCCGCCGTCGGGGTGGACGTCGTGATGCGAACCGACCCAAGAGCACCCTCGGGCAGCCGCCATCCTGGCGTCGACACGACGATGTTCAGGTCGGTTGCCGCCACCGCGTACGCACCGGTGGAGAGGTTGGTGGATGGTGACTGCAGGTATCCGGCCGCGTCTCGCTGCGTGCGATCCGCCCACATCAGAATGCCGCCGCCGGCCAGAACCCCGAAGGCGACGATGGCCAGGATGCTTCCCACGACGATCAGCGCGATCCCGCCCTGCCTGCGCCCGCCCGATTCGCGCGGCGGCGCCAGCGTCCATTGACCTGCCATGTCGATCCCTCCTGCACCCATCTGTGCCATCTCAGCATGACGTTGCGCCTCGGCGAGTGAACAGAGCCGAACGTCCCGAGAGAGCCGGTCACAGGGCCCGCCGGTGAACTCCTTGCGGGGTGTGGACAAGCCCCTGCCATTGGCTCACGCCGGCACCGCGCTGGTGCTGGCAGGGCACCGTCGCCGGTGCTATCCTGACGCGCCCGGCTCGTCAGCCGGTCCGCCATTGGGGAGACGCCGAATGGGCACCGGTCACCATGCGCGCATCGCGGTGGCGGTTGCTGTCGCCGCGCTCGCAGCGTCGATCGTCGCACCTGCGAGTGCCACAGCCACACCGGGAGCCCCACGGCAGGCGACGGTGAGCCGGGTCACGCTGGTCACCGGCGAGCAGGTTGCGCTGCGCACCGATGCCGCCGGACGGCAGAGTGCCGCCGTAGCCAGCGCCGGTCGGTCGGCTCTGCTCACCTACCGCATCGGCTCCACGTCGTACTTCGTTCCCCCTGCTGCCGCGCCCTTCGTCGGAGCGCAGCTGGACCCGGCGCTGTTCGGTAGCACGTCGCTCAGCGATGTCGAGACGGCCGGGATGATGCCTGTTCTGGTCCGCTGGCATGGAGCGGTGCGGCCGTCGATGCCCTGGCTGGTCGGCCCGCATGATGCCGGGGCAGGCACCGTCGCCGGCACGGTGACCCGCACGTCCGGAGCCGATCTCGAGCGCGACCTCGCGACACAATCCCGCTCGGCGCGGTCCGGTTGGACCGGGGCGCTTCAGGGTGTCGACGGCATCACGCTCGGCGGCTCGACGGCGGCTCGGCTCCCGTCGCCACGGTTCCCGATGTTCACGCTCACGGTCCGAGGGATCGATCCGGCCGGGAATCCTGACACCGGCGATACGGCAATCGTGCTCAATACCGACAACGCAGCCAAGTTCATCGCCTTCGCGTTCTGGAATCACGGGGTGCTGAAGCTCAGCGTCCCGAACGGCCACTACAGCGTGCTCAGCACGTTCTTCGCCTTCTCGCCAACCAGCGCCGGCTTCTACAACACGGTGATGGACTTCGTTGTTCGCGGCACTACGACCGTCACCGTCGACGCGCGCACGGCAACCGCGCGCGTGTCGGAGAAGACCCCGCGCACCGCCCCGAGCGGCTCGGGCTCCGTGCAGGTGCAGCGCAATGCCGCGACCGGCGGCGGCGCGAGCTCCGGCGTGCTGTGGTCCTTCGGCCCCGGGATCGCCCCGCTCGACGTCTTCGTGTCGCCGGCGCCGGCGCCGACGGCGGGCACCCAGAGCTTGCTGGTGTCGTTCCACCTGGACTCGCCGGCCGGCGGCACGCCGTACACGTATGACATCGCCTTCGAGTCTGTTGGTGCGATCACCGCGGACCAGCAGTACGTCGTTGCGCGGTCCCAGCTGGCGGCGGTCGACACCCGCTACCACAGCGACGTGCCCACACGCGAGACGGGCGAGGCCCGCGCGTCCTTCTTCCCCGACCAGTTCTTCTCGATCAGCAGTATCGACGCGTTCGCAGCACCCCTGGAGCGGACGGAGTACGTCACGGCTCTACCGGAGCTGGTGTGGTCACAGCTGGTGATCGACTCGCTGTCCACGTTCGAAGGGTTCTTTAACGACACCTCTCGCGTGTTCACGCCCGGTTCGGCCAGTACGGCGGATTGGGGACGCGGTCCGATCGGTCCCGGTGTCGCGGCCCCCACGGGCGGGGCCCCCGGCCTCCAGGGCTGCCCCGCCTGTGTCGAGAGCGGGACGCTCGAGTTCGTCATCTTCCCGTTCGGCGACAACCCACCCGGTCATCAGGGCTTTCCCAACACCGGAGCACCCGACGTCACCGAGACTGACGCCTTCGACCTGGTGCGCAACGGTTCGACCATTGCGTCGGGTGCTGACCCGCTCGGGTTGTCCGTGCCGGTGCCGAGCGGCCCAGCCAGCTACCAGCTGGGGTACGCCGTGACGATGTCGGCACCCTGGTGGACACTGTCGACCAGCACCAGCACGCAATGGGGGTTCAGGACCCCGGCGGCAACGCAAGGCGTGCCGCCCCCTGGTTGGGTGTGTTTCAGTGGGTCGGCATTCGGTTGCAACGTCATCGACATGATGCTGCCCGACTACGGTCTGCCCGAGGATCTCACCGGACACGAGGCGTCAGGGGCGACCTCCTTCCACCTCGGCATCCAGCACGTGCTCGGGGTCTCCGTCGCGACGACACACGGCACCGTGTCCGTATCGTTCGACGGCGGCCTCACGTGGACCGCCGCTCACGTGACCGCGGATCCGGCCGGTGGATTCACCGTGAGCTACACCAACGTACCCGGCGCGAGCGCTGCCTCCCTGCGCATCCACGTCGTCGACGCCGACGGCAGCACGCTCGACCAGACCGTCATCAACGCGTACGCGATCTCGTGATGGGCAGCACCGAGTTGACCGTGAGGGCTGTGCGATGAACCTGCGTAGGGGCGTCCGGGTGACCGCGATCGCACGCGCAGTCGCGGCCGCCGTCGCCGTGGTCGTCGCCCTGCCTGCCGCGGCCGCCGCGTCTCCGTCGAGCGCGCACGCGACGCCCGCGTTCCAGCCGGTGTGTGGGCAAACCGCACCGGGGGTTGCCCGCTGCTTCACCGTCTTCGCGCCGGCGGCACAACACACGGTGCACGGCACGGCTCCCGCCGGGTATGGAGCCAGCGACCTCGAAGCCGCCTACGGGCTGCCGGTTTCTCAGGGCGCGGGCCAGACGATCGCCGTCGTCGACGCGACCGACGACCCCACGGCCGAGGCGGATCTTGCGATCTATCGCTCGACGTACGGACTCCCGCCGTGCACGAGCGCCAGCGGGTGTTTCGCCAAGCTCAACCAGCGCGGCCACGCTGGTCCGTACCCGCCGGCCGATCCTGGCTGGGGTATCGAGATCTCACTCGACCTCGACATGGTGTCGGCCGCCTGCCCCCTCTGCCACATCGTCCTCGTGGAGGCGAACACACCGTTCGTGTCCGACCTGGGCATCGCTGAGAACACCGCAGCGCGCGTCGGAGTCGCCGCCATCTCGAACAGCTACGGGCTGCAGGAGTTCAACGGCATGCAGCGGCTCGCGCGAGCCTACGTTCACCCGGGAACGACGATCCTCGCGTCGTCGGGCGACTTTGGCTTCGGGCCGGCCAACTTCCCCGCCGTCCTCTCGACGGTCGTCGCCGTGGGCGGCACCACACTGACCGCCGGCGGCGGTGCGCGCGGCTGGTCGGAGACGGCGTGGTCGGGAGCGGGAAGCGGGTGCTCGGCGTATATCAGCAAGCCGTCATGGCAGACCGACCGCCACTGCCAGATGCGCACCGTCGCCGATGTCTCTGCCGATGCCGATCCCACGCCGGGACTCGCCGTGTACGACACAAGCATCCCGCCTGGGTTCGGGCTGAACCCGGGCTGGATCGACGTCGGCGGAACGAGTGCGTCGTCGCCCTTCATCGCCGGGGTCGTCGGGCTGGCGGGCAACGGCAGCTCGCTGGTTCCCGCATTCATCTACCAGCACCGTCACGACCTCTATGACGTGGTGGGCGGCGCGAACGGCTACTGCGGCGGCGACTACCTCTGCAACGGCGTCAAGGGGTACGACGGCCCCACCGGTCTGGGCACGCCACACGGGTCCTCCGGCTTCTAGGACCGGAGAGCTGCGTATGCCGCGACTTGCAGGTCGACATGGACCTGCATCTCCGCGACGGCGTCCGCCGTCAGCACCGGGTCTGGGGAGGCAGGACGCCGCGGTCGTGCTGCTCGGCGGCGGCGCCGAGGGGGACCTCACCCTGCCCGTGGCGCCCTGAACACGTGAGGTCTCAGGGGTTGATTCGGCCCATTGACTGAGGACCTTCTACCCTGGTGCCGCCCCGGACATCAGCCGAGGATGTTGGGCACGGGAATGCACTTAGGAGCACGCGCATGATGTTCGGGTGGGGTGACCACGGCTGGGGCGCCGGCGCGTGGATCATCATGGCGCTGGCGATGGCCGTTCTGTGGACGCTCTTGGTCATTGCCGTTGTCGCAGTCGTCCGGCACTTCGGCCATGCCCACGAGCCGGCGGCTTCCACGATGTCCGGACCTGAGGCCATCCTTCGGGAGCGCCTGGCACGCGGCGACATCGATGAGCAGGAGTTTCGCAAGCGGTTGGCGACGCTTCGCGAGCGCGTGTGAAGCGCCGATCTCCGCGGTTGGCAGCGTCGTGATCCGGTCTGAACGATCCGCATCGTAAGGAGCTCGGTCAGCGTCCGGCGGATCGTGCTCGCGTCCACGTCGACGGCCCGCATATGCCCCCAGGGGGTATGATGAGCAGGTGAGCGTCCTCGGCCCGATCGGTGCGAGCCTCCGCGAGGCCTTCTTCATGTTCTGGGAGACGCTCTGGGCGCTGGTGCTCGGCTTCGGCCTGTCGGGTGCCGTTCAGGCCTTCGTCACACGTGGGGAGATGGAGCGGGCCCTCGGCAGGCAGGGCGTGGGGACGCTCGGCAGGGCGACGTTCCTCGGGATGGTGTCCTCGTCGTGCTCGTATGCCGCCACCGCCATGGCCAAGTCACTGTTTGTGAAGGGCGCGAACTTCACCGCAGCGCTCGTGTTCATGATCGCCTCGACCAACCTCGTCGTCGAGCTCGGCATCGTTCTGGCCCTGCTTCTCGGCTGGCAGTTCACCGCGAGCGAGTTCGTCGGGGGCTTCCTCATGATCGCCATGTTCGCGGTCATCGCTCGCTTCGTCTTCCCCAACGCGTTGGTGGAAGGGGCGCGATCACGCCTGCAAAGGGGTGCCGGCGCGGATGCCCACGATCATCAGGCGATGTCCGGGATCAGTCCCGCGGAGCAGGAGGCCGCCGAGCGCGTGCCGTTCGGTGCTCGGGTGCGCTCGCTGGCGGGATGGTCGGATGCGGCCGGCTACACCATGGCCGACATCACGATGCTGCGCCGCGAGATGGTCATCGGGTTCGGTGTCGCCGGCTTTCTCGCCGTGCTCGTGCCGGACGCGGTGTGGGCGCACATCTTCATCAGCGGCAATGGCTTCTGGACGAGCCTGGAAAACGCCATCGTCGGGCCTCTGATCGCCATCATCAGCTTCGTCTGCTCGATCGGCAATGTGCCGCTCGCCGCCGCCCTGTGGAAAGGCGGTATCAGCTTTGGGGGCGTGATCGCCTTCGTCTTCGCCGACCTCATCACCTTTCCGCTGCTGCTGATCTACCGCAAGTATTTCGGCACCAAGCTGATGCTGCGGATCCTCGTGTCGTTCTGGATCGTGATGTCCCTCGGTGGACTGGCCATCGACTACCTGTTCCACGCCGCGCGTTTGGTGCCGACCTCACGACCGGCTGAGATCGCGCCGACCAGCTTCGCGTTCGACTACACAGCGGTCCTCAACGTCATCTTCCTCGGAGTGTTCGGCGCCCTCTACTATCTGCACCGCAACAAGGCTCGCTTCGGCGGAGGGGTCGGGTACGCGATCGACCCCGTGTGCGGCATGCAGGTGGAGACGGCAACGGCGCCGGCGCGCGCCGTCCACGAGGGCGCGACTCGATACTTCTGCTCCGATCATTGCCGCGAGAGGTTCGAGCACAGTCCGGAACGCTACGCGGGATACGTCGCGGTGGCGCCGCGCTGAGGAGGCGACAGATGCCCAGGCGGACCACAACCGTCGCGACAGCCGCGCCACTCAAGAGCCGGGGCTCCTACCAGGCCAGCAAGCAGGATCTCCTGCGTCGCTTCAACCGCCTCAACGGTCAGATCACCGGCATCTCGCAGATGGTCGAGGACGAGCGGTACTGCCCCGAGGTTCTCACTCAGCTGAGCGCTGCCATCGCCGGTCTCGAGAAGATCGGCTTCATCCTGCTGCGTGATCACGTCAAGCACTGCGTGACGGACGGGGTCAACGCGGGCCACGGGGATGCCTACCTCGACGAGCTCATCGCCACCATCCAGCGCTTCTCCGGGAGATGACCGCGTCGACGTTCGGTCCCGCCCCGTAGCATCACCGCCCGATGCTTCTTGCCCTCAGCTTCATCGACCGCTTCCTCGGCCAGTTCGGCTACGCCGCGGTCTTCGCGTTCGTGGGCATCGAGAGCCTGGGCATCCCGTTCCCCGGCGAGACGATGCTCATCTCCGCGGCCCTCTACGCGGGCGCCACACACCGCCTCGAGATCGTCGGCGTCATCGTCGCGGCCGCCGCCGGCGCGATCGGGGGGGATAACATCGGATTCGGCATCGGGCATTGGGGCGGATACCGTCTGCTGCTCCGCTACGGCCGGTACATCCGGCTTCACGAGGGCCGGGTCAAGCTGGCCCGCTACCTGTTTGCACGGCACGGCGGGAAGGTTGTCTTCTTCGGGCGATTCGTGTCGGTCCTGCGGACCTACGCCGCCTTCCTCGCGGGCACCGCGCGGATGCCCTGGCTGCGCTTCCTCGCGTTCAACGCCGCCGGTGGAATCGTCTGGGCGACGGCCTACGGCGTCGGAGCCTACGCTGCCGGTGACCGCATCACCAAGCTCAGCACGCCGGTCGATTTCGCCCTCGCCGGCGTCGCCGTGGTGGTGATCGTCGCGCTGATCGTCGTGCTCCGTCGGCAGGAGGCCGTCTTGACCGAACGTGCCGAGGAGGCCCTCCCCGGTCCCCTCGGGGAGCCCTGACATGGGAGGCGAACTGACTGATCGTCGCCCGCCGGGCGCACATGCCTATGCGAGCGCGGCATGATCGGCTCTGACATGACCGCGCCAACGCCCGGCACCACCC
>CAAGKR010094246.1_pt1 | contig 12050 bp, 11 predicted proteins | sample 2556971 | NCBI WGS metagenome assembly CAAGKR01 (sample SAMEA5207829, study PRJEB30636) | soil metagenome | biome: forest; feature: boreal; material: soil | place: USA | collected 2011-09 | depth 1 m
GAGCTGTGCCAGATAGGATTTTTGCTGTTCCACTGTGGCTGCTCCAGGTTCCCAGGCCGGAACTCAAACGGTGCACAACGCGCGAGTGTTCTGCGTAAGGGCCGACAGCAAGATTAAATCCCAAGTGAAACCTCAGACCGCCACAAGGCGAGAATCTAGGAGGATTCCATGAAGAGAGCGTTATTGCTAATGGTTATATCGGCAGCGTTGGTGACGCTGGGGTTTGCGCAAACTACGGACGCAGGCAGCAACACAGGTATCAGCAACCCGCCCGTCGCGAACCCTGCACCACCCCCCGTCGCGGTTAGTCCAGCTCCGGAGACGGTCCTTCCGCCCGTTGTGGAAACCGTTGCACCCCCGGTGCTGGCGAGCCCGTCCTCGCAAACTGTTAACCCGCCGCCGGCAATGAACGCTGCTCCACCCCCCGCAGCGGTCAGTCCGGCTCCCGAGCCTGTCAGTCCGCCTGCTGTGGAGGCCATACCCCCTGCGACGGCTACCCCGGCCCCGGAGACCGTCGTTCCTCCTGCCGTAGAAACTGTTGCCCCCGCTGCGACCGTGAGCCCCTCGCCGGAGACCGTCGGCACGCCTGCTCCGAAAGCCGCTCACGCAACGCGACGGTCAACCCATCCTCGCAAGCTGTCAGCCGCACAAGATACACCGGCGACTGCGCCCGCTGCGACGGTTAGCCCATCCTCGGAGATTGTCACCCCGCTCCCCGGGGACGCCACAACGCCCGCTGTGATTGCCAACCCGCCCGCGGAGACTGCCAGCACACCTGCTCCGGTCGCCGCTGCACCTGTCGTAACTCATAAGGGCGGGTCTCTGTGGCTCTTGATTTCGGTTGCCGTGCTGGTACTCGTCTTAGGCACGCTGATCCCAGCCTTCGGCAGATGGAGAAAACGCAGAACGCTGGAGGAGACCGAAGCCCCAAATCTCTCCTTCACGAACGAAGCGGCCCCTGACCTGGAAAAGCCAGAACCACGCAGAGCCGCCTAACATTCCTGCACCCACCCTTCAAAACGAAGGGTGGGAATGGGAGCGTCATCTTGCTGGAGTTCTAATCCCCAGCTGCAGGATGCGATGGTCATTGACGCGGACGGTCCCTGGTTCGCCATATTAATAAAATCGGAAACTGCTCCAAAGCCACTGCTCCGGCTCGGGAACCAGTCCGCGCTTGACCGGATTTCGATGCATGTAGCGCAGCTTTTCGATGCGCTTGCGTTCCGTCCAGACGTTGAAATCATAGAATCGCCGCTGCCAAATGTGTACGTCTTCACTCTTTGGTTTCCCAAAGTGATTTCTGCTCGCGCTGTTGCCGCCGCCGCATTTTCCTCAGGACCGTCCGTGCGAATCGCTGTTTGAGCACTTGCACCACGACGGAAGGATTTCCCTGTTGCGGCTCGCTGATTAGAAGATGAAAATGTTCGGGCATGAAAACGTATCCGGCGACGACGAATCGATATCGTTGCCGCGTCTCTTCCAGGATTCTAAGAAACAGTTCGCGACGCGACGCACTGCCCAGCCAATGCCGGCGTTGGTAACAACTCGAAGTGATAAAATGCAGGTCGCCCGAACCGTAGTATCGCTTCAATCCCAGAGGCATTGCGAAAGACTACGCCGTGTGTCCAAGAAATGCTGTGACGAATGAACACCCACCCTTCAAAAAGCGAAGGGTGGGCTACCTGTCGCGAATGGAAACGCGCTGATAGCGGGTCATGCCCTTGATGTCGAGATGGAGCATGTCTCCGGGGAAGGGATGTTCATAGCGCACCACGGGCGGTGCGGGATGCAGATGACGCCAGCGGTTGAGATGAGCGCGCTGCAGAATGCGGCTGACGGTGGCGGCACTGAGTTGGGTGACTTGGGCGATGCGATACGCGGGATAAAGTTCGCGCCGCAGGGCGACGACTTCTTCGGCCCTTGAAGACGAAATCCGGCGCGGGCTGCGGCGGGGGCGGGAAGAACGGTCGAACAAGCCGGGCGGCCCCTGGCTGCGAAAACGATGCACCCACTTGGCGGCGGTCTTGGGAGTGACGTTAAAGCTGGCCGCGGCCAGCTTTAACGTCACTCCGGTAGCCACATGCTGTACTAGATCCTCTCGACGGCGCAGGGTAAGTCGTGCATTCTTGTGGATGTCCATTCGATATTCCCTCGGAAGTGGATTGCTCAGCACAATCAGCTTCTCTGGTTCTTGTCGAATGGACAACGTCTTGAAAGATCACAGCCACCCCGTCACGGCTTCGTTGATGGTGGTGCCGGGTACCGGATTCGCGTGCTTGCTGTCCTTGCCATCTATCCATCGCAGCCATACCCGAATTCTCCTAAGATAGAAAGATATACATGGTCCTTCGATCGTCTCATGGGTCATCCGCAATTTGAAAGAGATCGCATCAAGGAGAGCAAAGAACATGCGGGAACTGGAAATTTATTCGACGATTGGCGCGGAGGGTTTCACGCGTTTGGTCGCGGCCTTCTATCGAAAAGTCCCGCAAGACGACCTTCTGGGGCCTATGTACACGGTGCAAGATCTTCCGGGTGCGGAGGAGCGGCTGCGAAATTTCCTGATCGGTCGATTCGGTGGGCCGCAGACCTACATCGAGCAAAGAGGTCATCCACGCTTACGCGCGCGGCATTTTCCGTTCCCTATCAATCAGGCTGCCCGCGATCGATGGATGCGCTTGATGAATTGTGCTTTTGAGGAAGCCGCTCTTCCGAAAGAGGCCGAGCAAGTCCTTCGGAAATTCCTCGATGAAATGTCTAGCTTTATGATCAATCAAGGAGAGCCTGGAACGCGCTAGCTCAGGGCGACGCGTATGACTGCCCAAGAAGTGCTGTTCCGATAAATGCACTTTCTAGTCATTATATGAACTAGGATTTGCGAGCCTTATAGTTGGCTTAGAACCGCTCTATTCGGATTTATCGCTGCTGGGCGCATATCGTCCTTTTGACGTCGCATCACATTCGGAACTGCACATTTTCGAAAGCTTGCTGTTATTTCCGCAACAATGGCGAGCGCGATTTCCTCTGGTGTTTCCGACCCCAAGTCGAGACCAATGGGTGCGTGCAAGGACTCCAGCGACGGAATTGCAGCTGCTTCAGCCAGTAGGGATTCAGTACGGGCACGGGCACCCATTAATCCGACGTATCGCAACCCGAGCTTCGCCGATTGCTCGAGAAAGAACAGGTCCTGCGCGAAGCTGTGAGTCATGATCACGAGCGCTGTCCGTGAATCAAAGTCTATTCCTTCCATTGCTTTTGCCTGCGGAACGGCGAAAACCTGATGAGCTTCTGGGAATCGCCGCGATTGCGCGAAATCTGGACGCTGATCCACAACCGTTATCATCCAACCCAAGCTTGCTGCGAAGCTGACCAATGGTTGAGCGTCAAATCCCCCGCCACAAACTACCAGATGTATTGAAGGTTCGACGGCATGAAGCAGAACACGCGCTTCGTTGGTGGAAACTACGGAACTGCGCCCGCTACGCGCGGTTGCTGCCGCTGCCTCTTGCACGAGAGAATCTTCTCGGATTGTGGCGTCGAAGGTTCTTGTCCAAAAGATGTTTCTGTGTCCGATGTCAGTGCCTGTGATGTTGGTGGCAATCACTGCCGATTGACGAGTTTCTCGCACATAATGCGCCGCAGTCAGAGGATTCGTCTCGTTATCAGTAAGCCGTTCTATAAGCAGCGCAATTGTGCCTCCACATCCAAGACCGAAGCCATCATCCGCAGACCTCGTATCATAGGTTTTCAGGTAAAAGTCGCGATCTGCAAGCCACCAGAAGGCTTTTCGCGCAATGTCCGTTTCGAGACATCCACCACTCACGGAGCCAACACGGGTCCCCCCTTCGGTCACGAGAAGCGACGCCCCGAGCTTGCGATACGAGGAACCTTGCACGTCTGCAACAGTAGCCAAAGCTGTTTGTCGGCCAGAGTGGCGAGCGTCCTCCCAAGCCTGCATTTTTAGCGTGTGTTCATCAAGGCGATGCATTGGTAGCATTATCCCAGCAACTTGTCCGGAGTGACCGGAAGATCACGCACGCGTATTCCAGTGGCATGATAAATTGCGTTTACTACGGCAGCCGCTGAACCTGTGATGCCGATTTCGCCAATTCCGCGAGCGCCCAACGGATTGAACTTCAGGTCCGGAATGTTAAGGACCGAAACGTCAATCTCCTGAATGTCGGCGTTGACCGGCACGTGATATTCGGCAAGATTGTTGTTTACGACGCGGCCAGACACGGGATCCAAATGTTGATCTTCATAAAGCGCCGTCGAAATGCCCCATACGATACCGCCGGTCAGTTGATTGAGACCAGTTTTCTGATTCATCAGAGTTCCGATGTCGTAGACGCCCGTCACACGGCGTACTTTTATCATTCGCGTATAGGCGTTCACGGCGACTTCAGCAAATACTGCCCCGAACGAATGAACGGATAACGTTTTTGCATCTTGCCCCGGCTCAGCATCTCCCTTGGCTTCGAGTGTTAGATTCCCATGGCGCGCCAATAAATCTGCATAGCTCTCCATTTTTGCTGGAGAATCCTTGAGGAATAATTTGCCGCCCGCGGCATCTATGTTTTGCTGATCCGCGCCATGCAGCGGAGAATTGATGTCCTCCACTGCCAAGGCGATCGCCTTAAGCTTCGCCTGTTTGGCCGCTTCCTCTACCGCAGGGCAAACGCTTGCGGCACTCATCGATCCGCCCGATACGGGAGCTTTGGGAAGCGCCGAGTTGCCGAGCTTTACCTCAATCCTATCGAGCTCAATGCCGAGGGCCTTCGACGCGGTTTGCGCCATAATAGTGTAGGTGCCCGTGCCTAAATCTTGAGTTCCAGACCCGACAAAGGCGCTGCCATCTGGTTTTATTCTTACGACAGCGGAAGCGGCCGAACGGTTGCCGGGGTAAGTGGCTGTGGCCATTCCGACGCCGATCAGATCATGACCCTCACGAATCGTACCGACGGCGGTCGAACGTTTGGCCCAGCCAAATCGCTTCGCTCCTTCTTCATAACATTGCCTTAAGTTCTTCGAAGAAAATGGCTTGCTCTCGGACAGGTCCGTCTCTGCATAATTCTTTAACCTCAATTCGATGGGGTCCATCTTTAGCTGATAGGCCAGTTCGTCGAGTGCGCATTCGAGCGCAAATGTCCCAGTCGCCTCGCCGGGGGCCCGTTGAAATGTCTGTACCCCCACATTCATAGCCACGAGACGATGTGAGGTTTGGCACGCTTCCGACGCATACAGCATCCGAGTTTGTAGAGCGGAAGGCTCGAGAAAATCTTCCACGGTGGAAGCATGACACCAGGAGTCATGTTGGACGGCGAGAAGCTTCCCGTCAGCGGTCGCTCCGAACTGGATATTCTGCCGCGTACGTGGGCGTCCGCCAACCGGACCAAACATCTGGGTTCGATCCACTACCAGTTTCACTGGACGTTTCACTAAGCGTGAAGCCATAGCAGCCAGAACAACATGCGACCAAACAGAACCTTTGGAGCCGAAACCGCCGCCTGTATAAGGACATTCAACCGAAACATCATCCTCGGGAATTCCAAGCACGGCCGCCACGCTGTGTTTTACGCCCGAGATGTATTGGGTAGCATCATAGAGCGACAATTTGTTATCTTCCCACCTCGCAATCGTGGCATGGGGTTCCATCGCGTTGTGATTTTGAGCGGGCGTAGAGTATGTCTGATCAAATTTCACGTCTGCTTTTGCATTCTCTGCAGCCACATCTCCGCGTTTCGAATCGGGATCCCAGTAACCTGCCTTCGGAGGATGAGCTGAATTGATGCCGGCCTCGAAATCAAGTAGCGCCTCCGCTATTTTGTAGTTCGGCTTGAGCAAATTGGCTGCGTATCTCGCCTCTTCCAGCGATTCGGCAACAATTACCGCGATCGGTTGGCCGTTATAGTGAACTTGTGGGTCCTGAAGAAGCGACAAAGTTCGTCCAGCGGGTGGTTTCCCCGCGCCCTGGTTGCCTCCAGGCAGTTTGACGGTATTAAACGGCGTCATCACAGCCAGTACCCCCGACGCTCGTTGTGCTCTGCCGGTGTCCATAGAGGTGACCACGCCCTTGGCAATGGTGCTGGTGGCCATAACCGCGTACGTCAGGTTTTCAACCTTGAACTCAGCCGCATATTGGGCTGAGCCCGTTACCTTCAGCTTTCCTTCATAGCGGTGATCGGTTATTTGCGCGCTGCCGCTCATACTGTCCTCCCGGTTGCCGCCAGATTGAGTGCGTGCGCCACGGCCTGCATTCCCAATTCAATCTTGAACGTGTTGTGCTCATATCCCTTGGCGCCGGATAGCGCAGCGCGACCAGCGCGTTCGAAGACGTCTTTCTCAGTAGAAGCGCCAATTAATATTTGTTCCGCATCATGGCAGCGCCATGGCTTGTGCGCCACTCCACCCATCGCCACACTTGCGTTGCGAATGGTTTGGTTGTCCAACTCAAGTCCGACTGCAACCGATACGAGCGCGAATGCGTAGCTGTTTCGATCACGCACTTTCAAGTAATGAAAATGGGGAACATACCTTGACGGCGGGAGGTCGACGGAGAGAATCACTTCTCCGGGCTTCAAATTGGTATCAATTTGCGGAGTGTCTCCGGGCAGGCGGTGGAAGTCCTGCATGCGGATGGCTCGTTCGCCCTTCGCGCCTCGAACATTGATCGTGGCGTCCAGCGCAAGGAGAGCCACACACATATCGGACGGATGTGTAGCGATACACTGCTCACTCTGGCCCAATACCGCATGAATCCGATTGAAGCCTTTTTGGGCGGAGCATCCGCTTCCGGGGTTCCTTTTGTTACATGCTGGATAGGCGGGGTCCACGAAGTAATAGCAGCGAGTGCGTTGCATCAGATTGCCGCCAACGGTCGCCATATTCCTGAGCTGTGGCGAAGCTCCGGACAATAGAGCCATGCTCAATAAAGGATAGTGTTGCCGAACCAGCGGGTGGTTGGCGGTATCACTGTTTCGTGCCATTGAACCGATCCGAAGGCCGCCAGCAGGAGTCGTTTCAATTGTTGAGAGTGGCAACCGTGATAGATCGACCAACTTTGACGGAGACTCGACTTCACTTTTCATCAAGTCAATTAGATTGGTACCGCCCCCTAGAAATGCCACTCCCCTCGTCGACGCGAAAGAGTGCAGGGCATGGTCGACGGTGTCGGCTCGCTGATAGTCGAAAGGTCTCACGGTTATGCCTGCTTTCTCGCGGCCCACTCTACTGCGGCCACAATGTTCGGATACGCACCGCAACGGCAGATATTGCCGCTCATGCGCTCCCGGATTTCGTCTTTCGTAAGGACCACGGCACCGGAGGCAAACGATTGACTTGCAATACTTAAATCCCCCGCTCTCGCCTCATCAATCAGCGCCACCGCGGAACATATCTGACCGGGTGTGCAGTAACCGCACTGGTATCCGTCATGTTCGAGAAAGCTCGCCTGCACCGGGTGCAGATTTTCTCCGTCGGCTAAGCCCTCAATCGTTCGGATTTCGTCCCCTTCATGTGATACCCCCAGGGAGAGGCAGCTATTGATCCGCTTACCGTTCACCAGAACTGTGCACGCGCCGCACTGTCCGTGATCACAACCCTTCTTACTGCCAGTCAGGCCCAACTGATCACGTAACGTATCCAGCAGACTCGTTCGTGAATCGAGTGCAAGCGTGTAAGGTTTGTCGTTCACGGTCAGTTTTGTCTGGATTTTGCGAGGCCGACTGTCAATCGACTCAAGCTGCTGTTGGGCGAGCGCGATCTGCGGGGCACTCAGCAGGGTCGCTCCGCTGGCAGCCGCTGCAGTCTGTATGAAACTTCTGCGCGACATATCTAGGAGCTTGACATCGCTGGGCGAATGGTTCTTCGCTTTTTCAGTCTGCTCCCAGAACAAGTCTTCATCTTCCATCGGACAACGTGGACTCATCGCAAACTCCTGAATTTGGTTCTAGCCAATCAGTTTGATAAGGAATTAAGCTGAAATTTGATGCCGGAAATAGCACATGCGTTTACATCAGTCGGTGGAATTCTTTTGGCGGCTGGATACTCGACGCGGTTTCATGGCGACAAACAACTGGCGCTATTTCAAGGAATGCCTCTAATCGTCCGGGCCGCTCTGGCTCTTAAGGCGTCGGGAGCCGATCCACTCATTGGCATCATCCGGCCCCAAATGCACGTCCACCAGCAATTGCTCTTGCGGGCGGGAATGCCATTCGCGACGAATCAGAATTCGGCAGAGGGTTTAGCCTCGTCAGTGCGCGTCGGCCTGGAATTCCACAAAGGGTCTGGACTTGGGGCAGTTCTGGTGTCGGGTTGCGATCAGCCCCTAGTCACCGGTGAACATCTTCACGAATTGATTCAACTTTGGCGGAATGGTCGTGCTGCAGCGGTTGCATCGGCATACTCGAATATGATCGGTGTTCCTGCAGTCTTTGGATCGGAGTTGTTCCCCCAACTTTCCGAGCTGCGCGGGGATCGAGGGGCCGGCCAATTGTTGCGGCGGCTGCCTAACGTCGCAACCATTGCTTTGCCTGAAGCTGCGTTAGATATCGACACTCCCGACGAGCTTAAGGAGCTGGAATCTCGTAATCCTCTCTAAAGTTTTTGCACAATCCTTAGGGTCGCTTCGACTCATGGGTAAAAACAGAGGTGCGGCGCGCGCTCAGATCCTGACCTCTACCGTGTCAATTTTGTGGTACCGCACCTAAAACCCTTTGCTTGTCTTGCTTTTCCGTTCTTGCTGACCAGAAAGACTATCCAAAACAGGCTAGTTTTGGTGACGAATTGGTGACGAGTTCTCGCATTGCGTATGGAGAGGCGTCTTTGACAAACCTAAAAAGGTCAATGAGTGTAATGGCGATGTTATGACAACTATCGTCCGGTCCGGTTATTGTCGATCAGGCGAGTTGCCTTGTGCCAAAGCCACATGCGGAAAAGTAGAACTCCTCCGCACCCATATACCACCCCGAAAAGTAGGCCTCTAAGCAGCATGCACGCAAGTTGGAGGAAATACTGCGCTTCTCTAACGTCGGCATTTATGCGCTTGGCACAGACAAGCATGAGCACAGCAGCTACGCCGGATGCGACGCAAACCATCCCGAACCGCTTACTGGTGAATCTCTGCGGTTTGGTACAGAGTCATTCAGATGTCTTGTGCCCCCATCGCCGCAAAGCAAAGGAACCGAAGCAACAGAGCATTCCGATTGCCCACACATCATGTGTGCGGACTCGGTCTGCCCCTTCAAACCGCATCCAGAAGTACAGCGCAATAAATACGATTCCGCCGACCGTGAGACTACTGAGAAGCACCGTCTTCCACTGCATTTGGGACACCTCTCAGACGAACCCAGCTTTTGCCCATTACGGAATGATACTCCCGCGCAACTTGGTCAATGGAGGAGTTTGTAGGGCCGCTATAGGCGTGAGAGCATCACTGGCATGACTCCGAACTGCCTCCAAAGTCGGGTTTTCAGCAAGTTCGCAAAAATCCAGGTCAAAAGAGCCGGACTTTCGAGGGAATCGATCTGGATTGGTGATCCAAATCGCGCCCTCGCGAAGCTTTTCGTACCGCTTTACCCTGAGTTTTACGCCGTAGGGTTTAGCAGAATCGGCGAAAGGGGAGGGAGTATCATGCGGATGAATAAACGAGTGAATAAAAACGGAGTATAGCAATGCCCGATTCTATTGACTGGCCAAGGCCGCATTCGCCGCGGCCTCGACTACGCCGCCGTGTCCTCATCATTCTCGCCGCCTTTGCCGGCATCGTCTTCGGCGGTCGAACTGCATTGTCTTATTACGTTGACGTGCTCTGGTTCGCGTCGCTCGGTTACGCGAATGTGTTCTGGAAAACGCTGAGCCTTCAGTGGGGACTCTTCGCGGCTTTTACAGCTGCCACATTTCTCGTTTTGTTCGGATCGTTTCTGGCTCTGAAGCGAGCGCATCTCCCCCACTTGCCGAGTGGCCAAACAATATACATCGGCGGACGGCCGGTAAAGTTGCCGGTCGAGCCTGTCCTGCGTCTCATTGCGCTCGGCATTTCGCTCGCCATAGCCGCCGCAACCGGCGCCGGCATGATGGCGGAGTGGCCGACGTTCGCGCTCCTTTGGTACGCTCCGCGCACGACTGTCGGCGCCCTGGATCCGATTTTCGGCAAGCCGCTGAACTTCTTTCTATTCACCCTTCCTGCGTGGCAGCTTATCTCCGGTTGGCTCCTTACCCTGGCCGTGATCGCCTTTCTACTCGCCGTCTTCTTCGTCCTCATCACGGGCGGAAGCCGTGTGCTCGCCGGGCGCCTCAGTCGCCATGTCACATTACCCTGGCGCGGGCTCTCCATCGCGCTTGCGTTTCTGTTGCTGATGGTCGCGATGCGTGTTTACCTCAGCCGGTTCGAGCGATTGTTCGAGGACCATACGATCTTCGGCGGCGTGACCTACACGGACGCGCACATCCTGCTGACGGGAATGCTAATCGTCGCTGCTGCGCTTGTTTTCGGCGCATTGATCGCAGCCGTCAACGCGCTGCGGATCCCACGCGGGCGCTGGTTGGTGGCAGCGATTCTTCCGGGCCCGGTCTGTTACATCGTCCTTCAGGGAGTCGCTTGGTACGTCAGCGGCTTTATCGTCAAGCCGAACGAGCTAGTACGCGAACGGCCCTATATCACCCACAACATCGAACTGACGCGGCAGGCCTTCGGATTGGACCGCGTCGCGCAGCGCGAGTTTCCCGCGGAGACGACCGTCGATGCGGCCGACCCGGCGAACAATCAGGCTACGCTTCAGAATATCCGTCTGTGGGACTGGCGGGCACTCCAGGATACGCTGCGTCAGATTCAGGAAATCCGCACCTACTACGACTTTCCCGACATCGACATCGATCGCTACAACATCGAGGGAACGACTCGCGAAGTGATGCTTGCAGCGCGGGAGCTGAATGTCGACAAGCTGCCGGAGAGCAGCCGCAACTGGATTAATGACAAGTTGATATACACCCATGGCTATGGCGTCACCATGAACCCGGTCAATGGGTTCACACCCGAAGGGCTGCCAACCCTCATCCTCAGCAATATGCCGGTTCAGAGCACGGTGCGTGATTTAACCGTGACGCGCCCAGAGGTCTACTTCGGCGAGTTGACTGACACCGACGTCTATGTAAAAACACGGCAGAAGGAATTCAATTATCCACAAGGCCAAAGCAACAACTTAACGTCTTACGAAGGCAACGGCGGCATCGTTATCGGCGGTTTTCTGCGGCGCATTATTATCGCCCTCGACCGCGACGACCTTTCGAAGCTGCCGTTCAGCGACGACGTGAACAAAGATAGCCGGCTGCTGATGCGCCGCAACATTCGCGACCGTGTCTCCACCCTGGCGCCGTTCCTCACCTACGATCCGGATCCCTACCTGGTGCTCGGGGACGACGGCCGGCTGTCGTGGATCATGGATGCTTTCACAAGTTCTGACACGTATCCATACTCGAGCCATTATCCTCTCCAAGGCGATTCCATTAATTACTTGCGGAACAGCGTTAAGGTCGTAATCGACGCCTACGACGGGACCACAACGTTCTACGTGTTCGATACGGAAGATCCGATCATCGCAGCGTACCGCGCGATCTTTCCGGATCTGTTCAAGGATGCGGCGATGATGCCGCCGGGGCTGCGCAAGCACGTGCGCTACCCCGAGTTGTTGCTCAAACTTCAGGCGGAGGTCTATGGCCTGTACCACATGGCAGACCCAGAAGCGTTTTACAACCGTGAGGATTTGTGGACGGTTGCCACCGAAGTTGGGATGAGTGAGGAAGGTCAACAAGTAACCCAGGCGATGGAGCCGAACTTCGTGCTGATGAAACTGCCAGGCGAGACTGGAGTGGAGTTCGTGGAGATCCTGCCATTCACACCATCCAACCGGAATAATTTGATTGGCTGGATTGCCGGTCGCAGCGACGGCGCACAATACGGTACGTCGGTGGTCTACAACTTTCCCAAAACTAAGCTTGTCGACGGACCGCTACAAATCGAGGCGCGTATCGATCAGAACGCGCAGCTTTCCGGA
>CAAGKR010517248.1_pt1 | contig 12050 bp, 15 predicted proteins | sample 2556971 | NCBI WGS metagenome assembly CAAGKR01 (sample SAMEA5207829, study PRJEB30636) | soil metagenome | biome: forest; feature: boreal; material: soil | place: USA | collected 2011-09 | depth 1 m
AACACCTACCCCCGACCGCCGATTTCCCGGAAATACGGGGCTTCGCCCACCGGATCGAGGAGTCGTTGTTGCTCGCCTAGCTGCGTGCCCCCTGCGGAGCCGGCTCTGAGGGGCCGTCGGGACAGGCCGTCAATCTTCCACCGGATTCAGCGCTACGCGCGAGAATGTCAGCCTCGCCGCAAAGGAATCGTCGTCAGGCGCTCGTCGTCCTCCCAGCCAACCCCACCCGAGCCATCGCGTAGCGGCCAGATGCGGGCCTTGCGCGCAGCGAGCCACGGGTTGTGCCCGCAGATGACTTCTCCCTCCCACGGGACGTTCGCCGTGTGGTCGCCCAGGTTCACGCTAACTGTCCCGTACTTAGCCGGGTACGGGTTGGAGCCGCCATGCTGCTGCGCAGCCGCAAGCATCTCGTCCGGCGAGTACGAGAGGACGGCATACAGCAACTCAACCGCGCGCCGGACCCCCTCGCCTCCGAGCCGCGGAGACAGGATCGCAGCGACGGGCTGCTCGACGGCGGCGTGGTTGCCTGCCCACTCCCAGCGGACCAGCCAAGCCTTCCGTCCGTGGGCCAGCCGTGCCTTTGGGCTCTCGGACACGTCCCCCAGGCTAGTCCTCACTTAGGTCGGGGAGGGCGGAGCCGAACGGTAGCCGCGTAGCCGGTTCCGGGTTGGTGAGCACCAGCCCGGAACCACCATGCAGCTACCGGTTGAAAACGTCAATCAGAGCCGCGGCGAACCGAATCAGAGCGGACGCCAGGTTGGCCGCCAGCTCGTATCGCGTTCCACGGGTCGGGCTATCGCTACTTGGCGAAACCACGAGTCCTCCTGTATGAACATGCGGAGCCCGGCCTCCGCGGGACAGGAGAACTCGCTGATCCCCGCGGTCATTGGCCCCGCCGCAACAGCGTTGCCGGGAACGCCGCCATAACGGTCCGCCAGCGCCACCAAAAGAGGGGAAGCAAGGACTGACGAGCTGCGACCTACGGTAGCTGAATCGGCTGCCGCGCGGCTACGGCTGAGGCTCGTCCTCGAAGCTCATCTCGCCGCCTGCGCGGCGCAGTTCGCGCTCGATGCTAGCCAGTCCGTCCTCGGTCGGCCCGAGCACGCCACCGCGAGCGACGAACGCGGGGGTCGGTAGCGGGGCGCCCACGATGAGGTGTAGGTAACGCGGCGACTTCACGCCGAGGTCGGTCAGCGTTTCGTGTGCGTACCGCCACGCCTGTTCGACCGGGCTATCGGGCGGTCGGACGAGCGACGTGACGGTGCTGCGCTGGACGCCCTTCGTCCAATGCACGCCCACCGCGCCCTGGCGCGCAACGCAGATCATCCAGTCCTCGTACATGTCCCGGTCCAGGGATTCGACTCGGAAGATCAGCTCGTGCTGCGTCACCGTGGGGAAGATGCGCGGCTCGCTCGGGCCACCGGGAGGCCACCCCGGGATCACCGCCGCGACGCGCTCCTGTGCGCTCATGCTGAAGCTGGGAACGAACAGCCGTGGGGTTAGGTCGAGCGGATACCCGGGCGCTGCGAGCCCGAGAGCGAACATGACGTTCTGTTGCTCTCCGCCCGCGAGCTGGCTGACGCGGGCGGCTATCTGCTCCGCCTTCTCGACGCCCGCTTGGCGTGCCGCGTCGCCCCGCGCGAACAGAGCCGCGAGCCGGGCCGGGTCCTTCACGGGGAGCGTCTGTCCGGAGACGCGCTCGTAGACCGTTCCAGCGGTGATACACGGTGGCGTCGGGGTAGGCGGAATCTGGACGACCGCGACGTGCTTGCCTTCGCTACCCACGGGGAACGACCGCACGTCCAGGCCGTCGGGGTAGGGCATTACGGCGTCGTGGATAAGCAGATTGGTGATGTCGGTGGGCGGATCACCAGTCGGGAACGCGGCCCCGTCGAGCGTCCAGCCGCCGCTCTGCTCATGCGCACCGATCGTGAGGTAGCCAGTATCGTGCCCGTTGGCGAAGCCGCAGACCGCCTTCCGCAGCGACTTCGCTTGTAGCTCGCGCTTGCACTCCCACAGCAGCGGCTCCGACGGCGCCTCATCGAGGAAAGCCTGTAGGTGGGCGAGCGTAAGGTCAGTCCAGGCAGGGCCGAACACGGTCATGCCCGGATCATGCCGTACCTCAGCCGCGCTGCACCGCGTAAGTCATGGCCGGGGGCCGGATCAGGGCCTAGATCGAGTCTGTGGAGGCCGCCTCGGACCTGCTCCCCGAACCGACCTGCACCTGAATCCCCTCGTGTCCGTCGCTGCCGCGCACGACATAGGGCGCAATCGCCTCCTGCATGGCACGGTACAAGCACTCGGCGGCCGGGAGGGCGTCATCGAGGCGGATTTCCTTGCCCGCCCATATGAAGTGCGATAGCTCGTCGTGGCCGAGCCAAGTGCGGGAACCGAGCGACGCCATCGAGACAAGGCGATCCGGTGGCGTCGTGTCCCTCTGTAGCTTGCCGCTGCCTTGGATGTAGTCCCGGATGTGCTCTCGCACGTCGCGGAGATCGCGGGCGGCCGGCAGTCGCCGATCGAAGTTGCCGATGGCTGCGGCCAGCGCCGCGCTCTGTGTCAGCTCGACAACGAGATGGCAGGCTTCGCGTAGCCAGCGCAGGGCGACGAGCAGGAACGCCACATCGACCTCCTGGCGGAAGCCAGCAGCCGCGAAGTGGGCGTCATCCTCGCGGTCTTTGATGCGGTCACGCTGCAACGCCACGGCACGAATCGCGTCATTGGCGGTGCTGCGAGCAAGCGCCAGCCGATACCCCTGCTCCTGCGACAGTGGCTCCACGATCAGGTCGCTTCAGAGGCCAGCTCAGGGACAGAAGCCGTCAGGCCCGCATGGTCGGCCCGACGCCATGCGGCAAGCAGGTGGTCGATCGAGTCGCCGCTTTCCGGCGAGCGGTGCGGCCCGAAAAGCGGATCGCCCGGCTGCATTCGCGGGTCATACAAGGGCAGAGCCGCGACGAAGGCCGTCCAAGTGTCGGCCAAATGCTGTGCCAAATCGAGCCAATGGCAGCGGGACGAGACGAGTTGGTGGTCTGCGCGCGAGCGGAGCAGCGTGCGTCCGGCAGGGTTGGGATGGCCGCCAAGGTCGCAATGCTTTTCGTACTCGGTTGCACGGAAGTTCTGCACGGCGCGCTTGCGCATGTGACGAACCATGAATCGACTGACGATCTCGTCATGGCCGCTCCGCATCCAAGCGTCGGCCTCGTCGCGGCTCTCGCTCATCAGCGTCAGCAGATAGCCACACTCGATGAGCTGCCGCACAAGCGCGGCGCCGGGATACCACAGGCCAGCGACGAACAGCCGCTGTGCTCCCTCGCCCAACTCGCCCGCCATGAGGGTGGCCGTGGCGAATCCAACCCCAGCCGCATTCGAGTCAAGCTCGTGATGGATGAGCAGCCGTAGGCCGTTCGAGGACAAGGCCGATGGCACGTCCCGAGCGACGCGCTCCCGTAGGGCCTGGCTCTCGTCATCGGCGAGTACCAGATTAAGGGCCTTGGCCAGCCGTTCCTTTGCGTTGTCGGACACTCCCCCACACGCTACGGGATGCCCAATGCGCCCCTCAAGAGCTGGCCTCCGGCGCCGAGGGCTAGGCTCGTGAGCGTCGTTCCAGCTACGCGCCTGACGAAGCTTGCAGCGCGCTTCATCTCGGTTGCCTCGTCGGCAGGGGCGTACTCGGCCAGCGCGTCGAGCAGAGCGGCGAACGTGAGTGGCGAGATGATCGCCTCGAAGCGAGGCCATTGTCCAAGCACCTGTAGCCCGCGCCCCGTGATGTGTAGGCCGGCGAAATGGGCGCCCCCGCCGGACTCATAGCTGACGTTCTTGAACTCGACGTAGCCGGCGTCGTCCAGTTGCAGGATCGTGTCGTGGGTCGCGTCGTCGGACAGCTCTACCCCGAGGTTCTTCTCAGCCCGACCCCGCCCGATGCTCAAGAAGCCGTCGCGGACCCGATCGTCGCTGGGCGCCTCTAGTGCCCGAAGGACAGGCAACGCACGGTCGGTCCAGTAGTTCCCCATCAGGACGCCAGCTCGGTTCCGAGCGATTCGACGGTGGAGCTGACGATGCCCTCACCGAGCCGGCTTACCGCGCCGGCCGCCATTCGGAGTGCTTTCTTGTCGTCGGCGTCGCCGGCTTCCTCTGCTAGCTCTGCGAGGAGCACCGTCAACCCCTGCGCCGACGCGACCCGATCGAGGTCCGGCCACTCGCCGAGCAGCACGAGCCCGTGGGCCGTAAGCCGGAGCTGCGACCACCGCGCGTAGTGCGTCGTCAAGGTGCGTTCGCCCGCTATGAGGCCGTGGCCGCTAAGGCGCGTTAGTGCTTCATCGACCTGGCGCGCGTCCAGCTCGTTATCAAAGGCGGCCTGTGGCTCCGGCGACGGTCGAAAGGTCAAGTTGCCGGTGCGACCGGCCCACTCTGGGTTCGCGTCCTGACCGAGCAGCCAGCGCAAGACGCGATCATCGACTTCATCCCAGGTAGCCATGCGCTTGATTCTGGCCCAATGCGGCGCCAAGCGCCTCGGCGCCGGTTCGTGGTTATGTTCCGCATCCCCGACTACGATGGGGCTCAGCCATGACCGTCGCCGTCATTTCGGATCGTCTCCTTGCGTTGCTTGTCGAGCTCGACGACCTCTGGCGCGAGTCCCGCGTCAAGTGGTCGTTTACGGAGGTGCTGAGCGCTTCCGGGATCAAGCTCTCGCATCCTGAAATGACGCGCGAGTGGGCCTCTCGATCGACTGCGCGTCGTGGAGCGCAGATCGCCGACATTGAGGACCTTGCGGACGCCGGGTTGGTCGCCGTTGATTGGGGCGGATCGAGCAACGGGCGGCGTGGCGATTTGCGACTGACACCGGCTGGCGAGGCAATGGTCGATCGTCTGGCCTCGCCGTCCCCGGCACCCTCGGCGCCTGTCGGCTCGGACTGGCACGAGAACATCATGCCTCTGCTACTCGCAGCAGCCGACCTCGAAAGCAGCTTGTCGCCCGATGGCCTCGTTACGCAAGACGCGCTCAATGCAGCGCTCGGCCGGCCGCACGGCGATCCACAAACCAGCACGACGCTCATGCAGCTCTCGGCGGCCGGCTACTTTCGAGACGAGCTGAGCGTCGAACAGGCCGACGGTCCCCTTGCCGTTCGTCTCGGCGAGAAGGCGTTGCAGAGGGTCGCGGGCTGGCCCGGCGAGAGCGGCGACCTAGCCTCCGCGCTGCTAGAGCTGATCGACCGCCGGCTTGCCGACCCGGCCGTATCCGAGGACGAACGTGGACGCCTTGAGCGGTTGCGGCAGGCGCTCAGCGACGTAGGGAAGGGCGTCGTGACGGGCCTACTGACCGGACTCGTCAAAAGCCACCTCGGATAAGCGGCCTGCCATCGGCCGCCGCTCGCGTGCGGACTCGGACGAGGCTTACGTGGTCGATCTGTGCGACACGATCCTCGGGGAGCCGGCGAGCCGTCAGCATCGCTTCGGTTGGCTTACCGGCGATCCGGGGCGGGATGGTCGCAGGCGCACCTTGCCGGTGGACGCCTACTACGCGGCGCGTCAGCTCGTGATCGAGTATCGAGAGCGTCAACACGACGAGCCGGTCGCGCACTTCGACAAGCCCGACGTGCTCACAGTCAGCGGCGTACATCGCGGAATCCAGCGACGGATATACGACGAGCGACGGGCGGTCGAGATTCCTGCGCACGGACTCCGTTTGATCGTCGTGAAGCCGAGCGATCTGGCCGCTGACGGTCGTGGGCGGCTCCTGCGCGACCGGGTGCCGGACGAGGCCGCGTTGCGTCCCTTGCTGCTTGGAGAGAAAGCTCGGGCGTAGCCTAGTTAGACGACGGGTCGGCGCCCTTCGCGCTCGGCGTCGCCGTGCTCCTGCGCCACGAGCGCGAACTCGCGGACGGCGCCCAAAGCGAAGCCGTAGACGAGGAGTCGGCCCCGATCGGGCAGGCCAGCTTGCGCGGACGAGAGGCCCGTCTCGTCGCAAAGCGCAAGCCAAGCGTCCACGATGCGGCGTCGAATGTCCGGTGACAGCCCCGGAACGCTCTCGAACAGAATCGAAGTGGTAGAGGCGTCTTTGGAGAGGAAATCGGCTGCTGCGATCGTGCCCACGGCGGAGTCGTCGGCGCTGTACCGCTCGACCATCGTGCTCAGGGCCTCTGCGATCGGAAGCCACCCTGGACTATCCCGATCCGTCGCCTCGGCGACCATCTCTAGTTCCGCGAGCCGAACCGCGAAGCCCATGTAGGCCAGAGAGAGGGCCGCGCTTTTCGCGCCATCGCTCAGGCTCTCCCAAGTCTCAACCCCCAAGACCATTGGCGGGCCACTTCCGATCGACTGCTCCGCCTGCTCGCTCAAGTCGATCGTGCAGAGGATCGTCGCCCGATCTATGACCTCCTGCACCCAATCGTCCGCCGAAACCGGCAGCGCACGCCAAGCGACAAAAGGCGCCCGTCCTATCTCGCGCATCCTGAAGTCCGAGGGAATCCCGTTGATCGCGTAGTGGCCGAACTGTCGTTCGAGGGCGCCAACCATCCGCTCCTGCGTCCCCTTCGTAGAGCGACCAACGACCCAATCCCATAAGACCTGGTAGACCAAGCCGAACAGCAGCTCCTCGGCTTGCCTGGAGGAGTAGGCAGTCTCGCTCCACAATCGCTCCTGCCGCTCGTTCATGCGGACGATTACGGTTGCCTTCGCGCTAACGGATTCGTCGGGCTGCGCCTCTGCTATTGGCAAAGCACCGAAGGTTCTCAACCGATCGCCGGCAACGACCGTCGCACGAGCTTCCTCAACCCAACCCTCGAACGCCTTGAGGACATCCTCTTGAGCGTCTTTCCCGCGTAGCACGCGCTCGCCACGGACGATTTCGCGGAGGTTCGGAAAATACTGATCGAATGCGATCCCAGGCAGAAACGGAATCAGCTTGTTCTCGCCGTTCCAGTCGAGAGCACATGAGCGGATCGCGTTGTCGTCCTCGCGCGCGTGGAACGTGATGTGGCCCTCCCCTATGACCTCTCCGGGACCCGTGCCCGTTTGTTTCCAGCGCGGCATTCTCGGGAGCCTATAGATCGCCGAGCCGAACAAATGTTCGTGCTATTTCTCGGGAATGCCCCCGAGCGAGCCGTGGCAAGGTAGAGCCGCCGACTACGACGGCCAACGCAACGCAGGTCGCTCGTGCTGCGCCTGTCGGCGAACCTACTCGCACGAGGAGATGCGACTGGACGTGGGGTGGGAGCCGCTGCGGCGGGGTTGGCGCTGCGGAGCCTGCGGCCGACTTCGACGGCGCGGGGTGCGGTTAGTCGCTTTGCGCATGATCGAGACGACGGAGCCGCGATGGAGCTTGGCGTTGGCTTCGCCGCTGCACGCTGCATCGGACAAGTGCCTGCCGTGCGAAGCAGTCGCTCTCGCACGTGCCATGCTGCTGCAACGCGGGGCGCTGGCGCGCGTCGAGGCCGAGCAACTACAGGCAGCCGTGGCTAGGTGGCCGGGCGAGGCTCCGCCTCCGAGGCTCTGTGCACGGTTCGGCATCGCCACGGGCCTACCGACGCCGCCGACGTTCGTGCTTCCTAAGCTCCCACCAAATCTGGATGATGCCGGTGCCGAGAGCGACGACGAGGCATCCCGCCAAGGGCCAGCCTTCGAGGAGCGAGAGCCAAGCGCCGATGCAGAGCACAACGAGCAGGTAGACGATGCGCGCCTCCGGGCGAGCGGCTTCACCCTCGTTGGCGAGGCCGGCGGCGGACGCTGGAACAGGCCGGGCCGTCCTGCCGCAGACACGCACCCGATCGGCAAGAAGCTGCGGTGGGAGCTTGCGTGCTAGCGACTGTCGAGGTTGGCGACATAGCCCGGCGCGAAGTGCTCCATCACCGCCTGCGCCATCGCCGAGACTCCGACGAACTCCCCGGCGAGGATTCGAGACGACAGACGCTTGGGATTGATGCGCCCCATTGAGTGCAAGTCGGCGTTGCTCGGGTGGATCGCGGCGTTGCGGATCGCAAGCGCGCGCTTGAAGGGAGCCCATATCGCCTGCTGCTGCTTGATCGACGGGACACCCAAAACGGCCGGGAGCGCATCGCCGAATCGTTCCTCGACGGTCAGCCATTGGATGCCGTCTCGGTCGAGCGCCTTGCCGGCGCTTCGACCCTTGGTCGGCTCATATGCGGCGTCCTCTGGCAAAACCTCAGCGGCAAACGCCTCGATCGAGGCCATCGAGAGGATGCACGTCAGCGTTCCGAGCCGCTGTGCCTCAACGATCGCGCGGCTGTCTGTGATTCCGACCTTGCCGTCGGCGCGCGGCTTGCGGCTCTTTTGCGCACGAGCCAGAGCCTGCACGGCGCGGCGCTCGTCGTCGCGGGCGTCGAGCAGGAGCATGTACGGGACAAGCGTCTCGTGAAACCAGACCTCGCCGACGCCGGGAAGCTCGGCCACGGAGAGCGCCACGAGCACGTCGCCCGTGAGGGCGCCTGCTCCATCGGCCGTCACGCGAGCTTGGCGGATTCGCGGGTCGATCGGTTTCGCGCGCTGCGTGTGCGCCGTCGCGGGCTTGCGACGCTTCTTTTTCGCCATTGCCTCGGAGCATACGTCTCGCCTCTCGCGGTTCCACGAGGCCCGGCTACGGTTCCCTCGTGACGCGCTGCGTTTTCTGCGATCGGGAGCACAAGAGCCGAGAGCACGTAATCCCGCAATGGCTCGGAGAGCCGCTTAAGGACTCGCACCCTGTCGCTTCGGGGATGCTCAGGATCGGCCTCACGCATCGCTACACGCCGCCCGCCGGACGGGAGGCCGAGGCGCGCGAATGGTCGATGGCCGGCCCCGATCTCGTCACCACCGAAGTCTGCGGCCAGTGCAACAACGGTTGGCTCGCCCTGCTTGAGGCGCGAGTGAAGCCGACCCTAAAGACTTTCTAAAGATTAGTCTAGTGCTCTTGACTTTGTCTAGTACGCTTGCCATAGTGGGGGCATGAGCACGAACCACCCCCGAACAACGAAGGAGCCGACAATGACCACGACCCTCACACACGCCGAGCTCGCCGCCGCAATCAACCCCGACGCCGACCGGCTGGCCGACCTCCTACGAGACGCCTCGCGCGACTACGACCGGCTGCTCGAGAAGCTCGATACGCAGGCGGAGTGGATCGCCGACAAGATGGAGCGCCTGCGGGCGAGCATCGCGCGCTCGCGCGAAACCGACCCCTCGACCCTGTCAGTAAACGACCTTGGCGAGCTGCAGGGGCAGGGGCCAGAACTGGACCGCCTCTGCGGCGTAGTCTCCGCGCAGCGACAACTCGTAGGCCGCCTGGAGATGGTCCTCGGAGTAGGCGCATGAGCACGTACACCACCACGGGAGCCACGGAGATGGACCACATGGACAGGACACTGGCGATCCAGACCCTCGCCTACGGCGGGCAAGTCACCACCATCTACACCCGCGCCGACCTCGGGATCGACACCGCCGTCATCTCCCAGGAGCGCCCCGGTGGTCCCTGGGCGGCTCGCCTCTACGACGGCACCGACGAGCCCACGAGCGAGACCGTCGCCCTGGAATCCACCGCCGAGAAGCTCGCGACCGAGCACTCCCTCAGCTTCTAACCCAATCGCCCGATGAGCGCCACCGACCCGAGCGCAGACGACCGTCGCGATCCCCAAGCCGCAGGTCAGCTAGCAGCCGACCTTCAGGAACGGGGCCTGGACCTAGCCCAACTGCAGGCCCGCATCAACGCGGCATCCGACACCGAAGGGGTGCTCCCCCTGACCGACGAGCACCTACAGGAGATCGAGAGCATCCGCACCGCGATCAGCGAAGTCCAAGACGCCGTCACCCAAGCCCGCACCCGCGCGGTACAGCGCGCCGTCAACCTACGCTGGACCTACGAGCGGATCGGCAAGGCCACCAGACTGAGCAAGGGCCGAATCGGACAGATAGCGCCACGGCGCCCACGAGCGTAAACGCCGTGGTCTGGCTCGCAAGTTCGGACCTGGCCGTCAACAGGATCGTGTCCACGCAGGAGCAGGAGCGCGGCGACCAACACGATGGCTGTACGGCTCGGATTCCAGGCTCAGCTTTCTCGCGCACGCGCCGCCGCCGCGCCTGGCGATCAGCGCAGGGGTGAGCAGTTCGTACTGCTGCTTGTCGTCGTGTTTTGTCAGCGCGCTCCACAGCGCAGCAGCTCTCTCTCCGGAAGCGAGTGGTAGCGGTCGAGCAGGGTGTTAATGTGCTCGCTGAGCGAGGCGAACTGCGCGGGCTCGCCGAGACCCCAGGCGAGGGCGGCCGCGTGTGCCTGGCGTAGGTGGGCTGGTACTGCTCGTAGGTCGCCATCGGCCCCGATCAGCTGCCACGACGCGGCGAGCGCACGCCCGCCTATGTCAAGCGCGCTCGCCAGTCGCGCAAGCGCACCCGGCTCGCGGCGCATAATCGCGCGAGCCTCGTCCTGAGCGAGTCCGAGCGGATGCTTGAGCGCCAGCTGCGTCACATCGACCGCGACATCTCCGACAGTCTCCCCGGCGGCGATCTTCAGGCCAGCGACGAGTGGCAGCAGCATATTGACGTCGATTGGTCCCTGGTCCACGCCAGGCTCGAGCAGTCCGCGCGCCGCCGTGGTCGCCTCTGCACTGATCGCGATGCTGCGTCGTCCGTGGCGTTCGCTGACCGTCCAGTGGGTCTCAGCCGGCGCCTCAAGCGAGGCGCCGAGGACGCCGGCCAGCACGCGGTGGAGCTCACGATCGAGGTCGACCTCAAGGACGACTTCCACGCTGTCACCGCGCCAGTTTGTGTCCCAGACGTAAACACCTTGGCGACCAATGGCGTTTCGTACCCGCAGGTCAACCAGCGGCGCCTCGTGGACTGCGTCCTCGCTCTCGAGCCTCTGTGCGAGCTCTTTGATCAGCAACCGGGCGCTGGCGAGGCCGGTCTCAACCCCGTGCATAACCGAGATCGCGTAGCCGGTGGCGGCTTCGACCTCCTTCAGAGTCGCGGTCGCCTCGCCGACCACGATGCGCTCAAGCGCCGCGTCCCAGTGGTGTTCCTCATGGGAGGCTGGGTTGCGCCATTCGGGATGGATTGCATCGGCGATCAGACGCGCGAGCGGCGAGCCATCGGCGAGCAGGAGGTCGCGAACCTCCGAAAGAGTCGGCGCCTTGCGCTGCGAATGGCCGCGCAGCTCGAGGTAGGCCCAACCTGTGTGGCGCATCGAGCCCTCGCTCGTCAGGCGGTAGAGCTCGAGCACGAGCCGGGCCTGCTCGCCATCGCCCTGAGCGTCCTTGAGGCGCGCGGCAGTGGGGACGATCCCGTCGAAATGGGTGCTCGCCGAGTTCTTGATCCCGGCGAAACGCCGTGCGAGCGCGGCCGCGGCGGCGTTGGGGTCATCAGAGAAGCGACGCTTGACTTCAGCCAGCATCTCCCGCGCGACCTGATGGCAGATGAGCGGCCGCTCGCTTAGGCTGAACGTCGCGGCGAAGGTTGCCGCGTCCGGCGGCATCACGGCCGTGTCGCCGATCAGCGACTTGAACAGTCGACGGCTGATCTGCTCAAGCTCATGAGGACGGGCGGCGTAAAACGCCCGTATCCGCGCGGAGTCGATTACACCGCGCCGATCACGGAAGCGAGCGGGCGTCGCGCCGAAGATGAGCTCAAGTGCGGATGTGTCCTCCGAAGCGATCGTTGGCCGGTCGGCAAGCTGGTCGATGAGACCGTCGAGCTCGGCCGCACTCGATCCCCATCTGTCGAGCGGCGCCTCGTGGTCGCTAGTGGTCAGCGCCTCGATGCAACTCGTTATTGCCTCAATTGCGAGCGCCGGGACGCGAAGTAGCGCGTCACGATCTGACTCCCGTCCGACGGGCGGAACAAACCATGACGCCTGCTCAACACACACCGCCAACTGCTCCGCAGTCTCGGCTGCACGAGCGAGAGAGCGTCGAAGCACTCCGCCGATCACGCGAGAGTCATTCAGATCGAGCATCGCGACGTCGGCGAGACGTTCAAGCAGCTGGCGGACGTACGCCGTGATCCCAGCGTCTTCGAGGACGCTCTCCCAACCCAAGCGATCAACGGGGATCACCGCCTCGACGGCTTCCGCC
>CAAGKR010099449.1_pt1 | contig 12048 bp, 11 predicted proteins | sample 2556971 | NCBI WGS metagenome assembly CAAGKR01 (sample SAMEA5207829, study PRJEB30636) | soil metagenome | biome: forest; feature: boreal; material: soil | place: USA | collected 2011-09 | depth 1 m
CCGGCGGCGGGGTGGCTGGCGCCGAGAGAGCCACGCGGACCGCATCATCGATCCCCCGGCTCGGCCAGTCATCAACTGCGATCTTGCGCTGGCGGCCAGGGGTGGAGGCGGAACATCTCGGCCCCGGCGTGCTATCGTGCCATGGTCATGGACGGCTCAGTCCGCCACCGGGCGAACGGCCCCGGGAGGAGGCCCCGGAAGGCGGACATACTGCCAGGGCCGTCGGTGAGTCGATCTTCACCGAGGCCGACGACATTCCCCAGCTCGACGCCAACGCCCGCGACGCCGTTCGGTGCCACTTCGACGAGCGAAAAGGCCCCAAGATCACCGAGCAGCTGATGGAGATCCAGCACAAGTACCCCGGCCTGGAAGTGGTCAACGTCGGCCAGCCGGTCGGCACGCCCGAGGCGGTCATTCTCGAACAGCTGGATCGCTTCGCGGCGCAGGTCATGCCGGTCTTCAAGCGCACGTAGTCGTCCGCGCTCGAGCGGAATTTCTGAAGGGAGGGCTCATGGGCACTCGAATCGGCATCATCGGGGTCGGGGCAATCGGCAGCGTGGTGGGCGGGCTCCTGACCAAGGCCGGGCACGACGTGACGTTGATCGACCAGTGGCCGGACCACGTCGAGGCGATGAAGAAGGTCGGGCTGCGGCTCTCGGGCACCTGCGGCGAGCACCTGATTCCCGTGCGCGCGCTCCTGATCCATGAGCTACAGTCGGTGGCGGAGCCGTTCGACGCCGTCTTCATCTCCGTAAAGTCCTACGATACGGAGTGGGCGGTAGCCCTCGGGCTCTCGTACTTGAAGAAGCCCGACGGGATCATCGTCGACTTCCAGAACGGCATCAACGACGAGCGGGTTGCTGCCGTGGCGGGCCGCGAGCGGTGCCTGGGGTGCGTCATCACCATCGGGGCCGGCATGTACGAGCCGGGCCACGCCATCCGCACCGACCGGAGTCAGGTCGGCTTCAAGATTGGCGAGCACGACGGCACAGTGACCGAGCGCGCCGAACGGATCGCCAAGATCATGTGCGACGTGGCCCCGACCAAGGTGACGACCAACCTCTGGGGCGAGCGATGGTCGAAGCTCTCCGTGAACTGCATGGCCAACGGCCTGGCTGGCCTGTCCGGCCTAGGCTCGGCCGAGGTCCGCACCCGGGACGGCGTGCGGCGCGTGGCCATCCATCTGGCCGCCGAGACCATCAAAGTCGGCCGGGCCCGCGGCCACGAGGTGGAACCGATCTGGGGCATCACGGCCCAGCGCTTCGTCGACGCCGCCGAGGGGCGGATGCTGGCCGACGTTGAGCGCGACATGGCGGAGCGGGCCAAAGAGCTGGCGGGCGGACGGCCGTCGCTGCTCCAGGACGTCATGCGCGGGCGCCGTACCGAGGTGCAATACCTGAACGGTTACGTCTCCGAGCAGGGCCGCCAGGTCGGAATCCCCACCCCGTTCAACGACAAGGTCGTGGAGCTGATCACCCGCGTCCCCCCGGGCACGCTCAAGCCCGACCCGAGAAACATCGAGCCGCTGGTGGCGATGCTGCCGAAGTAGGAGACGACGCGGGGAGGCGCGCGGCCCCGAGCACGACGGGCCGTTCCCGATCATCTACATGGACGTAAGGGGGTGCGCGACGAGCCGTTCGTGGCTCGATTTCCGACAAGGGGCGTTTACGTCGCCTACGCTCTGAGCCGGGTGGTTGGTCTAAGAGCCGTAGGCACAGCGTTCGCCAGCCTTGCTCAGGACGGCAGGATGACGGCCTTGCCCGTCGTGCGTGTCGAAGAGCTTGTAGGCTTCCTCCGCCTGCTCGAGCTTCCAGCGGTGCGTGAAGAGCTTCTCCACGTCCACTTTCCGGTCGGCGACGAACTCGGCGCATTCGGCCTGGCCTTGCTTCGAGAACGTCCAGGAGCCGACCAGCGTCACCTGCCGGCGCAAGAGATCCGGACTAACGTCCAGCGTCACCTGGCCGCGCTCGCCGACGAAGCAGGCCGTGCCCCACGAGCGCACCGAGCGCACTGCCGCGGCGCGGGCCTCCGGCGCCGAGGAGGCGTCCAGCGTCTTGTGCGCGCCCTCGCCGTGCGTCAGGTTGCGGATCGCCACCACCATGTCGTTCGACTTGGCGTCGATCACCTCGTGCGCGCCGAACTCCTGGGCGAGCTTGCGCCGCTCGGGCGCGATGTCGATGGCGATGACGCGTGCGCCCATGGCGACGGCAAGCTGCGTCGCCGACAAGCCCACCGGGCCCTGGCCGAAGATGGCAATCGTTTCGCCGCCCCGCAGATTGAGCCGCTTCAGTGCGCCCCAGGCCGTGCCGGTGCCGCAGGAGATCGCCGCGCCCGTCACGAAGGAGAGTGAGTCTGGCAGCGGCACCAGCGTCGACACCGGCACCTTCATGTATTTGGCGTGTCCGCCGTGCCCGCCCGAGCCGTAGACCACCGGGCCCTCGAGGCACATCTGCGTCCAGCCCCCCCGGCAGTGCTTGCAGTTGCCGCAGCCGTCATAGTGGTGGTCCATCACGCGCTGGCCGACCCGGGCCTCCTTCTCGGTGACGCCGGCGCCCACCGCCGCGACGATGCCGCAGGGCTCGTGGCCGGCGATCACACCGGCCTCCCGCTTGATGCCGCCGGTCACGGCCCCGGCCGGCTGGGCTGAGGCGCGATAGTTGTGCAGGTCGCTGCCGCACATGCCCGACGCCTTGATCTCGAGGATCACGTCTCTGGCGCCTGGTGTCGGATCGGGGAACTCCCTGAGCTCCAGCTTCCGATTTCCGAGAAAAACGACGCCTTTCATGGTTTCCTCCGGTGCTTGGGTGTTCGTGTGATTTCCTGGAGCCTAGATGGAATGAAGCCGGCTGGCCTCCCGCTTGACATGGTGGCATACATTGCCCCACAAGAGCACCCCGCAGCTCCTTGGGAGGCCGGCGTCCGAGTCTGGCGTCTTACACCACGGTGACGGCAGCCCGAGAGGCCCACGGACGGGGCCACCGCCGCCCGCGAATGCCAGAGATCCGCTCCCGGATGTTGTATTACTATTCGCGTTGGCTGGCCCGTGGCGTGGCGCCCCGCGGTGCAGTTCTTTCTTGCCCTGTGTGCGAAGGGCGCCTGAGGGAGCAACAGGAGGAATACAGTGGAATCGACGAGCAGCGGGGGGCGCGGCATCCTGGCAGTCTGGAACGATTGCGCACCAGGCTCGGAGGGTCAGTACGAGGCGTGGTACCGCGGCGAGCATCTCCCCGAGCGCGTCGGCATCCGCGGCTTCCGCGCGGGCTGGCGCTACCGCGCGATCGATGCGGAGCCGGAGTACTTCACCTTCTACGAGACCGACACGCCCGAGGTTCTGCGCTCCGAGCCTTACCTGGCCCGATTGAACGACCCCACCCTGCTGACCCGACGCATCATGTCGGGCACGTTCACCCATGCAACCCGTGCGCTATGCACCTGCGTCGCTCGCTGGGGGAAGCTGCGTGGCGCGTTAGCGGTCAGCGTCCGGTTCGATGCGCCGCCGGGCGGGGAGCTGGAAGCTCGCTTGCGCGAGCTGGCGGGGCGCGCGGAGGTGCTCAGGGCCGAGCTCTGGATGCCCACCCGCGCCGAGGGGTCGTCGACCCTGTCGGCCGAGCAACAGATGCGGGGACCCGACAAGACTATTGCTGCCGGCGCGCTGGTCGAGACTGCCACCGAGCAGGAGGCCGCCGCCGCCGCCGCGACGCTGGGCACTGCGCTGGGACCCAAGGCGCGTATCGGTACCTACCGGCTGTTCTGCGCTCTGCACAGGGTCGATCTCGATCGGTAGGATCGTTCGCAGCTCGAGGGCTGGAACGGATTCCCCGCAATCGCCGCACGGCGCAGCGCTGCGACACCTGCTTGTTCGCATGCTCGGGACCGGACGCGCCCCTGTTGCGCGATGCCCAATCCCGGGCGGCCGTCACGCCTGCCGCCTCGACCCATCGGGCGGTGAGGGCATTCGACGCCAGGACGCCCGGGCTGAGCACACGGGTGTCCCCTGTAGCCATCTTCAGCTCCCCGACCGAGCCAATCCGTCATCCCGGCGGCGTCGCCGATAGTGGGCCGCGACCTTCATGCGATTTCCGCAGACTGTCATACTGCACCACCGACGCCCGTGATTCTTCGTCGCGTCGTAGAAATAAAGGATGCAGTGTGGGTTCTCACACTTGAGAATCAGCGCGAGATCACCGTGACAGAGTAAATCACTTGCGGATTCGGCCACAGGCACGAGGAGATGGATGGGGTCTCGAAGCTGAAACGACACCCGGCGCTCAAATCCGTGGCGGGTTCGGACGACCGCGACGTCAGCGGTGTGGTGGCAGAGTAGGGCATTGATCTTGTTGAGCACAAAGGTCGATGGCCGCTTGTCATGCACGATCCCCTCGGCCATTTCTCGAAGCACCCGCCGAAAGGCGCGCGCCTCAGCCAACGCGGCTGCGCCCTTTGATGTCTGGCCCCAGCGGCGGAGAATCTGCTTCGCTTGGGCCGCGCTGAGCACTTGAGCCTGCTCCAGCCAGCCGACTAGATCGGCAAAGTCCTGAAGACGATCGACGCGTCGCCCCTGCTCGATGAGCTCCGTGTTCACGAAATCGAGGCAGCGGTAGTTTCCGACCATAGGAAACTTTCCGCTTGAAGCCTTGGACGACACTCTGGGTTTCACGGCCATGCTATTATAACTCCCAAAAATACCCTTGACAGGTTACATGGCAGCCCCGCAGTATATCGACGTAACTATCAAAAACACTTTTCGGCAGTTAGAGGGCTCGACATAGGGAGGTATGCCATGAGACTGACAAACGTGCTTCCGCTTGCCGTCCTGGCCGGTTTGCTCTGTGTCCCTATGGCAAGCGCTCAAGGGGCGAGCGGAGAAAAGCTGGGGACTGTCATCTTCCCGGTCACGTGCAGTCCGGCTGCGAGTCAACAATTCGCTCGCGCAGTCGCGATGCTGCACTCGTTCTGGTACGAAGAGGCCGTCAAGGCCTTCACCGAAGTCACCGTCACCGACCCGTCGTGCGCTATGGGCTTCTGGGGCGTTGCCATGAGCATGTATTACCCGCTCTGGTACCCACCCAGTGAGGCGACCCTGAAGAGCGGGTTGGCCGTCCTCGACCGCGCGGAGGCCGTCGGCGCGAAGACCCAGCGAGAGCGAGATTATCTCGCGGCCATCGAGGCGTTCTATCGCGACTGGGACAAGAGTGATCATCGCAGCCGAACCGTTGCCTACGAAAAGGGGATGGAACGCGTGTACGCGCGCTATCCCGACGACCACGAGGCCGCGATCTTCTATGCCCTCGCCCTGAATGCCACCGCGCCCCCGACCGACAAAACCTACGCGAACCAGCTCAAGGCCGGCGCGATCCTCGAAAAGGCACTCATCGAGCAGCCGAATCACCCCGGCGTGGCGCACTACATCATCCATAGCTACGATTCGGCGCCGTTCGCGAGCCGCGCCCTCCCCGCGGCCCGCAGCTACGCGAAAATCGCGCCGTCGGTGCCCCATGCGCTTCACATGCCGGGCCACATCTTCACGCGTTTGGGACTGTGGCAAGAGTCCATCGACTCGAACCGCATGTCCGCGGACGCAGGTGTCGCGTACAGCGCGAAAACGGGAGTGGATGGCGTCTGGGATCAGACCCTTCATTCGCTCGACTATCTCGTTTACGCCTACCTCCAGACGGGTCGCGACGCCGCGGCGAAGCGCGTGGCCGATGACGTGGCGACGGTTCGCAAGGCGTATCCGGAGAGTCTTCCCGCCGCCTATGCCCTCGCCGCCATTCCGGCGCGCGTCGCTCTGGAGCGGCACCGCTGGTCGGAAGCCGCCACCCTGAGCCTCAGCCCCTCGACGTTCCCGTGGGATCGCTTCCCATGGGGCGAAGGCATTACGGCCTTCGCCCGCGCTCTCGGCATGGCGCGCGGTGGCGACGTCAGCGGTGCCGAAAAGGAAGTCCAGAAGCTCGCGTCGCTTCGGGACAGCCTCGTCCAGGCGAAGAACAAGTATTGGGCAGATCAGGTGGAGGTCCAGCATCGCGCGGCCACCGCGCTCGTCGCGCGGGCCCAGGGCAAGAACCAGGAGGCGTTGAACCTGCTCCGCTCCGCTGTCGATCTCGAGGGCTCGATGGACAAGCACCCTGTCACCCCGGCGCCCGTGGTCCCCACGCGCGAGCTCCTCGGTGAGCTGCTCCTCGAGCTCAACCAGCCGAAGGAAGCCCTGCAGGAATTCGAAGGAACGCTGGTGGCCGAGCCGAATCGGTTTCGCAGCCTGTTCGGCGCCGCGCAGGCGGCTGAACTGTCACGCGATACTGGCAAAGCCCGGGCGCTGTACGCCAAGCTCGTATCGCTGTGCGACCGCGCGGACACGCAACGGCCGGAGCTTCAGCAGGCGAAGGCCTTTCTCAGGAAGTAGCGCCGAGCAGTAAAGCGAAGCACGGCCCATCGGTTTCTCGTGCGTTGCTCCACACCAGGCTCGGGGACGGCTTCTGGCGCGCGATCGACTGGCAGGGGAAGGAGGATGTCGGCCGACAAGTCCGACGTCGCGCTGCTACACCTCTCCGCGAAAGCTGAACTCCACGACCGAGGCGGCGAGCGCGGACGCGCCACGTCCAAAGTGGACCCGGAGCGTGAGCGTAGTTAACATGAACGCCCTCCGGAGGCGGTGGCCCCGTCCTTGGCCCCCGTCAACCCGACATAAGGTGCCATTCTCAGTCATGGCCCGCCTCGCCCGAGGGTCTTCCCCCCGGGGGCTGCCGTGGCACAGTCGATCCGGCGGGTGTCCGGAACCGCATCGCGCAGCAGCCTGCTGTAGCGGCCGCGCCGATCGCAACGGCCGTCGTTCAGCCGGTTTTCCGGCAGGTCCGGCTCCGGGTCGAGGATGCGCTCGACAGCACCCGTCGCCTGGTCCACGGTGCAGAAGCCATGCTTCAGCCCGGCCACCAGCCCACCCCCGCGGCGGAACACGTACGACCCGATGTTGGTCGGCATCGGCCAGGTCCGCACCGTGCGGTCACGGTTCAGCCGGTGCAGCGCGGGCCGGCGCGTGTCCACCCAGTAGAGGACGCGCTCGATCGGGTGCCACATCGGAGATTCCCCCACGATGTTCGCGCCCTCGTGCACGACCTCGATCTCGTAACCAGGGAGCTTGCTCATCGGTCCAGCCATACCTCCTGCAGCCGGCCATAGTTGTAGATGTTGTTGTGCGGAACGAGACCCTTCACGTACGGCCACTGGGCGAAGAAGTCCAGGCCCCAGCCCATGACTGGCCGGGCCGCGTCCTCCTCGAGCTTCCTCTGGATGTCGGCGACCAGCGCGCGGCGCTTCCTGGGATCGAGCTCCTGCGACTGCCGGTCGATCAGGCTTATGACCTCCCGGTTGCAGTACCCGGTGTGATTGCGCGGCGAGGTGCAGGTGTAGTTCTCGTAGAAGTTCACGTCAGGGTCGTCGACCCCTACCCCGGTGAGGTTCGCACCCATCAGGAACTCCTTGCGGGCGAGCGCCCCGTCCCACTGCGCGGTCTCGATCTGCCGAAGGCTCGCGTTGATGCCCACCTTCCTCAGCTCGTCGACGACGAACGACGCGAAGTCCATGTACACGGCGATCGCGCGCGTGACCATCTCGACGCGCAGGGGGTTCGCCGGACCGTAGCCCGCCTCGGCGAGAAGCTTCCGGGCCTCGGCCTTCTCCTTCGCCGGATCCCCGTAACCCGGGAACCGCTCGAGATCCTTGCCGATCAGCCCCCAGACGCCGTACGGGGGGGGCGCCATGGACACGCCCACCACCCCGCCGCCGTGGAGCACGGCCCGCACGTACGCACGGCGGTCGATGGCGCGGTTGACCGCCTGCCGCAGCTTGACGTTGTCGAACGGAGGCTTCGTGTGGTTGAGCAGCACGTTGTAGTAGACGCTGGTGGCCACCGGCGTGATGACGAGCGAGGGTGCCACGGCCTTCAACTCGTCCGCGATCGCCTTCGTCGTCTCTCCCGGGGACGCGATGTCGAGGCGACCCGCGCGGAGCGCGGCGTAGCGGGTGGAGCGGTCGGCGATGACGATGAACTTGATGCCGTCGAGAAAGGGCCGGTCCTTGATGAAGTAGTCGGGGTTGCGGACATATTCGAAGAACTCGCCCCGCCTCCATTCCTTCAGCTTGAAGGGCCCGGTGCCGACGCAGCGCGTGCGGAGCTCGGCCGGCGGTATGTGGGCGGGATAGACGGTGGTGTCACCCGACGCCAGCATCAGCAGGAGCGAAGGCTGGGGGCGCTTGAGACGGAACACGACGGTGTGAGAATCGGGAGTGTCGATCGAGTCGACGTTGGCGAACCAATCCTTTCGCGGGGCGATGCGCAGCCGGGCGGTCGCCTCCTTCGCGCCACGGATGAGGTCATAGGTGTACTTGACGTCACGCGAGGTGAAGGGCTGGCCGTCGTGCCAGACGACACCCTTGCGGAGGAAGAACACCAGGTTGCGGTAGCTGTCCTGCCAGGACCACCGCTCCGCGAGCTCGCCGATGACGGTGTCCAGGCTCTCGACCGGCTTCTTCGGATCGAAGAGAACCAGATTCGAGTAGCACGGCATCACGGGCCAGATTCCCGAGACCGTCGACGTCTCATTGAGCGCGAAGCCCTGCGGGAGATCCTCGCGCGCCATCGCGATGAGGACTCCGCCGCGCCTGGGAGCGTCCGGCGCCGCCACTGCCACGCCGTTCGCCAGAGCCAAGATGCCCAGCACGAACCCCATGGTCTTCTTCAGCATCGTCTGCGCCTGCCCTCCCAGATCTCCATGGTACGAGCGGCTGGATTCTACCTCGTTCCGGGCGGGAGGAAACCCCTTTACCAGGGAGGCGTCTGCGTCTATCTTTGGCGCGAATCGACAAACGAGGAAACCCTTCCCCGGAGGCCCAGCGTGATCAAGAGTATCCGTCAGATCGCAGTCATGGTGAACGACCTGGAGGACACCCTCGCCCTCTACCGGCGCGTCCTCAAGATGGAACCGTGTCACCAAGGGGACCTGAGCGCGTACGGCCTCCGCAACGCCGTTCTGCCGGCGGGAGCGGGGACGTTTGTCGAGCTGCTCCAGCCGACCGACGCCTCTTCCGCCGGATCCCGCTTCCTCCAGCGCAGGGGCGAGGGCATGTATCTTCTCATTCTTGAAACCGACCAGTACGACTCGCTCCTCGCCAATCTGAGGGCCCACGGAGCACGCATCACGCAGGAATCGAAGCAGCCTGGGTACCGCTCCGCCTTTCTACACCCCAGTGCCGCCAGTGGCACCCTGATCGAAGTTATCGAGACTCCTCAGGGCCACAACCCCTGGCCTCCCGCCGGCGAGGATTGGCACCGCCGGGCGTGGAACTCGCTGACGAAACGCATCCGTCAGGTGGCCGTGCTCGTGCGAGATCTCGACGCCGCTGTTCAGCAGTGGCAGCAGCTCTTCGGCTTGCAGGAGGGGAACCGCTTCCACATTTCTTTCGCGGGCATGGACGCCGCCATCCTGCCCCTGCCCGACGGCGAGACCTGCATCGAGCTGGCCCAGCCCACGGTCGCCGGCAGCGCCGCGGCCAGGTACTTCGACAAGTACGGCGAAGGCCTGTATCTGCTGATCTTCGAGGTGGACAGCCTGGAGCGCGTGACTGCCCACCTGACCGAGCACAAGGTAGAAATCGCGCAGCGCTCTATTCTGGCGCCTGGCTACCGTGGCGAGTTCTCCAGCGTGTGGATCCATCCGCGCGCCATGAAGGGAGTCTTCACGCAGCTTTCGGAGGTCCTCGTCGACGACCACCACTGGCCTCCGGCCGGCGAACGATGGCGGAAGAAGCGCTAGCGTGACCGGAGAGCCGGGGCAGCAAGACCCGCGGCAAGGGAGTACTGTTCAGGCGCTTTCGACCACATCCGCTTCAGCTGAGTCCAGCCGGGCCAGTGGAGCGCCGGTTTAGGAGGAGAAACAAGCAATGGCAAAGCTCGCGAGGCATGCGCTGCTCGAGCAGCTCATCTGCGACGGCACGAAGTATGTGTTTGGCAACCCAGGGACGACGGAGCAGGGTTTCATGGACGCCCTCTTCGACTATCCTCAGCTGGAGTACATCCTCTGCCTGCACGAGGGCGTCGCGGTCTCCGCCGCGGACGCCTACGCGCGAGCGACCCAGAAGCCTGCCTTCATCGAGCTGCACACGGCGGCTGGTCTCGGCAACGGCATTGGCATGCTCAGCAAGGCGAAGCGCCACTGCCGGCCGCTTGTCGTCTACGCCGGCAACGCCGATAGCCGCGGCCTTCTCGCCGAGCCAACCCTGGGCGCCGACCTCGTCGCCATGGCCCGTCCGGTGACGAAATGGGCAATCGAGGCCAGGTACGCCGGCGAGGTGCCACTCCTCCTGCGCCGGGCGGCGAAGATCGCGGCGGAGCCGCCCCAGGGTCCGGTGTTCATCTCCATTCCGATGGATATAATGGAGCAGCCTACCGAGGCGCCAATCATCCGCACGAACTTCACCAACTGGCGGACCCGGCCGCCGCTGGCTGAGTTGCAAGAGGCGGCGAGCATGCTCGCCTCGGCCCGCCGACCGGTAATCCTCGCCGGTGACGGCATTACCCTCTCGGAAGCGCATTCGGAGCTTGCCGTCCTGGCCGAAGTGCTGGGAGCACCGATCTACAGGAGCGGCCTCGAGACGAATGGCCCCTTCGACCACCCGCTCAACGCCGGGCGCTTCAGTCCGGCCGAGAACCCGGATGTCGACGTCGTTTTGATGATCGGGGCACTCGAGGCGGCGCCCATTGTCTGGACGCCGGTGAACCATGTCCCGACCGGCGCCCGCGTCATTCAGATCCACCCGAATGCCTGGGAGCTGGCCAAGACCTATCGTCCTGACCTGACGATAAGCGCCGGAATCAAAGAGACCCTGGAGGAGCTCAGCTCAGCCCTGCGAACGCGGCTGACACCGGAGCAAACCAACGCCGCCCGCCTCCGCGCAGAGCATGCGACCCAGCGCCGCCAGGCCGAGCTCCGGCGAATCCTCGAAGAGAATGAGCGGCGTCGCGACCAGATGCCCATATCGGAATCGCGCCTGATGGAGGAGCTTGGCAAGGCGATCCCGGAGGAGGCCGCGGTCTTCTGTCGGCGGGACGCGGTTGGCGTCGAGCCCTTCCTGAAGGCGCGGCCAGGGCTCTACTTCGCCGCGGGCGGTGGCGGCATCGGCTCGGTCCTGCCCGGCGCCCTCGGTCTGCAGCTAGCCTTCCCGGACCGGCCGGTGATCGGCATCGATGGCGACGGCTCGTCCCTGTACTCGACGACGGCGCTCTGGACGGCTGCTCACCACAAGCTGCCGGTGACCTTCGTCATCTATGCGAACGCCGCCTACCGGATCCTGAAGGTCAACCTCCTCAACGAGCTTGGCGAGGCGCATACCGGCCGGGAGTTCATCGCGATGGACCTGACCGACCCGACGCTCGACTTCGCGAAGATGGCCGAGTCGATGGGCGTGCGGGGCCAACGCGTCGAGCGACCGGACGACCTCGCCGGCGCATTGAAGGACGCCATCGCCCATCCGGGCCCGTCGCTGGTTGAGGTCGTCGTGGATGGCTCGATCCCCGGCCGCCACTAGCCGAGACGCGTCAGCGCAGGCTGCTGGCGATCTGTCGAATTTCTGCCGGCGCTCTATACTTACCGTGAGACGGTCGAGAAAGGTGGGCTCATGTCCTACGGGGCGAGCTTGATCGCCCTCTGGCAGGGCGCAGCGCGCCACGTCGACAAGATCTTGCGCAAAGCGAAGCCGGGGGATCTGCCTATCGAGCGACCGATGACGTTCGAGCTTGTCATCAACCTCCAAACCGCGAAGGCGCTCGGCCTGACGATCCCGCCGTCGCTGCTGGGGCGGGCGGATGAAGTGATCGAGTAGTCCGTGGCGTCACGTGCTGGAGCTAGGCCGGCGGAGCGACTTCCTGGGTAATTCCTGGGTAAACGAAAGGGGCTAGCGGCGCCTGCGTCCGCTAACCCAACTTCCGCAGTTCGAGGGAGTCAGGGTCGTAGTTTCGGGCACTTAGGCGAAAAGTCGCCACGACACTTCGGCGGTTCG
>CAAGKR010420605.1_pt1 | contig 12048 bp, 22 predicted proteins | sample 2556971 | NCBI WGS metagenome assembly CAAGKR01 (sample SAMEA5207829, study PRJEB30636) | soil metagenome | biome: forest; feature: boreal; material: soil | place: USA | collected 2011-09 | depth 1 m
CGCGACCGGGCATTGAGCGAAACGGCCACGGGTGGGGTGACATCGGCGGACGCTGAGTGAGGATGAAGACGACACACGAGCAAGCCCCCCGCAGGCTGAGCATCGACGAGGCTTCGGCGCTCCGGTGGATCCTCGATGCCGAAGACTTACCGGGTCGTCGCGAGCTGCGAGCCCAGGTTGACTCCGTACAAGCGTTGAGCGACCCAATCAACCCGTGCGACCTCCGCCTCTTCGTCTCGGGTCTCCCGCCGGCCGCCGGCGCGGACGGTCATCTCAAGCCAAGCGCGCTGGTCGTCGGCGCAAGGGGCGAGGCCATCGGGTTTATCGATCTCTGGGTGACCAACGGTTATCTGCCGTTCATGGAGTACAGCTGGTTCGTCGAGATGCCAACGGAATACCCGTCCATCGATCGACTCCGTCAGGTCGATCCCAAGACCGGGCGAGAGCCGTTGCGGCCTCGCTCAGGTGACATTCAGGAACGCTGAGCGAAGAGTGATCACGTCACATCGGCCCTTGAGGAGTCGCATCTCAGCGAACTCGAGGCGCTGTCCGCGAACCGCCATGAAGTCCGTTGACACGCCAGAGCCCTCGGCGCAATCTCGTCGCGACGCGCACAAATGAGGTATTCCGAATGCCCGACGTTGGCCTCGGCGGCTGGATCATCGAGATTGCGATCCTTGCGCTGTACGTGCTCATCCCGGCCTCGGCGATAGCCTTGGGCCTACGACTCGCTGGGTTTGGCCGCAACCAACCGCAGAAGCGGCTACGCGATCGACTCTCGCGGGGGGAGATTACGCAGGCTGAGTTCGATATCGCGGTCGCAGCCCTCGGTCGCTGACCAGCGCCGTCCCTGGATGGTCGGCAGCCGGAGGCGAAGTCACGGGCAGACGACCGTCGGCTTCGGGGGCCAAACCCTCGGGTGACATTGGCGCACGCTGAGCGAGCCGACACGGCCGTTACCATCGGTTAGTAATGCCGATTGTGATCTCCAAGGTCGGGGCGCTCTACGAGGCTGATGTGACTCCGCCACACGGTTCGGGCCGACGGTGGCACTCACCGAGCCCGGACGAACCCGATGTCCTCATCGCCAAGCTCTTGGAGCTCGGCTGTCACCAGACGGACATTGGAGATGCCTTCTACGCGGCCGATCCGGCCTGGTTGTCGCACCTAAGGGCGGCTCCGCGCCCAGGTGACATTCACGCATGCTGAGCGAGGCGATGAGTTCGCGACGGGATCCGATACGGAACCTCAGGACGACGGGATTGGCAGGGTGTCCCGGTGCCCGGCCATGAGGAAGTCTTGGGTCCCGTCAACGACCGCGATCACCGCACGGTTGTACGGCGGCGCTCCGGGGCCCGGGCCCGGCGCCGGAATCTCCTCGGCGTCGATGTAGCAGATAACCGCCGCGTGGTCAGCCGGCAGACCCGGCCAGCGCGAGTCAAATCCTCCGCGCGGGGCCATTCCACGGATCGTGCCCACCGTCGTTTCGAAGACGCCGACTGCCGTCCCTGCGTACCCTGCCGCCGCGGTCGCGCATTCCCGCGCCGCTAACGCTGACGCGTCCGGACTAGCCGCCGCATTGGCACACGCCGCGAGCGAGGACGCCATCAAGATCAGCGTTGCGAAGACAAGACGTAGGCGTGCCATTCCTGCGAGCCGCATGTGTGTTGTGCTTTCCTGGTCAATGACAGACCGCGCTGCGGCCAATCGTACGTGCGCCATCGGGTATCAGATGACATTTACGAACGCTGAGCGAGGGGGCTGAGCGTACGATCCGATCGTGAGGCCGGCGATCAGTCACGTCGCGATCATCCTCGGGCTGTGTGCCGCCTTGGCCTTGGGTTGTAGCAGTGTGAGTCCGACGGCCTCAGCCAACGGGCCGACGGTGGTGATCCGAACCGAGCCCAGTCCAGGACCGAACGCTGTCTGCGACACGGCACACAGGCAGGGAGTGCTCATTGCCGATTCGATCTCCGGGCTGGGACTTGCCGACGGGGGAGGAGGCACCGTCCACGTCTCGTGGCCATTCGGTTATTCGGCCCGCCTCGACGGAGATCGCCTCGCCCTCGTCGACCCCGAAGGGCGGATCGTTGCTCATGCCGGCGACGTCGTTGGCACGGCCGGCGGCCTGGGGGTTGACAATGACTGGGGCGTCTGTCCGCCCACATCGATCACGGTCCAGCCCGCGCCGACGAGCTGACGCCACGTGACATTCGCGAACGCTGAGCGAAGCGCGAATGCAATTGCACGTCATGTCCAGTACTGCAACCGAGCGCCCATCTCGCACGTCCTCCCAACGATGACTCGTTCGGCGGTCGCACTCGTCACGGCCCTGGCGGTGTTCGGTTGCACACGGCTCCCGACTACGGCTCCTTCTCCCACCCCTCCGTCGATCCAATCGCCGGCGGCCAGTGCCACGGAGATCGCTGCGGTCTATCCCTTGGCCCCGCCTCAGTCCGTCCAGGCGTGGCTCGCCGGGAACGTCCGGATCGGATTCCGGCCACTCACGGCGCGTGAGCTGGGATTGGTCACATTCTCGGTAGCTAGCGCCGAGCGACTCGCGGTGGCAGATCCGGGGATTGGCTACGGGCCCGGCACCGCCCACGTCACGTGGTCGAAGACCGGATGTGCGTACCTGGGTTATTACACCGCACCGATGATGCCGAGCTATGGTTACGTGCCGCCCCAATTCATCGCCTACGTCGTCCAGACCCTCGCACCGACGGTCCCATCGTTTCCCGGCATCAACGTCGGCATCGTCGTCATCGACGCCAGGACCGGGGCGATGAGTACCCGCTACGGCAGCGGATCTGGCCCGATCCTCGGGACAAGCTGCGGCGTCGAGCCGTAACGCTCAGGTGACATTGCCGCACGTTGACCGAGGGCCCTGAACGACACCATGAGCCGCCCGACGCCACTACTGGATTGACGAATGAAAATGCCCCGGTCGACTCGCGGTTCGGCCCTGACGCTCGTCGGCGTCGCGTTGATCGTGGGAGTCGCGGTCATTGTTCTGCCCCGAATCACCGGAGACAGCCTCTCTTACTCGAACGAAACGACCATCTCGATCGACCTCCTCGTCAACGGCGCCAAGGTCGCGACCATGGCACCCGGCAGCGACGGCAACATCCCAGGCATACGGCTGCCCGCCGAGCCATGGGCCGTTCAGGCCCAAACGTCCGGCGGCCGAGTGCTCTCATCCATGACCGTTCGTCCGGGCGATGTCGTCGAAGCATCGAATTACGAAAAGGGTGACGCGGTCCGTGTCGACCTATCCTGCGGTCGGCTCGATATCTGGGTCGGTGCACCGCTTAACGGTCCGGCTCCCCAGCCAGGCAAATCGGGCGACTGTGCCCCCTGATCTCACCGCAGAACTCGGGTCACCAGCGCCCTCCGACGACGTGACATTGCCGAACCCTCAGCGAGGGAGAAGGCAGATACTCAGGTAAGGGAGGACTGCCCGTGAGTTGGGACGTATTCGTCCAGGACATGCCCGCGGACATCAGCTCCGTCGCGGACATTCCTCATGACTTCAGACCAGCACCCCTCGGTCCAAGGGCGACGATCATCGCGGGAATCGTGGCGGCCGTCCCGGGCGTCGACTTTTCAGACCCGACCTGGGGCCGAATCGAAGGGCCCGATTACTCGATCGAGGTGAACATCGGGCCCGAGGATCCGGTGAGAGGCTTTGCGTTCCACATTCACGGCGGTGACATGGCGGCCGGGATCGCCGGCGACGTCCTCGCCGGCCTGCACCTCAGGGCATTCGATCCGCAGTCCGATACGAGCTTCTTCGATCCCTCGACGGCGGTGGACAGTCTCCGTCGCTGGCGCGCATACCGGGGGCAGGTCGTGCGCCGGGCTGGACGGTGAGTCCCCGCTTCAGGTGACACTGCGGAACGCTGACCGATGACTTCTGATGTCGCGTCTGAACTTGCGAGTCGGATCCCCGCCTTGGCCACGGACTGGGCGGTCAACGCGGAGGACCTCGACCTGCCGTACGTCGCCGTGGGCCACTTGGCGCGCCGACTCATCGCCCTTGCGAATGTCCAGCAGGCCTTGGACTGCCGGCCGCTGTTCGACGACGTCGAGGCACGGCTGATGACCGGCGACCCCGCGGAGCGCAACCTTCTCATCGTCGGGTTCTTGGAGGGCCTCCAGAGCCTCGACGGGAGGTCGGGCAAGCCGATGGGTACCGCTCCTAGGCCGATCGACGAAAGCCGCGTGGGTGGCCTTGAACGACATGTGGGCGGGTCGCTCGAAGCCCGATGAGTTCAATAACGTCGTCGACGGCCGACGTGACATTGGCGAACGCTGAGCGAGGCGAACTGTGGGCTGAGAGACTCGCCATCGGAGGCGAAACGACGACCCAACCTTGACGCCCTCCGACCGCCGGCTAACGTCATCGGTCAAGCGATGAGGTGAGGAGACCATGACCGCCGTCCGAGCGCACAAGGATCCTGCGGTCAGCCCGCGCCGAGGTCGAGGGCGAATCCTGCCCGTGATCCTGGGGCTCATCGTGGTCTATCTGATCTTTGGGTTCCTCCGCGCTCCGGCAGTCGCTCACGACTACATCGTGTCAAGCGAGAGCCCGAAGCAGGTGACCGACCTGACGACCTCGACCTTCCCCGTGATCCCGCCGTTCTGGGTCGTCAGCGTTCAGGCAACGATCACCGAATCGACGGGTGCCCACTACATTTCGGGCCGGATCCTCGGCGTCGAGCCGCTCACGGGTCTCGTCTTCGGCCTCGGCGCGGGTTGAACGCGCAAGTACGACCCCCGGGTCAAGCTCACGTGACACTGGCGAACGCTGAGCGAACCGGACGGCACTACGCTTGAGTACGATGTTCGGGCGACGACGCAGCGTCACGTTCCTGCACTCGAAGCGCGACCTCGCCGCGATCTACGGCGCGGCGACGCAGGCCGCTGGACCGGGCGGGACCGACAGCCTCGACCTCCTCAGCGCCGCCCTTAGAGCGAGCACCGTCGCGAAACTCGTACGGCGCCTCGGGGTCGACCCGGCGAAGATCGTCACCGCCGCCAGCCAAGCGCGGGTTAGTCGCCAGCCCGCGCCGGGTCTCACCGACGACGCGAAGCGGGTGATCGAGGCGGTGTCCCGTCGGGCCTTGGAACGTCGCCGCGAGCCGTCAGGCCCGGACCTGCTCCTGTCGCTCGCGGCCGTCGATACGGCAGCTCGCCAGGTGCTCAACACCGTTGGGATCGACGAGGCTCGCGTCCGAGCGATGGTCGGGTGACATTCGCCCACGCTGAGCGACTGCACGGATTTGCCGGTCCGCGGTGTTGTATGTAACGAAGCTCCCGCAGAACGGGCGCAGCGGGTCAATGGTTCGGAGATCAGAAATGGACGATTTCGACGCGAGTCTGGATGCTCGCATCGCCGCTCTCGAGGGCCATATCCGGATTCCGGCAGGGCCGCCCCGGGTCCGACGTTCGCAGGGCCGAATTCTGGGCCGCTCCGTCGCTCTCGTACCGTTGCTCGCCCTAGCCGTCGTCGCAACGACAGCAGGAAGCGTGGTCGTCGTGTCGACCCTGGTCCGCGGCTATCCTGGAGTGCAGGCTCCAGGCCAGCCTCTTGCAGGTGTCCACCTCGAATGCATGAGTCCGATGGAGGCTGCGGCATTCCTCGCCGACCGCGGATTTGTCGACGTCGTATGGCAAGTAGAGTCCGGTGATCCTGCGATCGGGCAGACGAGCAGCGTCCAAGCGTCCGCCGCGCCGGCCCACGGGTACGTGGTCCCGGGTTCGATCCTGAGCGACGGGCGGCTCCATATGGTGGTTGACCAGAGGGTCGGCGCCACTGGCGTCGGGGACTGCTTCAGCCAGCCGATGCCGTGACCAGCCGCTTCTTCGAGCGGGTTCGTCAGGCTCGCGAAGTTGAGTAGTCGAATGTCCTTGGCCTCCGACGTCTCGAAAGAATCGCGTGCGGTCGTCGACGCGGATCGCCCAACCTTCGAGTCATCGATGCCCAGCCATTACGGCCCCCTCGTCCGTCGGCTCGTCTTCGTGCTCGGGAATCAAGACGATGCAACGGATGTCGCTCAGGACGCATACCTCCAAGCGTTCCGTTCTTGGAACCGCTTTCACGGAAGCAATCCTCGAGCCTGGCTCTATACGATCGCCTTGCGCCTGGCGTTCAATCGACTCCGGGCGCGAAAGCGCTGGTACGTGCCAGGTGGCAGGATCGAGGCGCCCGTCTGGGACGCCCCTTCAGACCCAGACCTATGGGCTGCACTGATGACCCTTGATGCGCGTCATCGCTCTGCGCTGCTGCTCAATGCTCGTGATGGCTTCACTCAGGCAGAGATTGCTCAGATGATGTCGGTACCCGAAGGAACAGTTTCGAGTTGGATTTCGCGCGCACGCGCCGCTCTCAGACAGGAACTCGAGACTCGTTAGTGGTGGCGACCCATCCACAGGTTTGGCGCTTCTCCGGCAGTCCAGGGCGCGAAGGAACGTGGCTGCGAGATCGACGAACCGCGACCGTCCGCACATGACATTGCGCAACGCTAAGCGAAACCAATGCGACCTCGCAACCGTCGAAGGCTGCGTGAGATGGCAACGGTGAGCCGGCTGATCGGCATCGGGCTCCTGGTCGCGGCCTGTACGTCGCTGACAACGGTTGCTCCCGGCCTCGTCGCCCTCAAGACACAGCCACCCGGGGCTATCTGCCTCCAAGCCCTCGTCGCCGGTCCCCTCGTGGCCGATCCCGCTTCGGGCGTCGCCCTTGGCTCGCCAGCCGGGCCTCACGTGACCCTGATCTGGCCCGGAGGCTGGACGGATCGGGCCGACGGCGGCTCCATCGCGATCCTCGACGCCAACGGGACGGTCGTGGCCCATGTCGGTGACACGGTCTCGATGGGAGGCGGCGGCCCGGACCCCTGGTTCGTTTGCCCACCCGTCACAGTCGTCGGGCCGAGTCCGGCGGCGTCATAGGCGCACCCTTGTCCCAAGTGACATTCAGGAACACTGAGCGAAGAAGATGAGACGCCTCCGACGCCCTCTTGTCGCGCTCGGTGCTGTCTCCGGGGTCGCCGTGCTCCTCTACCTCAGCCTCTACCTGCGATGGCCGGTCGAGCGGCCGCTGGCCTACTGGCCGATCGGTGGCCAGACCCTCGGCATCCTCGTCGGCGACTCCCCGAACCTCGGCTGCGCCGTCGCGTCAGTCGACGAGTCGAGCGATGCCGTGCACATTCACGCACAGTGCTGGGAGCGCGTGGTCCCCGTCCCGCAGGAAGGCATGCTCCAGCCGTACGTCATGGAGGTGACGCTCCAAGCTCCGCTTGGGACGCGAAGCGTCTACGACGGGTCGGGCAACCCTGGGCGGCTCTGCCCCGGCCCATTTCCGGACTGCAATATCGCCGGGTGAGCGAGCAGGGCCTCCGGACGCACGTGACATTCGCCAACCGCGAGCGAGCCGGTCGGCAACACCGCGGCCATCGGCCGCCACGCGAACGCTGAATGAGGCGGTCGCAGGATGCCGCTCCGCTCCTGCTCGTCGCCGCCTTCGATGCCGGTCTGGACTGTGAGGCGCGTCGGGCGATGGGACTCATTCACGCCCAGTGAACCTCGACGGGGGCGCCCTGCGTCTATCTGGTGACAGGCCACCCTAGCGAATGAGGCAATGGACCCCAGTCTCATCATCCGAGCGCAACAGGGCGACGCCGACGCCTTCGAGCTGATCGTTCGCGAGCGGCTCACGTCGTGCTACGCGATCTGCCTATCCGTCCTCCATTCGCCCGATGATGCAAGGGACGCCACCCAAGAGGCCTTCATTTCGGCTTGGCGGCGCCTGCCGCGGCTGCGAGATCCGGAGCGCTTCGATGGCTGGCTCCGGACGATCGCGATCAATGCCAGTCGGGACGTGCTCCGACGACGCCGACGACTCCGCGAGATTCCGATAGAGGACGGAATGGGGGGCCTGGCGGAGCCGCCTGGTGAGGGTCGAGTCGACGTCGCAGCTGCCGTCGGACGCCTGTCACGGGGTGGGCGTCAGGTCGCCGAGCGCTACTACCTCGACGACGAGCCGATCAGCGACATCAGCGCAAGCCTCGGGGTTCCCGTAGGGACCGTGAAGTCGCGCCTGTTCCATGCGCGAACCGTCCTGCGCGCCCTACTCGACAAGAGGTGACCAGCGTGAATACCGAATCTCCTCGCGCTAATGCCGCAACGCTCGGCCCGCTCGAAGCCGACCTCCTGATCGCGAGCGTGATGACCAGCGTCCGAGTGATAGACCAGGATCGACGATCGATTCCGGTGCGGACACGAAATGCCCTGGGTGCTCTCGGCGTCGCCGTCGCGATCGTCGCCATCGGCGGCCTAATCGTTATGAATGGGTCGCGACCCGGCGTTGGCTCCCGGCCATCGTCCGAGGCGATCTTCCACGAGGCCGGGCTAGCGTTCGACTATCCGGCGAGCTGGGCGCGCTCCTCCGCCCAAGCGATTACGGGCATGGGCATCGGTGCAGCCTTCTTCGTGGGCTCCGCTCAGGCGACGGCGACCTGCACGCCGGTCCCGAGCAGCGGCGGGGCGATCGAGTGCGACGGCTTCGTCGCGTCTCTCCAGCCCAACACCCTCGCCGTGCGCATCGTCGTCGACGATTTGACCCCATGGATGCAGCACTCCATCGTAGGAACTCCGAAAGCCGTGGTCATCGGCGGCCTGCCCGCCCTCACGGGCCCAAGCACGCCGTTCGTGGACGTTCGCGCTAATCGCGTTACAACCTGGGTCCTCGCGTCGCTCCAGGATCTGAACCGCCACTACATCATCACCGTGGCGATGCGGGGCCCAGATCTGGCCGGGTTGCAGACTCAGGTAGACGCCCTCCTCGCCAGCGTCTCGTTCGATTCCCCGATCGCAACGCCATAGGATCTCGGCCATCGGATCAATGCCGCCGCAGGTGACATTCCCGAACGCTGAGCGAGTCGACAAGCCGCCGATACTGGCGTCGGAAGTGGTTCGACGAAGCATCCTGCTCGGTGTCCTCGCGGCAGCCCCGTCGCGGGTCGGTCGGTCGGCGCCCTCGTTGCCAGCGTCGACCCGGGGCGGGGCCATCCGGGCGACCGAGTCAGCCTTCAAACAGACAGTGTTAGCCCTCCCGTGGCTGTCGCGAGCCTCGTCGGTACGGAGGTCTACCTCGCCGATCCGGGCGTCTCCGTCGCTGCCGTCTGCGACACGACGCAGGTCCATCTTCTCGGCCCGCTGTCGTGGATCGGCAGCATCGCGCAGCTCACCTTCATCGTTCCGGCGCTGCCACCTGGGTCGTATACGTTCCGGGCCCGCACTCCCTCGGCAGGCTGCTGGATCATCGGTTCAACAGACGCGACGTTGACGTTCGAAGTGCTGCCATCACAGCCGAGCGAACCTCCGTGGGGCATTCTCATGTCACTCGGATTCGTGGGCCTGCTCGCCCTCGTTGTCGTTCGGCGGCGACGCCGCATCAGGTGACATTCCAGCACGCTGAGCGAGGAGGGTCCGCCCACAGCCCGTCGCACCGAACCGCGCTCGATAGTCGTTCGGACATATCTCGGCGGTGGCGTCCCCAGGGAGGACCGATGCACCTTCCCAAGCCCGGGCTGAAGTCCGGTCTGGTTGCGGCCATCGCCATCGTGGCGCTCCTCGTCACGGCCTGCTCGGTCGCGCCAGAACAGCAGGGCCCGTACGCGGTGTCGGTCGCGACGGGGCTCCAGCCCCGACTGTCGCCCGCCGACGCGGTGGCGATCACGATCGCGTATCTGAACGACCAGCACCCGGACCCGCCGCCGGTCACGCCCCACGTCTCGGCGGTGTGGGCCATCCGAGCCGCCGATGCGCGCAGCCACGACGGGTGCATTCCGGCCCAAGAGGGTGCGGCGATCGTCTGGATCACGAAGGGCGTCGGTGACTACCTCAACCTGTCGGATCACCCCTGGTCGCGCAACTCGTCCGAAGTCGCGAGCGACCCGCTGGCGATGGCGTGCGTTGGACCGGGTCCCGCCGGCACGATCGTCATCGACGATGCGACCGGGCGGATCCTCGGTGTCTATCCGTATATGGGCCCGGACTACCCGCATCCAACAGGCGGCTGATGCCTCGGCCTCATGTGACATTGCGGAACGCGGAGCGAGGAGGCGAGATGCGTTTGGCACTGGTCGTCGCTGTCGTCCTAGCCATTGCCGGTTGCGCGACCCCGGGGTCCTCGCCGGCCTCGCTCTCCGCGGCGGCGGCGGGTGCCGTGGCGGTCGCCCAGGTCGGCGGAGGGCAGGACGTCAAGGTCGTGTCGACCCGCCTCTCGACATACGGCGCCGAGGCTCACGGCGGCGCTGCCGTCCACCCGAGTACCCAGGTGTGGGCCGTGATGCTGTCGGGAACGTTCGGGCCACTTGCCTGCGGAACGCCAGCGCCGAGTCCACAGGCCTGTGGGGGGACGGCCACGACTGCTCTCGTTCTGATCGACGCCCGTACGGGGGCATTCATCCAATCCATAAAGCCCGCGCCATGACCGTGACCGCGTGGCGCGTTCCGACCGCGTGACATTCGCGAACACTGAGCGAACTGACCCGCCGCACACTTGACCGGAGCGTTGATGCAGGAAATCGTCACCCAAGGGGCGGTCCGCCCGTCGTCGGTCTCGCGGTGGTAGGCAATCGCGTGCGCGGTCCTCTCGCTCGGCTCGGGACACTGGCCCTGGCCGCCTTGGTGGCAGGATCGTGCGCGGCTGCCACCGCCACGCTGCCGTCCAGCACCGGACCCGGCTCGCCATCGTTTGCCGCGTCCTCGGCCTCCCCGGCCGCCTCGGGCGGTTTGGCCGTCCAGACCCTGCTGGTGGATCACGGCATCGGCGCGGTTCGCTGGGCACCGGGTGGAGCAGCCTTCGCGGCCGTCGTGCAATCGGGCACGGCGAACGACGGCCGCGTTGAGGTGTTCTCGGCGGATGGGACCCAGCGGCTCGCCACGATCCCGAGCGGGTGGGATTTCGGCTGGCTCGATCCGACCTCGCTGGCCGTCCTCCTCGAGCACCCGGACGGCAGCAACGGCCACGTCGTCATCCACTTCCTCGACGGACGCCCCGAGGCGCAACTTCCTGGCGCTCGCGGAGCGATCCTCGCGAGCGACGCCGGGCGGGTTGCCGTGACCGATCCCTTTGCCTCCAACGCCGAGTTCCCGACCGTCTTCCGGGTCCTGACGACCCATCCGGTCGCCAGCGGGGCCGACGGTCGGGGCTGGGTCGAGAGCGGCCCGATCGACGCCGGCTGGCCAACAGCCTGGTCGACGGACGGCAACCTCCTGGCGGTCTCGACGGCCAGCGCGACATCGTCCGCCGATCTCGTCGCCGCGACGGGGTCCGAGATCGGGCGTCGATCACAAGGATCTTCATTGGGCCCGATCCGGCTCGCGGCCGGAGGGGCGCCCCCGGTCCAGTTCACGGTCCTCCGGTTCCCCGACGCCACCCGAGTCCCGCTCCCGAACCTCCTTCTCGACCTACGGTCGGTGTGGTCGTTCTCGCCAGACGATCGATGGTTTGTCGCCGTCGACGGCACGACCGGCGAGACCGTGGTCATCAATGTCGAAACCGCCCAGGTCAGCCGGTTGGCTGGCTACTGGCCCGAAGGCTGGACGCCGACCGGAGACCTCGTCCTGATGAAGGCCAGCGGCGGAACCGCCACGCTGAGGTCCTCCGACGGGACCCTAACCCCGACCGGCCTGCCGGCCGGGCAGCCCTCATTCGGCCCGCTATCGGGCGAGGTCGCGATCGCACGGCCCGACCCGAACGGCGAGACCATGACAGGCACGATCGAGGTGCGGATGGCGGGTGAGACCGTCGACATTCCCACGCTCGGGCCGCCGACCGCGGGTGAGGCCGTCTGGTCCCCGGACGGACGTTCATGTCTCGTGGCCACTCCGACGGACGACGCCCAGCAACTGCACGCCAGCCTGCTCCGTGTCAGCGCACCGTAGGCGATCGATGGCCTTGGCTCATGTGACATTCCGACACGCTGAGCGAGGCGAATGCAGGGAGCTCGCGCCATGATCTTCGTCTTCTACGCCTGC
>CAAGKR010085346.1_pt1 | contig 12047 bp, 13 predicted proteins | sample 2556971 | NCBI WGS metagenome assembly CAAGKR01 (sample SAMEA5207829, study PRJEB30636) | soil metagenome | biome: forest; feature: boreal; material: soil | place: USA | collected 2011-09 | depth 1 m
CGCGGCGAAGATGCGCTGACCCGCTCGTTGGTCGAGGACCGCATTAAACACACGGGTGCCCTGTAAGCTTTGCCCGGCCACATTCCAGGTCTGCCGATCCGAGGAAGTCATCAGAAACAGTCCTCGCTTGGTTCCCACGAGGAGCAAAACAGTGCCGGTCGGAAAGCGTGTGCTCACGGTTGCTAGCCTCCTAATCGTGTGTTCGGCGTGGTCAACCACCCGCCACGGAGTGGATGATGTGGAGCATGGAACCGGCAGGGACGTGAGTATCCAGCCCATCCATGTATCGGACGTTTTCCTGTCCGAGAAAGACGTTCACGAAGGGACGTAGCTCCCCGGTTTCGTAGCATAGATTGAACCGAATGCCTGGATGCTCGTGCTCCAGGGAGTCGATGACCTCGCGAACTGTCCTTCCCGTGACATCTACCTGCCGCTGATTGCCGGTGCGCCCGCGAAGTGACACGGGAATGCGTACCGTGACGCTGATGAAGTCCGGATCCTGCACGTTGACCCCCCGCGGAAACGACGTATCGCCGACAGTATGGGAGGTGGGGGCGAATATGATTGTGCCACGTTCTCATCTCCAGCGCCAGTCATTTTTAGTCGTCATAAAACCGCCCACTTGCCCCCTCGAAACTACCTCGCTCCCAAAGCTTGACATGTAACTGAATCGTCGTAGCTCGGCCCTCGGTCGCCGAGTGCCCGTGAAGCTCAACGCCTGGACGCATTGACCCGGCGCCCGTCACTATTTATCACACCAGGCGGAGCCGCTCGACGGCATGAAGCACTCAGTCGCCGAGTGCTCCGGCACTTCCCTGCTTCGAAGTGCTGACCCGCGACTCTTAGCGGATGGTGGGCGCCTGCTCTGACGCCATAATGAGTCGAGATGGCTTCAGAGCATGAGGATGACATGACCAAGACCGGTGAGCAGCCGACCATACCGCTGCATCACGTGCGCGTGCCCGAGTCGGGTAGCTATCGCATCAAGCGCGAAGGGCCGATCGGGCGATGGCTGCTCCAGGGTCAGACGAAGTCCGTTGACGGTCCGTACGAGCGAGCACGTCCGCAGCATCAGCACGCGTGGTGGCGCGTCGTGTGTCTCACCGGTGTAGACTATTTTTCGTCACTTGGATATGCTCCGGGCATCGCCGCGCTCGCGGCCGGCGTGCTCTCGCCGATAGCGACGCTGGTTCTGGTGGCGGTCACTCTGTTCGGCGCGCTACCAATGTACAAACGCGTGGCCCAACGCAGCCCGCATGGCGATGGATCCATTTCAATGCTGGAGCGCCTGCTGCCGTGGTGGCAGGGCAAGTTGTTCGTCCTGTGCTTGATCGGCTTCGTCGTGACCGGCTTCGTGATTACCATTACGCTCTCAGCGGCGGATGCCGCGGCGCACGTCGTGGAAAACCCCTTCGCACAGTCGATCAAGGGCGATAACGTCGTCGTCACGTTGATTCTCATCGTCTTGCTGGGAGCTGTTTTTCTGCGCGGGTTCAGCGAGGCCATCGGCATCGCGGTCGCACTCGTGGTGGTCTACCTAGTGTTGAATATCATCGTGGTCGGCGATGGATTGCTCCACATCGCTCGTCACCCAGGCACGATCTCGGCTTGGCACACGGCGTTGCTGCACGCCCACGCCAACCCATTCTTGATGCTGACGGCGGCCTTGATCGTTTTTCCGAAACTGGCGCTGGGACTGTCCGGATTCGAAACAGGCGTGCTGGTAATGCCGCTTATCAAGGGGGATCCGGACGACGATCCAGCGCATCCGGCCGGGCGCATCAGAAACGCTCGCAAGCTGCTGACTGCCGCCGCAGTCATCATGAGCATCTTATTGCTCACCAGCAGCTTCGTCACTACCCTGCTCATTCCCGCCAAAGACTTCAAGAATGGAGGTCCGGCAAGCGGTCGCGCGCTGGCGTACCTGGCCCACACCAGCTTGGGGAACGGCTTCGGCACGTTGTATGACATCAGTACCATATGCATCCTCTGGTTCGCGGGCGCATCGGCGATGGCCGGGCTGCTCAATATCGTTCCCAGATACCTGCCGCGCTACGGCATGGCACCCGATTGGACGCGTGCCACGCGCCCGCTGGCGCTGCTGGTGACCGCCATCTGCGTCGTCGTCACCCTGATTTTCAAAGCAGGTGTAAATTCGCAAGCCGGCGCCTATGCCACGGGCGTGCTGGCCATCATGACCTCCGCCACGATCGCGGTAACGCTATCCGCTCGGCACAGAGGTCAGCGGCGGGCAACAGTGGCTTTTGGTGTGGTGTCGTGCATCTTCATCTACACGTTGGGGAATACAGTCCTTTCGCAGCCCGCGGGAATCCAGATCGCAGCCTGTTTCATCATCGCAATCGTCTTCACCTCATTGATCTCGCGCGTCTTCCGCTCCACCGAGCTACGGGTGACTAAAGTCGTATTCGACGAGCAGGCCAAGCGGTTCGTGGAGGAAGCCGGCGACGGAACGATTCGCATCATCGCGAATCATCCGGACGAAAGGAACGGCCGTGAATACCTCTTAAAGGAACGAGAACAGCGCGAAGACAGCCACATTCCAACCGGGGAACCCGTGCTCTTCCTGGAGGTAACGGTGGGCGACGCGTCTGACTTTGCTCCGGTCCTGGACGTGCATGGAGAAGAGATCGAAGGATTCCGCGTCCTGCGCGCTCAGAGTTCCGCCGTGCCGAACGCGATCGCGGCGATTCTGCTCTACGTCCGGGACACAACCCGCAAACGGCCGCATGTGTACTTCGGCTGGTCCGAGGGGAACCCGCTCAAGCACCTGGCCTATTACATCCTGTTTGGTGAGGGGGACATCGCGCCGCTCACCCATGAGGTGCTGCGGCAAGCAGAGCACAATCCCAGGAAGCGCCCCGCCATTCATGTTGGCTAGGAGGAGTAGTCATGGAGCAGGTCTCCCCGATGGTGACGGACATTGAATCGTGGTACAGCCGCGCGCCGGATGATCTGACCGAGAACGAAACAGTGCTATGGGTGCAGCGGCATGTGGAAATACCGTGCCCGAACTGCGGCGAGTTTCTTTGGGTGATGCGAACGCGACGTGCGCAAAACCGCGGATACTATCACCTCGCCATGTGTCAGTCACCAACCTGCGCATTTCAGCTCGACGACTGATTCCTCTAGCCGTGGAACCCGTTAGTACCGAGTGAGCGCAGCACGAGCGCGAAGGCGATGATGATAAGCGCGCCCAGCACCACACCGGTCAAATCGAGCCCGAGATCCCCGAAGAGCCGAGTCCAGCCCCGATTCGCCGATTCGCTTTCGGGTCCCACCTCGAGCGCGGTTGCTGCTTCCCTGCGGTGAAGGACGAGCGCCGGGACTGAAATGATCGCGAGGATCAGAAAGAGTAGAGCAAACGGACCGTTGACCTCGCGGAGCAGTAAAAAGATGACGGCATCCACGATCAGCAACAGGAGCATGTACACGGGCCATTGTACCCCCGGTCAGAAGCGTCAAGATGACCTCGTTGGCACGGAACTGGAGCGGTGATAGGCATGGTGGAGGCGCAAATGAGAAGGTCAATTTCCCCCGAGTAGCGGCGCAAAAACAGAAAGGGCGCCCGTAGGCGCCCTTCCCCACAAGCGAACGATGCAGAGGTGGGACCGAGTCATACGCCCCGATCACCGTACGTCTCTCACCGAAGGCTCACGGTCATTAAAGCAGGGGCTGAGTCTCGTGCACACGGGCATTCGTCCCGGATCCCGGGGGACTCTCGTCCCCATATCGAGGGCCAACCTTGCATCGGTCACCGGCTCTACAATCGGATGCAACCCCGCGCGGCGATGCAGTACGTCTACATGTTTCCTTTCTCGCTCGGCGGATTGAACCGCAAGGAGGAGCGCCATGTCAGTCGTGGAGATCCCGGAGTGGTTTAATGCGGCGTCGTACTTCATCGACCGTAACGTTGAGGAGGGGAGAGGAAATAACGTCGCGATTCTCTGTGGGGAGTGCATACTCACCTACAACGAGGTGAGTGCATGCGTCAATCAAACAGGGCATGCGCTCCGAACACTCGGGGTGGAGATGGAGAATCGCGTGATGCTTCTCCTGCCCGATTGTCCTGAATTGGCGTGCTGCTTCTTCGGCGCGATGAAGATCGGCGCCGTTCCGATCCCGGTGAACACGCTTCTAAACGCGCAGGACTATCGGTGCCTGCTGCAAGACAGCCGGGCGAAAGTTCTGGTCGTCAGCGACACGCTCTACGACGCAATCGAGCCGATACTGGGAGATCTCGAACATGTGCGCGGCGTGATCGTAGTCGGTGACGTGCCCGGGCAACTTCAGTTCAAGGGACTGATCGAAGGTCAGGAGACTGTGCTGGACCCGGCGCGGACGCACCGTGACGATGTGGCGTTCTGGCTCTACACGTCCGGTACGACCGGCCTTCCCCGTGCTGCGGTTCACCTGCACCACGACATGGTGTACAGCGTCGAGCACTACTTTAAAGGTGTGTTGGGAATCGGCGAGGGAGACCGCACCTTCTCCGTCGCGAAGCTCTTTTTTGCGTATGGACTCGGGAACGCCTTGTACGGACCCTTCGCGGTGGGGGCTTCGACCGTGCTCTTTCCTGGGCGGCCGCAACCGGACGCTATCTTCAAACTCGTTGACCGTCACCGTCCCACGCTGTTTTTTGGCGTGCCGACGGCCTTCGCCGGGATGCTGCATGCCGTGGAGAGAGGCGCGCGCGCCCACATGCCATCGGTGCGTGTGGCGATATCCGCCGGGGAGTCGCTACCCCCGAGTATCTACGAACGCTGGCTGGAGCAGTTCGGGGTGGAGATCCTGGATGGTATCGGATCGACCGAAATTCTGCATATCTTTGTCTCCAACCGTGAGGGAGCCGTCCGACCGGGTTCCACGGGCACGGTGGTGCCCGGATACGAAGTGCGCATTTTCGACCCGAACGGCGAACCTGTGCCCGTGGGCGAGGTTGGCAGCCTCATTATCAAAGGTGAGAGCACCTGCGCGTCGTATTGGAACAGGCACGAGATGACGAAGCGCACTATTATCGGTGAATGGATTCGCACCGGGGATCAGTATCGTGTCGACGAGGACGGCTACTTCTGGAACGCGGGCAGAAGTGACGACATGCTGAAGGTGGGGGGCATTTGGGTGTCTCCGGTTGAAGTGGAGAGTGTCATCGTGGAGCATCCTGCTGTACTCGAATGCGCCGTCGTGGCCTCCGAAGACGATGAGGGATTGGTAAAGCCGCGGGCTTTCGTCGTGCTCAAAGACAGCGCTTCAGCAGATGATGAGTTAGCGGTGGCGATTCAGCAGTTCGTAAAGAATCGAATCGCTCCGTACAAATACCCGCGCTGGGTCGACTTTGTGGAGGAGCTTCCCAAGACGGCTACCGGCAAGATACAGCGATTCAAACTGCGCGAGGCGGCGAGCGGCGACGGTGCGTAACCGCACGTGAGCGTAAAGGGTTCATGGACGACGACATATTCCAAGCCCTAACCGACAAATCATCCGTCGTGCTGGAGTCGCTGGACCTCGATCAGTACTACGGAGGACTCAGTGCGGCCGATGAGGTCATCGGCTCGCTTGGCCGGGCCTTCACGGAAGCGACTCCGGAACAGCGTGCATCGTTCGCGGCATCGCTTACCCTTCGAGGACGTCGCGCTTTGGGGCGGTACGCTCTCCGTGCTCCGATGCTGGCACTACGGGAGCGAGAGGGGTCGATGCTGCGTGATGGCCTGTTGGTTCGCACGCTGCTGGAACAAGGAGTGCGCGATTGGCGCGACGATCTAATCGAGTTCGCGCCCTACTTCTATGTCGCTCAGGAGCTGGGTCTCGTACCGGTCGAGCTCTTCGATGAAGCCGCTACCTTCGCGGTGCCGGACCTGGCCAAGGTCATGAAGACGTTCGGTCTCCGAAAGGACGTCACGCTTGCGGCCTTTGGGTGGCGGCGAATCGAAACCTCCGAGGGGCCGACACTGGAGATGCTTGGCTGGGGGGCGAAGCCTTCCGGCGCGGTCGTGGGCAGCCGGACCTGGGATTCCGTCAACGGCGCGATGGTTCGGGAACTGCTCGCATGGATCAATTCGCAACCTTACCGAACGCGGCCAAACTAGCAGTGCCGCCGGGTTGGCTTGACACACCTCAGCGAAACTCGGGCTCCTTCGGCGCGGACGTCCTTCGTATCCCAGACGTGGACCATGAATACGCCGGCCAGGAGGCTGTCGTGGCAGACAGTCCGGTGGAACGGTTACGGTCGATCGAGTATCCGGCGGGAAGAACGGTCGTACTGGACGATGTGCCGGTAGCTGCGATAATGCGGGTATTCAGAAAGGGAGTCACTTATGGCCCACGAGCGCCCCGTTGCGCACATGATTCCAACCGTCATCGAAAACACAAATCGCGGGGAACGCGGTTTTGATATCTATTCCCGTCTCTTGCGAGATCGCATTATTTTCATTAATATTCCGATTGACGACACGATGTCCGGTCTCATTGTCGCCCAGCTACTGTTCCTCCAGTCCGAGGACCCGGAACGCGACATCTACATGTATATTGCAAGCGGCGGTGGCTCGATTACCGCCGGCCTCGCCGTTCATGACACGATGAGGAATATCGGTCCGGATGTGGCGACGATTGCCATGGGCATGACAGGCAGTATGGCGACGTTCCTGCTGGCCGCGGGTACTCCGGGCAAACGTTTCGCGTTGCCCAACGCCACGGTTCACTTCCATCCGGCAGGTGGTTACGGGCTCGGCGGATATGCGCCCGACATTGAAATTCACGTTCGCCACCTGCTCGATCTACAGGAGCGCGGGAATCGCCTCATGGCCGAGTTCACCCATCAGACTTACGAACAAATCGTGCAAGACTTCTCGCGGGATCGCTACTTCACGGCTGCGGAGGCGAAGACGTACGGTCTGTTGGACGAGTTGCTCGAGCCCCACATAAAGTCGCCCGAGGTGCAAGTTCCGCCGATTGGCGATCGAGTTCTCACGCCCTAGACTTTGGTCCAAATCGCACATGGCGCCCATTTCACGCAAGCGAAATGGGCGCCATGTGCCTTCTTCCCCGTATGCTCCTACTGGGGAGGCGCTGTTTCCCTGTCACATAATGTGGACGGGCGGTGCTGTAAGAGTAGAAGTCGAAAGGAGGCTTCTGCTCGATGGCTTTAGTAGCGAGCGAATGGGTGATAGCAAGAGGACAGGACGCGGCTTTTGAGTCGCTCTTTTCGGCCGAGTACTCCACAGTGGTCGCCATTGCATTTCGCGTGCTGGCCGATGCTCATGAGGCGGAGGATATCGCCCAGGACGTGTTTTGCCAGTTTTATCGGCATCACTCGCCCGATGTGCCGTGGGCGGGAGCGTGGCTGCACCGCGCGGCAGTCCACGCTGCCCTCAACCACATTCGCCGTACCAAGCGCAGGGCACGTCGCGAGTCGCAGGAGGCAATAGAACGAGATCGGTTCCAGAGCAGCGCGACCGTGGCGCTCGATCCCCAGGCAGCCTTCGAACAATCGGAACGGTGTCGGGAAGTACGGGCCGCGCTGGCGAGTATGCCCCACAAGAGCGCGACTGTACTGGCTCTCCGCTATAGCGGCTTGAGCTATGGGGAGGTTGCCGCGGCACTCGATGTTGGAGTCGGCCAGGTGGGGACGTTGTTGCGGCGTGCCGAGGCCGCGTTACGGAAGGAGATGAAGCGTGAGACACCTCAATGATGGAATCTTGCGGCGGCTGGTCGATGAACCGCTCGCAATTGCCGACTCACAGCAGAGGCATCTGGCCGCGTGTTCGGCCTGCGGGGTACGGTATGCGCGGATCGAGGCGGACGCGCGCGACGCGTTCGCGGCACTTGACCTGCCGGCCTTCTCCCCGAATGTAGCGACCGCCATGGCGCGGGTAAACCCGCGGGTGGAAGCTATGGCCCCCGCTCGGGCCGGAAGCCGGCTGGAGGCACTCCGATGGCGCCGACCCTCTTTTGGGCACTCCCTGGGAAGCGTAACGGCGGTCTGTGCAGTCGTGGCAGCGGTTACCCTAACCCCCGCCGGTTCGCTGGCGCAGAGCTTCGTGACCATCTTCCAGCCGAAACAGGTGACGGCGGTACAGCTCACGTCGCTCGATATCCAATCTCTCTCGCAGTTGCGCCACTACGGTACGATTCACGTTCCTGCCCGAGTATCGGGTCAACGAGTGACTTCCGTGGAGAACGCTTCGAAGCTCTCGGGGAATAAGGTGCTGGTCCCATCGTCGGTTCCCTCGGGTGTACCGAACACCGTGTCGTTCGCCGTTTCTCCAGGAGCAACCGCCTCGTTCACGTTTAGTGCGGCAAAGGCAAGAACATGGGCGGCGACGACCGGCAAAAAGCTGCCCACCATGCCGCCCCGAGTCGATGGCAGCACTATCGACGTGACGGTTGGAGCAACCGTGGTAGCCACGTACGGGGCATGCTCGACCGGCTGTTCCGCCATCCCTCAGCTCATAATCGGCCAGATGGTGGCTCCGCGCATCGCCTCCACCGGCGCCAATCTGACACAGCTTGAGGATTACGTCTTCAGTCTGCCAGGAACCTCGCAGCAGCTCGCGACCGAGCTGCGCTCCATCGGCGATCCGACCTCGACGCTCCCGATTCCTATACCGTCCAGCTTCGCCCACGCCGATGCGGTGACGGTCCAGGGTGTTCACGGCGAAGCGATTGGGGATGACACCGGCGTGGGTAGTCTCGTGGTATGGGAAAAGGACGGAGTGGTATACGCGGTAGGCGGAACCTTGCCGCTCAGTCAGGTCGAGTCGATTGCGAATTCGTTGCATTAGGAAGGATCGACCGTGAGTGCGACCGGGCGTGCCTAGCACGCAACCCGAAACGGATTCAAACCTACGCGGTCCCGATGAGCGACGACTTGTCTCGATCGAGGATCGACCGGGGCCTTTATTGGGCGCATCTCCGGCGATTCACACTGTGGAGTTGGCCAAGCGGTTCGGCTCCACCACCGCCCTGGACGGCTTGACCATGACGGTGCCTCGCGGTGAAATATTCGGGTTTCTGGGGCCGAATGGAGCGGGCAAGACCACGGCCGTCAAGCTTCTGGTGGGCCTCTCTCGTCCAACGTCGGGAGATGCCTGGGTGCTCGGCGAGGTGACGGGAGACCGCGAGATGCGAAGGCGGATCGGATATCTTCCGGAACTGTTTCGCTATCAGGACTGGATGTCGGCACGAGAGGTGCTCGCGCTCCATTGCGAACTGATGCGCATGCGGAGCAGTGAACGCGGGCCAGAGATAGACGAGGCATTGGAACTTGTCGGGCTCAAAGATCGCGCACGAGATCGCGTCCGAACGTTTTCGAAGGGGATGCAACAGCGCCTGGGACTGGGCGTCGCTCTGCTCGGCACGCCGGAGCTGGTGTTTCTGGATGAGCCCACCTCCGCACTCGATCCGGTGGGGCGGCACGACGTCCGCGAGATCATCCGGCAGCTCAAGCGTCGCGGGACATCCGTGTTCCTGAACTCTCATCTCCTGAGCGAAGTCGAGCAGGTGTGCGATCGGGTCGCCGTGATCGACCGGGGACGAGTGATCGCGTCGGGTACGATCGACGAGCTTCGTGGAGCGCAGCATGCTATTCGGCTCCGTCTTTCCAGGCTTTCCCCGCAAGGGCACATGGCGCTGAATCGATTCGGCTCGCTGGATATCGAAGAGGAGTGGTACACGGTTCGCGGCATCAAGCCGGATGAGGTTCCGGAACTGGTAGCGGCGCTCGTCGCGTCGGGTGCACGCGTGTACGCGGTCGAGCCACGCCAACAAACGCTCGAGGATCGATTTCTTGAACTGCTGGGAGGAACAACGGATGGCCATTCTGACCATCGCTCGTTTGACCCTGCGTGAGGCATCGCGCCGGCGACTCGTGCTGGCGGTCTTCATTCTCACCGCCATTCTCGGCGTGCTCACCGGATGGGCCTTTCATCGGTTGCTGCAACTCCCATGTAGCAGTCGAGGAGGCGTGCAGGTGGCGTGTTCCGCCTCCGAGTTGCGGATCATTGCCGCCACCCTTCTCATCTTGCTCGCCTTCATGTTCAGCTTTGTGCTCGCGGTGGGCGCGGCGTTTATCGGAGCTCCGACCATCGCCACGGACATCGAGTCCGGCGTCTTGCTGGCCGTCCTGCCGCGCCCCATAAGACGAAGCGACGTGGTTCTCGGCAAGTGGCTGGGCCTGGGGACGCTGATCGCGGCCTACGCCGGCCTGGCATGCGGCATGGAGTTCGTCATCGCCAAAATCGCCCTCGGGTATGTGCCACCGCATCCCGTCATCGCGATTGTGTTTCTGGTGGCAGAAGCTCTGACGGTGCTCACACTGACCCTGGCCGCGAGTACGAAGATTCCGGCCATGACATGCGGGATCGTGGTCGTGGTGCTGTTCGGGCTGACCTGGATGAGCGGGATTGCCGGGGCCGTGGGCGCGGCGTTCCACACCCAGGCGATCGAGAATGTCGGTACGGTAGGAAGCTTGATCTTTCCAACCGACGGACTATGGCGTGCCGCGATCTACAACCTGGAACCGGTGGCCGTCTTGGCGGCAGGCAGTGCCGCCTCACGTGAGGCGTCGGGGAATCCGTTCTTCGTGATCTCGGGTCCTTCCACGGCGTACCTTCTGTGGGCACTCGGTTGGGGGGCGGTGGTGTTGAGCATCGCAGTGTGGAGCTTCAGCCGCAGAGAGTTATAGTCAAAGCGCTCCCGGAACCATGCACCGTGCCGGAAACCGCCGTATGGCATCACCCCGAGTGGTGACCCGCCCCCTGCAAGTTCATGTATGTTCCAGACCTCGTCGATCGCCCAGGGCGGGCGGTCCGGCACTCGGGCCGAACCCTACCGGCTCGAAGGTGGCTTGGTCACGCGAACAAAGCGTTACTCGACCGCGGCGGCAACGCCACCGGAGCTGTCGGCTGCTTGTTGCGCCTCTTTCTGATTGTGCATGAAGACCAGGGTCAGCACCGCACCCAGCGTCATACTGATCAAGGGAAGCGCCAGTGCCACATGCATGGCGTCGATGTAGGCATTGTGAAAAACAAGCCGACCGAGTTGGCCAACGTGCCGCGCCACGTTCGCCGGGAGACCGGTCGGAACCTGTCCACCTCCGGTTTGGCCGCGGCCCACCTGCAGACCGCTCCGCGATGAATGGGAGAAGCCGGCTACAAACTTGCCTCGATACTGCGTAGGCAGTTGGGCGCTGTATCGAACCGCCTGGCTCGACATGTCGCTGGCGAGGCGGCTCTGGAGGACCGCTCCCACGATCGCGCTGCCGAGCGCGCCGCTTACCTGTCGCACCGTGTTGAGAAAGCCCGAAGCGGCGCCGGCCTGAGCGTGATGATCCGGACCAGTAGCGAGGTCGGTACCGAGACGAACTCAAGCACCCCATTGATGACCAGCCCAATGACAAAGACGATACTCAGTGTGCCCAGTCCGGGGCGCTGTCGAAGCGGCAACCAGAGAAGGAGGACAATCGCACCGACGATGATGGCCCACGTCCCGATGGGAAGTGTCGAGTGACAAGCCAGGCCCTGGTGAATGACATCCCAGGGATCCGGGCCCAGTCCGGCCAGGACCAGCGTAGCATCACTCACGCCGTACGGTGTTTGTCCCGGGCACAGCTGCACGAGGCGTCGAGGAAGACCTTTACGCCAAAAGGGGGCGATGAAGGGTAAGTAAGGCGCCCGAAAATTCTGTGCATTCCCGTCCGTAAGGACAGGTGAGCGCTCCTTGGAATGGAATCCTGCTCCATGCGCGCTAGGCAAGGGAACCCACGTGGATTAATGTTCAGTTAATGAGCGTCCGGTATGGTTTGACCAGGCCTGTCGGATGCGTGGAGGGTTCTGAGGTGTGCGGACGTTGAAGGTGAGAGTTGTTCGGTTATTGAGCTCAGGGTTGCTGTCGTTTGCTCTGCTCGCGAGCGGCGCCAGGGCGTCGGTGAAAGGCTCGGCATCATCCCCCTTGCTGCACGGCTTCGCCGTGACCCACCAGGTTTTCACGGCGTACACGCCCAAAGAGATCTCCCAGGCATACGATTTTCAGCC
>CAAGKR010469587.1_pt1 | contig 12047 bp, 10 predicted proteins | sample 2556971 | NCBI WGS metagenome assembly CAAGKR01 (sample SAMEA5207829, study PRJEB30636) | soil metagenome | biome: forest; feature: boreal; material: soil | place: USA | collected 2011-09 | depth 1 m
AACACCAACAGCCGCACCACCGCACAAAACAGCTCATAGATCATCGCCACGACCGGCATCGTGACCGCCCCCCGTGCCAGCTGCGAAACTGCAGGTCAAAGACCGAACCGAATTTCGGGCACCCACAGGTCCTGCACCCCGCGCCGCGAGCCGGGTCTGCTCATGGACCGGGACTGGCGATAAAGCGCGGGTCGTGGCCATCGAGGCCGGGACTCGTGCTCAGGTAGCGTCCGTGACAACTCTGATTGCTGTTGAGGCCAAGGCTGTGACAGAAGTCGACGGTCGCAGCGCCGCTCTGAAAGCCGTGGTCTACATACACGACCCAGTATCCCGGTAGTAAGGACGTGTAGTCGTCGGAGTGCAGGACTTGCGCGTCTGGCGCTGACGACGCCAACTGCTGGCGAGCGCTCTCAGCGTTGCCGGGATTCGTGAATGAGCCGAGCGCGACCACCCAGTGACCGGGTGGCAGGCCGCCGTTGCCTTGTGGTGCGGCTGTTTGTGGCGGTGCCGTGGTGGTTGTGGTGGTGGTGGTCGTCGTGGTCGTGGTGGTGGGGATGGGTGTGTTTTTTTGGTCTTGGACCCATTGGCGGAGGTGCCGGTTGTTCGCGGTTCCGGCGGCGAGGGTGATGGTGTAGTGGAAGGTTTGGCTTCCGTTCGCGGCGAGGTTGGCCAGGTGATAGAGGATGGCCGGGTCGCGTTGGAGCACGACGTCGGGTTGTGGTGTGAATTGGACGTTGTCGACGCTGTTGGCGAGTGACTTGGGGATCACTTCGGTGGCGTCACCGGTCCACGGCGAGCTGTTCTGGTTGCGAATGGTGACCTGCCCGCCGAGCTGGCCGTTGGCGGTTGGGTGGATCGTCCAGGCACGGGTGAGGGTGACGCCGTTGGCGAGGTTGGATGACTCGAATGTGTAGCGAAGCGGTGACGAGAAGGCGCCGGCGCTTCCGCCGCCACCAGAGCTGGCCACGACCAGCGCGGTGACCGCGACGATCGCCACCAGTGCAGCCGCGCCACCGGCCGCCAACACTTTGGGCCGGCTGCGCCACCACGGCTCAGACGTATCGAGACCCGTGGTGGTCGCGACCGGTTCGGGTTCGAGACTCTGACGGCGGCCTCCCAGCCGAGTGGCCGCGGCGGTTTGCTCCGGCTCGGAGGGTTGGTCGGGCTGCGACGTCTTGGGTGCTGGAGATTTGACGGTCGTGTCTTTGGTCTTCTTGGCTTTGACGCCTTTGGCGTAGTCGGGCACTGAGGGTTGATCCGCGGTGCTCGGCGGCAGCGCCGGGAGGTTCTTGAGCCGCGGTTCGAGATCCTCGAGCTGGCCGGCGGTCTCACTGGCGCTGGGACGATCGTCGGGCTCTTTGGCCAGCATCCCCGCGAGGAGCGCCCAGAGCCCATCGGGCAGCCCCGCCGGGCGGGGCGGTTCCATATCGGCGTGGCGGCGCACGACACTGATCGCGGTTCCCCCAGCAAACGGGGTGCGTCCACAGCACAGCTCATAGACCAGGATCCCCGTCGAATACACGTCGGCCGCGGGACTGATCTGGTCATGCTCGGCGAGCTCGGGCGCCATGTACTCGGGGGTGCCGATCATCCCAGTCAGCCGCGTCAACGTCGGCCCATCAGCGAAGCGTGAGATCCCAAAGTCGGTCAGGCGAGCCGACACCGACCCGTTGGTGCGCTCCACGAGCACGTTCTCAGGCTTGACATCACGATGGATCACCCCCGCCGCGTGCACCGCCCTCAACCCCTGGCACACCTGCGCGCCCAACCCAACCGCCCGGGCCGGTGTCAGCGTCCCGCCCTCCTCCCCGAGGAACCGGCGAAGATCCGTGCCCTCGATGAGGTCCATCACAATGGCCAACGTGTCGCCCTCAACCACCAGATCCCGGACCCGGACCAGATTCGGGTCATCCAGCCCGACCAGGATCGAACGCTCCTGAACGAAACGAGCCACCACCTCCGGGTCCGCCGCGAACTCCTCGCGCAACACCTTGATCGCGACTGCCTCGCCATCTGAGCGGCGCGAACCCCGAAACACCCGGCCCATCGCCCCAAAGCCCAGCTGGGCGCCCAGCATGTAGTCCGAGCCGAGCTGGCGAGCCTCCCCGCCACCCGCCTTCGCCGAACCCTTGCCCGCCAACCCACACCCCCACCACCAGGCACCCGAACACCAAATCGTGCGCCAAACCCCCACCAGCCGTCAATACCAAACACGCGCCCGGGTTCAAAGGATCAAGGAAGTCTTGAGACGTTGACCCGGCTCATCGAGCATCGTCATCGTGCTCGCCGCGGCGTTGGGGGTCGCGCGGTGATGTTCTTCAGTGCCTTGCCTTGGATCTCGGCTGCTGGAGGGCTTGATACTGTCGTGCCCGAGAACCTCGGCCACCACCGCGAGTGGGTCACGGAGCATGCGTGTGAGGAGCCCTTCGAGGTTGGTGCTCACCTTCTCGAAGGAAGTCCAGGCCTGAGTGCGTATCCAAACGACCGAACCGGAAGCTCAAGGGGAAGTTGTATCTGTGTAATTCTTCGTCCGGGCTCGTACCGGTCTCTTGTAAGACGACCGGGGAATCGATCAACCGCAACCACTTCTGGGACTCGATTTCGTACGACGGATCCACCGGCTAAGCGACGGACGAGTAGGTGAACACTGGTCAAGGGCCTGGCAGTGCGCTGGACCGGCTCCCGTTCTGCTGATGGATCCCCGTGCCACTCGTGGGTAGAGCCTGCACCTTCCCCGGGATCGTTCGCGGTAGCCCCTCGCCGGTGGCATGCTCGTGGGCGTGTGTTCGCTCGACGGTCCGGGGTTCGTCAACCTCGGCAAGGTCGCCCACGCGAGGATCGGCCCGGAGACGAGCGAGCAGTGCCACGAGTGCTTCGTGGACCGTTGACCATCACCGACAAGTCCGATGGCGGCGCCGCGGAGGCATCTGCGGTCGAGCGCAAGCTCGTCGAGCGAGCGAAGACGGGTGAACGCGACGCGTTCCGGAGCATTTACGAAGACAACGTCGGGGTGGTGTTCGCGTTTCTCCGTCGCCGCGTCGGCGTGCAGGAAGCAGAGGATCTGACGGCCGACACGTTCTGCCGCGCCTACGAGCACCTCCCGCGCTTCGAGTGGCGCGGTATCCCAGTGCGCGCATGGCTGCTCCGCATCGCGTACCACTTGGTGGTCGCTCGGTCCCGGCGACGTGACACGAACACGGTCCCGGTCGAGGATCCGCCCGCGGCAGCGGCTCCCACGCACGAGGATGACGTCATCGCCGGGCTCGACAACGACCGTTTGCTCGGCGCGCTGTCGGAGCTGTCATCGGCCCACCGAACGGTCCTTGAGCTGCGTTACCTCGGCCAGCTCTCGGTCGCCGAGACAGCGCTGGTCCTCGGGTCGAGCGAGCAGGCGATCCGAGCGCTCAGCTATCGAGCGCTGAAGGCGCTCCGCGCGGCACACTTCCGTCCGGCGCAAGACGGCGACTAGACCGACGCGGCGGGAGGGCAGGCCAAGATGGAAGTGGCGCTGGTCATCAGGTGCCCCGGCGAGTCCTTCGAGGTGCTCGTCGAGGCCGACGGCGAGACGCCGGTCGCGGACCTGATCGATGCGCTCCGCTCCTACACCGGTACAGCCGGTGATCTGACGCTATGGCTCGAGCGTGCGGGCGGCGCGTTGGATCCGGCGAGTCGCGTCGGTACGCTCGAGCTGCGCCACGGCGACTCCCTCGACTTCGCACCGCCCGGGCGTCAGCCCACCTGGAGCACCCGGCCCCGTGGCGCTCAGGCACCATTCGAGTTGCTGGTCGTCGGTGGACCGGCTTCGGGTCGGCGCTTTCCGCTGATACCCGGTGACCACGTGGTGGGGCGCGACCCCGCCAAGGGGATCTCGGTGCCCGACGACGCGGTGTCGCGCCGACACCTCGTGTTCTCCGTGCGGTCCGACGGCGTGAGCGTCGAAGATCTCGGCTCGACCAACGGAACGTTCGTCGATGGCCGCCGGGTGACGGGGCCCGTCGCCCTCGAGCCCGGGCGCGTCGTCGAGGCCGGCAGCACGATGCTCTCGGTCGAGCGTGGACGCGCGACCGTCGGTTCCGCCGACCGCTATGGGGACGGCAGACTCCTCTTCAATCGCAGACCGCGCGTCACCAAGCCCTTCGAACCTCGTAGCTTCGCGGTGCCGTCGGCGCCCGGGCGCCCCCGCAAGAACAGGCTGCCGCTCGCCGCGGCGCTCGTCCCCGTGCTCCTCGGCTTCGTGATGTTCCTCGTGCTCCAGAACGCGATCTTCCTGATTTTCACGGCCATGGGCCCGATCATGGCGATCTGGTCGTTCGTCGACGACCGGAGGAGTGGACGCAAGGAGTTCCGGGATACAGCAAAGGAATACGGCGACGCGCTGGATCGCCTCGACAGTGATATCGCAGTGGCGCACGACGCCGAGATGGTCGCTCGACGAGCCGCCGCGCCGAGTCCCGCGCACGTGCTCGAGCGGGTCGTCGGGCGCGATCCGATGCTCTGGGAGCGCCGCCCCGAGGACGTCGACTTCCTCGAAGTGCGCCTCGGCCTAGCCGATCTGCCGAGCAGGTTGACGGTGGAGATCCCCGGAGGCGGCGATGCGGAGCTTCGCGCGAGAGCTGAACGGGTGCGCGCCCAGAATGCCGTGGACCACGACGTCCCCGTGACGCTTGACCTGGCCGACCTTGGCGTGGTCGGCCTTGCGGCCGGCGAGCGGGCCAGCGATGACCTGCTGCAGTGGGTCGCGCTCCAGATCGCGGCGTCGCACAGCCCACGCGATGTCGCGATCGTTGCGCTCGTGCCCGAGCATCGCGTCGATCGCTGGGCGTGGCTCCGGTGGCTTCCGCATACCGAGACGCTGCTTCCCGGTGCGCGCACGGTGGCGGCGACACCCGATGACGTGCGGCGCCTCTTCGACGTGGTCGAGCGGCTCGCGTCGGGTCGGCGCGCCGAGCGTGCCCAACAGATGTCCGCTGGCCTGGCGCAGTTTCTCCCCCACGTAGTGCTCCTGGTGCCCGGTGACGTCCCCGTGCAGAGCGCTGCGCTCGCCGGAGTGCTCGCCGGCGCGCGCGACGTGTCGATCTCAGCCGTGGTCGTTGCGCCGGCGGTCGAGCTGCTGCCCGGAGAAGCGCGAGTTGTCGTTACCGCAGGGTCGCCGCCCGACGAGATCGAGGTCACGTGGACGGAGCGTGGCGACAGGGTGAGCGGCGTGGTCATCGACGCGATCGCGTCGGCCGACGTCGTGAGCGCGGCAGTCGTGCTCGCGCCTCTTCGTGACGTGAGCGCCCGAGACGCGGCCGGTGGGCTACCGCCGCGGGTCGACCTCCTCGAGCTCGAGGGGATTGCGGAGCCTTCGCCCGACGACGTGCTCGCCCGCTGGGCCGTGGCCGACGGGTTGATCGCGACGATCGGTCTCGGAGCGGCCGGACCGTTCGAGCTCGATCTGCGTGCGCAGGGGCCGCACGGTCTCGTCGCGGGCACGACCGGTTCCGGAAAGAGCGAGTTGCTACAGACCCTCGTCGTGGCGTTCGCGCTGCGTCTCCCGCCCGAGCGGCTCAACTTTGTTCTGATCGACTACAAGGGTGGAGCGGCCTTCAAGGACTGTGTCGCACTGCCGCACACGGTCGGGTTCGTGACAGACCTCGATGGGCACCTCGCGCGCCGCGCCCTCGTGTCGCTCGAAGCCGAGCTGCGACGCCGCGAGCGACTCCTCGGCGAGTCAGGAGTCAAGGACCTGATCGAGCTCGAGCAGCGTGATCCGGCGCACGCTCCGGCGAACTTGCTGATCGTCGTGGACGAGTTCGCCTTCCTGAAGCGTGAGGTCCCCGACTTCGTGAAGGGCATCGTCGACATCGCACAACGGGGGCGAAGTCTTGGCGTACACCTCCTCCTGGCGACCCAGCGCCCCACGGGGGTCATCGACGACCACATCCGCGCGAACACGAACCTGCGGATCGCGCTCCGGATGTCCGACGAGACCGAGAGCCGCGACGTGATCGACCGTCCCGACGCTGCCCATATCGCGGCGTCGCTCGCCGGTCGCGCCTTCGTGCGGACGGGTCACGCCCAGGTCCAGCCGGTGCAGGCCGCGTACGTCGGCGGTCGGGTCACCGCGACGGAGACCGGCGAGGAACTGCGGGTACGCCCGTTCCGGCTCGGACTCGGGAGTGCAGCGCGACCGGGTGCTCCGGGGTCGGCCTCGACGTCGACCGATCTGCAGCGGCTTGTCCGCGCGATCCGCGTCGCCGCGGAACGGGTCGGAGCTCAGAATCCGCACCGGCCGTGGCTCGAGCCGCTGCGGGATGCGTACCCGCTCGGCGAGCTCCCGTCGCCGTCCGCGAGCGGCCGCTCCGAGCTGACCGCGACGATGGGAGTGCTCGACGACCCCGCCCGTCAGGACCAGCGCGTGGCGGGCATCGATCTGGGTCGTGTCGGTCACCTCGTCGTCTACGGCATGCCAGGTTCGGGGAAGACCACGGCACTGCGGACCATGGTTGCGTCGCTCGCGTCGCGTCTGTCGGCGCGTGACCTGCACGTGTATGCGCTCGACTTCGGGAATCGCGGGCTACGGCCACTCGAGGCGCTGCCCCATTGTGGGGGTGTCGTGAACGGCGAGGAGGGGGAACGCGTCGCGCGGCTGTTCGCGATGCTCGACGCGTTCGTCGAGGATCGCCGTCAGTTGCTCGGTGCGGCGGGGAGCGGCTCCCTCGAGGAGTATCGGGCACGTCCGGACGCAGAGGTGTTGCCCTACGTGCTCGTGCTCCTTGACGGCTACGGCGCGTTCCGCGCGACGTTCGACCAGCTCGACCAGGGCGAGCTCGTCGATCGTTTCGCGCAGTTGGTATCCGACGGGCGGGGCGTCGGCATCCACTTCGTGATCACCGCCGATCGCCGCGGTGCGGTGTCGCAGAGTCTGTCCGGCCTGATCTCCGAGCGGCTCGTGCTCCGTCTGGCTGACCCCGACGAGTACTCGTGGCTCGGGCTGGCCAAGGAGGCCAAGGACGCGGTGTTGTCGCCCGGGCGCGGCTTCCTCAATGACGGTACCGAGATGCAAGTCGCCGTCGTCGGCGACTCGGGAAGCGGAGACGCTCAGACCCAAGCCCTGCGCGATCTCGGCTCTCGCTTGAGAGAGGGAGGCGAACCAGTCTCTGTACCCGGCGTACAACTGTTGCCGGAGGTCATCGACGGCGCCTCACTCCCGAAGCCTGAGGTCGGTCGCCTGCGTCTCCCCATCGGAATCGATGCGCTCACATTCGGTCCCGCATGGATCGACCTCGACGACGTTCCACATCTGCTCGTCGTCGGGCCGGATGGCACCGGCCGTTCCACGACGCTGAGAACCATCACCGTCGCGTTCCAGAATGCGATGCCCGATTCACCTGTCTACATCTTGACTCCCCGCAGAAGCGTCTTGCGAGATGGAGCTACCGCCACCGAGACCGCGGTCGGTATCGACGCCTGCGAACAGCTCGCGCATCGGTTGGCCGCCGACGTGCGTGACCGCTCCGAGTCAGATGTGCCTGTGCTGGTCGTTGTCGACGACGGCGACGAACTCGCCGAAGGCCGGGTCGCGACCAGCTTGGAGCAAGTCGTACGCCGGGGTCGTGACACCGGGGTGCATGTGATCGCCGGCGCCCAGACGCATGTCGTGCACCGCTCGTACGCAGGCTGGCTTGCCGAGCTGAAGAAGTTGAAACATGGACTGATCCTGCAGCCAGACGTCGACATCGACGGCGATGTCTTCGGCGTCAGGCTCCCCAGAAGATCTGTTCGATCCTTCCCGGCAGGACGCGGCTATGCCATCCGACGAGGCGCGCTAGCACTCGTCCAAGTTGCCCAACACAGCGCAACCACGTAGCCGAGGCCTTCGTTACTCTTGAGCATTCGTTCTTGGCATTGGGCAAAAGCTCAGCTCGAATGTTACGGCTCGCATTCCGCCCCCGCGACACGCCTGGGATCATTTTTTTCCTATCGCCGCGACGGTCTACGGCGAGGACCCGGTGCGTGGGCCTACAATCCGCCATCGCTGGAGCCACTCGGGACGACGAAACGCTTGAATACCCACTTTTCGTAGTGCGACGGCGAGAGGTAGTCGTACAAGTTCGTTCTCATCGTGTCGTCTGACAACGCAAGGCCGAGCGATGTCCCTGTAATGACTACCGTCACGGGTTTGGCAACGATGCCGACGAGCGTGTCAGATAATTGGAACACCGAGTCGGACGAGTAGCGGATCCCAGCCGCGCTGTCCTCCGTGGCTTGTCGCGACGTGAATCCGTACCGATAGCTGTCCCACCCGACCTTTCCCAGGAGAAAAGCCGACGTACCGAGGTCCGCAACACCGACAACGCCGGTCCTGACCGTTCCGAGTGGGATGTCAAGCACCCGCATGATCAGTGTTTGATGACGTGAGGTATGTTCCTCTCTCAGAATGTTGCTGATCGCTCTGCGCGGATGCTCTGCCAGGTAGCGCGCATCGCCGGACACCGCGGACAGCCCAGTCCGCAGGGCTTGCAGAGCTGAAGACCCGGCCCGTGATCCTTCCTGCCCGCCCCACCGAAGAAATCCGTTCCATTTGCCGGTGATCGTGCGCACGGAAGAGCCGAGCCACGAGACACCGCTGCGCATAGCCTCATGCAGGTCCACAGTTTCCGCTTCCGCGGTGAGTGAGACGCTGTCAACGACGAGAGTCCCGGTGAGCTCGGCCAGTTGCGCCTGCACCCAGCCCGATCGGGCTCCGATGACGACGAGCTGAGGAGGTGGCGCGACCGTATGTGCCCAACCGCGGACCAGGTCGAGGTTGATGTCCGTGAACTCGTGGGTCAGTGTCCGCAGATCGCGCGCCATGGTGCGCAGCTCGTCGGTGTCGATCATGATCTTGCCCACGGGCTACACACCCAGCCCCTTGGCGATCGTGCGCCACGCCGGATCACCCGTGGCAGGCAGCGCCGAATGGCTCCAACCGGTTGCCGCCCACTTGGCGGACAGTGCGGCATCGTGGGCAACCGTGCTGAGCGCGTTGCGCACTAGTCGTTCGAAACCATGGAGGGCGCTGAGCTCGCTCTCAACCTGGACCGCTACAGCGCGAAGCTGCCGTGCGAGGTCGTGCAGATCGTTCGCACGGTTCTGTGCTTGTTGTCGGCGGCCGTCTATCGTGTGACGGAAGCGGTCCGCCTTTGCGCACTCCCATTTGCCGCGGCAACGATCAGCGCGCTCCTTGACCCGGCGGCCAAGATCAGCAAGCTGGCCAGCCTTCCGATCGATGAGAGAGGCCATCGCGTTGATAGCCGCCGGGTCGCCAACCAGATTCATTGTCGAATCGCCCTGACCGGGCTACTGGCCGGCTTGCTGAAGAGCGTTGGCGCGGTTGCGAACCTCGGTGGAGGCTTCGTCGAGGGCGCCTTGGAGCTTGGCGAGCGTCGGCTTGAACTGCGACTGCCACGCTTCCTTGAAGCGCTCGGCTGCTGGGCCGATCCACCAGGTGTTTGCGACCTGCCCGTCGATTGTCGACGTGAGTTCCGCGACGTTCCCCGATTCGCGGGTGAACGTTGCAGAGAGCGTCTGCATCTCTTCGATAGTTCCGCCGATCTGCGGCATTCGTTGCTCCTCTCGGATGATCCCGGACCGTCCGGGCAATCTCTGAGCCCGCCAGAAGTGGTCTCAGAAGTCTGAAACGCGCCGGGCCCGAAACCGTGACGCAGTTTCGGTAACGCCAAGCATGACCAACACGTGTAGGTTCCCTTTCATCATCGAGGCGACGCTGTGACTGGCCGGTCCATACCTGACGACTCGCTCTTCGATGGCTTGAAGGATTTCGCTGCTGAAGAACGAGCCGTGCTGGCGCGCGTCGAAGAGCTCCTTGGGGAGTTGCGCGAGGCGGCCGCCGGCGAAGAACGGATCGACGTGGAGAAGATCTGGCACAAGGTGGAGGTGCGTCTGGGGTACCCGAAGGATCAGTCCGAGCCGCGGGGAAGATAGGAGAACAATTCCTCCGCGATCTCGGTCGCACGGGCCGGTTTGATCGCTACCGGCAGCGTAAGACTCTCGTCGAAATCCGGGTCGGAGCCGAAACCCGTGTCAGGTGTCGGGGTGATCCAGAGGCCGTGTTCGCCGCCGTCGAGCCAAGTGAGCTCGCCGCCTTCGACGTGCGTATCGTCGGGACGATGCAGGATTGTGACGCGCGACGACGCTGTCCGCGTCGATACTGCGCGGACGAACGCTGACACAGCATCGTTGTCGCCGAGGGCATCGCGGGCAGCATCGAGATCGCCTTGTTCGACGCACGCGCCACATTGTCGGAGCGCGCCAAGGGTCGTAGCGAACGGCTTCGCGTCGATTGCAGGCCGCTCCTCAAGCCCGCAGACATCGAGCACGCGTGCCAGGAGATCCTCGGTAGCAAATGGAGTGAGCTGATGGACCCCTCCCACGAGCGCCGAATGCTCCACGGAAACCTCAGGAACCGACATGAAGAAGCCAGTCTCGACCCGGCCATCGATCTCGTGCTCGACGCGGCTCAGTATTCCGGGCGACGATGCCGCGGCGAGCAGCGACGCAACCGCGCCGAGCACCTCCAAGGTGATCTTGTGGTCGCTCGTTTCTTCTCCCACGACTACTCGGCGGGCGACGAGTGAACGTCGTGCAGAGTCGAGGACGGCATCTCGCTGCCCGGCGTCGAGTGCCGCTAGAGGGTCTTCCCCAAGTCCCGGGAGTAAAGGTTGACCGAGGAGCAAGGCGAGCGCCACGAGTTCCTCGACCGAGAAGTCGATCGCGACGTCGTCGCCCGAGCCCGCCATCGCCAGTCCTCCGTCCGAGTGAACTGAAAGCATCGCACGGTCACCCGGCTGACACAAAAGTCTCCGCGCATGTCACGCTGTACTTCCGAAATGGTGAGCTTCCCCCGTTTCTCCGGACTCCATAGGTTTGGTGAAGGGTGTCATTAGTCGGTCGCGGGTGGTGTCGAGCAGTGTTGAGGAACAGGTGCCCGGGACATGTCTGGGCTCGGGTATGTCATTGAGCTTGGTGTCTGGGCGTCGTGATCGACGACGTGGGCGGTTACGGCGTGTGAACCGAACGCCGCGTTTTGACACCCCACGGGCTCCGTCAGTGTCTTCAGCGATCTTGGCCATGACGGCGCGCATTCTTTCTACGCGTTGACTCCCGTCTTGTTGAGAACGTCCAGCTGTCCCTTTGATCGCTTCCTCGGCACCGTCGGTGGTGATCCACGCGTTCCGGCACGCTCAGGGACACCCGGAAATGCCTCATCGTTGTCGGTCCTCGTAGTCAAGGGGTGCTCGCGATCGAAAGAGCGGCGGGAGCCAGTCGCCGGACTCGATGCGCCGGCCGTGGAGCTCGTCGGGCAGCCAGACATAGGCCCAGGCGGTCACGTGGGCCGCGTCCCACATCAGGCCTGTCAGCGTCACCATCTGGCGCTCGTAGCCAGCGCCGGTCTCCATCGCGTCGACGTCGGGCAGCTGCCACGGCAGCACGTGCACGAGCACCTCGCCCATCACGAGGTCGTCGGGATTGGCGTCGTGGGTGGTCAGCACCGGGTAGCACCCGAGGGCTGGCGCCAACCACAGTCGGCCGCGCACCATCGCGCGCCGGCGAGGCACGCGCGCCGGCACCATGGGGTCGAGGCCACCGCCGCGACGGAGCGTTCCGTACACGAACACGCCGAGTGTGAAGGCACGCTCAGACACGAACTTGCCCTCGACGTCGGCAACCAATAGCAAGCGCCCAGTCGTGGCCGCGCACGCGAAATCCCTCGCCCTTACTCTGCTGCTCCGGCACGCCGACACCCCTCCGTTCTCATTCATCGAAGTCGTGCACAACGAACGTACAGGGGGTGTGGGGTGCCATTACTCAGTCGCGGCGCCCTGACCCTCCAGACTGCGCATGATCCCTAGCCTCTCGGCCTCGGTCACGGTTGGGAGGTTCGCGTGCTTTCGGTCATCTACGTGTTGGCACGTCGCGTTCTCGAACTCGTCGTGCTGCGGTGCCGGTCTCGGCGTTACAAGGAACTTGAGATCGTGGTGCTACGCCACGAGCTTGCCGTG
>CAAGKR010015089.1_pt1 | contig 12044 bp, 10 predicted proteins | sample 2556971 | NCBI WGS metagenome assembly CAAGKR01 (sample SAMEA5207829, study PRJEB30636) | soil metagenome | biome: forest; feature: boreal; material: soil | place: USA | collected 2011-09 | depth 1 m
ATGAAACTGATCTCGATGAAGAGACCCGCGACCGCTTCTAATGCCGCCAGCGCCGTGATTGGGCTGCCGAGCGAGAAGGTGCCGGGGAAGAAGCCGCGGCCATGGAATGAGGTAACGCTGAAGATGAGTGCCTCATTTGGCGGAAGATTCCCAAAGAAGGCGTAGCAGCCAGCGAAACTGGCGATCATGAGCACATAAATGAAGAGACTCCGTCCCGGCTTATAACCATAACCGGCCAATATATCGAGGAACCACGAGAAGACATAGGAACCCACATAGCGTATTCTGCGCCATATATCCTGCGCCCTCTGCCGAAGTTTCCTTTGTGGTGTATCAGTTTGTAAGGATCCCACCTGTCCCCAAAGCGCCTGCCGCCAGAACACCTTTCTCTGGAGCGCCTGCGCGCGATATGCAAAAGGGATGGCCTCCTCGTTCATTCCTTGCGCCCGCATAGCATTGGCAAGTTGGCGATAGGCACGGACTGCTTCGTGATAATCTTCTAGCAGCCTGCCTTTTTCTCGCGCTGTCCTTGCTGGAATGCTTTTCTCCCGCTGGCGTGCCTTGTATTCATCTCCCAGGACTTTTATTTGCAGCCAGTTCACTACTGAGAGATTGACACTCTCCCAATGTACATCTGCGAGCAAGGCGCAGCCAGGATTCTCTCCGCTCAGGGTGATTCTTTCCAGGTTAGATGCGCTATCGAAAAAGGCATTGCGCAAATCGGCTCCCTGTAAACGTGCCTCGAGAAGATATGCGCCTTCCAGGTGCGTGCCCCTGAGTTTGGTTTTCTCTAAATGGGCTTTGCGAAGATAGGCATCTTTCAGATATGCCCTAAAAAGATTGGCCTCTTCCAGGTGCGTACCTCGAAGGGTGGCGCCTTCCAAATGCGCTCCCTGAAGAATAGCTCCCTCCAGGTGCGCCTCACTGAGATCCGCTCCTTGCAAATGCACTCCTGCCATGTAGCGTTGCTCGAGTGTGCTGAGATTCCACTCGTCCCGAGTAAGCCCGCTGCGCATTCGCGTTAAAGGTAACTTGCGCAGGTCTACATGGCGCAGGTCAGCGCCCCGTAGATCAAGCCCTAAACGTTTCCGTTGCCGTTCATCGCTCCAATCCACCGGCCCGCGCCCATCCTCGTGCTTTGCCAGCAGCCATTCGATATCAGCGCGACACAATTTGATATCCTTAAACGGGTAGATGCCCTGTTGTGCATCTGGCATGATCGTGAGGCGTTGGACAAGATAGTTTTGGCGCTCGCTGTCGATTTCTGCCTCGGTGCGCCAGGAGTATGGTGGGTCATTTTGTTGTTGGTTCATGCAATCCTCGCATATTGCTCAGATTTGGCAACAAACAGCAGAAATTCGATTGGTATTGGAGCTTTGAAAGTTGGTGGCCTATTTAAGGGTACAAACTGGTACATAACGTCTATCTGAATTTCTGTTGTGATAGAGTGTTACTGCACATAAGGCGTTGAGTTGATGACCTACCATTACTGCCAGTTCCACTGGTAATGCGGCAAAGAGATGTAGATGCGAAACGCCCTTGTTGTCGCATAAACTGCGTAATTCTTTGCCGATTTGTTGAGCCATCGCTATGGCGTGAGAAGCATCTTTTACGGCATCACTACCGGGTGGTTCATCCTTTGGCTCAAAACGAATGTGATGTTTGTAAGAAATATTTAAAAATGGAAGGCTTTGAGCTAAACCAGGTGCGGTGTTACGCGATATCGCTAATTCAATCAGCGCAGAAAGTGCATCGCCTTTTTCATGATAGGGTATAAGACGAAGTGGTGATGGGTCTGTAGGAGTTCCTTTTGTACTCCAGGCACCGTGGTCACTTTGAAGCAGCAACTCAAAATGTGCGACAGCAGGTATAGCAGCTCCAAGCGCAATCGCAGCAGGCAAACGCGCATTTAGATATACATGCAACTTACGGCTGGAGGTTGTAGCACTGAGCATGTTTTTCACATCGCTTAGGGCCGGGAACAGAATATCTTCCCATTCATCGCCGGTTGGCACTTCGTCTTTACCCTCAAACAACTCAGTCCAATCAAGGTTAAGGTCTAGGCTGGAGGCAGGCGGCTCGTAATTGAATGTATGAAAATTGATACATGGTTCGTAGGTACGGTCCGCGCCCACCCGCTGCAAACGGAGTGCATAGGTTGCCTTGAGGATTCGGCCAGCAACAAGCCTGAGTTCTTTGTTGAATAGTTCTTTGTCTTGTGTAGGGTCGGGCAAAAGAACGCCGTTAAATTGGGCTAAAGAGCGGTAGCCGTGAGCAGCACAGAATTGTTGTAATTGAAAGTAGGTGACGTCTCGTAAGATGGGTACGATGTTGAAGGCGCGGTCTTGCTCCCAACGTTTTAGAGCGGCAGGAACTTCTACGTCCCAGATATAGTCAGATTGAAGACATTCTGGGGTGATGTAGATAACAAAGGCATCAGACTCTTGTTCGATGGCTTGAACGATCTCGTCTTCGGTGAACCCTCCCAGGGGCATGTCTGTGATGTCGCGCCAGGCCCGCACGCCGCGCACTTTAAGCTGTTGTTGCAGGTATTTGACTTGTTCGGCGTCCTCGCGCTTGTAGCTGAGGAAGGCGGTGGCAGGACGTTCCAGCCCTGGGTTAATGCTCATGTTTTTTTACTCCTGATCTTGAACCTGACTTACTTGCCAGCGGGCAAGACCGGAACGCGGAAGAGCACAAACTTGGTATATGGCCCTTCACCCTTTACCTCATATTCTCGCAAAAAGAGGCGATTATTGCGCAATTCTTTATTGCCCTTTATTTTTTCTAGTGATGAGACGCTCGTATCGCCGCGGTCTATCTTGCGACTCACTTCCTCATCTACAATGAGTGTGTGGTAGACATAGCGTATGCCCATCTTTTGGGCGATAAACATGGCAAGGGCGGCCATACCTTTACGGCCTCCTGAGAGGGCCAGCTCAATTTGCCAATCAGAGTGCTTATCGCGAATCTTCTTAATAGTCTCTTCTAATGATTGCTGGTACTCCAGGCAGGCGCGCTCGGAATTAACGTCTTTTAGCTTTGGTACAGGCGCCTCCCAGCATGTGACGCCTGTGTTCTCGTGTTCAAAGGCATCCATGACAATTTTAGCGCTGGCACGGACATCACGGGAAAGCTCTGGATAAACGAGGACGACTTCACGGATGTTCCGCCCTTCACTTTTGAGCAAGGTGTAGAGTTGAGTGGCTATCATTGGCATTTCGCCGAGTGGCACGATGAGTATGCTTTCAAGAGACTCTTGAGCTTTTTGTGGAAGAATATTCTCGACAGGTATTGTAGGCGATAAAGGAAATTTGAGTGAGCGTAGTATCTCATCACCTTGCTTGTACTCGTCCTCCTTCTCAATCTCCAGTTCAGAGATAATCACTCGCTCTACGTCGCGATCAGGGCAAGCGTAAATATCTTTTGGCTCAGTGTGAAAGAAAGGGCGTACCGGGGTACGCATAGATTTATAGAAGTGAAAGACAGCTGGCGAGGATTTAGTAGTGAAATTTCCGTGTACGCCGTGACGCAGCTTGTTGCTAAAGCGCATTTTTCGAAGGCATTTTTCCAGCCACCTTTTATGCTTCGCATCATGAGCAAACACTTTTTTATATCTCGTTGCCGCGTGTTCTGTCATCACTACTTCAAGAGCTTTTCCTGAGTTGGCTATATTTTGTGCAAACTCTAGAGCATCTGCCTGATCAGGCTCTTCGTCCCAAAGATCATCTAACTCTTCTTCCGTGATGGTAAACATGCGTGAACGAAATTCATCACTGACAAAGTGATATTCCCCAAAGGGTATGGGTACCAGATCCAGGCGATCCAGTTCGGGATGCATAGCTGCTCGTCGCTCTTCTTCGGAAAGTTCCAGGATGAGTTGTTCTATTGAGCGGAAGTCGTCTTCATATTTGTCTAGCACATGATAGAGCTTCTTAACGCAAGTAAAGAGGGGCACCACTAAGGCCATGAGAGAAGACATACTTTTGCGTCCGCCGGCAAGGGAGAGATAGACATGATCTCCCTCTTTTTGATGTGTGGAGAGTCTGTGAAATAGCTCCTGTAAAAAAGAAAAGGATGTTTGTTCATTATTGGCATCTTCAAATGACAGCATCAATGGTTCTAATTCACAAACGCCTTCAAGCTCGGTTTCGATTAAACCATACCCTTCCTGTACCATCTCTCCCCAGGGACGCATAACGACTACTTTGTCTATTCTCCCCAGTTCGCGCCGCTTCTCTTCAGTTGTGAGCAAATCGTACATGGCCGTAACTACAATAGGAGACTCACCAAGTGAGGCGATAAGGATGTTTGCCATAGCAGTCTCTCTCTTTATCAAGGAACATTTTTGGTGTCCGCGATACGTTTGCCTATGCTATCTTCCGTGTCAAACCAGTCGCGTTTACTGGGATAGTAGTATTCAACGCCAGCTTCGGGTGGCCAACGCCAGATACGCCTGAGATCATCCATGGCAATCTGGAGAAGGTGTCTCTGAGAGAATTCGTCGATATGCTGGTTGAATACACTCCACATGGCATCGCCTCTTAAAACGGTTATGCCACGTTCCTGCCCAGGTTGCGTGTAACGCGCGGCATAATCTACCAGCGTCAAGCTTGTTGGAGAGAGATAGATCGAACCAAGCCCCAGCGGCTTGCATGAGCCAATCTTGTGGCGCATGTCTTCCTCCAACGCGATGGCGAGGAGCAGGACAGCAAATTCGTCAGCCTCAAGATTGGTAAAATCAACACGGAAATGGAACGAGGTGTCGCGATCAAGCGGCTGAATATAGCGATTGGTGACGTTACCCGTTCGAATAGGGCCACTGGCAGTCACAGGTTCTACGTCGGGTGAATGGTGAAAGTAATATTTTCGCCCTGTAATTTGCCTCTGGGTTTCATCAAGATAAAAATCTCTATGATGGGGTTTAGGTCCCATCAAGATCGCGGTATAGATAGGCGGCTCGTATTTATAGACTTTATCGGCATAGGTGGTGGCATCTCCAATATTGACTTTGCCGAGAAACACTCCACTGGTACGCTCCTTGAGCATACCAAAGATACGGCAGGCGATGCAGAGGTTAGTGTTACTGGAACAATGCTGGAATTGATCACCTATCATTCTTTTATACGGCGCTTTATACTCCATCCTGTTATCCCGGCGCTCCGGCTCGTAGTCTCCATCAAAGAGCGTGAAGCAGCCATTGCCGAGCGTCTCGACGAGGCAGCGCAGCATACCCTTGAGAGAACTGCCTGGAATGATATATTCGCCTTGCTTATTCTTAATAGACTCCGCCGGTCTTTTAGGATCCTGGGGAACCGTGCGCGGATCAGAGATAAAGATGGGCGTCTCGGCAATCACATCAACCTCAAGAAAACCGGCATAGAGCTGCTGTGAATCTTGACCAACGAGGCGATGATGCCATACTGGTGGATGACGATCTGGGGGACGTTCCCAGTCGACACGCGCAAAATCATATGGGTTCATACTGCCTACCTCCTAACCCGCCGCTTCCAGGCTCTGAAAACGAAACAACTCCACTTTGCCCGTTGTTTCATGCACATACTCACAAACTCCGAGACGAACACGTTTGGCATTATCTAGAGAGGGATAGCGCAGGAGACGTGGAATACGAACCTCAGCGAAATCTCCTTCAGTTGCAGGCTTCCCTATCATTTCAAGCTCTTCTGGCTCAAGACGCTTGCCGAAGAGATAATAATACTTAGGCTCCGAATTTTTTTTCAGCTTGAGATCGTGTTTGAGCTTCAATGGTTCTATGTCCCGTTCTTCACCCACGTACACCACCCGTACATCTTTACCGTCAATTCTCTCCCAACGCAGTTCAAAATCTGGATGAAAAATGCGGCCAGAGGCATAGTCAGCAAACGGTATATCCGTACCAAAAAAGGTAAAACGCAGCAACTCCTGCCGATCTTCTTTCTCAACGACGTGCTGAGGTAACTTCTCTGCCAGGAACAGAGCCTTCTCCTTTAGTTGAAATTTGCAGTTTGCAATCAGCCCGGCAAGATCATCGACGACCCCTGTATAGACCTTCTCCGTCATCTCTATCAGCATGACATCCTCCTCTGATAAACAACAAATCGTCAATGAATGCTTGCTGCTGCTGGCAATGGATATGACTCCCAATGCTGCATGCGCGTGATAAAGTTCTCGATAGCAGCATCGCGCAGTGCACTCAAGTTCGCCCCGGTGAACGCGCGAATACGGCGAATGCCCCGGTCAGTCTGCTCAACTGGTGGTGAAAGCTTGAGTATATCAACATCATCTTTGAGTGTTCCGTAACTTTCGTCATTGAGCCAGCGTCCCAATCCCCATAGTTGATCGGCGGGTTCATCGTTGCCGCGAATGGTACTCGTTACCAGGCCGCCGGGACGCCCATGCTTTTCCTCTGCGCTGATTGTCGCCGTGATCTTGCCCAGGCCGCGCGAACGCCCCGAACCGACGCGGATAAGCTCATCTTCCATATCCTGGATCACTACGAAGAGCATACCGAGCTGCCATATCTCGAAGTTGCGCAAATGAATGTCTGTCTCAAAAGCAACTCCTGTGCTGACAACTTCTAACTCGAACTTGGCGCCGTGGCTGGCGCCACCGGTCAAGCGATCGATTCCAACGCCGTCGCGCTGCTCTTTGATTTCTTTGGAGACGAGGTAGGCATCACCAATGGCAACACGCCCGATAAAGCCAGTCGAGCCAAAGAGTCGGCAGGTAGGACATGACGCGGCGTAGACCAGGTCGGTTCTGTCTTCAAGCATTTTACGTTCTGCGTCACCGCGCTTGGCATGCGCTGTAAAAATGCCGCCGCAAGATTCCAGGTAGTCGCGCTGTCGCTGGCTCAGGCCAGCCTGTTTATCCTCGTTCCCCTCAAAGGGATAGCAGACCACGCGCGGTTTCAGGCTACACACAATCTTCTCGATATGGCTGCGAAAGACACCCTTAAGTGAACTTCCTGGCAAGAAGACTTCTTGTTGCCCGTTGCGAAAGGTAAGCACGGGAGTCATATCCGGGCCACTGACAGAGGCGTAACCAGATTTTATGAGCACCGGCCCCGTCGTCGTGATACGCAGCGTAAAGTATGCCTCATTTATCAGTTTTTTCAACATAGTAGCCTGCCCCTTCCTACCCAAAGATGGTGTTAATATAGCTGTTTAGAAATTTCTCGCCCGTCTCTATTGAAGAAAACTCGCGCTTAAGCAAATAGTTTTTCAGGCGATTGTTGCGTTCGCTTTCACTTATGCCTTCGCCCATTAATTCAAGCTTGGAAACCTGCAAATCTTCGAGGCGACAGGCCCCAAGGCCGCGCGAACGTTTGCCACCGATTGCGCCAAAGCCATGCACAAAGTCGCTTAAACCCACACAGAGAATTTGCAAGTCCTGAGTCGTTGCGTTCTCCAGAGTAATCTCAAGGTTGAAGACGGCACTGGCTGGTACTACCTCAAAATCGTACTTCAGGCGGTCTTTGGCCTTTTCACTATCGCGGTCAATGGCTACCCCGTCGCGTACCTGAATAATGCCGCTCCATTCCTCCAGGGGCATGTAGAGATCGCTGACATTAATGCATGAAGCGGCGTAGGGCGAACCAAACAATTGGCACGTATTACAGCGGTCCGCAATGGCCTTTTTGAGAATTACCGCTTCTTGTCCAGGTTTCTCACGCCTCTCTTTGACGATAGCTTTCTGCCTAGCTGTAGAGCAGACCTTCCTGCCTTGCTTTCGCTCTTCCTTTTCAGCTTCTTCGTCAAGTTCGATCAAACCACATGAGAACAGCCCCGCTTCATCGGGAAGGCTGGGAACGATTTTTTCAACAGTGCTGCGCAAAGCGCCCTTGAAACTGGAACCTGGAATAAAGGGGATATTCTCTGGTGTGAGTACGACAGGGCTGTCACTATGGCTTAATGTGACTTTTCCTCCACCAATATGTAGAGCCGTCTGCATGACCAGACGTCCCGTGAATTTATAGCGGTTTCGTAATTCATAGCGAGGTACTACCTGTTCAACCATGGTCTTATCGACTCCTATCTGCTCCTGTTTGCTCTCCCGCGTGTCCTTGTATCTGCTTGTGCTGCCACAAACAGTCCGTTCTCCGCTACCAGGTGTTGTATAAAATTCTGTGCCAGTTGTGCCATCAATTCGTCTGACTCTTCCTTAGCAACCTTCGTATTCAAACCATCTGTTAGCAAATGAAATTCATCTTTGAGACGCTTCTTCTGCATCAAAGTGAGATATTTCTCAAAGGCGGTATAAAATTTTGGGATATCGCTTCTGGAAGCAGGCCAGTTACGGTCGCGCTGATGGACAACAAACGTATAGAGCTGGTCATAGGTAGCAGACGCCGCAACGTTCAGTAATCCTGTGACCTGACTTGTGGGCAATGGATCGCATTCCTCTTCTCGCACCAGTTGGCCTATGAGTGCCACCGCTTCAGGATAGAGAATGGTATCACTCAGTAGTCCTATTGCAGATACCTGTTCTTTAGAGAGCATGACTACCTCTTTTTACTGCCAAGACTGACTTGATACTCGTATTCGACGACCATCTGACGAATAAACTGGCGCATAAGCAGGAGATGAATACGCCGCCGTTCCTGCATATCCTGGATATTCAACTTTTTGTCTCCACAGATGGCATCACGTTTCTTCGCCAGATCCTCTTCCAGGTAACTTTTGAGATGTTCGCCGAACCCCAACTCAGGGTTTTTATACTCGGGAAACCCCTGACGCCAGTAGGGAAAACGTGCCGTCTGTTTCTTGATATAGTCAAAAACATCCGAGGTTTTGAATGTGCTTTCGGCGATGGTTTCCAGGCTCGTCATTTGCGAACGATGTGCCGCTTTTAGTGTATGGGCTGCATGATCTCCAAGCTTTACAGCGTCGCCATAACAATTTTCCGCTTGATCGCTGACCTCGCGAATGATCTTCATTTCAGGGTTCATCGCAACTCTACCTCCAAATGAAATGGGTCGGACACACACACGCGCCCAAAGCCTTCGGCTTTCCTCCGACCTACACCTTGTTCTTCAAGGTCAAATAACGCCTCCAAGAGTGCATTATCTAGACTATCTGAGTAGGAAAACAAGAAAACTGATCCAGTCTCTATTGCATACTCATTCGTTCTCGGTGTGCCCCACAACTGATTCCAGCCCGTTATTCGTCGTACGCTTGTATTCTGATAGGCCGATTGAAACTTTATTGAAGAGATCTTTGTGAGTGTTTCTAATGTATCTATATCAATCGTACTGCGATAACGCAACAATTCATCGCACAGGATCAGCGGCGAATGCAGCGTCAAGGCAAAGTAGAATGGCTTGAGATCATTTAGCAGATCTTTTTTTTCTGCCTCTTTTCTCAGCGCGTCATTGAAATCCACTAATCGATCTTTGAAGGCGCTCAGCCCTTTTGATATACCAGTTATAGGTTGAGTAGAGAGAGAGACATTGCCCAATCCTCGTGTTCTACCAGTTCCTATACGAACCAGCCCTGTATCTCCCACATCTTTAAGAAAGTCTTCAAATTGAGTAACAAGCCGATCATCACCATCGTCGTTGATCTTCACAGTGCCCCAGAAACGCATTCCATCGTCAAAGACCTGGCGATTATATAAAATACCTTCATGGACGGTGCCCGATTCACGATTAATGCCTGTATGCGTCTGTAAGCGGGTATGCGCATCGATCTGAGCGGAGAAAAATGCGCCTGGTTCATGCTCATCGCGGCAATAATAGCCGCTAAAATGATCCATACTTTCATTGCAGCCTTGAGGTGCAACTTGACTTGTCCCAGCATTAAAAGTACAGAATTTATGCTGTCTTAGTATATTGAGCGTTGCAGTTATTTCCTTTTTCACTTCACGGCTAAGATTAAACAAGGCCCAATCAAATAAACCGTCGCGCACGCCATGGCGTTTCTCTTCACCGCGTTTGATCTCATCCTCTGTCATATATTGAAAACCAGAAAAACGTTTGCAACTCTGTGCTGTTTTCGGCAATGGATAGACGGGTAAGTCTAAAGTGTACACACTGGGATCATTAAACAGTGCAGGATAGAGATTAGGATAGGAGACCTTGCTACTGAGAAAGAGCGATTCAAACTCAGCCGTATTCTTCTCATGGAGAAGTCGATGCACCGCAGCCAGGCTTCCTGCTAGCGTTGTGCCACTGATATATTTAGCTGTCCCCGCTCCTCCAGGCGCGTGATCGGAGCGTATAGTCAGCGGAGAAATCGCTTTTAGTTCGACAGAGTACTGTTTCATGCCTGCCACCCTCCTACGACAAGTAATAAAATGCGAGTGTATCTAGCTGCTCCAACCATGATTGCCATTGCGTTTCTTCGCATTCACTCTTGTTCAACATCACCTTCGTAATCTCACAGGAACATTTCCCTTTACCTGTGGATTTATTGCCGCCAATGCGCTCAATCATCTGCAGTCCAGCCAACAATAAAAGCAAGGAATATGTAGGGCTATTCTCAGGTGTTTCTTTGTTCACAAGGCTAGAATGGTCGACAGCAGTACACTCCAACCATCCTTTAATATTGCCGGTAAAGCTCGTGTCAGTTACGCCAAACTCGCTAGTATACAACGCCCCTCTTACTGCTGTGCGTGTTGGCCTGTCAAGGCGCACCTGCGTGGAGAGGTCCGCTTGCAATCCTTTATATCTTCCCTGACCACCTTTTTCTGGGCTATCGTATTGCAGCAAATCATCAGGCAACTGTCGTGCGTCATCAAAGAACAGCCGCCCTGGATAGGTCTGCGAGCCAAAGATACGCGTGACCATCGTGGCTATTTGCCCAAAGCCCTGCAATGCACCCCTCGCTTCATGAGGACTTTGTACAAGGAGCTTCACCTGCTCATCCTGTTCGTAAAAGCGCGCAAGCTGCTCGCAGCGTTCACGCAACACACCTTTGAAGGTAGAGCCGGGCACGTAGAGGTAGTCGTTACTATCGCGCACAATAGAACGATCGATCAGGCCAATTCGTATACCTGTGCCACAGTGGAATGGTGCCTCAAATTTCAGTAGATAGTCTATTTGAACGCGATCAACCTTCGTCGTCACCGTCCCCCTCCTCTCTTGCTACAAAGTCATAGAGTTCCACGAAGTCTAATAAGGATGTGCGATACGTTTTCTCGCCATCAGCAAACCAGGGAAAAGTCACGCGTGGGAAAAGAGAGGCAGGATTTTGCTCATCTCTATAAGGTATCTGATAGATTCCCCCCAGGGTATAAATATGGTTCACGACATACTCGCGCTGTCTGACACGCCAATTTCTCAGCACAGCCAATCCCTCACTCACCGAAGTTGACAGGTTCATTTTGAGAACCGCCTCACGCACCTGATGCAATTTAGTGCGCCCCAGGCCCAGTTTATTACCTTCACGAATAGCATCCAGCAAGGTTCTGAGCTGCTCAGGGGTATAAGGGCGTAATGTCGCATAAAATGCGATCTGCTGCGAACGTCCAGCCACACTCACTGGCACTCTTTTGTCAGATAAATTTGTGTACACCTTTTTGAAGTCGAGACTCGTGCTACCCGTCACCACCATAAAGTTGATGAGAGTGTTATCATACTCGCTCTGTTGTGTCGTGTGAGCTTTGGCCTTCTTTGCGCCTTCCATCTTTGCGAATTTCAGCGTACTACTGACAAGTTCCTGTAGTAAGCCAAAGGGATATTTGATTGGCGCGAGGACAACACCGACGGAAAGAGTATGAGGTTTATACAGTTTCTCTCTTTCACCAGTGATCTCTCCTATCTGTCTCTGGATTGCTAGTTCTTTCCTCTTGGCTGCTTGATCTTCCGTCAGTGCGTAAAATTCCTTAGCAATAGTGAGTGCAACATCCATTGCTGATGAGGCAGGTACAACCAACATTACATCATCGCCGCCCAGGAGAAGTATATCAAAAGGAAAAAGAGGATTTTTGAGGGTATCTACCAACTCATTACTCGGCTTGATATGATCCTCAATTTTCAGGTGCTTCGCTATCGCCGAGCAGACAGCATTATAAATGGCCTCGTCTACATCAGTAGCAAACTG